>ENA-ORTV01003229-ORTV01003229.1-human-gut-metagenome-genome-assembly--contig:-NODE-3229-length-13968-cov-4.674118_pt1 | contig 13968 bp, 12 predicted proteins | sample MGYA00241915_ERZ509194 | MGnify/ENA primary metagenome ERZ509194 (study PRJEB26280, sample SAMEA2338810) | human gut metagenome | biome: human gut; feature: human-associated habitat; material: faeces... | reverse complement strand
TTGGCGGCATTGGCATGAACTTTGCAAACCCTGCACTGGTGGGCCGTATCGTGCTGTTCATCAGCTTTGCCGGTTCCATGAACAATTGGGTGTTCCCCGATGCAGCGGTTGACCAGCTGTCCAGCGCTACCCCGCTGGCTGTGGCTGACACCAGCAAGCTGAGCCTGCTGGACCTGTTCATGGGTGTGCACGGCGGTGTTCTGGGCGAGACCTGCGCTCTGGCCATCCTGCTGGGCCTGATTTATATGGTGGCCACCAAGACCATCAGCATCGCCATCCCCGCTTCTTACATCGGCAGCATGTTTATCTTCTACCGGATCTCCACCGGCAGCCTGCACGGCGCTCTGGTCGGCATCCTGTCCGGCGGCCTGATGTTCGGTGCTGTGTTCATGGCAACGGACTATGTCACCAGCCCCTTTACCCTGAAGGGTAAACTGATCTACGGCCTGTGCCTGGGCATCGTCACCTTCGCCATCCGTCAGTGGGGCAGCTACGCCGAGGGCGTTTCCTTCGCGCTGCTGTTTATGAACCTGTGGGTCCCCTTTATCAACGATTGGACCCGTCAGACTCCTTACGGCTATGTTAAGCCTGCAAAGAAAGCAAAGGAGGGTGCTGGCAAATGAATAAGAATTCTTCCTGGGAGACCAGTGTAAAGCCTGTTGTTGTGCTGAGCGTGATCGCACTGATCGTCAGCCTGCTGCTGGCCATGGTCAACTCCTTTACGGCTCCCATCATTGAGGAAAACCAGAAGGCCGCAACGCTGGCTGCCTATGTGGACGTGATGCCCACCGTTTCCAGCGCCTCCGATCTGGACGAAGTGACCGACTACACCACCGAGAACATCACCGGTGCTGTAAAGGCCACCGACGGCTCCCTGGCCATCAAGGCTGAGGAAAAGGGCTTTGACGGCGGCATCCTGTCCGTCATCATCGGCTTCGACACCAACGGCACTGTCACCGGCATCTGGGTGGACGCTTCTACCCAGACCAAGGGCATCGGCAGCAACGTTGCCACCGACAGCTTCCTTGCTCAGTTCGATGGCATGGATGGCACCCAGAACATCACCCTGGGCCAGGGCTACGACGCATACAGCGGCGCAACCATTTCCTCTAAGGCTCTGTTTGCCGCCATCAACGATTGCATCAACTGCTACAACGAGTTGGCATAAAGGAGGTTGGTAAGAAATGGCAAGCGAAAACAAGTCCAAGGTAAGCATCCTTACCAACGGCATCATCAAAGAAAACCCCGTTCTGCGTCTGGTTCTGGGCACCTGCTCCTGCCTGGCTGTTACCACGGCAGTTTCCAGCGCGCTGGGCATGGGCGCAGCCTTCACCTTCGTGCTGGTGTGCTCCAACATCCTGATCTCGCTGCTGCGCAACGTGATCCCCGCTAAAGTCCATCTGCCCTGCTACATCGTCATCATTGCAGGCTTCGTGACCATCGTTCAGATGGTGATGCACGCCTACATGGACAGCCTGTACACTGCACTGGGCGTGTTCCTGCCCCTGATCGTTGTCAACTGCATCATTCTGGGCCGTGCCGAGATGTTTGCCTGCAAGAACAATGTGGTGGATTCCGCACTGGACGGCATCGGCATGGGCATCGGCTACACCCTCACCGTGGTGCTGATGGCCTCCATCCGTGAGATCCTGGGCAGCGGCACCTGGCTGGGCTTCCAGGTCCTGCCCGAGAGCATGGCCAAGATGAGCATTATGACCCAGGCTCCCGGCGCATTCTTCTGCTACGGCGTGCTGATGGCCGGCTGTGTCTGGCTGGAAGGCAAGCTGGATGCCCGCATCGAGCGCAAGAGCTGCTGCGACCTCGACAACCTGAAGAAGGAGGCAGAATAAGATGTTAGTCAAACTTGCTGCGATCTTCTTCAGCATGATCCTGGTGAACAACTACGTGCTGGTGAAGTTCTACGGTATCTGCCCGTTCCTGGGCGTTTCCAAGAAGCTGGATTCCTCCATTGGTATGTCCGGCGCTGTTATCTTTGTTATGCTGGTGGCAACGGCTGTCACCTTCCCCATCCAGATCTTCGTTCTGAACCCGGCTGACCTGGGCTACCTGCAGACCATCGTGTTCATCCTGGTCATTGCAGTGCTGGTGCAGTTCATCGAGATCTTCCTGAAGAAGTATGTTGTTGCACTGTATAATTCTCTGGGCGTTTACCTGCCCCTGATCACCACCAACTGCTGCGTGCTGGCCGTGACCATTCTGGTTGTGGACGACTACGGCGCAGACGTTGCTACCCTTGGCTTTGCCGCTGCCTACATTGAGGCTCTGGTCTGTGCCGTGGGTGCAGGTGTCGGCTTTATGCTGGCCATGGTCATGTTCAGCGGCGTGCGCAAGCGTGTGGAAGCCTGCGATCCCCCGGCACCCTTCAAGGGCCTGCCCATCACCCTGATCGCAGCAGCCATCACCAGCCTGTCCTTTATGGGCTTCGGCGGTCTCGTCGAAAACCTGTTCAACGTGACGCTGTAAGGGAGGAACAGGATTATGAATATTGTATCTGCTGTGATCCTCTGTACCATCGTGGGCGCGATCGGTGCCGTTGTTCTGGTGCTGGCCGCAAAGTTCATGGCGGTTGAGGAAGACCCCCGTATTGAAGAAGTTTCTGCCTGCCTGGCCGGTGCAAACTGCGGCGGCTGCGGCTACGCTGGCTGTGCCGACTACGCAAAGGCCGTTGTTATGGACGGTGTTCCCTGCGACAAGTGCGCACCCGGCGGCCCCAAGGCTGCTGCCGCCATTGCCAAGATCATGGGCGGTGAGGCGAGCGCTGTGGAGAAGAAGGCTGTGGTCCAGTGCCAGGGCAACTCCGAGCACTGCAAGCCCAGCTACGAGTACAAGGGCATCCAGACCTGCGCTGCTGCTGCCACCCTGTACGGCGGCCCCAAGACCTGTACCTTTGCCTGCATCGGCCTGGGCGACTGCACCAAGGTGTGTAAGTTCGATGCCATCCACATTGTGGACGGTGTGGCCAAGGTGGACAAGGACAAGTGCACCGGCTGTGGTGCCTGCGCCAACATCTGCCCCAAGCACGTCATTATGATCGATGCAGGCGGCCCCCGCAAGCCCGTGGTCATGTGCTCCAATCAGGATAAGGGCCCCGTTGCCATGAAGGCCTGCACCACCTCCTGCATTGCCTGCGGCATGTGCGAGCGCACCTGTAAGTTTGATGCCATCCACGTTGTGGACGGCGTGGCCCGCATCGACTACGACAAGTGCAAGGGCTGCGGCATGTGCGCCCAGAAGTGCCCCAAGCACATCATCCTCTTCCCGCTGAAGGACGATCCGAATCCCCCCAAGCCCGTGGTGAAGCAGGCTCCGAAGCCTGCTGCCGCTCCTGCCGCTCCGGCAGAGCCCGCCGCAAAGGCTGAGGAAGCAAAGGCTCCCGAAGCCCCCAAGGCTGAATAAGCGGAACCCATTGTAATATGGACAAAGCGCCCCCATTGCTCCTTTGAGTGATGGGGGCGCTTTTTGGTGCAAAACCTCTCCGTCATCATCGCTGACGCTCGATGCCACCTCCCCTAGTAGGGGAGGCCTTGGCATAAGATTTATTTTTCAATCTGATCGCTGGCGCTCCAAGAGCATCATCTGCCGCAGGGCCGAACATTACGCCAGCACTGCCAAAAGGAGCGAAGCGCCAGACCCCGAAAACGCGACGGCCTGCCAAGGGCTCCCCTACTAGGGGAGCTGTCACGGCGAAGCCCGTGACTGAGAGGTTTAACCCCAGCTGTCGAGCTTTGTGAGACTGAGAGGGCTCCGAAAACTTTTTTTAAAAAATCTCGAAAAAAAGTGAAAGGAATCTGCGTTTCATGTATTATAGAGAGTGAAACTGCGAGTGTACAACACAAAATTGCGCGATATATCAATGCGGCGGGCGTGCGGATAAGTTGGATTGCTCTACTCCCCGCAATATATTACGACGGTTCATAACGTGCTGTATATCGCAGAATATTTTGTCTGAAAAGGGGAAGGGAAAATAAAATTTCACTATTGAAAATACTGGATATACATGCTATAATTACGATAATGGGTTTGTCTGGTAAAAATAACCTGCCAGGGGAAAGAACGACAAAAGTCGGATATCTTTTCCTCCGGTTTTGCCAAAAATACTATGATGCAGGGAGGGCTCCACTGTGCGGAAAAATCATCACGGAAAAAAAGATAGGCTGGTGAAGCGCGTTTTTGCGCTTTGTCTGGCGCTTGCGGTCATCTGCACCTGCCTTGTGCCGGTGTTTGCAACGGAGGGTTTGATCGATCCTCAGGTTCATCAAGAGGCCTCCCGGCCCGTAGATGACGGCGAGGCATCCTATCCTGACGACGAATTTGCCGGTTTCGGCGAGGAAGAAGCCACCCGGTCTGTAGACGGCGGTGAAGCTGCCGGTTTCGGCGGGGACGAAGCTGCCCGGCCTGTGGAAGGCGGCGAGGACAACCTCGACGGCGGCCCCAACGTTAAGGAAACGGAGTGGGGCACCGTCATTGAATACGGCCCCAGCTCCAGCACCGGTACCGACCCCGACCCCGTGCCCCAGTGGTCCGGCGAGGACGACGTGGTGGAAAAGCCTGATGACAAAGTGGTCGTTTCCGGCGACGAGATCAAAAAGCTGCAGGACATGGTGGTCTACCGCTTCTGGCTGAAGGAGCTGAACGCCAACGACCTGCAGGACATTACCGCTCAGGCACAGATCAACAATATGACAGAAAGCGAGTATCTGGCCCGGAACGGTGAGGTTCTGTGGAACCTGTACTTCATTCAGGCTGTGCCCCGGGCAGAGACCATTGCGGATTACAGCAGCTACATCGAGAACCCCTCCTCCAACCGGGACCCCAAGGGCGAACTGCGGCTGTTTGACTACTGGTACACGCTGGACGAGTTTGGCAACCGGGTGCGCCTGAACCTCACCGACCCCACCAGCAACATTCTGGACGACAAGACCACCACCGTGAACGTCTACGCCGCATGGAAGGACGGTACCGTTGGCTCCGATGAGGAAGAGGACGTGGATCACGAGGATCTGGTGGACAAGAACCCCGTGCCTGTGGATCTGGAAACCAAGGCCTCTGCTTCCTACAAGGACGAGGACGGCAACACGAAGACCACAACCCTGCCGGTGGAGGTGAAAAACCTGCCCTCTGCCGCAGGTCACCTCAGCGTCATCCACATGGGTTATGATGATGTGGGGGACTTCTACGAGAACCACTTGGATGATTTTGGTAGTATGGCTCCCATTCTGGGCCTGAAGATCTCCCCCAAGAACGCCAAGGGCGAAACGGTGCAGCCTGCCAAGGGTGAAAAGGCTACCGTTACTGTCTCCGGTCTGGAAAAACTGCCGGAAATTGCGGCAATGGAAGAAGAGGGAGCGCTCACTGCCGATGCACTGAAGGTGCTCCACCAGAAAGACGACAATACCGTGGAAAAACTGGATGTTGTCAGCTATGAGAATGGCACCCTGACCTTCGAGACCTCCAGCTTCAGCCCCTTTGTGCTTGCACTGGAATATCCGGATCAGGGAAGTGAAGAATTCGATGATGACGGCATTGAGATCGTCAGCATTGAGATTGATGGCGTTGAGTACCCGAATGTGAATGATGGAATCGCTACGATCAGCAGTATTCAAGGCGATGTGAAGGTTCCGGTTGGCTCGACCATAAAACTGAGAGGCAACAATGGCAAAAGCAAATACTACCATTATTGGGAGGTTGTAAGCGGCAACGCAACCTTTATTTACAATAACAAGTCTCTTAATACCGTCAACGGAAAGGGAGACGACTATAAGCTTGTTTCACTGAAGCTGAACGGCGAAGGAAAGGTTCAGATTCGCCATACGTATGGCGAATCTAGTAAGCCTGATAAAAACGGTAACCATGATACGTTGGATATTACAGTTGTAAAGGCTAGCGAGTACAACAAGTATAACCTGTATGTATATACACAAATTCCGGGTTATTCGGATACCAGCTATGAGGATGCAAAACAGCACAACAGCGTCTGGAATGGTATGGCCATTGGTACGATTGCTATAAATCAGCCTGCAAGCCAAAAAAGTGGTATTATTTATGGAAGTTCTGATATTGCTGCTAAGCTTGGAACCGAAATTGTTGTAGATTCGGCACAGTTCCCTGTGATTCCCATCAAGCAAGAAGATGGAACGTATAAGGATTACTATTATCAGACGGATCCACGCAGACCGAAAGATGCACCTTATTACACGATTGAGTGGTATCGGGTAGTAGTATCTGATGGCGCAAATACCGGTAAAAATGGTGCAGACGGCACATGGGATACTGATGACCAAAAGAATAAGTATACAAACGGCGATTATGCATCTCCGATTAAACCTGTATATGGAAATCAGTACCATCTGGATGGCGTTCTTCAGTTCCACGACGAAGTGCATATCAATGTGAGCTACAAGGTTCAGGATGCAGGAACAATAGGATTTAATCTGCAGGCGGATTACTCGGCGGTTTACAAGACAGAAAAGGATAAAGTTATTTCGCTGAAGACTGCACGCCGTCCGGATAAGGATAGCCTGAATGGAAGTACGTGGGTGTCAACTCCTTTGTATCCGGCAACAAAGAAGGTGGGAAGGATAACCTACCAGTTTGATGGATGGTATACAAACGAGGCTTGTACCGGAAATAAATTTGATTTTGAGAATGGTACAATTACGCAGGATACGATATTCTACGCAAAGTATGTACCCATTTCCGAAGAGACCGATGTAACAATCACCAAGCAGGTGACGGGCTTGTTGGGAGATACAAACAAAGAGTTTGTGTTCTCGGCAACTGTTACAAATGATGGTGAGAACATTACGAGCCAAATTGATGCCGTGGATGAAAACAATAGCAAGGTTGATCTGAGTAGCTTCAAGCTAAAGCATAACCAGAAAATCACCTTGAAAGGTGTACCTGTTGGTGCAACCGTTACGGTTACGGAAATTGCGCCCGGAGCGCATTATAAAGTGACGGCAACCGGATATACTGGTGAGCAGGACGGTGGTAACAACGTATCCTTTACTTACATTACTGTAAAGAGTGCAGATGCAGTTGAAACGGCAAGTGAGACGGGTACGGAAACTGCTATGGCGGTTATGACGGCTGTGGAAGCGGACGACATTGTTGTTACCAACCATGCAACCCTCAAGCCCGACACCGGTGTCCTCCTCGACACCCTGCCTTACATTGTCATCCTTGCTGTGGTGGCTGGCGGCGTGGCCCTGCTGATGCTGCGCAAGCACCGTAAGGAAGATGACTAAAGGGGGCTGACCGCATGGCGAAGAAGAAAGCGCCCCAGCGGCTGGCCGGTGCAGAGGAAAGCTGTATCAGCCCGGAGCAGGAAGCGATCATCCGGTGGTTCCGGACGGTGAAATTCCGCAAGAACCTGCTGGGCGGCGTGGACGAAGCGGCAATGTGGAAGAAGCTGGAAGAGCTTTACGCCCTGTACGAAGCAGCCATCCGCGCCGAGCGCACCCGCTATAATGTGCTCTTGGAGCAGCAGACCGGAAGCCTGCCTTTGGATACCACCAAAGTTGACAGCTCTGACCCCCAAAAGGAGGCGCATTCCGATGCACCCGCTGGACAATGAAGCCCTGAAGCTGGGGGCAAAGGCGGTGCGCCGCCGCAGGCTGGACGCTGAGAACCGGCAGGATCTTATCAGCCTGCTGGGCCGCGTTGTGGTGATCCTGCTGTGCGCCTGGGTGCTGTTCACGCAGGTGTTCCTGCTGACACAGGCCAAGGGCAGCAGCATGTTCCCCGCGGTAAAGGATGGCGACCTGCTCATCTGCTACCGCCTGCAAAAAACCTACGCAAAAAACGACGTTGTGGTCTACACCCAGGGCGGTAAGCTCCGGGTGGGCCGCATCCTTGGGCGCGAGGGCGACCTTGTGGCTCTGGACGACAGCGGCACCCTTGTGGTGAACGGCGCGGTGCAGAGCGGCGAGATCCTCTACCCCACCTACGCAAAAGACGCGCTGGAGTACCCCTACACGGTGCCGGAGGGCTGCGTTTTTGTGCTGGGCGATTACCGCACACAATCCGAGGACAGCCGGGATTTTGGCCCGGTTCCGCTGGAGGATGTGCAAGCAAAAGTAATTACACTACTGCGGCGACGCAGTCTGTAATACCACGGAAGCCGGAAGAAGCTGCCGGCATCCTGCCTGTGAACCGCGGAGTTTGGGCCGCGGCACAGGAGTACGAACTATTTCTTACTAGGGAGGAATTACAATGAAACTGAAGAAATTCTTCGCGGGCGTTCTGGCTGCCGCCATGATGCTCACCGTCGGCGCAACCGCAGCGTTTGCGGATACGTTTACAACTGGTAGCGATGCAATGCTTGTGCCTGACGCTACTACGGGTGAAGCTAATTTGACCCTGACTAAGACGGTTCATGTTGAGAAGGGTACTGCGCCTGACGATATGACCTTTGAGTTTGAAGTGAAAGATAGTACCGGTAAGCTTGTTGCTAGTCCGAGTGTTGTATTTGATGCAAGCGTGGATGGCAAGGGAGAAGATTCTAATAAGCTTTATAGTAAAGGTGACTATACCAGAACTTTCAATATTGATGTTGCTGCTTTGACTGCCAATAAGGAAGTTGGTATCTATACCTTTACCGTTTCTGAGAAGGCATATGGTTATCAGTCTATGACCCCGACCCGCACCACTCCGCTGACCTTAGTTGTTACAAAGGTGAACAAGACTGGTGTTATTGGTGAAGGCTACGGTTATTATGTTGCCCTGCATACGGATGCTAATGCAACTGCTGATAACAAAATCGGTGCCGCAGATGCGTTTAAGAATGTCTATGACAATGTTCGTAATCTGAAATTGAGCAAGACGGTTCGTGGTAGCTTTGCTAACCTGAATACTGAGTTCCAGTTTAAGGTTAAGTTCTTTGCGAAGAATGATGTTGAGAAGAGCAACTACAAAGGACCTCAGGTTACCGAACTGAATGGCACGATTTCTGATAATGCTACTGTGAATAGCTATCTGCAGCTGGATAAGGTTTACACTGTTACCCTGAAACACAATGGTAGTGTTAAGTTTGATAACCTGCCTGATGGTATTCAGTACGAGATTTACGAGGATGGTTCTGCATACAATGCAGAAGCTAGTGCGGTTAAACTGAACAAAGAGAACGTTGATTACACCGTTACCGTTGCAGGTGTTCAGTTCAGTGAGAATAGCAAAGAGGTGACCAGCTCTGTGACTGCTGATGTGGAGGCTGCGTTTACCAACACCAACCAGGCTTCCCCCGACATGGGCGTTGTGCTGGACAATGCACCTTACATTGCAATGCTGGCCATCGTTGCCATTGGTGGTGTGGCCCTGATGCTGAACAAGCGCCGCCGCGACGAGGAGTAATTGCTCGCGGTAGATTAAACCCCACCGTCATCCCTTGCGGGATGCCACCGCCCCTAGTAGGGGCGGCCTTGGCAAAACCGTGAAGCTTTGCGCCATGCCAAGGGCCCCCCTATTAGCGGGGGCTGGCACGCGAAGCGTGACTGGGGGGTTATCCCAGCACAAACCTAACGAATAACCACTTATTTGAATTTGCTTAACCGGAGGTGGGCTGTATCAACTGGCAGAGAAAAGCGTTGAGGGCAGCCGACTTTCTGGTAAGCGCGGTGGTCGTGCTGTTCCTGGTGGTCGCCGGGGCGTATTCAGCCTATGCCCTGTGGGACAACTCGCAGGTGTACGCCGCCGCAGACAATGTTCAGGCAGAGCTTCTGCAGTTCAAGCCCAAGGCGGGCGCGGATAACGGCGCGAGCTTTGAGGAGCTGCTGGGCATCAACCCGGATGTCTGCGCGTGGGTCACACTGGACAACACCGCCATCGACTACCCTGTGGTACAGGGCGAGGACAACTTTACCTATGTAAACACCGATGTCTACGGTGATTTCTCGCTGGCAGGCAGCATCTTTTTGGATGTGAACTGCGACAAGAACTTCACCGACCCCTACTCTCTGCTGTATGGTCACCACATGGAAGAGAGCAAGATGTTCGGTGATCTGGATCTCTACAAGGACGCAGAGTTCTTTGCAGAGAACACCACCGGTGAGCTGATCCTGCCCGACCGCACCTATGATCTTCAAACATTTGCATGTCTGCTGGTCCCTTCGTCTGAGAGCGCGATCTTCGATCCCCAGCGCTGGGACAGCGACCTGCAGGGATTGTACACCTTTGCGCAGGAGAACGCCCTGAACCTGAATACCGAAACGCTGGCCGCCATGAAAGCGGCGGGCGATGAAGCTCAGGTGCTGGCGCTGTCCACCTGTTCAACGGAGTTTACCGATGCACGCACCATTCTTCTGGCGTGGATGATCCCGTCCGCGTCGGATTCATAAAGGAGAGGATGAAATGAGGTTCCGTAAAATCGCGGCAGCACTCCTGACGCTTGCGTTGGGGTTCTGCCTGTGTCAGCCGGCGGCATTTGCGGCCACCGCGGCTGACCAGCATACACAGTTGCAGGAGCTTCCGGTTTCCATTCAGTCCACGGGGGAAACACCTCTCCCAAAGGAAACACTGACTGTGGAACTTGAGGCTGTGGACAATGCGCCCCTGCCCGAGGTGACCACTCTGGAGATCACCGACGGCGAGACCGGCAGCTTTGGTCCCATCAGCTACACCAAGCCCGGCTACTACGTTTACACCGTGCGCCAGCGCGCCGGTGTAAACACCCGCGGCACCTACGATGAAACCGTGTACTATCTGCGCGTTTCCGTGGTGTGGGACAACGACAAGCTGGTGGCCCGGATGGCCGTGCACACACAGGCCGACCTGATGGACGAAAAGGTGAGCAGCATCACCTTCAACAACAGCTACAAGGCCATCGAGACCCCGTACTACCCGGACCCGTATGACCCTGATCCCGTCACCCCGCCCACCCCTTCCACGCCGGAGAACCCGGCCCCGGCAGATGCCCGCCCGACTGTGACTGAAACCACCACCCCTAGTGCACCGGAGCCTACCGCCCCGGCCAGCGTGGTGGCGGATGCCCGCCCGGCCGAAGGTCCCAAACTGATCCAGACCGGCCAGCTGAACTGGCCTGTGCCTGTTCTGACGGTAAGCGGTCTGGTGCTGGTGGCTGTGGGTGCCTACCTGATGGAGCGCAGTAAGAAACGTGAAAAGAATGCGTAAAGTATCCCCCGGGCTCGTCTGCATCGTGCTGGGTGTGGTGCTCCTGCTGGCGGCGGGCGGCCTGTACGCCTACAACCGCTACGAGGATGCCCACGCCGGTGCCGAGGCCCAGACCGTGGTGGCCGACCTTCAGCAGAAGGTGGAGACCCCGGAACCGGAGGCAGAGAGCGGCCCCCTGGACCCCGAGCTCCCGGTGGTGGAGGTCGATGGCAACGAATATGTGGGCGAGATCTCCATCCCCGCCATCGGCATTGAACTGCCGGTGATGAGCGAGTGGAGCTACCCCCGCCTGAAGATCGCTCCCTGCCGCCAGTTCGGCTCTTCCCGCACCGATGATCTGGTCATTGCGGCGCACAACTACGAGAGCCATTTCGGCAAGCTGACCTCCCTCACAGCGGGGGACAACGTCACCTTCACCGATATGGACGGCATCGTGAATGAGTACGTCGTGAACAAGGTCGAAGTGCTTGACCCCCACAGTGTGGAGGAAGTGGAACACAGCGGCTACGCCCTGGTGCTGTACACCTGCACCTATGGCGGTAAGACCCGTGTCACCGTCTTCTGTGATCGTGCATCGTAAAAATCAAGGCTGAAAAAATCTCCCGGTTCCAAACGGAATCGGGAGATTTTTTTGTACGTTAAACCCCTCAGGCGCTCTGCGCCAGCTCCCCTAGTAGGGGAGCCTCTGGCGAAACCGGAGACTTTGCGGTTATACATTGTGGTTTGCTGCTGTTCCCCTCTGCCGTCAAACGTAATCTCCCTGCCAAGGGCCCCACTATTAGGGGGGCTGTCACCGTAGGTGACTGGGGGGTTGAGCCGTAAGCTGCTGCCGTTGCTAAACCTCTCAGCCTTCGCCGTGACTGAGAGGTTGTACAAAGCAGAGCTTAACCGGTATCAAAAAAGCTCCCCCTTTCGGGGGAGCTGGGAAAACTATATGGGGGTTAAGCCTTTTTCCACCGCCGCATCACGCCCATGCCCAACGCATAGGGGCCGGTGTGCACGGCAATGGTGCAGCCGATCTGCAGCAGGACCACATTGCACTCGCAGGTGGGGTACTTGGCGCGCAGGGCGGCGCGGGTCTGCATCCAGAGCCGCTTGCCCTCGTCGGCATCGTAGCCGTAGCCCACCGTGATGCAGTAGTCGTCGGGCGTGCCGTTGTGTTCGGCCAGATAGGTCATCAGCAGGTCGAGGGCCTTCTCAAAGCTCTTCTGGCGGCCGCGGGCCACACCAGCGGAGAAGATCTCACCCTCCTTGAACAGGATCATGGGCTTGATGCCCAGAATGTTGGCAGCACGGCCCGTGACTTTGCCGATGCGCCCGCCCTTGATGAGGTAGTCCAGATTACCCACCGTGAAGAAGATCTGGTTGGTGATCTTCTCCGCTTCCAGCCAGGTTACGGCTTCGTCCAGCGTACAGCCTGCATCCCGCATGGCCACCGCGTTTTCCACCACGATGGATTCGGTCACGGTGGCGGCGGTGCTGTCAATGACCTCGATCTTAGCATCGGGGAAATCCTCCAGCACCAGCTCCCGGGCGTTGCGGGCACTGCCCACGCAGCCGCTCATCTTGCTGGTAAAGCAGATGCAGAGCACCGGGCGGCCCGCCTCGGCATGGGCCCGGAAGACTGTCTCAAAATCCTCCAGAGAAGGCAGGCTGGTCTTGGGGTAGGCCGCGGGGTTATCTACCATGAACTGGTAGAAATCGCGCACGGCGATCTCCTTGCCCTCCTTGCGGTAGTGCTCACCGTCCAGCGAGACATAGAAGGGGATGATCTCAATATTCAGTATTGCGGCCGTCTCAGGGGTCAGGTCGCAGGCGCTGTCCGTGATGATATCAAACATAGTCACGCTTCCTTTTCAATGCGGCGGGTTCTGTGGCGCGGATCAGACGTTGTGATGGATGTAGGCCTCACGCTCGGCACCCACGGAGATGTAGGTGATCTTGCAGCCAATAGCCTTTTCCAGATACTCAACGTAATCGCGGGCTTCCTGGGGCAGATCCTCCCACTTGCGGGCAGCAGTGATATCGCAGTGCCAGCCGGGCAGATACTCCACCACGGGCTGTGCGGTGTCCAGAGCCATGCCCATGGGGAAGCGCTTGGTGATGGTGCCGTCGGTCAGCTTGTAGCCGGTGACCATGGGGATCTTCTCCATGTAGTCCAGCACGTCCAGCAGGGTCAGGGCAACCTCATCGCAGCCCTGGCAGAACACGCCGTAGCGGCTTGCCACCAGATCGATGGGGCCGACGCGGCGGGGACGACCGGTAGCGGCGCCGTACTCGTGGCCAGCCTCACGCAGGTCATGCTTCTCTTCCTCGGTCATGGCCAGCTCAGCGGCGAAGGGGCCGTCGCCGACGCAGGAGGAGTAAGCCTTCATGACGCCGATGGAGTTGGTCAGCTTGTGGCCCGGGATGCCTGCGCCGATGGGGGCGTAAGCACCGATGACGTTGGAGGAGGTGGTGTAGGGGTAGATGCCGAAGTCGATGTCGCGCAGAGCGCCCAGCTGGGCCTCGAACAGCACCTTCTTGCCGGCGGCATCTGCATCCGCCAGATACTGGCCCACGTCGCAGATGTAATCCTTGAAGATGGCGGCATACTTCTCCAGCCATGCCCACATCTCGTCCACGCTGATGGGGGCGGAGTGGTAGCTGCCCTCCATCACCAGGTTCTTGGAATCCACCATGGTCACCAGGCGCTTCTTCACGCTGTCGTCCAGGTGGAGCAGGTCGCCCATGCGCAGGGTCTTCTTCATGTACTTGTCACCGTAAGTGTAGGCGATGCCGCGCTTGGTGGAGCCGAACTGTGCGCCGGTCTTGGCCAGG
>ENA-ORTV01003213-ORTV01003213.1-human-gut-metagenome-genome-assembly--contig:-NODE-3213-length-14035-cov-6.566166_pt1 | contig 14035 bp, 10 predicted proteins | sample MGYA00241915_ERZ509194 | MGnify/ENA primary metagenome ERZ509194 (study PRJEB26280, sample SAMEA2338810) | human gut metagenome | biome: human gut; feature: human-associated habitat; material: faeces... | reverse complement strand
CGCATCCGTAAGGCAGCAGAGCCGCCAACGGCTGCGCAACAGCGGATAATAGAAGCAGAGGCAAATCGTCTTGCAGTTCTAACGCGGCAACGCCGCGCGCAGGCATTCCCATTCCGGAGGCATAAAAGTCGTTCAAGCCCGAAACTGCCAATCAAAGCCCTTTCTCTTGGGGGGTGTAAGGGGGGATATTCTCTTTCTGCGGAAAGAGAATATCCCCCCTTTATTCGTGCAGCGCCTACGGCGCTGCCTTTCCCCGCCGCGCAGCGCGCGGCATTATAATCTTTTTCCATACATGAAAAGATCACATTTGAGCATGCCATTGTACAACTTACGTTTCTTATCGGCAAAGCGCCCGTAGCAGCGCTCAAAGTCAGGATGTGACGACAGCACATACACCCGCCAGGTGTCGGGCAGCTTATCCATCGCCTTGCCGAAGGCTTTATAGAGCTCGCCCGCCTCTTCGCGCTCAAGAAGGCGCTCGCCATACGGCGGGTTCGTCACGATGCGGCCATAGAGCCCGCCCCAGTGGAAGCGCGTGGCGTCATCGACCTCGAATTTCACGATGTCATCGACCTCGGCCAATTCCGCGTTGTGGCGTGAGAGCTCGACGGCGTCGGGGTCGATGTCGCCGCCCCAGATCTCGTACTTGCCGTGGAATTCCTTGTCCATTGCCTCGTCGGCTGCGTCGAGCCAGAGCATTTTATCGAGCGTGGCCCAGTGCTGGGCGGCAAAGCTGCGGTTGAGGCCCGGCGCACGGTTGCGCGCGATGAGCGCCGCCTCGATGGCGATGGTGCCGCTGCCGCAGAACGGGTCGCAGAACGGGTCGCGGCCATTGTAGTGCGAGAGCTTGACCATTGCGGCGGCGAGCGTTTCCTTGAGCGGGGCGGCCACGCCCTGCGCGCGGTAGCCGCGCTTGTAGAGTCCATCGCCCGAGGTGTCGAGCCCGACGGTGACCTCGTCCTTCATGATGGAAAAGCGCACCTGATATCGCCGCCCCGTCTCAGGGAACTGCGCGATGCCGTAGGCCGCGCTCAGGCGGTCGACGACCGCCTTTTTGACGATCGACTGGCAGGCGGGTACGGAATGGAGCGTCGAGTTGATGGAATAGCCCACGACGGGGAATTCGCCCTCGCGCGGGATCCAGTCCTCCCAATGCACCGCGCGCACGCCCTGAAAGAGCGATTCAAAATCCGTCGCGCGGAACTTGTGCAGAACCAGAATGACGCGCGCACCGCAGCGCAGATTGATGTTGAGCCGAGCGATGTCGCGCGCCTCGCCGCGGCAGAGGACGCGGCCGTTCTCAACGCGCACATCAGAAAGCCCCAGCTTTTTGATCTCATCGCCCACTAAGCTCTCAAGGCCCAAGAGGCAGGGAATGACAAATTCCAGCATAATAACGCTCCCGAAAAAATGATTTGTTCATAGTATAGCGGATGGGAACAAAAAAGGCAATCGCCGCGTCAAAATAAGCATGGTAAAGCGGTGGAGCGTGTGGTACAATAGGAAAAACAGCGCGGAAAGCGCGCTGTCACATGAATGTAACATCAAACTTGCGCGAAATTTTTCGAAAAAACACGGAATGCAACACTAAAGTTGCTGGAAATGGACGCGCGGTTTTGGTATCTTATCCTCAGACAGAGAAACGGAGGGAACGCAATGGCATTTGGCGAGCGGCTCCAGGAGGTCCGCAAACGCAGCGGACTGACGCAGGAGGAATTTGCCGAACAGCTTCAGGTCTCGCGCTGGGAGTCGGGCCGCGGCTACCCTGAGATGGAGAAGATCATCTTCATCTGCAACCGCTACGGCGTAACGATGGACGAGCTGTTCAAAGAAGAAGTCCCCACCCCCGGCGAGCCGCCGGTCGAAGCCCCGCTGCTGTCCGCGCGCACGCTCGGCAGCGAGTTGTCGAACCTGTATGCGAATCTGTCGCCCTACAACAAAAGCATCGGGATCATGCTGCTGACCGTCATCGCGATGATCGGTCCGGCATACGTCTACTGTATGCGCAGTTTGAAAGGAGGAGCAGATGAAATGATGACCATTATCTGGATCGCCGCCATCATCATCTTCGGCATTGCCGAGGCGGCGACGGCGGGGCTGGTGTCGATCTGGTTCGTCGTGGGCGCGGTGGCCGCGCTGGTGGCGACGGAGCTGGGCGCGGCGCTGTGGCTGCAATTCGCGGCTTTCCTGATCGTATCCATTCTGGCGCTCATCGCAACAAGACCCCTTGCGCGCAAGATGCTGGATAAGACTATCGTGCCCACGAATGCCGACCGTGTGCTGCACCACGAGGCCAAGGTGACCGAAACGGTGGACAACGAGAACGCCACGGGCGCTGTGTACATCGACGGCAAGACATGGACGGCGCGCAGCGAAGACGGCAATATCATCCCTAAGGGGAAAATGGCAAGAATCGTTCGCATGGAGGGCGTCAAGCTCTACGTGCGCGAGAGTAAAGAGACCGAGAGAAGAGAGTAACCCCAAATTACACAACATTTTAGGAGGAAAAGAACTATGGAATGGATCGGCTATATCGGTATCGGCATTTTAGTGCTGCTGGTGCTTCTGGTGCTCGTCACGAACATCCAGATCGTGCAGCAGTCGCGCGCCTACGTCGTTGAGCGCCTCGGCGCTTACAGCGCGACCTGGGGTGTGGGCCTGCACTTCAAAATTCCGTTTTTCGAGCGCGTCGTGAAGAAGGTCAGCCTCAAAGAGCAGGTGGCCGACTTCGATCCCCAGCCCGTCATCACGAAGGATAACGTCACGATGCAGATCGACACGGTCATCTACTTCCAGATCACCGACCCCAAGCTCTACACCTACGGTGTCGAGCACCCGATGAACGCCATCGAGAACCTGACGGCGACGACGCTGCGTAACATTATCGGCGAGATGGAGCTCGACCAGTCGCTCACGAGCCGCGATGTCATCAACGCCAAGATGCGCTCTATCCTCGATGAGGCCACCGACCCGTGGGGCATCAAGGTCAACCGCGTGGAGCTCAAGAACATCCTGCCGCCGCGTGAGATCCAGAACGCGATGGAAAAGCAGATGAAGGCCGAGCGCGAACGCCGCGAGTCCATCTTGCAGGCCGAGGGCCAGAAGCAGTCCCAGATCCTCGTGGCCGAGGGCGAAAAGCAGTCCACCATCCTGCGCGCGGACGCCGAAAAGCAGGCGGCCATCCTCAAGGCCGAGGCCGAGCGTCAGGCCGCCATCCTCAAGGCCGAGGGTGAAGCGCAGGCCATCCTGAACGTGCAGAAGGCGCTCGCCGACTCCATCAAGATGCTCAACGAGGCCAACCCCAACGATCAGGTCGTCAAGATCAAGGCGCTCGAATCGTTCGAAAAGGCCGCCGACGGTCAGGCGACGAAGATCATCGTCCCGAGCGAAATTCAGAGCCTCGCCGGTCTCGCCGCGAGCTTCAAGGGGCTGCTTGAAGAGAAGTAATTTCAAAAAGCGGCAAAGCCACTTTTTGAGGAGGCTTTCAGGCCTCTGCGCGCATAAAACGCCCGCCATTGGCGGGCGTTTTCCACACTTGCGGCCTGCAAAGTGTTTTTTCTGACGCACATGTCGTCAGAAAAAACGAATCAGAATCATTTGCCGTCTGCGGACGGCAAAGTCTGCGACGCTTTTACAAGAAGCCAAAAAGGAAGAGGTTCCCGACGGGAACCTCTTCCTTTTTTGTGATGTGTTTTGTGATGTAAGGTGTTGAGAACTTTAGCCCTCGGAATCCGTGCGGTTTCTCCAGGAGATCTCCTGCTCGAGCTCGTAGCGCAGTTTCTTGTTCTCCTCGACAAGCTCGTCGTAGTGCTCGCCCTGCACGTAGTACTTGACGAACGTGAACGTTGCCTCGTCAAGCTCCTCTTCCGTGTAGGACGGGAGAAGCGAGCCGTTCTTGCGCTGAAGGCCGGAGATATTCACGACCACCAGGCGGCGGTGCTGCTCGGAGAGCTGGAAGAGCTGGAGCTTTGCGGGAATTTCAAGCCCTAAGTCATAGGTGCTGTTCACGCGTTCCATGATGTTGCGGTACTCGGGCTTGGCCGAGACGATGACGCCGTGCTGCATAAACAGCTTTTTCAGGTAGTCCACAGAAACGTCCTCGCGGGTGATCGTGCCCTTGCCGAGACCCGTGAGCATCGTGTTAGACAGGTTCAGGCTGACGTAAACTTCTTCGCCGGTCTTGGGATAGCTCATAATTTGCCTCCATTAAAGTCTGCGCCGCAAGCGCGGCTGGGATTGATATGACATTTTTATGGTAGCATGGCGGAGCGGAAAATACAAGCGGCAGGTTGTATGAACTGTCGCTTACAAATTTGTCGGAATCGCCGCCGCGGCGGGATTTTCCTTGACAAGAGCGCGCGCCGCTGATACACTTTCCTTGTCTATTACGGGTGCGCACCTACCGGCAGTCAGGCGGAAGTCTGGCTGCCGTTTTGCATCCGGCATTTGAATAGGAGGGAATATTTATGGCTTACTTCTGGCCGCTCATTCTCGTTGTGGCGTCGAACACCGTGTATCACATCTGCGCCAAATCGCTGCCCGAGAGCGTCGACCCGCTCGCGTCGCTCACGGTCACGTATCTGATCGGCTCGATCTTTTCGGGCATCCTGTACTTTGCGATGAACCGCGGCGGGGCGAACCTTCTGCACGAATACAGCCAGATGAACTGGGCGCCGTACCTGCTCGGTCTCGCGGTCGTCGGTTTGGAGGCTGGCAGCATGCACGCCTACAAGGCGGGCTGCCCGGTCAGCGCGTTTCAGGTGTCGTCCGCGGCGGCCATCGCGACGATTTTGGTGTTCATTGGGTATCTTGTCTACCACGAGGCCATCACGGTCAACAAGCTCGTGGGCCTTGCGCTGTGTCTTACGGGGCTGTTTTTCCTCAACAAATGAGTTGTGCCGCAGCTCTTGCCGTGGTATGATGGGGAAAACTTGTTTTAAAGAAGGAACTTTGATCTATGAAAGCTGCACGCGAATATCCGATCCTGACCGTCACCGCCAAGGGCACGCGCTGGCTCGAGAGCGGACATCCCTGGGTGTATGACTCCGACGTCGCCCGCGAGCCGGACGAGAGCGAGTGCGAAAACGGCGCGCTCGTCGACGTGGTGTCGGAAAAGGGCAAATATCTCGGCACGGGCTTTTTGAGCAGACTCAGTAAGCTCCGCGTGCGCATCGTCTCGCGCAACGCGAACGACCGCTTCGACGAAAATTTCTGGCGGCATCGCGTGCGCTACGCCTGGGACTACCGCAAGGCGGTCATGGACGGGCAGACCGGCTGCTGCCGCCTCATCTTCGGCGAGGCGGACGCTTTCCCCGGCCTGACGGTCGACCGGTTTGAAAATCTTCTCGTCACGCAGACACTCTCGCTCGGCATGGAAAAGATCAAGGACATGCTCTTCCCCCTCATTGTCGAGGTGCTGGAGCAGGACGGCGAGACGATCGACGGCCTTTTTGAGCGCAACGATGTCGTGCTTCGCGAAAAAGAGGGCTTGACGCAGAACAAGGGTTGGTTTCCCCTCCCCGGCAAAAAAACGCCCGAGAGCCCCATCACTGAAATTTGCGAGAACGGCGTTTTCTACCGTGTGGATGTAGAAAACGGGCAGAAGACGGGCTTTTTCCTCGACCAGAAGTTCAATCGCCTCGCCGTCGCGCACCTCGCGCGCGGCAAGCGCGTGCTCGACTGCTTCACGCACACGGGCTCGTTCGCGCTCAACGCCGCCAAAGGCGGCGCGGAGCACGTGACGGCGGTGGACGTGTCCGAGAGCGCCATCGAAATGGCGCGCGCGAACGCGGCGCGCAACGGCCTTGAGGACAAAATGGACTTTCTCGCCGCCGACGTCTTCGACCTGCTCCCGCAGCTCGAGGCCGCGCACGAAAAGCCCTATGACTTCATCATCCTCGATCCCCCGGCGTTCACAAAGTCTCGCCGCACGGCGAACAACGCCGAAAAGGGGTACAAGGAGATCAACCTGCGCGCGATGCGCCTGCTGCCGCGCGGCGGCTACCTTGCGACCGCGTCGTGCAGCCACTTCATGCCCGCCGAACGCTTTGAGCGGATGCTGCGCTCCGCCGCCGCGGACGCGGGCGTCGAGCTGCGGCAGATCGAAGCGCGCACGCAGGCAAGCGACCACCCCATCCTCTGGAACGTGCCGGAGACGGATTACCTCAAGTTCTATTTATTCCAGGTAGTATAAAAGGATACAAAAAATCACTGCTGTTACAGCAGTGATTTTTTTACGTTACTTGCTTTCCACGTCGGAGGGGGCGTCCTTCGTTTCACCCTTCGGTTCGTCCGCGGGTGCTTCGGGTTCAGCTGGGTGTTTCTCCCCAGTCGAAGTTTCCTCGCCCTTGTCCGGCGGCATTTCGATCTTTTCGCTCGTCATCGAAATGTGCCTGGCGGGCGCTTCGATCACGCTCGGCTGCGAGGGGCGGAAGCCGTCCTCGCTCTTGCGCGTGGAAGCGTAGGCCTCTTCGACGGTCGAGGGATCGCGGCCTTCGAGGATGGCGACCATTTCACCGCCCGTGATGGTCTCCTTTTCAAGGAGGTAGGCGACGACCTTGTCCATATCCTCGCGGTTGTCGCGGATGACCTGTACGGCGTCCTTGTAGCACTCGTCGAGAATGCGCTTGACCTCGCGGTCCATGATGGCGGCGGTATCCTGCGCGCAGTCGAGGCCGTAGCCGCCGTCGAGGTACTGATTGCGGACGCTGCCGAGCGCGACCATGCCGACCGCGTCGCTCATACCGTACATGGCGACCATGTTGCGCGCGATGCTCGTCGCCTCCTGAATATCCTGCGAGGCGCCGTTGGTCATCGTGTTCATCACGACCTCTTCGGCCGCGCGGCCGCCCATCGAGACGGCGATCTTCGCCATCAGCTCATCGCGCGTGCGCAGGTTCGTCTTGTCCTCTTCGGGCATGAGGAGCGTGTAGCCAAGGCTTCCCTCGGTGTGCGGGACGATCGTGATCTTCTGCACGGGCTCGGCGTTTTTCTGCTTGTAGGCGACCATCGCGTGGCCGACCTCGTGATAGGCGACAAGCTTCTTTTCAAACTCGGTGAGGACGCTGCCTTTCTTCTCGCTGCCCGCGATGACGAACTCGAACGCCGCGAGCATGTCCTCCTGCGTAACGAGCTTGCGTCCCTTGCGCACGGCGCGGAGCGCCGCCTCGTTGGCGAGGTTGGCAAGGTCCGCGCCCACGCAGCCCGCGGTCGCGAGCGCGACCTTCTTAAGATCCACGTCCTCGGCGAGCTTGATGCCGCGCGTGTGGACCTGCAGCGTTGCTAAGCGGCCGGCGAGGTTCGGGCGGTCGACGGTGATGCGGCGGTCGAAGCGGCCGGGGCGCAGCAGCGCCTTGTCGAGCACCTCCGGGCGGTTCGTCGCGGCAAGCACGATGACGCCCTTGCTCGGGTCAAAGCCGTCCATTTCGGCGAGCAGCTGGTTGAGCGTCTGCTCGCGCTCGTCGTTGCCGCCGCCGTAGCGGCTGCCGTCGCGGGATTTGCCGATGGTGTCGATCTCGTCGATGAAGATGATGCAGGGGGCGACCTTCGACGCCTCGGCGAAGAGGTCGCGCACGCGGCTCGCGCCGACGCCGACGAACATCTCGACAAAGTCAGAGCCGGAGATCGAGAAGAACGGCACCTTTGCCTCGCCCGCCACGGCCTTGGCCAGCAGCGTTTTACCGGTACCGGGAGAGCCGACGAGCAGCGCACCCTTGGGGATCTTTGCGCCGATGGCGGTGTATTTTTCGGGGTTGTGCAGAAAGTCGATGATCTCGACGAGCGATTCTTTCGCTTCGTCCTGACCGGCGACGTCCGCGAACGTCACGCCGGTGGATTTTTCCATGTAGACCTTGGCGTTGGCCTTGCCGACATTGCCGATGCCGCCGATCCCGCCCATGCCGCCGGACTTTTTCGCGATGAAGTTCATCAGCAGCATGAACGCGCCGACCATCAGCACCGTGGGCAGAATATAGCTCACCATGAACGTGAGGATCGGCGAAACGGGCGGCTGATAGGGCTTGGTGTAGGTCACGCCGTGCTCATCGCACAGGGTGATCAGCTTTTCCGTCGCGTCGGGAATGATGGTGGTGAAGAGCGTATAGTTCTGATCATAGCTCTTGCCGTCGTCATCCGTGTAGGTAAAGCCGTCGACCGGCGTGATGGTGAAGACCGTGTCGCCGAATTCGATGGACTTGACCTTCCCCTCCTCCACGAGTTCGACAAGCTCGCTGTATGCGATCTCACACGAAGACTCGGCGGTGCGGGCCTGGTCGAGCATGACGGAGAGGTAGTTCACGCCGATCGTCAGCAGCAGCGCCCACAGGACGATCGACCACATTCCCCCGCCGCGCCGGCGGTTCTTGTCGCCGCGATTGCGGTTGTTTCTGTTGTTTGGCTCCATGTTGTTCCTCCTGTCGGGAGACAGAAAAATGCGAAGATGCGCACTTTTTGAATTGGTGATTTCAACTATACCATATATAAGAAAATCGCACAAGTTTTCTACGGTGAATTTTCGATGAACTTTTGTTTTGAGCCCTCTTTATCTTGCCCTTGTTCTGTGTTATAGTTGCAATGGAGTATTCTATAAAAATTTGTCACAAGGAGAAATTTCTTTTATGGATAAGGAACGCAAGGAAAAGACCGCGCGCGTGCAGGACGCGGAGGCCGACGGCATCATCGAGGGCCGCAACGCCGTGATCGAAGCGCTGCGCGCGGGCACGACCATCGACAAAATTTTCATCCAGAAGGGCGAGACCGATAAGACGCTCGGCCACATCGCCTCGACCGCCCGCGCCGCGGGCGTGGTCGTCGTCGACGCGGACAAGCGCAAGCTCGACTTCATGTCCCGCACGCACGCCCATCAGGGCGTCATCGCGCTCACGAGCGTGCGCGAATATGTCAGTGTTGAGGATATTTTGAACATCGCGCGCGAAAAAGGCGAAAACCCCTTGATCGTCGTCTGCGACGAGATCTCCGACCCGCATAACCTCGGCGCGATCATCCGCACGGCGGAGTGCGCGGGCGCGCATGGCGTCGTCATTCCCAAGCGCCGCAGCGCGGGCCTCACGAGCATTGTCGCCAAGACGAGCGCGGGTGCGGTGAGCTATGTGCCCGTCGCGCGCGTGCCGAACATCCCCGCGCTTTTGGAGCAGCTGCAAAAAGAAGGCGTCTGGGTCTTCGGCACGGCGGCCGAGGGCACGAGCGACCTCTACTCCGCGGACCTCAAGGGCCCCGCGGCCATCGTCATCGGCAGCGAGGGCGACGGCATGACGAGACTGGTGCGCGAAAAGTGCGACTTCCTCGTCAGCATCCCGATGAAGGGTAAAATTTCGTCGCTCAACGCCTCCGCGGCGGCGGCCATCCTCCTCTACGAGGCGGTGCGCCAGCGCTTGGGGCAGTGACGGTAAAGAAGGAACGATATGGACCCCAAAGACCTTGAATTTGAAGAAACGCTCGCCGACTCGGAGCTGCTGCTGAAAAACACGGCCCGCAGCATGGACGAGGACGCGGAGTTCACGCTCGAGAGCATTCTGGCCGAGTACGGTAGCGGCACGCCCGCCGCGCCCGAACCGGAAGAAAAAGAACCCGAGCCGCCGGCGGAAAAGAAACCGCCGGCAAAGGTCGTCCCCCTGCCGAAAAAGGCGGAGACGGCGAAAGAGAGCGTGGACGATACGGCGGACGAGACCGTCCGCCTCCCTGTCATCCCCTTCCCCGGTGCGAAAAAGGCCGAAGAGCCGATAGAAGCCGAACCGGAAGAGGAAACGGACGCGGAAACCGAAGAAGAACCGCCGCAGGACGACGAGCCCAAGTCCATGAGCTTGCAGGACATCCTGGCCCAGACCGTGCAGGAGGCGCTCTCCGAGCGCGAGGACACGGTCATCGAGGAGGAGCCGCCGCGCCGCGGTTTGTTCTCCCGCCGCAAGATGCGCGACACCGAGCAGCTCTACGACGACGCGGAGGAGGAAGAGGACGAGGAAGAAGAATTCGAAGAGCCCGAACCCGAGCTCCCCGAGCCGCCGCTGACCGAAACGCTCTCCGACTACCGCGCGCAGCTCTCTGGCGCGACGAAGGCGCGCCGTGGGGCGGGTATTTTCACGCTTTTGCTGTGCGTCATGGCGGTGCTGGAGCATTTTTCCATCCTGCCGGAGGCGTACACCGCTGATCCGATGATCCGCGCGCTGCCGCTGCTGGCGGTCGAGGCCATCGTCTGCGCCATCGGCTGGCGCATTTTTGCGGGCGCGCTGCGCTCGCTCAAACAGGGAAAAGTCACGTCGGGCTTTTTGACGATGCTTCTATGCCTTGTCACGCTGCTCGATACGGCGCTCTACGCTTTTCTTCCCGCACGCGCGGCGCTGTCGCTGCCGCTGCCGGTGCTGGGGGCGATGTCGGTCTACTGCGCGCTGCTGGGCGAAAGTCTGCGTCTGCACGGCATGTATGACACGTTCCGCATCGCGGCCATCGGCAACGCGCCGTATATCGTCACTGTGACGGCAGGGGGCGCGGCCAAGCGCGTGGGCCTGCCGGGCGGATTTTCGAATTCTGCGCGCGCAAACGCTCCCTATTCGCGCTGGCAGAGCGTGCTGCTGCCGGTCTTCCTCGCGGCGGCGGTCGTGTTCGGCGTGCTCTCGACGCTCGAGACAAAGCAGAACGCGCTGCTTGCGTGGAACCTCTCGGTGATGCTCGCGAGCGCGAACCTGCTCGCGTTTCCGATGGTGTGCGCGCTGCCGCTCAAGCGCATTGCCGCGCGGCTTGCCAAAAGCGGCAGCGCCGTGGCGGGCTTTTCCGGCGCGGACGCCATCCGTCGGAGCAACTGCGTCATTCTGACCGACGGCGACCTGTTCCCGCCCGGAACGGTCACGCTCGGTGGACTCAAGGTCTTTGGCGAGGAGAGCGGCAAGGTCATCTCCTACGCCGCGACGATGGCCCACGCGTCCGAAAGCGGCCTGAGCCGCCTTTTTGACAATCTTCTCGCCAGCGACGGCGGCTTCCGCGAGCGGGTCGAGGACGTCGACTTTTACGAAGAGGGCGGCGTCGGCGGCCGCATCCACGGCGAAACGGTGCTCTTCGGCACGGCGGGCTTTATGAGAAAGCGCGGCGTGAACCTGCCGCGCAACTTAGGCCTCAAGACCGGCGTGTTCCTCTCGGTCGACGGCACGCTCATCGCGGTGTTCGCCGTGAAGTACATGCCTGCGGAAAATGTCGACTGGGCGCTCCACGCCCTGCACCACAGCCGCATCACGCCTGTGCTCGCCGTGCGCGACGGCAACATCACCCCTGCACTCTTAAAGCGTAAGTTCGGCACCGACGCGCGCGCGGTCTATCCCAAGCTCTCGACGCGCTTGGCGCTCTCCGAGCGCGGAGGCGGGCGGCCGTATGCGCTGCTCATGCGCGAGGGACTCATGCCGTATGCCGAGGTCGTGCTCGGCAGCAAGCGGCTCTGCGCGTCCGCCAAGCGGTGCACGGTGCTTGCATTTTTAGCCGCCACAGCGTCAACGCTCCTTGCATTTTATTTAACTTTTGTCGGCGCATACAGCGTGCTCACGCCGTTTTCTCTGCTCATTTATGTACTTTTGTGGTCGCTCAGCGCGCTGGTCGACGCCCTGCTCAGCGATCGTTATTGACACTTCGAACGAAGAAAACGAAAATTTGCGGAAAAATATGGTTGTAATGGAGAGAAAAACATGATATCATTTCTGCATTGAGTATTATCCCACCTTATGGCGCGAGCCGATCTGGGATTTACGATTTTCGGAAGGAGACTGACCCATTATGAGTGCAAAAGACATCCGCAATATCGTGCTGCTTGGCCACAGCGGCAGCGGCAAGACCACCCTCGCTGAGAGCATGCTGTATCTCACCGGCGGCACGGACCGTCTGGGCAGAATTGCCGACGGCAACACCATTTGTGACTACGATCCCGAAGAGATCCGCCGCCAGATCTCCATTTCTCTGGCCGTGGCTCCCGTGGAATACGACAGCTGCAAGATCAACGTGCTCGACGTGCCCGGCGGCTTCGACTTCGCCGGTGAGGTCGCGGAGGCCGTTCAGGCTGCCGACGCTGCCGTCATCGTCTGCTCGGCCAAGGCCGGCATGAGCGTCGGCGCGGAAAAGGCGTGGAAATATTGCGAGAAGAACTCTCTCCCCCGTCTGCTCTACATCTCCAAGACCGACGAGGAGAACTCCGACTACAACGCCGCGTTCGACACGCTGCGCGAGCGCTTCGGCAAGAACATCGCCCCCGTTGTCGCCCCCATCTGGGACGAGAGCAAGAAGGTCATCGGCATCATCGACGTGCTGCATAAGCGCGCATTCGAGTTCGGCCCCGGCGGCGGCCGCGTCGAGATCGAAGTGCCTGAGAACAAAAAGCCCGTGCTCGATGAGCTCTACGACGCGCTCAAGGAGTCCGTCGCCGAGACGAGCGAGGAATTTATGGAAAAGTTCTTCGCCGGTGAAGACTTCACCTATGCCGAGATGATCCATGGCCTGCGCCAGGGCGTCAAGGACCTGTCCCTCTTCCCTGTCGTGTGCGGCTCCGCCATTCAGGGCATGGGCACGCGCATCCTGATGGATACCATCGTCGAGCTTCTTCCCAAGCCGCAGGACGCCCGCGCCCTGATGGCCGAAAATGAGGACGGCGAGTCCTCCGAGTTTGTCGTCGCGCCCGGCGCACTGCCGACCGCGTTCGTCTTCAAGACCATTTCCGACCAGTACGGCAAGTACTCCTACGTCAAGGTGCTCTCCGGCTCCATCAAGCCCGATATGCCCATGGTCAATGCCCGCACCGGCGAGACCGAGAAGCTCGGCCGCCTGTACATCCCCAAGGGCAAGAAGTATACCGAGGTCAAGGAGCTCACCTGCGGCGACATCGGCGCCATCGCCAAGATGGACAAGGTCAAGACCGGCGATACGCTCTGCGAGCCGCGCAAGGTCGTCAAGATCGAGCCCATCCCGTTCGATGAGCCCTGCTACAGCGTCGCCATCGCGCCCAAGACCCGCGGCCAGGAGGACAAGATGGCCCAGGGCCTCAACCGCTTGAACGAGGAAGATCCGTCCTTCCGCGTCGTCAACAACGCCGAAACGCACCAGATGGTCGTCTCCGGCGCGGGCGATATTCAGATCGACGTGCTCGTCAACAAGCTCAAGAGCCGCTTCGGCGTCGAGGTCGTGCTCGACACGCCGCGCGTGCCCTACCGTGAAAAGATCCGCAAGACGGTCTCCAAGCAGGGCCGTCATAAGAAGCAGACCGGCGGCAGCGGCCAGTTCGGTGACGTTTGGATCCGCTTCGAGCCCAACGAGGAGAGCGAAGAGATGGTCTTCGCCGAGGAAGTCTTCGGCGGCAGCGTCCCCAAGAACTTCTTCCCCGCGGTCGAAAAGGGTCTGCGCGAGGCCTGCGTCCACGGCCCGCTCGCGGGTTATCCTGTCGTGAACCTCAAGGCCGTCCTTTACGATGGCTCCTATCACCCGGTCGACTCGTCCGAGATCGCGTTCAAGACCGCGGCGAACCTCGCCTACAAGGCAGCCATGCCCGAGGCGTCCCCGGTCCTGCTTGAGCCGGTGTGCGAGCTCAAGGTCACGGTGCCCGACCAGTACATGGGCGATATCCTTGGCGATCTCAACAAGCGCCGCGGCCGCGTCATGGGCATGACCCCGACCGGCAACGGCGAGCAGGTCATCGAGGCCGAGTGCCCCGAGGCAGAGCTGATGAGCTACGCCATTGACCTGCGCTCCATGACCCAGTCCCGCGGCTCGTTCGTGATGCACTTTGTGCGCTACGAGCAGTGTTCCGCCGACGCACAGGCGAAGGCTGTCGCTGCCGCAAAGGCGATGCAGGAAGCGGAATAATTGCTTCTGCACAGCAGAAAATAAGTAAAAAGAGAGGGCTTCTCGAAAGAGAAGTCCTCTCTTTTTCCGCGCATGGCGCGGAGGGGGAGCAGCCCGAAGAGGCTGCGGCTTTTCCCCACACCGTGTGGGGCTGCGGATAAGGGGGATATTCTCTCACGTGAGAGAATATCCCCCTTGGACCCCCAAGAGAACG
>ENA-ORTV01003212-ORTV01003212.1-human-gut-metagenome-genome-assembly--contig:-NODE-3212-length-14044-cov-2.557581_pt1 | contig 14044 bp, 9 predicted proteins | sample MGYA00241915_ERZ509194 | MGnify/ENA primary metagenome ERZ509194 (study PRJEB26280, sample SAMEA2338810) | human gut metagenome | biome: human gut; feature: human-associated habitat; material: faeces... | reverse complement strand
CGCCGTAAACGGGCAGGCTTTCGTTGTTGTACGCTCTGGATATCATCAGCGGAATGAGCTTCTCGGGAAAGTGATACGGGCCGTAGTTATTGGAGCATCTCGAAATCGTCACGGGCAGACCGTATGTTCTGTAGTATGCCAAGACGAGAAGATCTGCCGAAGCTTTGGACGCCGAATACGGGCTTGAGGTGTGTATGGGTGTCTCCTCGGTAAAGAAGAGATCGGTTCTCTCGAGCGGCAAGTCTCCGTAGACCTCGTCGGTCGAAACCTGATGATAGCGCTTTACGCCTGTTTTTCTCGCGGCGTCCATAAGAGCCGCAGTGCCCATAATGTTTGTCCTGAGGAACACCTCGGGATTTTCTATTGAGCGGTCAACATGGCTTTCGGCTGCAAAGTTTACGACAATGTCGAATTTTTCGTCCTCGAAAAGTCTGTCAACAAATGGGCGGTCGGCAATATCTCCCCTGACGAACTTGAAATGACTGTTTTTCATCGCCCCGTCAAGAGTTTTGAGATTGCCGGCATAAGTCAGAAGGTCGAGGCAGACTATATCATAATCGGGATGCTCGCGGAGCATATGATAGATAAAGTTGCTGCCGATAAAGCCGGCGCCTCCCGTAACGAGAATCTTCATACTTTTGTCCTCCATATCAAATGATTGTCCGATAAAACGGATATGTATTGCATAAGGCGTGCCTTTCCTCGCCTTACCGAATCCTTAATAAAGTTTAAAGCCTTATCTTCGCTTTCTTCCACTTGCCGCTCTGAACGAATATGATTCCGATGAAGAGCGAGACAATGGGCGCAAAGCCCATGGCGATTCCTATTCCGTTAAAGCCGAGGTCAAACACGCGAACGAGCAGATAAGCGAGCGGGACTCTTATAATTATCGAGCTGGAAATCGCATTGAGAAGAGCGACGTTTGTATATCCCGCGCCTATTGCGAGGCCGTTCATGCAGAATACGGGGGTGACTATCATATATTCTGCCGCCGCAAGTCTCAAAAAGGTTATTCCGGTTTCTACAACATCCGTCTCGCTTGTAAAAAGCGTCAAAAGCTCACGCGGGAATATTTCGACTATAATAAACACGAGCGCCGAAATTCCCAGGGCTATCATAAGACCCGTTGTCATAGTCTTTTTGGCGCGCTTCAACTCGCCCGCTCCGATATTTTGACCCGCCATTGACGATATTGCGCTGCTCATCGCAAGGCCGGGCAATATCGCAAACGAGTTTATCTTGCCGACGATGCCCTGACAGGCGGACGCCGCAGCCGCATTGGGCAGAGAGTTGACGAGTGCGGTAAGGGTCAGGAAAGAGAAAGAGACTACAACCTGCTGAACCGACGACGGAAGCCCTATTTTTATTATGCTCATAGCTTTCTGACGGTCTATTTTGAAGTCCTTTATTTCATAGTCCGAAAAGAAGCCGCTGCGAAACAGGTATATCAGCGAGAGAACAACGCTTATCCCCTGCGAGCCGATAGTTGCTATTGCCGCTCCTGCCGCGCCCATTTTAAGAGGTCCTACGAGGACGATATCACCGACAACATTCACCGCGGCGGCGATTGCGACGAAGTAGAGCGGGCGCTTCGAGTCTCCCATACCGCGCAGTATTGCACTTATGGCGTTATACAGGAACATAAACACCGTGCCGAGCATACAGATAGTAAGATACCTGACTGCTTCCTCGAATGCGTTATCCGGTGTTTTCAGCAGACGCAGTATCGGCTTCGTCAGCAGAACCATAACGACTGTAAGCACCGCGCTTAAAATAATGTAGAGCGTGGTCATTGTGCCTATTGTGCTCTTTTGATCGTCGTATTTTTTCGCGCCGCCGTACTGTGCTATAAGCACCGTTCCGCCGATAGCGAGACCGAGCGCCGCGCCGGTGACGAGAAGATTTATCTGTCCGCCTATCGAGACGCCGGTTATTCCCGACTTACCGCAGAACTGACCGACTATCACCATGTCGGCGACGGAATAAAGCGCCTGCAAAAGGTTTGAAAGCAGGAAGGGCACCGAAAATTTGAGCAGCTGTTTAGTGACACTCCCCTGCGTGAGGTCTTTTCTGAATTTTTCCGACAAGATTATTGCTCCTTGACTTTATCGATATTGTTGTGTTTCATGGTCAGCGATATGCGGTTTTTCTTCACATCGACTGCCAAAACCCACACGGTAACTATGTCTCCGACCTTCAGCACCTCGGACGGGTGCTTGATATATTTATCAGTTATCTGCGAAATGTGAACGAGGCCGTCCTGATGCACGCCGATATCGACAAATGCGCCGAAATCAATGACGTTGCGAACGGTGCCTTTCATCTCCATGCCGGGCTTTAAGTCGTTAATATCCATGACATCCGTGCGCAGAAGCGGAGGCGGCAGCTCGTCTCGCGGGTCGCGTCCGGGCTTTTGAAGCTCCTTGACTATATCCTGAAGAGTAGGCAGACCTATTCCCAGCTTTTCCGCGACCTTTTTATCGCCGCCGAGCAGCTCAACGGTCGCCTTGAGAGCGCCGGTATTTCCCTTTGCGGCGTCTTTTACCGTCAGCCCGCACAGCTCAAGCAGCGCTTTTGCGGCGGGATAGCTCTCCGGGTGAACGCCCGTGTTGTCGAGAACGTTTTTGCTCTCGGGAACTCTGACGAATCCGGCGCACTGCTCATAGGCCTTTGCGCCGAGCTTCGGCACTTTCTTGAGCTGGGCGCGTGAGGTGAACGCACCGTTCTCCTCTCTGTATGCAACTATGTTTTTGGCAACGCCGGAATTAATTCCCGCTATATGCGAAAGCAGCGACGGGGATGCGGTGTTTACATCCGCACCGACGGAGTTGACGCAGTATTCAACCGCGCCGTCGAGCGTTTCGCCGAGCTCTTTTTTGGGCATATCGTGCTGATACTGACCGACGCCGAGCGCTTTCGGGTCGATTTTTACAAGCTCCGCGAGCGGGTCCTGAAGCCTGCGGGCTATGGAGACCGCGCTTCTGAGCGAAACATCAAACTGCGGGAACTCCTCCGCCGCAAGCTTTGAAGCGGAATATACGGATGCGCCCGCCTCGCTGACCATCATATAGGACACCTTGCGGTCGAGTTCTTTTATAAGGTCGGCCGCAAATATCTCCGTCTCCTTTGACGCTGTGCCGTTGCCTATGGCTATTACCTCAACGCCGTGCTTTTCGATAAGACGCTTCACGGTCTGCTTAGCCTTGAGCTTCTGCTCCTCGGAATGAGTGACGTATATTACGCCCGTGTCAAGCACCTTTCCCGTTTCGTCAACGACTGCCACCTTGCATCCCGTTCTGTAGCCCGGGTCGAGACCGAGCGCACGCTTGCCCTTTACGGGCGGCTGGAGCAGGAGCTCGCGGAGATTGACATAGAATACCTTGAGAGCGGATTCAACAGCGTTGTCGGTCATCATGTTGCGTATTTCGCGCTCTACCGACGGGAATATCAGCCTGTCATAGGCATCTGCGGCGGCGTCACGCACGGTATCGGTGCAAGCGGAGCCGCTGTCGCTTAAAACGCAGGCATTAATTATATTCAGAGCTTTTATGCGGTCAACCTCTATGCCGACCTTCAAAAATCCTTCGTTTTCTCCCCTGTTGACGGCAAGAACGCGGTGTCCCGCTATTTTGTTTATCGGCTCGTCATATTCGTAATACATCGTATAGACGCTCTCTTTTTCGCTGTCCGCGGCGCGCGATTGGAGCACACCCGCAACAGTAAACAGCGAGCGCAGACGGCGGCGAATATCCGCATCATCCGATATGTTTTCGGCGATTATATCCATTGCTCCGCCTATCGCGTCCTCGAGCGTCTCGACGCCCTTTTCGGCGTCTATATAGTCTGCCGCAAGCTCTGACGGCGAAGCCGAATCCGCAGCCTGAGCGAAAATCGCATCGGCAAGCGGTTCGAGTCCCTTTTCCTTTGCTATTGAGGCGCGCGTTCTGCGCTTGGGTCTGAACGGGCGGTAAATATCTTCGATTTCGGCGAGAGTCGAAGCCTTTTCGAGCGCGGCTTCAATCTCCGGAGTCATCTTCTCCTGCGCCGTTATCAATGCGCTGATTTCCTCTCTGCGCTTGTCCAAATTACGCAGATATTCGAGCTTTTCGGAGAGCTCGCGCAACACCTGATCGTCAAGCGTGCCGTGAGCTTCCTTTCTGTATCGGGCGATAAACGGTATCGTGTTGCCCTCATCTATAAGATTTACGGTGTTTTCGACCTGCCAACGCTGAAGGCCGAACATTTTTGTCAAGCTGCTTATAATGTCCATATGGGGCTTATTACTCCTGTTCAGTATTTTTTATCTGTCTGATATCTTTTCCGCAGAAATAGAGCGATATATAGTTGCCGATTATTCTTGAGGTTATCCTCTGAGTATACTTCTGCTCAAGCCCGTCCGGTGTAAGATTCGTGCTGATTATTACCGGCAGTCTGCTCATAATACGGGTGTTTATTATATTATAAAGCTCCGCAACTGTGAACTGAGTTGAAAACTCCGCGCCGAGGTCATCGATGATGAGAAGATCGCACTCGAGCAGTGCCTGCTCGCTCCCCTCATATTCGCTGTTTCGCCCGCTTGAAAAATGTTCCTTTTCAAGGCGCGACATAAGATTCTGAGCCGAGCCGTATATGACTCCGTAGCCTTTTTTGACGGCCTCCGAGGCTATCGCAAGAGAGAGATGCGTCTTTCCGAGTCCCGTTGCGCCGTAGAGCAAAAGGCTCGGGGAATCCGTTGCGAAATCGGCGGCATAGTCTCTGCAAAAATCAAGGATCTCTTTCATTCTGCTGCGCGGATTTATTCCCGTCGCCGGGTCAACGGTGTCGGGATAATAGTTTATATTAAAGCTCTCGAAGGTCGAGCGTGCGCTCGGCGAAAGCTCGTTGAGCTCGGCGAGTGCGGTGTCGCGCAGAAGCGCCTTGTAGCAGTCGCACATAACTCCGCCGATAAAGCCCGTATCGCGGCACTTTTTGCAGGTGTACTCCGCGTCAAGATAGTCCTCGGGATAGCCATTTTCTTTGAGTATATCCTTGCGGCGCTGCTGAGAGGCGAGATTTTTCTTTGCAAGCTCTTCGATAAATTGCTGAGCATTTTCGCCCATGCCTATGGCGCGTATGACCTCTGCGCCGGCGGAGGCTATTTCGCGGTCTATGGATATCAGCTCAGGTATCTTTGCATATACCTCTGCGCGGCGCATACTCTGCGTGCGTTCGGCTTTATCGCGGCGGCGCTCAAGCTCCGAGGCGGCTCTTGCATATACTTTGCGGCTGTAGCTCATTTGCTGTTCCCCTCTCAATCTTTGTTTTTCTTCTTATACACTATCGGATTTTTCATGGCTTTGCGGTTAAACTCATCTAAATCATATGATGAGGAATGTCCGTTATCGACTCGACCCTTTCTCTGTGAAGAAACGGGTGCGCTGCTCTGCTTGGCGGCGTTGGCCTTTTCGACATCGGACAAAGTCTTTATCCCGTTGGTGTGCCACGATTCAAGTATCTTGTTCATATACGGGAAGCTCATCTTTTGGCAGTGCTCCGCCATCTGCTCATACGCCGCAAAAATCATCTCGGGAGAGAAGCCCCATTCGCGGTTCCATGTGAAAATATATTTCGTCTGCGCTTGAGTCGGACGCGAGTTAGAGAGTCCCGCCATTGCGGCAAACGAAGCCCATACGCGGTTGGCGGAGTCGAGACGGCTTATCTGCTCGTCCGCCTTTTCAATAGTGTCTATTTCACGTTCGCCCCAATCTTTTCCTATGGCGGCTATGTAGTGAAAGTTCGACTTCCTTATCGAAACGGCATATTCGATTATCATCAGAATAACCTCGACCGGTATTCCGTAAGTGTCGTGCATCATCAAAAGCGTACACTGACCGTCGTAGCCTATAGTTCTGCCGAGCTTGTTCTGTGTCTCGAGAAGCAGGAATTTTATATCCGCCGATTCCTCTGCCCTCTGCGCTATCTCCGCCGCAGTCGGTCTCGACGGCTCAATGTCCGGCAGCTCTTTCTTCGCTTTGGGAGGCTCTGCATTTTTCTCCGACACAACGGGCGCAAATGCCGAATCCGCCGTGCCATCGGACACGAGTATCCCCGTCTCGACCCAATATTGGAGATAATCCTGCGCGTCGGGGACTGAAAAATTGAGATCCCTGCACAGCTTTTCCATATCAAAGCCCTCGCCCGCATGGCGCAGCGTCCAAAGCAGAACCTTGAGCTGCTGCCCGCCGACAAGCTTAATATGCTTATCGACTATCTGCGACGGCACCATAAACACCGCCGAAAGAGAGTCCGGATTGACCTTATAGTTCATTATATATCCCCGTTCCGTTAAGAGCTGCACTCTTCACATAATAAATCAGCTTATATTATACACGCTTCCGAGGCAAAATGAAATATATTATTTCAAAATAAGCCGTTTTTTTGCGCAGCGGTGTAATAATGTCTCATTTATTCAGTTGACATATATAATTTTTAGCCTAAAGATGTTGCTTTTTACTTATAAAAAGTTTATAATACCTATGGTATTTTGTACATATTGTGCAAAGACAGACTTTTAGGTTTTCGGAGGTGATAAGTCATGAGTGCTTTGGGGACGATAGGCAAGATTATGCGAAGCTCGCTGTCTCGCGGCGGCGCAAGGAAGTCAAAGAAAAGCCCTGCGCCCGAGCTTGAAAAAGGCACGTTTGATTATATCCGCGAGCCGAAAAGCGATTGCTTCAGCGTAGGCTTTGCAAAGACGGACGTCATGCCCGACGATATGGATAAAACCGCCTACTATGTTGCGGGATACAGGATGAACAACCCCGCCAAGGGTGTGCTTGACCCGATGACCGCGAGCGCCGTATGGATAGACGATTTGTCCGGCAGAGGCGGAGTCGTTTTTGTGTCGATCGACGATATAGGACTTACTAATTACGATGTAGGTATAATCAGAGACTTTCTTGCGGATTTCAAAAAAGAGAGCGGCTGCCGCTCGATAAACATAATGAGTATACATAACCACGCGAGCATAGACACCGTGGGCTTGTGGGGTCCCCTCCCGAGAAGCGGACGCAACAAAAAATATATGGAGCTGCTAGCTCAAAAGGTAAAGCAGGTTGTGTTCGACGCCTACAACGACCGCAGAGACGGCGACCTCTATTACGGCAAAAAGGAAGCGGAGGCTATTCAGCGTGACTCCCGACTGCCGGAGGTATACTCGAAAGATGTTCACAGGTTTCGCTTTGTTCCAAAGGACGGAAGCCGCGAGGTTTGGATAATTAACTTCGCCTCCCACACCGAGTCGCTGCTCGGCAAAAACTCCTATGTCAGCGCGGATTTCGCAGGATATATCAGAAAAGAGATCCTCGAAAAGGCCGACGCCGAGACAATATATTTTGTCGGCGCTATCGGCGGACTTATCCGCCTCAAGGAGCTCGACGAGGACAATATAAAGTCTACTGTGCTTGGCGGACAGTCGATAGCTCGCACGGCAATGGCTGTTGAAAACGAAATAAAGCTTCGCCCCGTGCTGAACCTTATACGTCAGGAATACTATTCGCAGTGTGACAACTATGTTCTTGCGCTTGCTCAAAAAGTCGGCATACTGAAATCAAACGCGGCTAATACCGGCAAAGGTTCTCTCAATCTGTCGATACATACCGAGATGAGCTATTTCGAGCTTGGCGGGCTCAAGCTTCTGTTTCTCCCCTGCGAGCTATTCCCCGAGCTTGCATACGGCGGATATCTCGACGCAGACTGCTCTGCCGAGGGCAAGTCGCCGGACATCAATCCGGCTCCTCTGCTCCGAATCGCAGAAGATGACAATATGCTGATTTTCTGCCTCGCCAATGACTTTACGGGCTATGTCGTTCCGCCGAACGACTTCTATCTGAACCCCAAGGAGCCGTATATCAACGGCGGGCGCGACAGACTCGACAGAAGGCACTATGAGGAGACGAACTCTCTCGGTCCCGAGACCGCGCCGATAATCGCAAATGTGTTCGCTGACATAATGAACACTGTCAATAAAACCAAGACAGAAGCCGAAAAGGCTATAAAATAAACCAAGGAGTGTTAACAATGAAATGTAAAAAGCTGATAAGCGGCATTGTTGCAATTATACTTGTTGCCGTGCTCGCTTTCGGTTCTGCCGCAGCCGCCGCAGGCGCGCAGGTTGACAGCGGCGCAGAGCTTGCGCTGGCTTCGCAGAATGTTTCCCGCCGCTACCGACAGCTCCGCGTCGTCTCGAGCGGATTCGCTCAATGATATCGACGATGCCATCGGTATCATCAAAATTATAATCGGCGCGTTCTCGTCCTCGGATAAGCTGACTTGGGACAGCTTCAAAACCGGCGTCAGCAGAATTTTCTATATGTCTGTTGACAAGCTCATAGACAGCCTCGTAGTCGGTCTCAGCAAGGTGTTCCCGCTGATGAAGAGATCCGATGAAGCGGACTATAAATTTAAGAATTCAAATGTCGGAAGCAAAGCCTTTAATGACAAGGCCGCTCCCAACGCCCGCTGGAACGTCGGCTATTCGAGCGCCTCGCTCCTCACAGGCAACGAGCTTGACGGAAATCACTATGTCGGCGGAAGCCTCTCCTACCCCAATCCCAAGCATCCCACCGAAATCCTTGATGATTTGAGAGTAAGAGTTTTTGCCGTAAGCGACGGTACGGATAACGGAATTGTTGTCTACGCAGTCCTCGACGCATACGGACTTGCGGCCAAGGACGTTCGTGAGATCAGAGGCAGAATAGCAGGCTTTATAAAGAACAAGAATATCGTCAGCGTCAATATTTCCACTCTTCATCAGCACAGCGCCATAGATACTCTCGGTCTCAACGGCGACCTCAACAAGGTGCTCTTCGGAAATACCTTCAAGAACGCCGTCGGTATGGATCCGAGCACCCTGCACAACGGACAGAACAAGGAATACATGGAGCATCTCTATAAGACGACCGCAGACTCTATAATTGCGGCAGTCAACAACATGGAGCCCGGAGAAATGTATTTCTCGCAGACCGATGTTCACGAGTATATCCGCGACAAGCGCGATCCTCAGACCTTTGACCCCAATCTCAACCGTCTCTGCTTTGTTCCCGACAACAGAGAGTCAAAGCCCACATGGATAGTCAATGCCGCTATCCACTGCGTCGGACTCGGTGCAGGTACGACCAACATCTCAGGCGACTATCCCTATTTTATAGAGAAGCAGGTCAATGCGGCGGGCGCCAACTATGTTCAGATTCAGGGCGCAGAGCTTGCAATAACCTCGCAGACCGCCCCCGTGGCAGTTGAGGGCAACACAAGATATCAGAACGTCGAAGCATACGGCAACAAGCTCGGCGAGATACTCGTTGCGGCCGACAAGGGCTCAAGGGTCGAGCCTATACTCAACATCGCCCACAGAGATGTCTTTGTCACCGTTGACAATCATGCGCTTGAGTTCATTGCCTCTACCGGTCTTCTCGCAAACGAAGGCGTAAGAGCCAAGGACGGCTCCATGAGGATTCCGACCGAAATAGGCTATATGGAGATGGGAACCAATCTCGCCTTTGCGCTTATCCCCGGTGAGCTTGCACCCGAGATAGCCTTCGGCGGCGGCACCGAGGCAAAGGATTCCTGGACCGGAGAGGATTGGAAATATCCCTCAATGCAGGACATAGTCGGCGGCAGAAAGCTTATGGTTCTCGGCCTCACGAACGATCAGATAGGCTACATCATAGCGGATAACAACTATCATTCGATACTCACCGAAAACGAGGAGCTTCTTACCGTTTCGAAATACGAGGGTTCAAGAATACTCCTTGAGTTCAAGAGCCTTCATGACAGCGTCAGATAAATAAAAAGCAACAGAGCAGGTCAAAAACGATCTGCTCTGTATTTTTATGGAAACGGCATTTTAAAAGCCCACAAGACCGAATAAAGACCAAAGTGCGGAGCATCTGTGTACGAAAAAAATTTAAAAGCCCCGAAACCGTTAAGTTTCAAGGCTTTTCGCTTGGTGGAGCCGGTACATTGATATCCGAACCAAGGGCTGATTTCCCAAGCTCTGCGAGGGTAATTGTTTTTGAGCCGTCTTTGTAATTAAATGTGATTATCATGCGGTCGTCATAGAGATAAACCGCATTGACAAAGCTATCTATGAGTCTGCGGCGGTGCTCGCGCTTCTTTGTGTCGAGCTTTCTGAACCTGTGGAGCCAAAAGACGATCTGATCTTTTGTTATCGCCGGTTTTGCCATTTCTTCTTTAACGATTTCAACACTCAGCTCGTTTTTCTTTTTCTCAAAACTTTCGAGCCGCTCTTTTGTTGACGGCGTCAGGATCCCCTGCTGAATCGCATTCAGCATATTATCTATGGCCTTCTGCGTGTCAGCATATTGCTTTCTCAGCAGCGGTAGCGTTGTGCTCTCCTGCCCTTGAAGCTCAATTATCGCATCGGCTATACTCTCGATCAGCTCATCATTAAAAACGATGGATTTGATTTGCTCGATCACAAGATTTTCGATCCAATCCTTTTTGACCGTTTTTTTGTCGCAGCCTCTGTGCTTTTTCACGCTGACACATTTGTAGTACCTGTGCACCTGTGACGAGTGACTCGTGCCGCTTTCGCCCACCATATAGCAGCGGCATTTGCCGCAAAACAGCTTGGTGGTCAGCAAATATTCATCCTCCGCCTTATGCTTTGCCGGTGCCTTTTTATTCGCTGTCATGCGCTTTTGCACACGGTCAAACCATTCTTCAGTCACAATTGCCGGAATGCCGCCGGGCTTCACAATATCCTTTTGCTTGAATTCACCGATGTATTTACGGTTGTGCAGCATTCGGGCAATGACGTTTATGGTGATTTTATTGCCTCGATTGGTGCGAACGCCTTTCAAATTCAGTTCGTCGGCGATTTCCTGCATGGAAGAGCCGTCCGCATAACGTGTGAATGCGTCAACCAAGGCTTCTTGGCAACGACTTACTACAGCAATCTATTGTTTCACTACATCTAAATCCCAAGTGCCAAACATCTCGCCGTTTTCAACATAAACATTGTTGAAATCGGCAAACACATAAGTTTCCCTTTGAATCCATGTTTCTCCAATAAGACTGAAGTAACCTGTTGATGGATCATAATCAACAGACATTGTGTACAATCCATCCTCGACATCTGGATTTGATGATAACGGATAATAATAAAAGAAAGCAATGTATTCACCAGAATGTTGTTGAACAATGCTTTTGATTTCTTCAGAGTTGTATTCTTTTTGAGGAATACCCTCACTGTTGTTACTGCATTCGGTTGCGATATCAGCCAATCTTTGTTGTATTGTTTGACTTTTAACCACATCACTTGTTTTGTAAATTGACAAAGTTAACCCGGTGTCTCCTTGAACCGCAGTATATTGACCTTTATATGTACCTACAATCTGCGATATATCGTGCAATGTCAGTTTAATCCAGTCATTCAAATAATGAACCTGTCCACCTTCAACATTGATAGTTTCCGGCCAAGTGTAAGGCTCATATCCGGTCGCATTCACGGTAAGTGTGTACTGTCCCGGGGGCAAAACCAATTCAAAATGTCCGGCAGAGTCCGTTTTAACAAGGGTCATCTGATAATTATCGTTGTTAACTGCCTTAATTTCTGCATCGGTAATTGCACCAGTTTCAATTCCATCTCCCGTGACGCTGTAATTATCTTTATCAACAACAAATCCCATAACCGCTCCATTGTCTGCATTAGGCTGCTCCGGGTCTAATGTTGCATTCTGACCAGTGCTTAGTGCAATTTGTATCGCGGAAGCCATATCAATAATCGGCAAATCGCTGTGATCTGTATTCAGAGCCTGACAAATTATTTTTTTTACAACTGTACCGGTAAACCCATTGTTTATTGACCAAACAGAAGCGGCAACACCGGCCACATGAGGAGCCGCCATAGATGTGCCGCTCCACTTTTCACCGTTTTCATACTTATTAACAGGAACCGTCGAGTATATATCCCATCCAGGCGCATATACGTCAACTCGTTCTGTTTTTTCTGAAAAAGTTCCATTATTTGAAAAATATGCTCTATTATATTCCTTGTCAATTGCCCCAACTACAATGATTCTACTGTACACATTCTGATATTCAGATGCGGAAATTGTTTCTAAGAAGCCATTATAGATAGCAGGAACATCCCCAGTTTGATAATCGATTTCCTGTCCATTTATTTTAATCTTTACGGTTTTATTAGATGAGTTCCCGGCAGATTTAACAATGATAAAGTCATAACCTTTCTCGAGGAATCGATTAAGAAAAGCACCAAAATAACTACCAGCATTAACCAACTCACCATAGAGCGAATCTGCTTTTTCGCGGTCATTAAGAACATTGATATAATACATAGCTGTTGCTCCATAATAATCCGCTGAACCATATGAACAGTTTATAACTTTAACGTTTCGCAAAACTAATTCTGCAAAGCAAACCTCTTGGCTTATTAAACTTTGTTTATTCTCGCCGTACTGTCTATTCCCGTTTTCCCAAGAAGCCGCATAAAGCTTTCCTTCTTTAGAGTACGGATAAACGCCACAGATTCCATCTGAGTTAGTGCCATTTGCGGCAAAAATTCCTGTTACATGAGTTCCATGACCGCCGAGTTCCTTTTTATCCTTGTCAGATGCATCCATATACGGCTTATTATAAAACACCTCTTCAAAGGGAAGATCTGAATGTGATTCGTCAAATCCGTTATCAATTACACCCACACGCACCGGTTGAATTTGGTTGCGCCGGTCGTTCATAATTTTCCATGCCTCCGGTGCATTGATGGCTTCAACACCCCAACTTTTGCCTTTGTTATCGTTAGAATTTTTGAGATCGTTTTTCCACTTTTTTCCGGTGTTTATATCATTATCAACACTGTTTTCTGACAAATTATAAAAAAAGTTTGGTGATACTTGAATAACAGACTCTTCATTTGCTATTGTGTTTGCTAAATCTTTTAACTTACTCATCGTATAAACAGCATTAAGCGACCATTGATAGTCGCCGGTTGCCTCGATACAACCAACTATTTTGGCGTTGTATTTCTCAGCTAATGATTCGACTTCGGTTTTTGTTACGCCCTCTTTTATCACAACGAGTAGTTCATTATCAGCATACATGATTCCGGAGTCTTCTGAAGCAATATGTTCGTCAGATGTTGCTTGATAGTATATTTCGCCAATTTGTTTATTGATTTCTTTTTCACCGTTGCCGCACCCCAGACAGCAACAGCAGATCAGCAATACTGTCGTTTTGCTGAAAGAGTTTAAGGTTCTTAGTAGATTTTGAAGCATAGTATATGGGATTTAGGAATTCTGCGGGGACAGGATGCGGTCGGAAACGGAATGCAAAAAGAGGAGCGCACATTGCAGAAAACAATGCGCGCACGTGTAATCGTACGTGTGTTAGTGGGTTACGATCTAAATACCGATGGGGGGGGAATTATTCCCTCGCTACGGCGCGTAGAAGCGTGCCGCATCCTGCGAGCGAAGATCGTATAGACGATGGTCGAGGTTCCCATCCGGTTCGGTTTTGGTCGGTAGTGGTCGGGTCGCTTCTCCATTAAGGGAAGCATTTAGACAAAAATAAATAAAAAATTTCAATTTGCAAAATACGGAACGAATAAATTTTCATGCGGTTGGTTGTCGTTTTTGGTATTTTCGTTTCATCCGGCCGGAGTTTTTCTGCGCATGAAGTCGCGGGATATTGTTCCGGAGCGGGGCGTGCGGGGATTGCTGCCGGAGCTGGAATTTCTCCGTACGGAGGGTTCCGGGGGGGGCCGGCGGCATGAAGGTCTCGGGGCGCTGTTGAGCGTATCGCCGTATGCCGGTGTCCGACCGAGAGGCGAAACCCTTTGATTTCCGGCTCGATTTCTGACTCGTCCCGCGACGCCGGCGTCGTCGTTCTCTTCGGTGACTCGTGTAAGTTGCGATACCTTTTTCTGCCGAAGATAAATCTCCGACATTCGTGCGAATGATATTGCGGAGTCAGTGGCTTCCGTATTGCAATCGTCCCGTTTTGCGAACGGCACTACCCCCCCCCT
>ENA-ORTV01003211-ORTV01003211.1-human-gut-metagenome-genome-assembly--contig:-NODE-3211-length-14055-cov-2.824571_pt1 | contig 14055 bp, 14 predicted proteins | sample MGYA00241915_ERZ509194 | MGnify/ENA primary metagenome ERZ509194 (study PRJEB26280, sample SAMEA2338810) | human gut metagenome | biome: human gut; feature: human-associated habitat; material: faeces... | reverse complement strand
CACACAAAATACTGGTGTATCGACGAATCACAAGGTGGTTTTCAGGAAAAACACTACCAAAAAGCACTCGAAATTCTAAAAACAGAATACAAAACAGATGTGTAGAGCTATTAATTCTGCACATCTGTTTTTTTTTTAAAATATTTCATCTTCTACTATTCACTGGACAAAAATGAAACGAATGCCCAAAAAATTTACACACAATACACATAACAATACAACGGGTGCTATAGTATAATTATAATCACAAAAACATATATGAGAATAATAGAAAGGATTGATATATTATGTTATACGTAACAGGAGATACACACGGTGATTGGATGTCAAGACTCAACACCGATGCTTTTCCAGAACAAAAAACCATGACGAAAGACGATTATGTCTTAGTATTAGGTGACTTTGGATACTGGCATGATACAAAATCAGAACGCTATAACCTGAAATGGTTGGAAAACAAACCGTTCACAACACTTTTTGTATCCGGTAATCATGAAAACTATGACCGATTAAAAGAACTTCCTGTCGAAGAATGGCATGGTGGTAAAATCCAGAAACTCAATGATTCAGTTTACCATCTCATGCGTGGACAAGTTTTTGAACTTCCTCTCGATGATGAAATAACAAGAACATTCTTCACCTTCGGTGGTGCCAGCTCCCATGACATTTCTGACGGCATTCTTGAACCTGATGACCCTAGAATCAAATCATGGTCAAGAGACTACACCAAATTCTTCCGTGTAAATCACGTCAGTTGGTGGAAAGAAGAATTGCCAACCGAAGAAGAAATGCAGGAAGGTCTTAATAATCTAAAACGATATGACAACAAAGTTGACTATATCATTACACATTCACCATATTCATCATTACTTCGACAAATGGACGGCGGTACACACTTATATGAAACAGACTGTCTGACTGATTATTTACAAACAATCAAACAGACTGTTGACTATAAACACTGGCTGTTTGGTCACATGCATGTAAACAAGACATTCCAATGGGAACGTAGTTCCTGCTTATACGAACAAATCATCAGATTGTTCTAAACACTACGCAGTCATATATGCATATATGACTGCGTATTTTCCGTTTTAAAACACTTTAACAACACAACCTAAAAACACTACGTATCATATGTTTTTAGACCAATTTGAGCCAAATAAAGGCTTATCTACACAAAAGGAGAAACACATCATGTTATGGATAACTTTATTTAATAAGATTGGAAAACAGCCAATTAAAAACACACAGCATCATCATGTATATGCATTATTGGAAAATCCAAAAACACATACCGTAGAAAAAGTTTATCTGGATTTACGATATGATGCATCAGGACATCCGTACTTTATCAAAAAGAACGATAACAACAAACCAAAAAGACCAAATCATGGTCACAATAAACATAATTAGAATTTAAGAAAAGAGGTGCCGTCGTGTCAAATAAATTGAAAAAAGGTCAGAAATTCAATATGTTGACCGTAATCAAACCTGTAAAAGTATATAAAACCGACGGCATCCACTACACAACACAATATTTATGCAGATGCGATTGTGGAAATATCATCACTGTCAGAAAATCAAATCTGACACGTAAAGAATCTCCCACAAAATCCTGTGGCTGTCTAAATGACAAAAACCGCCGGAACAAAATCGATGACCTAAAAGACCAGCAATTCGGTCACTTACATGTCTTGTATCGAGCCGCAGATTATATTGCGCCAAAGACCAAAGCACATCGTGTACAATGGCACTGCAGATGTGACTGCGGTACTGAAAAAGATATTGATGCAACTGTCCTAAAATCAGGAAAAGTTGTATCATGTGGCTGTCATGCTGCACAGATTGCACATGAAAACCGCTATCTCGACCTGAAAGACCAAAAATTTGACAAACTTACTGTCATTGCGCCAGCACCACCACGTATCATACAAAACAAAAATCGCATACGCCGTATCATGCAATGGTATTGCAAATGTGACTGCGGTAATACACGTATTGCCAGTACCAATGATTTACGAAATGGAGATGCACATTCCTGCGGATGTGACAGTCTGCAATCACTTCGTAAACAAGACATCATGAATCAAACCGTCATTGCCACTAATGGACTTTCCATGCGATGTATCGAATATCACAATACCGATAACATTGATGTTCAATTTGAAGACAATGTGATTGTTACAAACATTCGAAGCAAACACTTCGAAGAAGGCAACGTAAGACATCCGGCATTTACCAAAAAGCTAAATGCACCACAATTCCATAATTATAAAAATCTGAAACCTGCGTTCCGCTTTAAGGAACATCAGTATTATTACTGCATCACACCGGATAACAAAACAAGTATTGTCAAAATTCAGGACATGATTGATAAGACACCAAACAATCCATTCATAGGACAAATGCTTATGAATCCAGACGGATTGTGGATGACTATTAGCGACCAGACTGACGATAAACTTCATATCATCTTTGAAGACGGTACAAAACTGGATAATATCTCGATTATCCAATGGACAAAAAATACAATTCATCACCCCATGTTTTCAGCAAAATCAACATGTGATGATTTCTACGGATTCAAAAACTTATCACCTGCTTTTGTTACGTCAGATGTACACTATTACTACTGTACACCACAAAATCAAAAGACAACAATCATGTCTTTACAGGAAATGCTTTTTAAAGCTGGAAAGATTCAAGAATAGGAGAAACTTATTACTATGAACTTATTAATATCAAAATTACGAACAGATACTTATTTGGATGCAAAACGTATCCTTGCAGAGACAAACAACTGTGTCATCATTCGTCCAACCGGATTCGGAAAAACAGGAATTCTGACAAAGTTCATCGATGACTATACAAACATTCTGTATTTATATCCATCAGATGTTGTAAGACAAGCAGTTCTTCGTTTCTATTATCAGAATGATATTCCTGATGATGAAACCATCGATAATGTCAAATTCATGACATACACAAAACTTGCCATGATGAAAAAATCTGACATTCTCAATCTTCCTCAGTATGACTGCATCATCCTTGATGAATGTCATAAGGTTGGAGCCGCTAAGACATGTAATAAACTAGACATGCTTCTTGACTCTCAAAAAGAAACACACACATTTCATCTTATCGGTGCTACTGCAACACCCGACCGTATGGACTCAGTAGATGAAATTTCAAGATACTTTGACTCAAATGAATGTTTTGAATACAATCTTCACAACGCTTTTCAGGATAAAGTGCTTCAAAGACCGTATTACTTCTTCTGTAAATATGCAGATACAGACAATCTGAATAAGATGGTCAAAGACCTTACAGATAGTGAACTCAGGAAAATCTACAAAAAGAAAAGCGAAATCGCACTCCGAAATGACTTGAGTGCCCGTATGATTGAAATGGCAGACATGTTCAACATGGAAAATGTTGTTTACAATATCTGCGAAAAATACGCACCGTCAACAGAATACATGAAATTCGTATGCTTCTTCAGCTCTTTTGATTCCATTAAAACCAATGGTCCAAAAGTTAAAGAATGGTTCTCTAAAGCATATCCAAAACATAAGGTCAACACATTGGAAATCACATCAGAGACTGCAGATACACACGCAAACGTTCATAAACTTCATCATATGAAGGCAACATCAAATAAGATTGACCTCATTTTCACATGTGACATGATGAACATGGGATATCATGTAGATGATTTGACTGGAATTATCATGTACCGTGGTACAAAATCAGGTACTGTTTATATTCAGCAGCTTGGTCGTATCTTATCCAGTGGTGCAAGCAACGCCGGAATTGTTATCGATGTTGTAGACAACATTCATCAGCACTCTGTCTATCGTGTACTTGACGGACAATCAATATACACAAAAAATGCAAAGAAACGTATGACATCACTTCAGAAAAAAAGAGAAGCTGATGATTTGAATAATACATCAAAATTCACAGAACGTGATAACGCTGAACTAAAAGGTCTGGAAAGACGTTTTTCAAATCCAGAAAAAATGGAACAATTTTTTGCATCAAACATGCTTCAGAAAGAAGACCTCATTGCAATCGATTATGAAGCATCTTATCGTGAACTCATTGCCAAAACTGTCGCTGAATCAAAATCTATGCGATGCCGACAGGCATGGGCTAGATGGCTTGAAGTACGAGCACAAGAAAACAGACCATTTAACAATCATGGCAAACCATTTACCCGTAAAGAAATTCTTGATATGACACCACCAAATGACATTCCATTACCACCGTTTTGCTATGCAAAACAGGTAAGTATTGATGCCGTACTTGATGAGATGAACGTACCAAAATAGAAAAAGGAGATTAAAATCATGGAAAAACAGAATCCATTCACACTTGCATTGTCAAAAACAAACCCAATTTTATCTGATACAGGAGAAGTATGTGAACGTCCAGATAATTTCAACAATCCGGTCAGCATTAATATCTCAGATATTACTACATTCTTAATCCAGAATGTAGGTCGATACTGTGACAGATATGCATCTGACTTGCTCATATCACATGAATCACTTATCAATACTATTAACAATCTGAATCCTGACCGAAAAAACGAATACCTGTGGTTAGGTCTTCGTGAATCCGGCGTTGACGGCATTGCATACATCATTGCCAACATCAAAAACCATTCACCAGAATATATAGCAACATATTACCGAAAGGTATTCTGTATCAAAATTTCGTCTGTATTTATGGGCAAATTCACAGTAGAACTTGCTGATATGTCTAACGACATCTATTCCATTGCATATAAAGTCAAGGAAACCGACTTTACATTGCAGGACTATAATACATCCATCGGCAACGAAAGTAACAGCTACAATGACAAATTATATGAAATGATGCATGATATCCGTCATCTTTCTCAGACAGCATCGATTCTTAAAGAAAATCCTAAGAATCAGATACCTCTGAATGACATTATACATTCGCTCTACAACATACAGTATTCCATTCAGAAAATCATTGATACAAACAAGAAATAACAATGCTCTCTGATGCTCTGTGAGCCGATTTCAGATACTTTATATATTCATACGATAAAGTTATCATCAAAAATATAAAATCGCTTACAGAGCATTTTAAGACGTTTTAAAAGACACTTAAAAAACAGGAGATTAATAGAAAATGCCTAAATTAAAGAAAATCACAACAAATTCGACACCAGCCGAAAAAGAAAAATTAGTCTTTGACTTGATTCATTGGTTAGACAAACGCAACCTGTTTATGGACATCCACATTTATGCCAATAATAAATGCTGGTCCAGCGACTATTATGACAAGACATTAAAAGACAACATGTCTGTCATTGAAGACCCGAAAATTGCAAAAGATAAGTTCTATGTTACAGACAATGTTACAGCAAAAGACTATATCGAATATGCGAACGAAAACCTCATCACGATGTCCTTTGAAGGTCCACTATATCATGAAATCAATTATAGTGACGGTAAGACATATAATGATTTACGTACGTTTTTTGAAAAACGCGGGTTATATTTCGAATTGGGTTATGCATGGTCATTATCCACTTATGAATTATGAACAATGTGACATTAAGAAAGGATTTTAAATATGAGTAGACTAACAAAAACAAATCACTTTTTAACAGACTATGGTTTTACCTATGGTAACAACAGTGGTCCACAAGGTGAAGCAGGTTATACAAACACATACAGACATAAAAATGGTACAGAACGTTTATGGGTTACTGTAAATTTAAACAACAGAAACGTTCATTTCTACAATGAATTTGAATGTGGTGGTGTGTTAAGCAAATATGATATTGACATTCCAGATGATATTGATATCAACGACGAAACCAACTTTATCAAATGGTTAGACGAATACATTCCTGATGAAAACGACTAACATTCCATAGAAAGGATGTTAAACACAATGAATAGTGAAACTTATAACGAAATGATGGATTGGATGTATGCCGATGAATATTCTTCATCATCTGATGTATTACGCCCAATACCAAACTATCATAAGAAAAATGAATCACCTTATGCAGAAGTAAAGCTGTATAAATCAGATGTCAACATAAAAGACTTACCACGTGATAAAGTCGATACCGTTTATCTGGACAGACTTCGTCAGTGGGACAGTGAAAAATACGGCAAAGCATCAAAAGCCATCGGTACAAACAATTTGTACCGAGCAAATGGCAGAACTGTAGAAGAAATCGAAAAATTCTTAAGCGTCTACATGGATAAACCATGTAAACTGCTATCCGCCGGAGAAAATTTAGGATATGACGGTTATCACTACACTTATTTGACTTATCAGACATTAGATTAACACAAAAATAGCTATGGAATGTTCCATAGCTATTTTTTTAGACATAGAATTTTAACGCAGAATTTTCTTTCATGAAATCCCAGAAATACACTACAAAATTCCAGATAATCATTACAGCACTTCCAATTGTGCCTTCCAGTAATGCTCTGATGTACAAAATAATATCACATAATTTCGTACCAACGCATAACTGAGCAAACATAGAAAACACATCATACTTAAACAATGTCTGACAAATTGGAAACATCGTACCAAGTGGTGTCTGATATGTAATAAAATGCATGATTTCAACAAACAATGTCAGACCAATCCACCAGCTTACTATTCCTCGTAATTTCTTAATAAAAAAATACCGATATACCAATTCCAAGTAATAAATATATCATTGCACGAAATGAATCACTACTTAATACAGATGGATTCAATTGACTTAACGCAGCATCATGCAATTCTGTCAACATTTCTTTCATAGATTTTCCTCACCATTCCTTTCAAAAATAAATTAAGAAAATGTCAGAAAATCATCCTGTTCTGCTTTCTTTACAATCGAACCAAACTTCTTTTCAGCTTTACTACCATAATCCTGCATCTTAATCGCATTCATACGTTCCTTTGACATCCGACCATAGCCAGCTGAAGCTGAGATTAAATCTGGATTATTCATCGGCTTTGCCAATCGCTTTCCATGTGATGGTTCTACTTGTACAGGTTGCTTTGCCTGCATTTTCCGTTCCTGTTTAATTTGCAATCGAGATGAAACACCCTGTAAACGCAATGCGTCCTGACGCATCTGCATTTGCGTATGACTATCTGCATTTTGTGTGTCAATAACTTTTCGCTGTAACTGTTTTGACATCACTTACCCCTCACTTTCATATTTATTATTATATACTGAAACATCATACTTGAAAAGTACCAAAAAAAAAAATATAGGGAACACAGTTTCTGTGTTCCCCACCCGCATCACCAGACTCTTATAATCCTAAATCAGCTTTCATACGTGCCAGTTCATCATCAACTGATACGTCATTTCCACCTGACGCATATTTATCAGCCAAATCATCCGTGCTATGTACACCTTCATTCAATTCAGCTTCCGCATTTGCTTCATCCAGCATCTTATTTGCTTTTGCTTCCATTCTATCGAATGCAGCCATAGATGCATCCGTATTGACACCACTGGTCATCTTATTCATATGAGCCTGTGCCTTTGCCGTAGCAACTTTACCCTTAATGGCATCTTTACGTGTTTCCAATGACTCGATATCATTTGTCAGCTTATCATGCATCTGACGCATCTTTTCTGCATTTGCATGAGCAACATCATATGTAGACTGCAAAGATGTTCTTGTTTCTTCCAACTGCTGCTTTCTTGCAATCAATGTCTTTGCATCAGCTTCATTGCCTGATTTCAGAGCGTTCTGAGCAGCTGTTGTATACTTCTTAATTTCAGCATCATTTTCATCCAGCTTACGCTTTGCATTTTTCTCATCAGCCATAACAGAAGCTGTCTCTTTTTTCACATCTGCCAAATCTTTACGTAAATCCAAAAGTGTCTGGTCTACCATCTTTGCCGGGTCTTCGCATTTGTCAAGCAATGCATTGATATTACTCTTCATAATATCTCCAAATCTCTGTAAAATTCCCATAATCGTTCGTTCCTTTCTTATAACGTGTTATTTGTATTTATTTAACAAATCGTCTTCCGATTTATCAAGCGGTGTCTTTAAAATACGCTCGGTCTCTTCTGCTTTTTCTTTGTCACGTTTGAATTTCATACGCAACATACAAATGATAACAAAACCACCTGCACAAACAATAACCAAAATAACTACATATTTTGCAACATCAGCACCTGTTGTACTCTTATCCATGATACGTTTTGCCGTGCTATCAAACGTTTTTACAATCACATCATCCGTTGACATATCACTTGACCAGTATTCATCAATATATGCCCAAAAAATATCAACAGCTTCCGAATCCATCACAGATGTCACCTGTTTTCCATTTACATAACACATATAGCCGACATCATCATCCGTCGCCTGCTCAGCAAAGTACATGAATAAAAATGTACCTTCGTTATCGATATTCTCTTCATAATATTTATTAGCATACGCTTCTTTGTCAGATTCGGTCTTCAAAGACTCGTCATATTTATGAAAAACTACATACGGTTGAATACCTGTTTTGTTGTAAAAATTCTGCAATCGTTTTTCCGTCTTTGACATATTATCAATCCAACCGATTTCATCCACGATACAGTTATTGTTAAACGCAACACTTGTCTGTACCTTTTCACGATTCTGCGTACTTGCCGGAATACTTCCTTTCGTTGATAAACCACCAAACATAACAACCAAAATTACGATTAGAATAATAACGCCTGTGATTCCTGAAAAACCACCACCGCCATAAAAACGTCTACCAACATACGTTGGTCCATAATGATTGTAATTCCCGAATGGACTGGAATGATATCCACCGCCACCACCGAAACTTGGTCCTGAATGACTGGAACCAGACCCGGCTCTGTGGCTACTGCCACCGCCAAAAGAATGTCCACCACTTGTTCGAGAACTTGAGTGACCACCAGATGAATGTCCACCAGAATGACCACCGCTACCTGCTCTACCCATAATGTTTCCTCTCTTAACTTAAAATTTCAAACAAAAACAGAAAGTCGCAGATAATACGACTTTCTGTCCATATATCTGATGTTTTTATTATACTAACAAAACACCATTTCGTCAATGTATTTTATGCGTAATCCAAATCATTCGTCGTCTGATTTTCAGCTGAAATACCACCAAATTTAGCTTCCGCTTTTGCAATTCTATCAGCATTAGACATTGATTTATCATTTGATTTCGTCTGCGTTCTTGATTCTACCAATGATTTACCAGAGCCAGCATGTGATATTGTCTTTACATTTGCTGATTTCGTTGTATCAGCTTTTGACTTATCTGATGTTAAATCATCATCAATTCCTGCATTCGCATACATGCTCATATCATCTTCTGCTAATGCAGACGAAAGTTTATCATTTTCTGCAGCCATGTCACCAACCTGATATTCATCATAATTCGTAACACCTGTAATCTCCATCTTCGACAATGACTTTTTATCCTTATCAGATAAGAAATCATATTTGCTATCCATGTCTTTGATTGCATCAATAAACGGCAATGTTGCTGATGACATGACTTTTCCAAGTCCATCTGTCGCTTTCTTTGCATTTTCAGTATTTACACCATACTTCTTTTCAATCTCAGACAAAGCACTGTCATCATACGCGTCAAGACCATTCATAACAGCCATACACTGCTCAGACAACGCTTTTTTATCTTTACTTGATAACTTATCAGAAGAATCAGCCATTTTCTGTGCCTTTTCTTCTAACGCTGCTGCAGACGTATTCATCATAGTCTGAATGTCCGTAATTTCCGTATCAGTTGCACCTTTATTTGCTGCAGTAAGCAATACACCGTCATTAACAATTTTCTTACCATTTGCAGACATTGACTTATCAATATTCAATGCTTTATCTGATGATGCTGCTGTTTTTACAGATGACATATCCGATTTTACACGCTCATCTACAGTAGAACGTGTCTTATCAGACTTATCTTTCTCTTTTGCATCCTGTTTCTGGTCTGCTTCTGATAAATGCTTCTCAGACTTTGTCTTATTCTTACTTGATGCTTCATCATTACCAAGTTTATCTGAAATATTTGTCAACGCCTTGCCAACCGTACTATCTTTGCCAACAAAGCCTGTTACTGCATTCAAAATCGGTTTCATAGATTTCGGTAAGATACCAACAGCCTGTAAACCAAAGGTTGCAACACCTGCAATCAATGTATTGCCTGTTACTTTCTTTAATAACCAAAATTCACCCAATGAAACCGCACCACGGTCTAACAGATTACCAGCATCGCCAAATTCACTAGATTTTTCGTTCTGTTCTTTAATATCGGTTGTCTTTTTTGTACCGTGTTTCGTCTTTACAGACCCTCTAGATGCCAAACCATCCGTCTGTGCCGTCATATCATTGGATTCTACACCATTTACCGCATCGAATTCCTTCAATGATTTATTAACTTCCGATACTTCTTTCTTCGTCTTGGCATCTACATCAGAACGATTCAACGTATCAGTATCTTCATCATAATATTTTGAATAATTGCCCTCTAAGTCAGGCATTATATCATTATTAGAACCCGTGTACATTTCCTGTGCAGCAGTCTTTGAAACATTAGACTCTGTCAAGTCTGTAACGGCTTCAGAACCGAACTTATTCGCAGTCTCATCTGTACCAAGTTTCTCTGTATTATAATACATACCACGAGTTACCTGTAAATTCTCGCCTGCTTTACCGTATGCTTCTGTCAAGTTTGTACAACCAGAAAACATTTCTGTTGCATCTTTTAATCCTGATGGCATTTCCCATGTACCGCCTTTACCATCTATATCAGAACCTGCAACAGCACCACCAACAGTACCAGCAACTACACCGCTAACAGCACCAATCACGCCACCGATTGCTGTACCTGCACCCGGTGTGACAGCTGTACCCGCAGTAGCACCAATTTTGAATCCAGCAACTAAACCACCAACAACACCAACACCGCTACCAACAGCAGCACCTGTTTTCATCTCCGATGTACTTGAATGCTCACCTGTCTTCGCATTTTTAGCTGCACGCTCTATTTTCGTACATCCCTTAAAAGCTGCATGTGCAGTCTCTACAGAATCTGGAATCTTTGGAACTGTTTCCAAATCTTTATTGCCGTCAAAAGAATAATCCAGTGATTTTAATCCCTCAGGAATCGTAATATTGCCACCATATACTTGGTCACCCGGTGTCCAAGAATTATCTTTGTCAATATAACGTAAAATTGGAATTTTAGTGCTTACTCCGCTGGCTGCATCTGTGACGGTCTTTGTACCCAAAGCCCACTCTGATGAATCATATTCAAACGTACCAAGGTCACCTTCGTACTTAACCTTGCCACCACCTTTGCCAGTAATCTTTCCACCAAGGTCAGCAACCTCTTTTGTTTTACCATTACTAACATCATCCAGACGTTTACCGTCCTTATCTTTGATACTAATGGTATCAGCTTTACTACTCTGTTTCGTCTTTGTACCAATGGTCGTTTCACGCTTCTTCAAAGCAGCCTGAGCAGTCTTTAACTCTTCGTCTGTCATTTCAGATGCAGGCTTTGTTGCAACGTTTGCATCCCATGTGATACCATCTTCTGCATCTTCTTTGGAAGCATCTTCTTTGGACTCATCCTTTGACTCATCTGACTCTTTATCAGATTTGTCAGATTTCTTATCATCTTCATCTGAATCCGGTAATACTAATCCATCTTCTTCTGCCAGCTGTTTTTCAACAGCAGATAATGCTTCGTCATCATATTCATACGTTTTCTTTGCTGTATCTGGTTGCTTTTTTGTCTGACTTAATTTCTTTCCTGCCATAAAACTCTCCTTTCTAACATGTCAATCACGGCATACAAACCGTGATTGACTGTATCTCATATTATTTTCCCATGTCCATGTCGTAAGAACTCTCTGGAGCATTTGCTTTATCCAAGATATGTTTGAATTTATCTTCTGCCATCTGACCTCTATTTGCCGTACTCAAATCATTCTTACGAGTCTTCGTAGCATTCTCCATCTGTGCCACACGACTGGTAACACCTACAGTACCTGTCGTATAATCATTGGTTTTGTTATCAGATTTATCCGATTTCACAACTGACATATCAGATTCTTTATCAACTGTCTTATCCATCGTCTTATCCATCGTCTTATCTAAGCCTGTATTTTTCTCAGGCTCCAAATGATGTTCTTTGACATAATCGGAATATGTCGTTGTTACACCCTGTAAATGCATGTTGTCCAACTCTTTCTTATCTGCTTCTGATAAGAAGTTATTCATTTTATTCGAGTCACCAATAATGCCATACATATTCTCAGATGCATGAGTCATTAAATTACCAAGACCTGCTTTGGCAGTCTCTAACTTCTCAGGGTCATCTTTGTATTTCTCATTGATGCCTTTTAATGCTTCGTCATTATATGCCTTTACACCACGTGCCATCGTCATATAATTATTTGCAACATCCGAATAATCCTCAGCTGTTGCATCATCCGGTGTTAAACGTACAGCAGAATCCATCTGCAACTCACGACCCATAACGTTCATAGAACTGGTCATAACCTGAAATTTGTTATCCTTTGCATCTTTCATAGATAAGAAATCATCATCAGAAACAGCTAAATCAGCAGACTCTTTCATATGTTTATTGGATGCTTTTAACTGTTCATCACGTAATGACTGCTTTTCAGCAGTTGGTGTATAATCTTCAGACTTTGATTTTACACCCTGTGTTTCAGCTTCAGTCGATGTCACTTTTACATTCGAAGCATCTGTTGCGATACTTCCTTTTCCACGCTGCATCCGGGCTTCCATCGCTTCCTGCTGGACTACATGTGCATCTGTTCCATAACGGTCTTCCAACTGATTTGCAACTTCTTCGAACTTAGAACCAATAGCTGAATCTGTACCGAATACAGTTGCCACTTTATGAAACATCGATGCAAATATATTATTGTATTTCTTCTCCGGTGTTGCATCCTTTGTATTCTCAGGTGCCACATCGTTAGTCGCATCTTTATTTGCTGTTACATCATCCTTTGGCATCATCTCTGACTGATGTTCTAACGTCATCGCAGTAGGATTCTGCGTTTTATCTGCTGGCAGATTGATTGCATCCTGATATGTATCTGCAGAATATGCTGCAGTCATATCACCCCGATTATATGCATCTCTTTCTAATTCTTCCTGTTGCTGTAAAGCTGCCATACTAGCATATGCCATATCATCATTTTCTACAGTCTGATTGACCTGATTATTATTTGCCATAATCGTTCATCCTTTCTTTATTTCATCATATTATTTGTCTTTCTACTAATCATATCATACCAAAAAATACATAGAATACAAGATTGTTATTGTACAAACAAATGAGAAATTTTACGCTCTAACTGTAAAAAATCAAGATACTCACGCACAGGTATTTTTGAATAAATGCTACGCTTGTAATTCAAAAAGTCCCGCATTACATGTTCTTTAGTTTCTTCTACCGCACGTCCTTTCCATCCGGTCGATTTATTTTTATAATGAATTGTAACCATATCATTATTAAGATTCACATGCGCTTCATCCTTTGCATATTCATTATGTGTCCAATACAAATCGTCTTTTTTAACAACAAACGTAATAAATGTATTCGGCACAATAAATGTACTCAAAAAGCTAATCATAAACGAATGTTCATCTTCATTAATTGCCTTTTCTTTCATACACATAAGGTCAAATTTCTGATATTCACGTTCAGGATATATGTCATAATATGCATCCGTAATTGTATACCGATGCACAGGTTGAATCATTAATAACATATCATCCTCTGTTTCTTCATCGACGCCATAATAATACATATCATAAACAGGTTCCATCAAATAAACATCACAAGTCACCTTGTCATCATGCATGACAACATCAGACTTCGGCACATAAAAACAAATCATATCATATGCATCATCAAACACATGACATGAAATTTCGAACTTATCAGCTTTGCCCGGACGCAAATCTTTCACCAAAAAATCACGTAAAATCGT
>ENA-ORTV01003183-ORTV01003183.1-human-gut-metagenome-genome-assembly--contig:-NODE-3183-length-14187-cov-2.281772_pt1 | contig 14187 bp, 13 predicted proteins | sample MGYA00241915_ERZ509194 | MGnify/ENA primary metagenome ERZ509194 (study PRJEB26280, sample SAMEA2338810) | human gut metagenome | biome: human gut; feature: human-associated habitat; material: faeces... | reverse complement strand
AGGGGGTGTGGGATTTCTTAAATAATTTGGCAAAATAGAGAAACATTATAGCGAAAAAAACATTTAGCGAAATGGAGGAAATATGGAAAATAGGATTGTAGCGGTACGCTACTATAATGTCTGGTTTTATTTACAATTGCAATCCGAATTGGATATAGCTAAATTTTTATATTTATCGAAACGAATAGATGCAGGGGAGAATTTTGTAATGAAAGATTTATACAGGTGGTGTACTGTGCAAAAAATAAAATATAAAACGAAATTTATATATAGAAAGGATTTTCCGGTAAAAGCAAATTTATGGAATTTTTATTCGTATGTACGATCAAAAATTGAAAATAATATCTGTAAAATAACTTTCTAAAATTTCATTTTTTATGTACCATACATTAAATATCAATAAATAACAAGATTGAAACTAGTAATCAGAGGGCGGAAACTTACCATCAATACTGTGGATAGAAGTTGGGCTTTGATGGAAAATAGTAAATAAAAAGGCAGGTGCAGCCGTAATTGATTGCACCTGCTTTAAAATTATGTGGTCTTCATTAATCGTGATTAGAAGGAGATAATAGCTTCTAAGGATTCCATTATTCGAATGGTTTCTGTAATAGAAAGAACGATACCTCTGTAAGTTATTAATCCTTCAGCAGTGAGAGTTCGGCCCTTTCTTTCTCGTAACCATCTGTTACAAGGCTGATATCCACCAACGATGAAATTATAAACATCTTCCGTTACATCAGAGAAATAGCAGTTCTTGTTGATGTAGACGCGATTGTCTTTAAAAGTGATTTTATCGATAGTGGTATCAGTACCAACGAAAGCTGGAGATCCGGCCTTATAATCAGACAGCAGGTGCAAAGAAATTAGTTTACTACCCATTTCTTCCAATTTCCAGAACAATTCGGTGGACTGCGGATACGGAATCACAGGAAAATCGCGGTTCAAAAATTCACCATATCTTTCTCTGTATGAAGGTGAATGCAGGCAAGCGTAAATGTAGTTAAAGAGATTTCGTGCAGTGAAATAACGAGATTTATCAATCTGAGTTTCGGATGCACGAAGTCCCAGGGACTGTTCAATTTTTTTCAATGCGGCAGCATTGAAATTAGGGGTGCGACTAAATGCTCCATCCTCACATACATAAAGCGGGAAAACACTCGAATTTGTGGTTCGCTCACCACATTTATATTCGACTATATTTGTGCTTACAAAGAAGTGTGTGCTGTTTCCCGATTTATTACTTCTTGCTGTTACCAGGGCGATGTTATCGGTATTAATCATGTGCTGCATAACCGCATGAACCGGCCAGCCTAAGAACCCGCGTGAGTGGCCTGTATAGTAAACATACCGCTGGTCAAACGGGCGATATGTAATAGCCTTGACCTTCTGCTCGTCTAAACCTGTCATTTCGATATCTTTCTTAGCCCATGCATATTTCCAGTCACGGACATCTTTTGGGATGTTGTATCTTGCTTTAACCAGCGCTTCACTTTCACACGCCATAGCTTTTGCAGCTGCGAAGGCTGTCTCCGGCGTGAAATGAATGCAAAGTTCATCTCGTTTGGTTAATACACCCGTACCGTTGACGTTGAAAAGATCACGAATGGAGAAACCAGATTGATAATCTGCTTTTTTTGCGTGATCTTCGGCAAAGAACATATTAAGCGGCGGTTGAGGAAAAATTTCTTTCCACTGAATAGTAGAAATTGTAGCTTTATTAAGATAGCTGTACTTTTCGTCTCTCAATCCCCAAATATCGGCGCGATATAGTTTGGCGTTATGCTTTTTGCCAGGCTTGTTTTTTATCAAGAAGATGATACAAACACCCTGCTTGATATCGAACACATTTTCATCCTTACCTCCGTCTGGTGCAATTTCCTGCCTGTTTGCATTACCGTGCAAATCAAGTACATAAATGCAATCAAATGCACCAAGCAGGGATGAACGCATTCCACGGAAAATGGGGCCATCTAAAAAACCGTGCGGATTGATAAATCCAACCACCCCGTTAGCGCCTGCATCAATTACACTCTGGCCGAAACGAATGAATTTTATGTAATCATCGTTGAGCGGCTTAGAATTTTTTTCTTGTAATCGAGTGCGACCATCAGCCTCATATTTGTATGTATCCATTAGATCAGTAATCCACTCGCCCTTGTTAGAACTTTCTGTGCTGTACGGTGGATTTCCTATAACGACATTGATTCCTGTATTTTTCTTTACCGCATTAGCTGATACGGACTCGAAAGCAAGCGGATCTTCAAAAAGGTTGATCTGATTATCAGAATTACCAGGTTCCTCCAACGAGTTGGTCAAGTAAACTTGGAGACGCTCATTTCTTTCAAAATTATATCCAGTATCTTTTAATACCATTGCCAATTTCATATGCGCTACAGCGTAAGGAGCCATCATCAACTCGAACCCATTTAAGCGAGGCAAAAGATATTCTGGCACATATTGATTCCACTCAGCCTGAATGCGTTCTCTTGGCATTCCCTTCCTGGAGGCGCAGAAATTGGAGTATATTTGCAAAATGGTTTGCCGTAAAAACGTTCCAGTTCCTGTTGCTGGGTCAAGAATTTGAATTGCAGGAACTTCCATTTCATCTTCGACCATAGTCTTAAAATAGCCGTCTCTGCGCTTTTTGCTTTCACGTTTATATTTAATTTTTTTGATTTCAGTAGATGCAAGTCCATCTTGTACATCAAATTCGTGCTTCAAAATATCATCTACAGCACGCACTATGAAGTTTACTACTGGCTGTGGGGTATAATAAACTCCTCGCTGCACACGTTGCGTCTTATCATACTCAGACAGGAATTCTTCGTAAAAATGGATTACAGGATCTTCACGACCGCCACCAGTCTGTCTGTTAAAATCAGTGATGATTGAGTCTGTTTTAGTATGCAGAAGCAGATCTACGATATTTCCAACTTCCAGTTCATCAAAGGAAAGTTTGCTTTTGGCGCTATTAGAACCCAAGCACTCCTGTAACAAACCCTTAAGGAATGGGTTGGTGTTAGGGATGCATTCCACTGCTTCCGGGGCATTAAAGTCCTCTTGGCTCTCATCCATACATCTTGCAGAGAAAAGACCATAAACGACAGTCTGAGCGTACATATCTGCAAACTGCTGTTCAGTCATGTCATGAACAAGGGTAGCTCTAAATTTTTCAAAAAGAAGGTGTACGTATCCGTTGGAGGTTTCGATTTCCATAGTGGAGAGTATGCGGTCACGGATATTTTGAGCCTCTTCCGCAAGCCGGATAGTAAGCGTGTGAGAATCCTGAATCGTCTGACGGTAGCGGGTAGTAAATGCAGATGCCCAAGCTTCGTGCCATGCTGCTGTATCAGATGGATTGCTCGGCCATGCCAATTTTGCCAGACGCTGTTCAAAAATGTTAATCTGTGTGAAGTCTTCAGCAGCAGGTTCGCAGGAAATCATCTTTATCTGAGGCAGGCCCTTTTCAGCATCTTCGAAATGGGCAGCACCGATGGTCACCTTATTTCGATCTCCCCATGTACAGAGGAATAGAAGATCTTTCTTATCCCATACCGCATGGTTGGCATTTCGGCGGGCAGGAATCAAGCCGGAAAGAATTTTCCTCAATGCAGAGACCTCAAAACGGTTGCTCTCGAAATTTACGAAAAAGATACCCCACCGCTGCTCATCTACCAGCGGACGTAGCTGTTTCAGCGAAGAGATTTTAGCAAAGGCTTCTTCCTTCAGACCCAAATCGGAAGCATCGAAATCATATGTAATATCATCGATATCATAGTAATCGTCCGGATCGATTGCCCAGCCCAGATTTTCTGAGAAATAGGTCATCAAAGACTCTATGTCATTTACTTTTCGCAAGTCTTGTGCCATGCTGTATACCTCCTTAGCAGAGTTCCATCCAGGTGACCAGTCTCGGCCTGACGCCGAGGGGGGCCTGCACGGAGCGCATATAGTTTTTCTTAATGTAGTTTTCTATCGTTTTTCTTGCATCGGCAAAGCCAGCCTCATCCGTATGGATTTTTCTAGGTTCTTCCGGTGTACACTGAATTGCTTTCCAGATATCATATGTGGATTCGATTACCTTTTTGGTTTCCGGGTCAAGCATATACCAGCGATACCAGCCGTCTCCATCAGTCCATGTACCGTCAGTACGCTTCATCGGCAATTCGTAACAGAAGAAGAATCCCGTGAAAGTAGAAGCTTGCTTACCAGAATACAACTTTTTAGGCATTGCCTCAACAAGATCCGGGTAGTCGGGCTGTGCAGCCAGGAGTTCCTGATACGCAAGTGCCATTTCTTCATCCCAGGAGGTCTCGCCTTCATACTGGGAGTTAAATTCCTTCAAAGCATCAAAGTCATCCTCTGGTGTGAGCAGTTTCTTTCCTTCGATGCCGAATGTCTTAGAAATGCGGAGCGTTTTCTTCGATACCGTTTGGTACAGATTGAGAAGCTGCTCCAATTCTTTAGGTGGGAGGAAGTTCCAGTAATAGGCGTTTGCACGATCAGCAGCAAGTTCCGGGTGATCTGTAAGAAGACGTTCCTCTATCGCAGCATCACGGCGGCGATCAATACGACCGATGCGTTGCATTAAGCGCACCGGATTCCAATGTAATTCGTAGTTGATTAGACAGGACGCATCCTGAAGATTCAGACCCTCAGCGAGTACATCTGTTGCAATCAGAATACGGATTTCATCCTGAATGTCAGCAGAGCAAGAATCGTTGTAGTATGGGCTGAAGCGTACCACCATATCATGGCGATTGACCTTGGATTGACCGTCAATCTCATACAAGCCGTCAAATCCGGCTTTTTGTAACTCCCGATAAATATATTTTGCAGTAGACCGGAACTCGGTGAAGATAATAACCTTTTTGCCTTTAATGTGCTCATCTTCTGTGAGGATACGCTTAAGTTCACGGATTTTATCATCCTTGCTGGAATCGAAGTCCATAATATCCTCAATGAACTCTGCCAGTACCTCCATGTCCAGCAAGGTGTCATCTAGCATAGCCCTGATGTCAAAATCTTCAGCGCTGAGATTGTCTTCTACATCCCACACATAATCAGGGAGATCGTCTTCAAGTTCTTCAAGTGTGGACTGCATATTATTTTCTATAAATTTTTTTACATATTCTAAAACATCAGCTTGGCGATTGAGCGTACGCTCAATAAGACGCATATTACCCTGCTCCCGGTAGTCATTTAAAAATGTATACAGGCGGAAATATATACGGACACATGTTTCTTCAAAAGCAGCAATTGAACTTTCAAAACGTTTCAAGAGCAGCTGGCGGATCAAATTAACGATCTGTTGCTGACGACCTGATACCATTAAGTCAATTTTTGACTTATCCCCAATGTAATACTCATCTTCATACGGTGAATATACGGCGAGAGACAAAATGGGTAGGCTACGCCCAGTCTGTTTATCTTTACGGTAAAAGGAGTCCACAAAGTCATCTATCAGTTTTCCGTATGAAATGCGGAGGGAGTAATTTGCAACCGTAGGGGCCTGCCTGATAGAAAATAGGACTTTGTCACCCTCTGTAGAGGACAGACTTCTTTTGACATAGGCACGACTGCGTTGCACAACAAGTTCATTTACCAGAATGTCAGCACGGAAAATATCGTCCGATACATCTACGGCATCCGTAACGTTGGTGCCAGTCTGACGTTTAAGATCGGCCTCCATCTTTTTAAAGTGTCCGGCAAGGCTGTGGATACCAAGTGGTGCAGCGGCAAAATAGTCATCCTGTCTGTGTGTAAATAATTCAATCAAATGCTGCAAATCAAGGAAACTATTATTGATTGGGGTAGCAGTCAGCATGAACATCTGCTTCTGATGACCACCAGCCATCATATCAAATAATTTACGGTAACGGTTGGAGGAACGGTTGCGAAAATGGTGCGCCTCGTCAATAACGACAATTTCAGCTTGTTCCTGAATCTGATTCATGAGATTTTCATTTTTCTCCAAGAGAAGGTCTGTGTGATTGATAATTTTAAAAGGATAGAACCCCTCCAGGATTTCGGGAATGTATTTTTTGATGGTGGTTTCCCAGACAGATATCCTCGCAGCGGCTGGTACAATTAACACCACATTTTTCCTCTCTTTTTTAACAAAACGCTCGATAATCATCATACCTACATAGGTTTTACCGAGACCCACACCATCACAAAGGAAAGCGCCAGAATATCGATTTGCAATTTCTACCATACTGTTATAGCCGTCACGCTGATACTGCGAAAGCCCTTGGTAAATAACAGAATCGTGCTGCTCCCACTCGGAGATCGTTTCTTCACGACTCTTAAAATATTCATACATAGAGCGCATGTATACATCATATGGACTGAATTCCTTGACGTGATTTTCGATAACAGTGAGGATAGCTGTAGTGATGTCTTCCCCTTGCTCCCAATGTTCGTCAAACCACTTTTGTAGTTGGTCAATGTCATTACTAACCTGGACATTCAGCTCAATATTCTGGGTCAGTCCTGCCTTTGTAAAGTTACTGGAACCTACAAGGGCATAGCCGGACGGAACATTCATGGCCTGGATAAATTGCTCACGATAGTCATCACGGAAATATGTAATGTATGCTTTGGCGTGAAATTTGTTCTTATCATAAACACGACATTCAATTTTTCCGGATTTCATTGCATCTAAAATAGCCGGAACGCCTACTAAAAACTCATTTCTTTCATGTTCCGCATTTATGCTGTCATTGAAACGGGAAAGCATTGATTCCACAACTTTATCTATAACATCTTTGGTTCGTTTTGTTACTTCATTTCCTAATATGATACGAATTTTATCTAACTTTTGCCAATGAGTATCTAAAGCAAGTAATCCGCCAATTTCTAAATAACCGGTAGCGATGTCCATCTGTTTTGAGACATTGCACCAATCTAACAGATATTCTTTAACAGACTGTTGTTCTGTAGAATTGTCTACAATGTATAAATCTTTATGTGGCATTGTGTGTCTCCTTTCACTCATGAATTGTCTTTTGTTAAGAATTTTTTACCACACTATTCCAAAATGCCAAGTTTATCAAAAAGAACTTTATTTCTTTTTTCGGAGTCGTTCCATATCTTGTCATAAGAAATCACCTCAACATATGCATGAAGATCCTTATTATAAAAATATGCGCCAAGGTTATCTGGTGTTTTTGTATACGACATTCGTTCGAGCACTCGATCCAATGAACTCGTAATATCGCAAACAGCATATAGATAAAATTTGGTTGTTTCCGAAGCCCGGATTGGACGGTGACGACTATCTTTAGCCTTGCCGTCCTTAATTTTTTTTGCGTAATCCAATAGCTGTGTTATAGGGTTGTCTTCCATGTTGTAATCATTTCGCATTGGTCGTTTAAGTTCAAATATGGTTATGGTATCATAAGCCATTCCATTATTCTTGCTTTCGGCCATTACTACGGGGCTATCAAGAACAAGTAAATCGGTTCTGTCTTCACCTGGCGCATTGTCAAATGGTTTATCAGAGGATATATATTGGCAGAAAGATAACTTTTCATCTATCAGCCATAAATTATGATTTTCATACGGTATATCAGCGGATGTTGTCCGCATAGGATAAATAAGTTGGTGCATATATTTTTCTAAATTAAATTTACCATCATCTTTTATGTCCAATCCATGTCTAAAGAGATTAAGAATAATTTTTCTATGAATAACATATTCTGCTAATGCTGCTCTATTGACGTCACTTACTTTTTCTATCGTGCCCTGAAATTGTTTTTGATACTCTGCAGAAGATATCTCACCACGTTCGAGCATAGTCATAAGATTAGTGCATTCTGCTTTTGTCTGATTTTCAAAATCTCTTTTTATACCATATAGGGCATCATCCAACTGTTCATTTGTGAGGCCCGGTTTTAATTCAGAGATCCTCTCCGGCATATAATGTTCGAGATGTCTGTATTGCGGAGCTATAGTAGTTGTATATTCCTGAAATCTTTTTTGTTTACGTTCCTCTACACCGTTCAAATATTCTTGGAGATATGCATAAACAGCTTTTGAAGCAGTTTTTACAATTTCATCAAGGCCAGGATAGTCCGGTAATAAAGCGCTACTTTCTTGAGAAATATTAAAGGATAGTCGATTCATATCCACATTTTCATCTAAATAACTGCTTGTAAGGACGCCGAGATACCAGTAACCTTCAAGTTCGAAGATGTCGGAGTCCAGATTTACGATGAATTTTTCTAGGTTTTTACTGTCAACTAATCTATCATTTGCGCAAAGATAGAGATGGTTCCTATGAGGAAACGCTCTGTCGTTTATTTTTATATTTAATAGTTCAAACTTATGGCTGCCAACAGTAAAAATGCTTCTATTGTCATCAGTAGAAAAACGATCTTTAAAAATTTTGTTTAAAGATATTCTATCTGTGTCATCGTATATATGAATATCGGGACATTTGTCATTAAGGAAATATACAAAGCAATGTTGGATAATACGAGTGGCGATAGTATCCAGATGTTTTGGCACCTCATTTATATACCCCTTAGTGTAATCAATTAATTTAACAATGGTTTGGTACTCCGTTGCTTCCGGAGAATCTTTAAGGATATCTTCAATTTCTAAAGCATTTAGAGAAAATTCGAACTCACGAGTAACAAACTCATCATTATCTTTGTATGTACTAGTTATTTCTACAGAGGAAAAAGCTTTAAGCCATGAAAATCGGCCAACGCCTTTTCCACCAATGGATATTTTGTATTCAGAATCGGCTTCCATAAATGATGCCATGTTAGACTCATCAAACCCAATGCCATTGTCTGTAACAGAAAAACCCTTAATTGTATCCTGATCAGATTCAGCAAGTAAGGTGCGTTCTCGTAATACTTCTATTTCTATTTTTCCCTGAAAGTCTCCATATTTCCGACGGCGTTCATCAATGGCATTAATTGAATTAACGATAGCCTCATATAAAGGTACAAGGGGTCTGTTTTTTGGAAGCGAAAAATTTCGTACTTTTCCACGTAGATTTGATGAAAATGATCTTGCCATTAGTGTTACCTCCACTTTTTCCCGGCGCTTTAATATTACATAGGCCGTGATAATATAAAAGAACCATACTGTATTATCCGATGATGTTTGTAGAACTGTTCTAAATACTAATGATGCATTTATAGCTACTTGCATTTTATTGTATCATAGGAATATACAATAATTTTGGTTAATTATTTTTTTCATGATTCCTTTTTAAAACCAATGCCCTATATTATTTTCAGACAGGGGACAGTTGCATTCAAAAAAGATAATATTATACTCATTGATCCATATAGTATAGCGATCATTTTTATAATAAAGGGCTAGTCTTTATCATCCGGAACAAGTTCCATAATATCGCCAAAGTCTACATTCAGAGCCGTACAGACCCGGATTAAGACGTCAAGGCTTACATTTTCGTCTTTTGCCAGTTTGGAAATGGAGTTGGAAGAAAGAGAAGCCATTTTTGCAAGTTCCCCTTTCTTTATTTCCCGGTCGATCATTAATTTGAACAATTTTTTATAGCTTACTTTCAATGGAACACCTCCAAAGGCGTGATTTTCTTTAATTATATCAAAACTTCTCTATATCCACAACATAATCTTGGTGTTCACAAATAAAATTGAGACGTTGACAAATAGAACGTATGTTCGTATAATATAGTCATCGCTACAGTAGGAATCGTTGATACGAAATCATAAAAGATTAAACAGACACTTTCCCTTGCGTTTAATCTTGGTTGGGAGGCATGATGATTAATGGAATGCGAAATAGGATCAAAAGCCTTCATCATTGAAAGCAATCAAATTATTCGAGAAGTAACCATAGTTCGTAAGAACTCAGATTTTTATGTGGTTCGGTTCGACAGCAATGGGTGCATCCAATTACGGAAAAGTCGGGTATTCTCATCAGAAGAGGCTGCAAAAGAGCATCTTTCAAAGAACAGACATATTTCTCAGACATCCGGGAGACGGTCACCATATCAGTATTGGTATTAAAAAGTGAAATGTTTAAATATTGGTGATTGACAATCCCAGATATTTTTTGTATACTCGTGTTAGCAAGAAAGCGAACAAGCATAAAAGCTAATGATTAAAAAGAAAAAAAGAGAGAAAAACAAAAGTACAAACGAAAGAGATGAAAAGGTGAAGGATTATGACGTATGCGAATTTTGGAGATTTTATAAGCAGAAAGAGAATCGAGAAGAAGATAACCATCAGAAAAATGGCGGACATGCTCGGAGTTTCTGCGCCGTTTCTTACGGATGTTGAAAAAGATAGGCGAAATCCTTTCGACATTGAGAAGCTGAATCAGCTCGCTCATATTCTGGAACTGACAAAAGAAGAAAAAGATGAGATGCTCAATTTGGCTGGAAAGAAGAGAAAAGCTGTTGCTCCAGACTTGCCGGAGTATATTATGCAACGGGATTATGTGAGTGCAGCACTGCGTACAGCTAGAGACTTGGATGCTGGCGAAGAAGAATGGCAGCGTTTTGTTGAAGAACTGAGAAAGCGAAAGGGGTAAGTGCCTATCTATGTATGTAGCAGAAATTATGCGAAAAAGGTCAGGGGCTCCGGTATTGAGCCGGAAGGAGATTGATGATATAGGGGAAAACTTGGTCTCAGATTTTAATCCGGCTGCAATGCAAATGCCCCAAGAGATAGATATTGATCTTTTCGTCCAGGATTATCTGGGGGCAGATCAGGATTTCCAATATTTATCTCATTGCGGTGTCTATCTGGGAATGACGGTATTTAACGATACCGATAAGGTACCTGTATACGACCCTGTTCAGAATCGGGCGGAGTATATCAGTGCAAGGGCCAATACGATTATTATTGACCAGACGCTTTTAGAAGAAAAGCAGGAACACCGGTATCGTTTTACGATGGGACATGAAGCAAGCCATGTGTTCTTACATACTCCATATTTTGCCTATGATCCAAATCAGATAACGCTGATGGATCTGATGGGCGGCGGGAAAGAAGCTGCAATGATACAGTGCAGGGTGGATACAAAAAAGATGAATTGCGAGCAGCAGGCCGTCTGGACAGATAAAGAATGGATGGAGTGGCAGGCGAATGCGTTATCTTCCGCAATTCTGATGCCAAGAGCGATGGTTCTTAAGGTTGTGCGGGAGATCAGGAAAAAGCCGGGATTCTGCCAAAAAACGGAAACGCAGCGGTGTTATATTGAGGCAGATACCGTTTCGCAGGTGTTTAACGTGTCATTTCAGGCAGCAACCATTCGCTTAAAAGAATTAGGAGTCATGAGGCAGGAAATCTATATGACACAGCAAGTCCTTTGTTTTATGCGGGACGAGCAGTTTGCCTATATATAAAATGGAATATAGCGGGTTTCTGAGGAAGCCCGCAAAATTTTTAACATAAATGTTCGCTAGTTAGCGAACAAGTAAATGAAGGAGAAGGTATTATGAAAGAGTTTCAAATGGATATTCATCTGAGTTGTCCGTGGTGTGGAGGGAGCGAAATATTAGCGGATCGCCGCACAAAGGCTACAATTTCCGTCCAGTGTGCGAAATGTAAGAAGATATACAAAGCAGATCTGGATTCCTTAAAAACAGAAAAAGCCAAAGCCCAGAAACGTATGGGGCGAAGAAGATAGAAAAGCTGACTGGTCGTAGGGACAACATGATGGTCACCATTGAGGGTCGGAGCGAACTGTAAATGTTTACAGTTGTGCTCTGATCCTTTTTTTTTATCGGTTTTTCCACATTGGCGTTTTTCAAACCTTTTTTATATATGAACGGAGAATAAAGAGTTAGAAGGAAATTTTGCGAAAAAGTTTTTAAAGCGGTCAAAAGGTGTCCGGTTTAACCAATAAATTAAAGCCACGGAGCAAGGGAAAGGAGGTGTGACACGATGAGACCCAATGAACGAAGGGCGGCGATCTTCGATGCGCTTTGCATCAGACGCCATGACACAGTAGAAAATCTGGCGTCTGAGTTTGGCGTGAGTGAGAAGACCATCCGGCGTGATATTGAGGAACTATCGTGTTCATACCCAATCGAGACGGTTCGTGGCAGATACGGCGGTGGCGTGAAGGTGGCGGATTGGTACCACCAAAACCGGAAGACGCTCTCGCCGGAACAGGCAGAACTTCTAAAAAGGCTGGCCCCCTCTTTGGAAGGCGATGATCTCGCTGTTATGAATAGTATCATTTCCCAGTTTTCTCCGTATTAAGACCAGAATACGGGAACATCCCCGAATGATTATGAAAGGTATAGGTGAATGATGATGAAAAAAGTTTTTATTTGTTCTCCCTATCGTGGCGATGTTGAGAGAAATGTAGCACTTGCGAAAGCCCATGCACGATTTGCAGCCCGTTGCGGGTACTGTCCTGTGGTTCCGCATCTGATGTATCCACAGTTTCTGAAGGATTCCGATCCGGATGAACGGATTCTCGGAATTACCCTGGGCGTAGAACTGATGAAGATCTGCGATGAAGTTTGGATCTTTGGAAGCACCATCAGCAATGGGATGGCGTTTGAATTGGAACATGCCAGCAAGCTGGGAATTCCGGTTCGTCTTTATTCCGATGATGGTAGTCGGATTTATCCGAAAACCATGATGATTGATGACCGCATTACAGATGCATTCCGTCAGGCAGTTTATAAGCTGAGATTTGCATAAGAAAGGATGTCACATATGAATGAAATTTATAAGACCCTTGCAGAAGGGTATGAAAAGCTGGCCGCTGGCTACCGTGCTTTGGCAAAAGACCAGAAGGATGGAAAAGCGGTAGTAGAGGAACCTGCAACCCAGACAGAACCGGAAAAGAAGTCGATTGCCATTGAGGATGTCAGGGTGGTACTGGCTGCCAAGACACAGGCCGGGAAGCGCAGAGAAGTGAAGGAACTTCTTCTGAAATACGATTCCGGGAAACTCTCTGGCGTGAAGCCGGAAAACTATGCGGCACTTTTGGCCGATGCGGAGGCGCTCTGATGGGCGCTCACGCACGGTTCTCTCCCTCGGCAGCAAACCGTCTGATCCATTGCCCTCCCTCTCTGGTGCTGGGAGAGGCATTTCAGGAGGAAGAGAGTCCGTATGCAGCGGAAGGATCTGCTGGCCATGCACTGGCAGAACACCTGATTAAAAAGCACCTGAAACAACAGACTCGCCGCCCGGTATCGGATTACTATTCCGATGACCTGCTGGAAGCGGTGGACGATTACGTCAGTTTTGTGATTGGCGAGATCGAAGAAGCGAAAAGGCAGTGTGCCGATCCGGTTTTCTCCGTGGAACAGAAGGTGGATATTTCTGATTATGTACCGGACTGTTTTGGCACGGCGGATATGGTGATTGTGACGGACAAGCTGGTACACATCATTGACCTGAAGCTGGGAAAGGGTGTTCCGGTGTATGCGGAGAAGAATCAACAGCTGATGATCTACGGGCTTGGCGTGTTGGAGAGCGCAGAGATGCTGTTCACGGTGGAGATGGTACGCCTGACTATCTTTCAGCCAAGACTTTCCAATTCCAGCACTTGGGAGATTACTCCAGAGGAACTGAAAGCGTGGGGCGATGAGGTACTCCGGCCTGCCGGGGAACTGGCCCTGAAGGGCGAGGGCGATTTAAGGGCTGGAAGCTGGTGTCGATTCTGTAAGGCAAGGTTTACCTGCAGGCAGAGAGCCGAGGAAAACCTGAAGCTGGCCCAGATGGAGTTTAAGGAACCTGCACTCCTTACCGATGAGGAAATAGCGGAAGTATTGAAGCAGGCGGATGAACTTTCCAAATGGGCGGCCGATGTCTATGCCTACGCACAGGATCAGGCCATTGCCCATCACAAGCAGTGGAAAGGCTTCAAGTTGGTGATGGGAAAGAGCAACCGGAAATACACCTCAGAGGAGGAAGTGGCGGCTGCCGCAAAGGCCGCAGGCTACACCGATATTTATAAGCATACCCTGATTGGGATTACCGATATGGAGCGGCTGATGGGGAAAAAAGAATTTGCTCGTATCCTCGGCGCTCTGGTGTACAAGCCCGCTGGGAAAATAACGCTTGTGCCGGAGTCAGACAAGCGAGAAGCCATTCAAACATTAACCGCAGAAGCGGATTTTCAGAAGGAGGACTAAACCATGTCTAAGAATATGAACCCTACCAAAGTAATCGTACCCTGCCGTTTTTCCTACCTGCACTGCTGGGA
>ENA-ORTV01003173-ORTV01003173.1-human-gut-metagenome-genome-assembly--contig:-NODE-3173-length-14220-cov-6.834592_pt1 | contig 14220 bp, 9 predicted proteins | sample MGYA00241915_ERZ509194 | MGnify/ENA primary metagenome ERZ509194 (study PRJEB26280, sample SAMEA2338810) | human gut metagenome | biome: human gut; feature: human-associated habitat; material: faeces... | reverse complement strand
CGAACGGATGAAGACCGGAACGCCTGTGCGTATCGATGCACGGAGCGTACACTTCGATGAAATGGCGGAACAGCCCGGAGAAAACGACTTCCATAAGTTTTCTTATATGGACACCTCGCACCGCGTTCTGAAACAGCTAAGCTGTTGGACAACGTTCACCAACGAAGCCTGCCATGCAGTCCTGCGCGAAGGCCTCCCCGACTCCCCGTTGTATAACGGACAGATCCAGAGCATCGGCCCGCGCTACTGTCCGAGCATCGAGACGAAAATCGTGACGTTTGCGGACAAGCCACAACACCAACTCTTCCTGGAACCGGAAGGTGAAACGACACAGGAATACTACCTGAACGGCTTCTCCTCCTCCCTTCCGTTGGATATCCAGCTACGTGCCTTGCAACAGATACCGGCATTCCGGGACATACAGATCTATCGTCCGGGATATGCTATTGAATATGATTTCTTCGATCCGACGCAGCTCCACCATAATTTGGAAACAAAACAAATCCGCAACCTCTTCTTTGCCGGACAGATCAACGGGACGACCGGATATGAGGAAGCCGGCGGACAAGGATTGGTGGCCGGAATAAATGCACATATCAATTGCCACGGCGGAGAACCGTTCGTTTTAGGACGCGACGAAGCCTACATCGGCGTACTGATCGACGATCTTGTTACGAAAGGCGTCGACGAACCCTACCGTATGTTTACCTCACGTGCAGAATATCGCATTCTGCTCCGCCAGGATGATGCGGACATGCGTTTGACGGAAAAGTCGTATCATCTCGGTTTGGCAAAGCAGGACCGCTACGATTTGTTGAAAGAGAAAAAGGCAAGCCGGGATGCGATCATTTCTTTCGCAGAAAACTACTCCATCAAACCGCAATATATAAACAGTGGCCTGGAGGCGTTGGGCACTACCCCGCTCGCACACGGATGCAAGTTGATCGAACTGATTCCACGTCCTCAGATCACCTTGGAGAATATCGCGGAACTGGTTCCGGCATTCCGGACAGAGCTGGACAAGGTCCCTGTTTCACGAAAAGAGGAGATCATCGAAGCGGCAGAAATATTAATCAAGTATAGCGGCTACATCCGCCGCGAGCAGATCATCGCCGACAAGATAAACCGCCTGGAAAATATCCATATCAAAGGCAAGTTTGACTACAATGCGATCCAGTCTTTGTCTACGGAAGCCCGCCAGAAACTGACACGGATAGACCCAGACACGATAGCCCAGGCAAGCCGTATTCCGGGTATCTCCCCAAGCGACATCAATATCCTCCTAGTGATGCTGGGACGCTAAACGTGGAATGTTCCACGTGAAACATTTACTTTAACAACAATAGCGTAAAAGACTGAAAATAGGATAGAAACAGATGCAAAAGAAATGAGCACAACCGAGGAACATATAAAAAACATCCTTTCTGTCATACCGGAATCGCCAGGCTGCTACCAATACTTTGACGAGAAGGGAACGATCATCTATGTAGGCAAAGCAAAGAACCTGAAGCGTCGCGTTTCCTCCTATTTCAACAAAGAACACGACAGCAACAAAACACGTGTCCTGGTCAAGCAGATACGGGACATCAAATATTTTGTTGTCGACACGGAAGAGGATGCACTTCTTTTGGAGAATAACCTGATCAAGCAATATCGTCCCCGGTACAACGTGTTGCTGAAAGACGACAAAACCTATCCGTCCATCGTTGTCAAGAACGAATATTTCCCGCGCGTATTCCAAACCCGGAATATCGTACGGGACGGTTCGCGCTATTACGGTCCCTACCCTTCCATCTATACGGCAAAGGTCATGCTGCAAATGCTGAAAGAACTGTATCCGCTACGTACCTGCAAATATCCTCTTACTCCCGAATCCATTGCGAAAGGACGGTATAAGGTATGCCTCGAATACCATATCAAGCGCTGCAAAGGGCCTTGTGAAGGATTGCAGACATTGGAGGAATACCAGCAAAACATTTCCGAAATAAAGGAAATCCTACGCGGGAATATCTCGCAGATAAGCAAACATCTGTATGAAGAGATGCAGAAACTGGCAGGAGAATTGCGGTTCGAAGAAGCGCAGAAGATCAAAGAAAAGTATGAAGTCATCGAGAATTACCGCTCCAAATCGACAGTGGTCACCCCGATGCTCCACAATATAGACGTATTCTCGTTGGCCGAAAACGAGAATTCCGCCTACATCAATTACCTGCATATCGGCAACGGGGCGATCGTGCAAGCCTATACGTTCGAATATAAAAAGCGTTTGGACGAGTCGAAAGAGGAGTTGCTCAGCTTGGGGATCATCGAAATGCGCAACCGCTTTAAAAGCACTGCACGCGAAATCATCGTTCCTTTTCCGTTGGATATAGAACTGGAAAACGTTTCGATCACCGTTCCGCAGCGCGGAGATAAAAAGAAGCTGGTGGAATTATCGGAAATGAACGTGAAGCAGTATAAGGTCGACAAGCTGAAACAAGCAGAGAAACTGAACCCGGAGCAACGCAGCACACGTCTTTTAAAAGAGATACAGGAGACGCTCCATCTCCCCAAATTACCGGCTCATATCGAGTGTTTCGACAATTCCAATATACAGGGAAGCGACGCGGTAGCTGCGTGTGTCGTCTTCAAAATGGCGAAACCATCGAAAAAAGATTACCGGAAATACAACATCAAAACGGTTGTCGGCCCGGACGACTATGCCTCCATGAAAGAGGTCGTACGTCGCCGCTACCAGCGTGCCATCGTCGAAGAGACTCCCCTGCCCGACCTGATCATCACCGACGGTGGAAAGGGGCAAATGGAAGTCGTACGCGAAGTGATCCAGGACGAACTGCACTTGGACATTCCGATAGCCGGGTTGGCAAAAGACGGGAAACACCGGACTTCGGAACTCCTGTTCGGCTTCCCTCCCGAAACGATCGGCATGCCGATACAAAGTTTCATGTTCAAATTCTTCACGCAAATACAGGACGAGGTGCATCGTTTCGCCATCACTTTCCATAAAGATAAGCGCAGCAAAAGCCAGACAAAATCCGAATTGGATACGATAAAAGGGATCGGAGAAAAGACAAAAGTATTACTTTTACGTCATTTTAAGAGCGTAAAACGAATACGTGAAGCCGGCTTCGACGAACTGAAAGAGGTAATCGGAGAAGCCAAAACAAAAGCATTATTAAATGGTTTAAAATAAAGATATGAGAACATTGATACAACGGGTACAGCATGCCTCCGTAACCATAGACGGACAGCTGAAATCCAAAATCGGGAAAGGTCTGCTCGTACTGGTCGGTATTGAAGACCGCGACACGCAGGAAGATATCGAATGGTTGTGCAAGAAGATTGCCAACCTGCGCATCTTTGACGATGAAAACGGCGTTATGAACCGTTCTGTCGTCGAAACGGAAGGCGAAGTGATGGTGGTCAGCCAGTTTACCCTGCACGCCTCCACAAAGAAGGGAAACCGCCCTTCCTATATCCATGCCTCCAAACCGGACATAGCCATTCCGATGTACGAAGCTTTTTGCGCCGAGATGGGCCTGCAGATCGGAAAGGAAGTACAGACCGGCACGTTCGGCGCCGACATGAAAGTGGAACTGGTGAACGACGGGCCTGTCACGATCTGGATCGACTCACAAAACAAAGAATGAAAAGATATGGCAGAAATTACGCTTAAACAGGCACAGGAGCAGGTGGACAGCTGGATCAAAACGTATGGTGTCCGCTACTTCAACGAACTGACGAATATGACCATTCTGACCGAAGAAGTCGGCGAACTGGCCCGCATCATGGCCCGCACATATGGTGAACAATCTTTCAAGGAGAGCGAGAAACACCGCGATTTAGGCGATGAAATGGCCGATGTCCTATGGGTATTGCTTTGCCTTGCCAACCAGACAGGCGTCGACCTGACGGCTGCTTTCGAAAAGAACCTGCAAAAGAAAACGAACCGGGATAAAGAACGACATATAAACAATAAAAAACTATAAGATTATGGTACACGAACACGATCACGAATGTGGATGCGGACATCACCATCATGATGAAGACACCGAACATCTCCACACCAATAAATACCAGCAAGCATTCGCCAAATTCGAGGCGGACGGCACAACGGAAGAAGTGACCGGACGGGTAAAAACACTGCTCGGAAAACATGGGAACGACAACTTCACTCCCGACGTTTTGAAGCAGATTCACGGTTTCATCGACCTGACTTCCCTCACCAGTATCGACACGAAAGAGAGCATCTGGAAACTGGTCGACAAGGTGAACGATTTCGAAGGAACCCGCCCCGACGTACCCAACGTTGCCGCCATCTGCACCTATCCCCTGTTTGTTGAGACGGTAAAAGAGGCCCTCTCCGCACAGGATGTAAAGATTGCGTCCGTAGCTGGCGGTTTCCCTTCCTCGCAGACCTTCATGGAAATAAAGATTGCCGAGACAGCGATGGCCGTCATGCAGGGAGCCGATGAAATCGACGTTGTCATGAACTTAGGCTATTTCCTCGAAGAAAATTATGACGAACTTAGCGAAGAAATTCAAGAGATCAAAGAAAGCTGCCGTGATGCCAAACTGAAGGTCATCCTTGAGACAGGTGCTCTCCAGACTCCCGAAAGCATTCAGAAGGCGGCTGTCCTCGCAGTCTATTCCGGTGCGGACTTCATCAAGACATCGACAGGGAAAGGTTATCCGGGAGCCACTCCGGAAGCCGTTTACACGATGTGCCAAGTCTTGAAAAAGTACCATTCCATCACGGGAAAGCGTGTCGGTATTAAAGTTGCAGGCGGTGTCCGCACGGCAGAAGAGGCTGTCCGCTACTATACCATCGTCAAGGAAGTATTAGGAAACGATTGGTTGAATAAAGACCTGTTCCGCATAGGAGCCAGCAGTTTGGTGGAAGACATCGAACACCGTCTGGGAAAATAAGAAGAAAAGCAACGGGATATTTCTCACAAACCCATAGTCTTTTCTTCCAAAGATAACGACATAAATTCGGCTACACCCGGATGTTCCCTCCCACTACACCCGGATCTACCCTAAACGAACACCCGGATGCAGGGATCGCCTACATCCGGGTGTCGTCGTGTTTATATAAGCAGTTTATTCATCTTTCTCTGTATCTTCCGGAAGTTTTTCCAAGGTGCTATGCGCATTCAAGGGAGAGACAACAGAACGTCCCAACTGACTTTCCAATTGCTGCCTGGCCACTTTGGCGACCTTGCCGCCTTCCATCGCTACAGAGGCGTTTTCATCGAAATTTTGAGGGTTCTTTACTTGCGAAAGTTCCGTTGTGGAGGCTTCGGCAAGCATATTCAAGATCAACTCCGTATTAGTCATATTATCCCGGAGGTTTTCTTTCTTAAGCCCCTTATACGCCTTATATTCTTTCGTTGTCTTATCAGACCAAGTCTTTGTGATAATATCGGTCAAAGAAGCGAACTGTACCCCTTCTTCCATTCCACAACGCTTCCATTCGTCCGTCAGGTTCTTACGGATCTCAATGCTTTTTAATCGTTGATTGATCCAGCTGTCAGAGTATCCCAAACGTTTATATTCCCACATAGCACGATCTATCGTCAATTCAGGATCCTGCAATTCAGCGATTCTTTCACTTGCAATCTGCGCCATCCAGCTTTTGAAAGGTTCGGCTTTGGGAGAAGGGACGGATTGAATCAGGCGGAAAAGTTGTTCGGTATCGGCAACATCGGTAAGTCGCTTCTTTCCATCTTCGGCTACTAATTTCAACTGGTGACAATTTGTCACCGTTTCATTTCCTTCTTCTTTAAGCCGCTGTTTTAGCTTATTCCAATACTTACGTGAATCAACACTGTCGGTTAACACGCCTATTACATCTACAATAGAAAAGTACCATTTTTCCAGTTCATCGTCCCAAACGGTCCGGACTTTACGCTCTTCGAAGAGCTTAATCGCCTCTTTTTTTGTCATAGTCACTGTTTTTAAGTAATATCTGGCAAAGATACTGACAATAAAGCAGCAAACCTAACTTTCCCTCGGCATATTTATCAAATTGATTTTCAACCTATAACGTATTAAACGAAAAGAAAAGTGTGATAGAGAGTGACACAGGAGTGATAGATGAAAAGAGCATCTATCACACTCAATACATGTTGATATACAAAGGATGCAAGAAAAAAAGTGATAGAGTGACAGTAAATACGCGAAAATCTATTTACGGCGTTCTACGATGTAATCGGCAAGCAGCAGCAATCCTTCGCGTGCTTCCGATTCAGGAAGTGTCATCAAAACCTCGACCGCTTTGTCATGATATACCTGCATACGCTGTTCAGCATATTCGATTCCCCCGTTCGCTTTCGCAAAATCAATCAGCAAATCTATATTCTCTGTGGTAAAGTCTTTTTCATTTATGATATGAAGGCAATGTTCTGCCTCTTCTCTCCTACCCGTCTGCAACGCGTGCAGCAAGGGGAGCGTGACCTTTCCCTCCCGGATATCGTTGCCGGTCGGTTTGCCGATATTCGCTTCTTTGAAGTAGTCGAAGATATCATCTTTGATCTGGAAACAGTAACCTAAATATTCACCGAACTCACGGCATTTTCCCACCATCTCACCGGATGCTCCGGCAGAAATGGAACCGATCTCGGCACAAGCGGAAAGCAGCATGGCCGTCTTTTTCCGTATCACCTGCATATAGCAGGATTCGTCGATGATGCTTTCTTCGGCCGTTTCCAACTGCTTGATCTCCCCTTCCGAAAGATCGCGTCCGAGATTGGAAACAATACCTATGATTTGCAGATTACCTGTCTGGATAGACCGGATCAACGCGGTGGAAAGGACATAATCGCCCACTAAGACAGAAATGCGGTTATCGAATATGGCATTCAAGGAAGGAACCCCGCGACGCTGTTTTGTCTCGTCGATCACATCATCATGAATCAGTGTGGCAGTATGAAGCAGTTCCAACAGAACAGCCGAATTGATCGTATTATCCGTTACCTGCCCACATGCTTTAGCCGTCAAAAGTACTAATAAGGGGCGGACATGTTTTCCGCTCGCATTCAGTATCTGGTCAATAGCTGATTGCAAACGATTCGTTTCGCTTCGCAGCGAAGCAGCAAACTCATCATTAAAACGTTTAAACTCTACGGCAACCGGTTGTTCTATTTTACTTCTATCCTTCATAATTGATCCTAAGATGCGCAAAAGTAACAAAAAGTATCGAGTAAGCGAGTTTTTTCGTACATTTACCGACAATTGTCACACTAAAACGTGTTAAAAGAGATGAAGTTATTCCTCATAGATGCATATGCATTGATTTATCGGTCTTACTACGCTTTTATCAAGAACCCGCGTATCAACTCCAAAGGCATGAACACTTCGGCCATCTTCGGTTTTATCAACAGTCTGGAAGATGTCCTGAAACGTGAAAACCCGACCCATATTGCGGTAGGCTTCGACCCGAAAGGTCCGACTTTCCGCCACGAAGCCTACGAACAGTACAAGGCGCAACGGCAAGAGACGCCGGAAGATATCCGCAAGTCGGTCCCTTTCATCAAAGACATCATAGAAGCCTACAACATCCCGATACTGGAAGTTCCGCGCTATGAGGCCGACGATGTTATCGGCACGGTTGCCAAGCAAGCCGAAAAAGAAGGTTTCAAAGTTTATATGATGACACCGGACAAAGACTACGGCCAGTTGGTATCCGAACATATATTCATGTACCGCCCCCGCTTCGGCGGTGACTACGAGATTATGGGCGTACCCGAAGTACTGGACAAATACGGCCTGACATCCGTCGACCAGGTGATCGACCTTTTAGGACTGATGGGCGACAGTTCCGACAACATCCCCGGATGTCCGGGTGTCGGTGAAAAGACCGCCCAGAAATTATTGGCCGAATTCGGAACGATCGAAAATCTTTTGGAGAATACCGACAAGCTGAAAGGCTCCCTTCAAAAGAAGGTCATGGAGAACATGGAGCAGATCCGCTTCTCCAAATTCCTGGCAACAATCAAGACGGATGTACCGATCCGGTTCGATGCCGCCAAATGCATCCGTGAAAAGATGAATGAGGAACGTCTCGTAGAGATTTACACTGAATTAGAATTCAGAACATTTATTAACAGAATGAGCGGAGAGCCGGAAAAAGTCAAAACGGAATCCAAAACAGCACCGGCGCCAGCAAAAACCGATACAAGAAAAAAAGCAGCTCCGGCAGGCCCGATTCAAGGCTCGCTCTTTGAAGAATTTGCGACCGAACCTACGGCTGTTCCCAAATATTCGACTCTCGCGAACTTAAAGTCTACTCCTCACACCTATCATCTTGTTGATACAGAGGAAAAAAGAATAGAATTAGGGCGGTTTTTGAACGAACAGGATTTTTTTGCTTTTGACACGGAAACAGATGGTATAGATCCATTGAAGGCCGGATTGGTCGGAATGTCGTTCGCCGTGAAGGAAAACGAGGCCTGGTACGTCCCTGTTCCGGCAGCCCGCGAAGAAGCCGACAAAATTCTTGCCCACTTCTCCCCCGCCCTGCAGAATCCGAAATCTCTCAAGATCGGACAAAATATAAAATTCGACATCCTTGTCGTCCGCAAATATGGAATCCGGATAGCCGGCCCTCTATTCGACACGATGATCGCCCACTACCTTCTGAATCCCGAACTGCGTCACGGTATGGACTACCTCGCCGAAACATACCTTAAATATAAAACAGTACGGATCGAGGAACTGATCGGCCCGAGAGGAAGGAAACAACTTACCATGCGTGACGTCCCGGTTGTCCAAGTAGCCGAATATGCCGCCGAGGACGCGGACATCACGCTCAAGCTGAAAAACTATTTTACCCCCTGTCTGGAAAAAGAAGGACTCGAATCGCTTTTTTATGACATCGAGATGCCTTTAATATATGTATTGGCTGAAATGGAATATACGGGAGTGACGCTTGACACCGTCGCCTTGAAACAATCGTCCGAGGAACTGACGACCGCACTCAAGAAGTTGGAGAAAGAGATCTACGAACTGGCAGGAATGAAGTTCAACATCAATTCTGCCCGCCAGGTCGGCGAAGTCCTTTTCGATCACCTCAAGATAGAAGAGAAAGCGAGGAAGACAAAGACAGGCAGCTATAGCACGAGTGAAGAAATACTGGAAAAAATGCGTTCCAAACATCCCGTCGTGGGAAAGCTGCTCGAATATCGAGGGCTGAAGAAGCTGCTCAGCACCTATATCGATGCCCTACCCGAACTGATCAACCCGGAAACCGGCAAGATCCACACGTCCTACAACCAAGCAGTCACCTCGACCGGCCGCCTCAGTTCCACCAATCCGAACCTGCAAAACATTCCGGTACGCGATGAGTTGGGACGTGAAATCCGGAAAGCCTTTACAGCCGAAAACGAAGACTGTATTTTCTTCTCCGCCGACTATTCGCAGATCGAACTTCGCATCATGGCCCATCTGAGCCAGGATGCCCACATGATAGAAGCCTTCCGCAGCGGAGCCGACATTCATGCCGCCACAGCCGCCAAGATATACGGTATTCCGGTTGAAGAAGTCACTTCCGATATGCGTCGGAAAGCGAAAACGGCCAATTTCGGCATTATCTACGGAATCTCTGTTTTCGGGTTGGCCGAACGGCTGAGCATCCCACGCGCAGAGTCAAAAGAGTTGATCGAAGGATACTTCAAAACCTATCCAGACATCCGTGCATACATGGACGAAAGCATCGAGGTGGCGAAAGAAAAAGGATATGTAGAGACGATCTACAAGCGCAAACGTTTCCTGCCGGATATCAACTCCCATAACGCGATCGTACGGGGATATGCCGAACGAAACGCGATCAACGCTCCGATCCAGGGCAGTGCAGCCGACATCATCAAAGTTGCCATGGTTCGCATCTTCAACCGTTTCGAAACCGAAGGTCTGAGGAGCAAGATGATCCTGCAGGTACACGATGAATTGAACTTCAACGTCTACAAAGACGAATTGGAAAAAGTGAAACAAATCGTGTTGGATGAAATGGAAAATGCAATCAAACTGCAAGTTCCCTTGATCGCCGACTGCGGTGAAGGGGTAAACTGGCTGGAAGCGCATTAACAAAAACACATAAAGTTTATAAATCACAGCATTTATACACTATCTTTGTCGTGAAATTTATTGCAAGGAGTTGCAATATCACATAGTAAAACAGAAGCGTTATCATATTGTCCTTAAGCAAGAAAATCGCCAATTTTTCATCCAGCAAGGACAGTAGACAACAATTGCCTCACGTTTTTTGTATATATATACATAATATATAAACATCAAGCGTGGGCTGTTGTCTATCTGCTGGATAGGTGTTTGGCGATACCTCTTGCTTGGATAGATGGCAGTTCCCACGCTTTTATTATATTTTCCGTCTTAGGGGGACAGATGGAGCAATTGGAAAATTATGTATTTCATATTCCCAGACAATCTTCCGGCATCCGTACAAAAAGCAGCGTTCGAATTCACATCCGGACAGTTCCCCTTGTATCGTTACATAACACCGGATACAGAGATACTGAATCGGGGTATTTCAATCGCTATCCCGGATGAAGCCAGCCACATCCGTTCCATCCGCCTCACGACATCACTGAGCCATTTCACTTACTATTACCCCGAAAAAGGATATAAGATCGCGCAAGGTATCCATCTTCCCCCTTTCCGGGTTCCGGCAGTCGGAGATCTCTATGCAAACGGCGTGATCATACAGGCTGGAGCAGATTCTCCCGGTCAGCATATAGAACCCGATATAGCCCCTTATAAAGGTTCGGTAGTGGAGATACGGGAACAGACACTCGATTATTTCGATGCCTTGATCTATTGCGAGTCCATTTCCGAAGGGACCTTAGACAACTGGCATCTGCCGGATATGCTCAATCTGGTATTACTGCACACCAGGCAACGGGAATTCAACATGTTCCTCGCCAAGTATCAAGGAACTTTTTTATACGACGAGGAATACTGGTGCAAAGACAACAGCGTGATCGATCTGGGAGTAGCATTCAATATGGCAAACAGCCGCCTCGATATATGCCCCAAAAAGGAAAAGCGGCAGGTTCGGGCCATACTGGATTATTAAAAGACTCAAATTCCTCTCCCGCTTATTCGCCCAAACAATATTTTCTATATCCGGTTCGCCTGTATCCGGCAACATAAATACAAAAGATTGTATATCTTTGCAGTCTGGAAACAAAGTTTGAATAAATCATAACAACAAAATAGAATGGCATTACAATGTGGCATCGTAGGACTTCCCAACGTAGGAAAGTCTACTCTTTTCAATTGCTTATCGAATGCAAAAGCACAGTCTGCTAACTTCCCGTTCTGTACGATCGAACCGAATGTCGGCGTGATCACCGTACCGGACGAACGTTTGAACAAGCTGGCAGAAATCGAACATCCCCAACGTGTTATCCCTACTACGGTGGAAATCGTAGACATCGCTGGCCTTGTAAAAGGTGCCAGCAAAGGGGAAGGGCTGGGAAACAAATTCCTCGCCAATATCCGCGAAACAGATGCAATCCTGCACGTATTACGTTGTTTCGATGATGACAATATCGTTCATGTGGACGGTCGTGTCGATCCGGTTCGCGACAAGGAAATCATCGACGCCGAATTACAGATTAAAGACCTGGAAACCATCGATAGCCGGATCGCCAAAGTACAGAAACAGGCTCAGACCGGTGGTGACAAGCAAGCTAAAATAGCTTATGAGGTGCTTTGCAAATACAAGGAAGCACTGGAACAGGGTAAAAGTGCCCGCACCGTTTCTTTCGATACGAAAGACGAGCAGAAGATCGCACACGATCTATTCCTGTTGACCGACAAACCGGTAATGTATGTCTGTAACGTAGATGAAGCAAGCGCAGTCAACGGTAATAAATATGTGGATGCTGTCCGCGAAGCCGTAAAAGACGAAGGAGCTGAAATATTGGTCGTAGCGGCCAAGATCGAAAGCGAGATTGCCGAATTCGACACCTACGAAGAACGCCAGATGTTCTTACAGGAGATCGGTTTGGAAGAATCCGGCGTTGCCCGCCTGATCAAGTCCGCTTACAAACTCCTGAACCTGCAAACATTCCTGACCGCCGGTCCCGACGAATGTCGTGCCTGGACTTTCCATAAAGGATGGAAAGCCCCGCAATGTGCCGGTGTGATCCATACCGACTTCGAAAAAGGCTTTATCCGCGCCGAAGTCATCAAATATGAGGATTATATTTCCTACGGTTCGGAATCTGCTGTAAAAGAAGCCGGAAAGATGAGTGTCGAGGGAAAAGAATATATCGTTCAGGACGGCGATATCATGCATTTCCGCTTTAATGTGTAATTCCCTAAAACAAAATACATTATGATTGATAAAACCAGTACAGCATTAATAGTGGCCTTGATAAGTATCTTAGGGCTTACCAGCTGCGTACGATACAACGTTGCAGAACCATTAGACCGTTTCAGCAGTCCCGAAATGGGAACTGCCGACGGTAATGAAATAACCGTGACAGCCGGATCGACCTGGTTTGCTGAAGGAGAATATGAGAACTTTATACTTACCGGGCAAGCTCTCACCAGGGAAAATGCGGAAGCGGCCTTGTTGTTCCATCATACCGACGGGAAATCAGGCTATGAGGTAGCATTCCGGAACGGAGCCATCGACGGCACACGTAAAAGCGGCAGCCTCACATCCGTACGTAACCTCTACCGTTCATTAGCTGAAGACGGGAAGTGGTTCGACTTTGAAATTGCTGTACGCGGGCATAACATAATGATTGCCATAAACGATACGGTAGTAGTATGCTATACCGAACCCGAACACCCTTATCGTACAAAAGAGTATGCCGGACGCTTGCTCAGCCACGGTTCTATTGCGTTAAAAGGTATGAGCGGTGATGTAGCCTTTCGTAACCTCAACATGACCCGCTTGAAAAAAGACGCGGTCAATGAGGCAGACACAATGCCACGGATAGACGAACAGAACGATGCTGTGATCCGTTTCCAGCAGCAAAACTTCCCCGTGATAGATTACCACGTGCATTTGAAAGGCGGCCTGACGAAGGAGATGGCGCACGCCATGTCAATGAACTACGGTATCAACTACGGTGTGGCTCCCAATGCCGGTGAGGGCGGCGTAGGCCGTATGCTTGCCGATGACAAGGAAGTGTACGAATACTACAACGAAGTAAAAGACATGCCATTCCTGCGCGGTGTGCAAGGTGAAGGCCGTAAGTGGACAGCCACCTTCTCTCAGAAAGCTTTAGGCGTATTCGATTATCTCTTTACCGACGGAATGACCATTGTGGACCATAAAGGACGTCTGTCAAGGATATACCGCCCCGAAGAGGTACACTACGACGGTGTTACCAAAGAACAATATATGGATCACTTGGTGGACCAGACCGTCAAGATCCTTACCAATGAGCCGGCCGACATCTATGCCAATCCTACCTTCCTGCCGGAAGAGTTGAATGCAGAGTATGCCAAATACTGGACCGATGAGCGTATCGACCGCGTCCTGGATGTATTGAAAAAACATAACATTGCACTCGAAATCAACGCACGCTACAAAATTCCAAGCTTCGACATCATCCGCAAAGCGAAAGAGCGTGGAATCAAGTTCACCTTTGGGACGAACAATGTCGATGCCGATTTCGGCAAACTGGAATATTGCCTGCAAGCCGTCGACGAATGCGGTCTGACAGCAGAAGATCTCTGGTTTCCGACTATGAGCGTACGCGGTACTCGCGAAGTGGTGCTGTATAATAAGTGGTAAAATCTTCTCTTTACAAATAATTTTCATTTTCAGGTGCGCTGTCTATACTTAATCAACAGCACACCTGTTGTTTTATAGATACTCCTATCACATTCTATGGAATATTAGAAAGTGACCAAACTTATCCTCTACAGCAAAGCTGGCCATCTCCTGCTGGACGAACCGTTCAACGGCCTCTCCTATTGCTGCAGAAGAAATACGTATGCACATCACCGAAAGCGCCCGGACAAGAGGCATTATCTTGATAGACCACAATTTCAGGGTAGTGCACAAAATAGTAAACCGCACCCTGCTCCTGGATCAATGCTACCTAAAGAAAACCAAGGAAAAGAAAAAATTAATCCCTTACGGTCATTATCGTCCCAGCTAATTTTAGTATCTTTCAGCGCATATTAATTCTCAATCATTATGAAAACCTGTTGTATGATTCTCTTAGCGGCTTT
>ENA-ORTV01003170-ORTV01003170.1-human-gut-metagenome-genome-assembly--contig:-NODE-3170-length-14238-cov-1.948741_pt1 | contig 14238 bp, 5 predicted proteins | sample MGYA00241915_ERZ509194 | MGnify/ENA primary metagenome ERZ509194 (study PRJEB26280, sample SAMEA2338810) | human gut metagenome | biome: human gut; feature: human-associated habitat; material: faeces... | reverse complement strand
ACCTTTTGACCCCAACATCATGAAATTCAGCCATATAAACCCAATATTATTACGAAATTTCAATATATGAAGCAGATGAAAGGAAGCTGTGTTCAATATATAGTGAAATTTGCCATATTGAGTGAGGTGGATATATATATAACAATAACAGAAGAAAATAGAGAACTGATAGAACTTGATTATATGGCAATCGAGAATGCGATTATTAACTTGCAGTATGAATTTTTGAGTGAATTTGCACAGGATGAAGTGAAAAAGAAGTATCAGAGAGATATTATCCATAATATTCTGAATGGATTACTGAGTTCGAAAGAAATGACTGAAGCGGCAGCACAGCTCGGAATGAAAGAAAGCGATACTTACAGGGTTGTTGATTTTCATACCATCACAAAAAATGTACAAAGAAAATATACAAAAGAACAGCTTCACGAAGTAGGTGTTATCGAGGGTGAATTGATGCATCTTTTGCCGGATGCGCTTATTTACAGAAATATGGATCAGATTGTTATGATTCAACAGGTAGATTCCAATCAGACAGAACTGGAATATCAGAAAGAGATGGAAGAAATAGAGGAGGTTATCCAGCGAAGCATCCTTTATAGAAAGAAAGATACAGACTTTCAGATTGGTATAGGAAAAAGTGTGGAAGGGTATCAACGATTGAAAGAATCTTATTACGAAGCAAGTCAGGCTATCAAGTATATTGAGATTATCCGCCAGGTGACTGGTGATAAGAATAAGTCAGTAGTACATTATTCGAACCTCGGATTTTTCCAGATATTCGGCAAAGTTGATGATATGACGGAATTGGAAAGATGCATTCCGGAAACATTAAAGAAATTATATTTATATGATGATGAACATAAGGGAGAATTGATTACAACCTTGCAGATGTATCTTAGAAATAACCAAAGCATCAAGAAAACTGCAGGTGCAATGTTTGTTCATTATAGAACGATATCTTACAGACTTGAAAAAATAAAACAAATTTCTGGAATTAATTTTGACAATGCAAATGAAGTGCTGGCAGTCAGTAATGGTCTGATTATTTATAAAATGTTAAAAGAAATAGAATAGAAAAAGAAAGAGAAATCGTGTTGAGGCATGGTTTCTTTTTTTTTTGAACGAAGTTCATAAAAAGATATTAATGGAGAATATCGATACAATGGAACAGATTTTACAAAAAAACGGATAAATATTTTCATTGATTGTACATTATATTAACCGGTTTCAATCTGTATAATTGGGAAACTGATGAGAAAATATTTCAGGAAAAGAATCACTGCTACAGAGGATAGTATTTTTTTGATACAAACTAAGACCTTGCAGGGTTTAGATTAGAGGGATAACGATGCAACTGAAAAATTCGACAGATTACGCAATTAGAATTGTATGTTACTTAGCAGCACAAGAACGGATGGTGTCTACATCAGAATTGTCGCAGAAAATATGAACCGGAAGAAGCGATACGGATGATTTCAAATGGTGAATGCGGAGCGTTTTCTAAAAAACTGATCCAGTGCTTGACGGCGGCAGCAAAGCAGCCAGAGTGGTTAAAAGTAACAAAAAGTCAAGCATGACAGAAGATTTGAGGCGATTTTATGAACAAGAAATTGAGTGTTTTAAGACGAATTACAGCAGTTGTTCTGTGTGTTACATTATTATCTTCGCAAGTCGTAGTTGCGAATGCTGAAGATTCAGAAAGAATGAATGTGCAGACCAATAGTGAAATTACAGATATATCGGAGCAGGATAGTTTCAGCAGTGATACATCTGAAACATCTGATATCACAGAAAGTGATATTCCTGATTCTTTTGAAGGCGAATCAGAGCCAAATACAGATATTAGTTCTGAGGTGACAGAAAAATTCGACAATTCTGAAGATCAGGGATTTACAGATGAAGAAGAAACAATTATGGATGACGAAAACACATCGGACACATTGGAAGAAGTAAATCCAGATTATGTAGATGGAAAAATATGTATCTACAATTACCAGCAACTTCTGCAAATCGGTACAGGAACACAGATGTTTTCCGGAGACAAAGATGGAAATGTTGGTGAAGGGGATAAGGTTCTTGCAGATGGTACAGAACTTACCTATGCGGCGGATGCTTCCTATTGTCTGATGAATGATATTTCAATAGATAATGAAAATATCTGGAACTTCCCGTCTGATTTTACAGGAAGCATCACTTCATCATCTGAGCACACTGACAATATGGTATATGATTCAGCGACAGATACGATTTATGTGTATAACCGATATCAGCTGGAACTGATGAAAGAGGAAGACTCAGACAGCGAACCCGTAATGAGTGAGGATTATATTGCAGAAAAGGTTGGAATGGGACAGGTTTTCACTTTGGAAGATGGTTCCTATCTTACTTACAGCAAAACACATAATTATGTGCTTGCTTCTTCTTTTACAACAGAAACACCGGAGCTTCTCGCCAACAAGGCCGGTACAGAGGAGACAACTCAGAATATTTCAAACGTATATCCATCGGATTATGAGGGAAGAAACTATTTCGGTCAGGTAGTAAAAAAGATTGGTGATAAAGATTATATCCTGATTGGTAATGAAGCACAGCTTCGGGCGATCGGAACAGATAAGCCTGTGACGGAGCCAATCTGGCGGGTATATGAAACAAGAAAAAGAGCGGGAATACTAGGAGAGGATACAAAGTGGAAACCGGCAGCGGATACAGGAACATACAAAACGGAACTGTATTATCCAGGTGATGCGGACATTGTAAAGTTTGATGGTACATATAACTGGTCCGGCAGAGAATTGTATGAAATAAAAAAAGGTGATCATAAGCTGGGAGAAACAGAATATCTGGATAATTCATCCTTGGATATAGCTGGCACAACAGCTACAAAGCGTTATGTATATGTGAGCAGTACTATTCAGGAGTCAGCCGATATGACGGTAACTGCGACAGACAGTACTGCCAGTGCTTCCGAAGCGGCATCTGTTGAAGCAGGTGCAACTGTAAAAGACAGAGATTTGATTGATATGACTCCGGCAGAAAGTGAGAAAGTAGCTGAGCCAGAAAGTGATGATATAGATGCTTTTACAAGTGATGGTGACGAAAGTGATCTTACTGATGATACAACTCCGGAAAGTATAACGGTTGACGAGAATAAAACTTACATCCTTACCTATGATACATCCAAAAGTAGCAATACCAATATTGCAGGCACCGGATATAAATATAGCAAGGATGCGAATTACATCATCTTTCGTGATATTGATCTTTCCAAAGAGGGGACAAATTCTAATGGGAAAGATGATGATTGGAATCCTATTGACAATTATCAGGGAAACATGGAAGGCCGAAAGGGAATGGTTGAAGGTCAGAGTATAACCATCAGCCATATCAACATTTCACAGGCTAATGCAGTCAATCAGGACAATCAGGCAGAATATGGTATCGGATTTTTCAGAAATTTGACAACACCGTATGACACATACTTGAAAATAGCTGAAAATCCGATCACTGTAAAAAATATGACGCTTTCAGATGTGCAGGTTTCCACGACTACAAAAAATGTCAAACAGGATTTCAGTTTGATAGGAACTCTGCTGAAGCCTTTACTTGGAAACTTAAGCGGACTTAAACCGGATCCACAGTCTCTGGCAACCGGAGGATTTGCCGGTGTTGTAAAAGGAAATATTCAGATTGAAAACTGTCATGTGGAAAATTTACATGGAGTTTCCAATGCGAATGACCGGACAGGTGGTTTCGCAGGGTATATCAGTGGTATGACACATTATGATTTGCTATCACAGGGATTAGGAACGCTGGTCAAGACTTTAACAGATATTCTGAACCTGATTCCACTGCTAGGAGTGGGAGATCTGCTGACGGTACTTTTAAAAGGAGGACTGATCAGTGTAGATAAACTGATTCCTGTAGGTTATGTTAATCCAAGTATTCAAAACTGTTCCGTAAGCGGTGACACTTCTGTTACAGGTCAGAAGAGTACCGGTGGATTCGCCGGGGAAGCCATCGGTGCAGTGATGAAAAACTGTTCTGTAGGCGGCACTACCACAGTATCTGGAAATGACTGTTCCGGTGGATTTGTGGGACGTTCTGCGAATGCAGTCGTAGCAGGTGCATTAAGCAGCCTTGGTATTGAATTAATGGGAAATTTCCCGGTCAATACAGTTATGCTGAACTGCAGAATTGATGGAACGGTAAACGTATCCGCACAGGGAAGTTTCGCTAAGGAAAGTGGTTATGCAGGCGGATTTATTGGCGAAATGCGAAATAGTTACGCTGTAGACTGCAGTATTTCTTCTTTGGGTACAGTGTCCGGAAAAGATTATACCGGAGGATTTGCCGGTATAGCAACTCTTGGTGATGTAGCGGATATTGATGAAAGCCAGGGACTTCTGGTAATTGTAAAGGATCTTCTTACAGGGTTGTTAAATGGTAAATTTACCAACATGGATCTTCTGAATCTTGTGGGACTTCGACCTTCTGTTATAAGCGGATGCACCATCGCAGGAGATAATATTTCTGTAACAGCAAACGGTAAAAATGCCGGTGGACTTGTGGGATATGCAGGTGCTGTCCAGATTTCCAATACTTTAGAACTTACAGACGATTCAAAATCAACTACTAAAGCCATCCAGCGAATGCTTAATAAGACTGGCGTTACCTATGAATTTGCAGACCGTGTGAATCAAATCAATGCAGTTTCCTCTATGAAGGTTTCAGCAACAGAGAATGCAGGAGGAATCTTAGGCTATGCGAAAATGACCAGTGTCGGTGATGTCCTTGGTGGAACAGTTACAGCAGCGGATTACATGCGTTTTGAATGTAAAGACTGTTCCGTAAATGGAGGCTCTTCCGGTCTTACTGTTACTGCGTCAGATCAGGATAATGGTCGTGCTGGGGGTGCTATCGGTTATGGAACAGGTGGAGAAGTAAGGAAAACATCCGTCACAAATCTGAATTCCGTAACGGCCGGAAAGTGTGCCGGAGGTTTTGCCGGGTATTTCGGAAGCGGCACCCTTGCCAATGTTGGAGGTATTAAACTTCTGGGATTACCGCTACTAAAAATTGACAGCCTTCTTTCTGTAGGTCAGATGATTGAGACGTTTGCAGTTGAAAGTACTGTTTCAGGTGTTGCGTCAGGATATAGTGTGTCTACCCAAAATGAGAAAGGTTACAGCGGTGGCTTTATTGGAGAATGTATTAGTGGACGAGCAAGGGACACAAAGATCAGCAACCTGAAAACGGTTACTGCAGCTGCAACATCCGGAAAAGCCGGAGGCTTTGCAGGTTTTGCCAAAGCAGGAGATGCATTAAGTGCAGGAGATTCCACTACATCAAAACTGACAGGAATTGAATTAGAAAATCTGCTTGGAGTTGTCAGTGCCCTGAGACCGGAGTTCAATAATACTTCTATTGCATATGTTTCGAATGGTTCTGACCCTCAGGTATCCGCTGATATGGCGGGCGGTTTTGTGGGTGACGGACAGGCAGTAGATATCAACTATGGAAACAACAATTCCGGATTCAAGGCAGACACCGACACAAATTCATCTTCGAATGAATCTACAGGTGAAAAGAATAGTGAAGAAACAGATTTCATTTCAGCAGATACGAATAGTGAAGATGAAACAGCCGAAGGTGAGACTGGTGCGATTGCAACAACAAAGATTACCGGACTTTCCTATATAAAGGGAACCAGCTATGCCGGTGGTTTTGCAGGAAGGCTGATGCCTGGTGATGTGGCACAGACAGGTTCTATTAAGTTACTGGGACTCTTAAATGTAACGCAGCTTCTCAGTGTTATGGATGTGGCTTATCCGAGAATTTCCGATTCTTCTATTGAGGGAAACAACTTAGTTGTAACAGCATCCGGAAAAAATGATGATGTGGCTCTTGGAGATGCCGGTGGTTATATCGGTAATGGAAAAGCAGTCATGGTTAAGAACTCTGATGTGACCAATGTAAAAAAAGTCACAGCACCGTATCATGCCGGTGGCTATATCGGAATCATGCGGTCCGGAAGTGCAGCGGAGGCAGGAGATGCCACAGGAGATCTTTTGAACAGTGTTCTTGGTAAGATTCTGAGTCTGAAAGAGTTGGCAAGTGTCTTGCAGGCTGCATCCAGTAAGATTACAAACTGCAAGGTAAGCGGTATTAAAAAAGAAAACGAAGGACTGACTGTCATAGCTGACAGAGGATCTGATAACGCAGAAGGCTATGCAGGTGGATTCGTTGGAGAGATGCAGAGCGGTCATGTAGATAATTCAGCAAATGCTGTTGATTCCGGAAAAGGCATGGCAGTGGAAAATCTTCTGAAAGTAGAAGGACTTCGTTATGCCGGAGGATTCGGAGGTCTTGTAAAAGCTGGAGCAGTTGCAGAGATTGGAGCTAAATCATCAATTCTTACAAAAGTAGTTGATCTGACAGGATTACTTTCCCTGGTTAATGCTTTTGTTCCGGTGATCAGTAATGCCAGTGTTAATTCTGTAGAAAAAGGGTTTACCGTTACCGTTACAGGTACTCTTGAAAAAGACAGCACTAACGATCAGGATACCGGAAGTGCCGGAGGCTTTATTGGCTGCGGAACCGGTGTACAAATCAGTAATTCTGATGTAAATAAACTGCAGCATACCCGTGTCAGTGAGCCAAAGAATCTGCAGCAGGAAGATGGCAGCAGTTATTACGGAAGCGACAGTGCATATGCGGTAAGTGGTTATCGTTATGCCGGCGGTTATATTGGGAAAGCTGCTATGGGGAGTACGGCGGCTATCGGAGGTGCAAGCCTTCTGGATCATGTACTTTCTGCTACAAATCTGTTATCAGCATTGACCGTAGTTGCATCTATCATAGACAGCTCAGATGTTTATGGAGCAACAGGCGGATTTAATGTTCTTGCAACAGACGGAGACGGTGTTACGGGAAAAGCCGGTGGATATGCAGGAGAACTTCTTGGAGTGCAGATTCAGAATAGTAATTCTTATAATTTTGCACATATCATAGGGCGTGAAAGTGCCGGTGGATATGTTGGAATCATGGAGCCGGGGAATGCGGCAGATGTGGTAAATGGATTAAGTGCTCTTGGAGGACTGATCAAGGCAGATAATCTTCTTGGCGTTTTACAGGCATTTGTTCCTGTGATCAAAAACAGCGAAACAACCTGTGTACCTTGTGGAGGTGCTGTGAGGGCTCAGGCTGAAAGTGATGACAGCATTTACCGTGGACTTGCAGGAGGATATGCGGGTTACAACTATGGCGGTCAGATCTGGGGAAACAATACGGATAACTGGAAAGGTGCTGCATATACAGGAACCGTAAGAGAATGTGCGGCCTATCGTATCCGTTCCGTATATGGAACGGAATATGCCGGAGGTTATACAGGACTGATGCGGTGTGCGAATGTTGCAGATACAGGAAGTCTGAAGGTTTTATTTGGTCTTATCAAACTAGATAATCCGCTGACGCTTCTTCAGGCAGTGTATCCGACAGAAAAGAATACAGCTGTTTATGGACCGCTTCGTGGACTGGATACGGATACCTGGAACAAATGGGTTGGTGCTGTCGGTTCTTATGGAAGTTACGGTAATAAATTACAGGCACTTGGTGAAGTCAATGATCAGAATCGGTTAAATGAGATCATTTCTCAGTATGCATATGGATACGCAGTCACAGCAGGAAGGAGCATTCTGGCAAGTAAAGCAACACAGGGTGGTTCTGCCGGAGGCTATGTGGGTCGGATGGAAGGAGGAACCGTTACAAACGGTACTGCTGTAGATCTTCAGTTGGCAGAGGCTTATAGATGCAGTGGTGGATTTGCTGGTGAGATGCTTACAGGTTCTGTGGCAAACACAGGTGACGTTTCACTGGTAGGTCTTAAGATTATAGGTGCAGACAGTCTGGCAGCATTAAAAACCTTTGTGCCAGTCGTGAAACAGTCCCATGTGAAAGGATATCGTTCCGGTGCAAGGATCAAAGCAACCGGTATTGCAGACAAAGACCCGGCAGGATTTGCCGGAGGCTATGTGGGAAGGATGATCGGTGGACAAATTTGGGGAGATGAAACTACCTCCTGCAGTATCACAAATTTAAGGCGTGTAGATGGAACTTCCTATGTAGGCGGTTTTGCCGGAAAAGTAGATCCAGGTAGTGTGGCAGCTATTGATACAGCTACAAAACAGGGACTTTTGAATAAACTTCTGGATGTTCTTATGGTAAATGCTCCGGCAGAACTGATTAAGGTTCTGAATGCTACTGTTTCCACCATCCGCTGTGCATCTGTGTCAGCCTGGGATGACTGGGGCGTGATCGTAAACGGAACCTATCAAAATGGAAACAATACAGGGTATGCAAAAGCAGCTGGAGGATTCGCAGGAAGTCTCTGTGGAGCGGTCCTTGGCGAGAAGGATAAGCCGGGAAGCGGAATCCATGCGGATAAGATCCGCTCCGTAGTGGCCGGTGAATATGCCGGTGGATGCTTCGGTATTGCGGATGTTTCCGGTGCCGCAAATATTAGTGCCAATGGTGAGACCTCTGTCTTACAGTATCTTTTAAAGCTTGGAAAAACCGATGTGCTGGATGCATTCCGAAGCTATGTATATTACGGAAATGTCACTGGCAGCCTGGATGCAGGGCTTGGTGTCAGTGCTAACACAGCGACAAAATCAGGCCAGAATAATGAAGTAACATATAGCGGTACAGCCGGAGGCTTTGGCGGTTCCCTGTTAAATGGTTCAGTCAAAAACAGCAATGTAACAGGATTAAATTATGTAACTGGACTGAACAGCGTAGGTGGCTTTGTAGGATACTCCGGAAAAAGCGGAGTTGTAAAAATGGAGAAGCTGGATGTGCTGGGAGATAAATCTGGACAGCTTCTGGGCGGTGCCCTCGGCGTTCTGGATATTTTTGGTTCCCACATTGATGACAGCAGTGTGACAGGCATACCTGGTGGTTATACGGTTCAGAGTAAAGGCGGAATGGAGCAGATCGCCGGAGGATTTATCGGCTATGCAAATCTTGCCAGAATGTCAAGATGCAATGCAGGAGATGCTCAAAATCAGGAAAACAGCCTGAAACTGGTAGAATCCGGTGGAACAGCCGGAGGCTTTGCCGGAAGAACAAGCTTTGCCTATCTTGCAGATGTAAAACTGGATTCCACAGTGGTGGATGCATTATTCGTAGTTCTGGATCAGCTTGTAAGGGCATTGTATTTGGATAAGATTCAGGATTCCGACTTGTTGCATATTAATCTTGGAATTGTGAAGGTTGATGCACTGTACGATGGAAATCTCATCCATGTGAATCTGCTTGGACTGGATATTTCTGTTGGGCTATCTAAAAAGTCTGATGATAACAATCAGCAGACAGATTTTGCAATCATTAAGATCGGAGATTCCTCTATTAAGCTTCCATGTGACAAAAACGGAATCATAACGAAAGATAATGATGTAAAGTCCAACATCAGTGTCAACCTGATTAAGGCAAACAGGACAAAAATTACAGACAGCAATGTATATGGAATCAGTACGGGATACGATGTCTATGCCGGCGGTGCCGGAAATGAAGCAGACGGTACTGCAACAGATGGACGAAGCGGAGGTTTTGTTGGCTACAACGACGAAGGTCTGCTGAAAAATAACAACATGTATTACTGCGACGTGGTCCGTGGAACATCTAAGCTGGTGGGACCATTCAGTGGAAAAAGTGATTTGGACTCTGTATATGACTTTAATACAAAAGCAGGTGTAGAAGGTGAGAATAACAATTATCGTATTTACCGAAAACCGGCGATTAGTTTTGATGAGATCAAAAAGAATTCGAAACTTCTGACAGATACGTTCAGTCAGGAAAATGGATGGAGTATCTTCTCGGTAAAACATGTAGTGCAGGTAGATGAGTATAACACCTTGCAGAATGCAGTTATGGCAACAAAAGATTCTTCTGAAACAGCAGATCTGAATGCTTATGTATCAGATGCAAAAGCCGTTCTGATGTCAGATACCAAAACGACAGTAAATACAGGTGATAGCACATCACCGGAACCATCAGATGCACAGGATCCATGTGATGAATATATAAATCTGACCATTAATAAGGTATGGAAAGATTTTCGGAATATGGATGGTATCAGACCTGATTCCATTACGGTCAAGATTTCCAGAAGCTGGACAGATGCAGATGGAACGGAACATACAGAAGTTGTGCCGGGATATGAAAACTATGTAATAACAGGCGATATCTCAAAATCCACATGGCAGGAAATTATTAAGTCAGAAAAACCGGATAAGCTGCTCTCGGCCTATAAAAAAGATACTGACGGAACTTTGCATTATTACACATATTCCGTTACGGAAACGGAAATAAAAGGATATACAACTACAATCGAAACTTCTAAAGATGGATTTACCTTCACGATTATCAACCGGCATTTTGCACTGCTTCCGGATACCGGCGGCGAGGGCATTAGGATGTTTATCATAGCAGGTGGTCTGTTGTTAGCGTTCCTGCTTTATACCGGACGCAGAAGGAAACGGAAACAGACGATGTAGGAAAGGAGGAGCAGAGTCATGAGAGAGGTATGGCTGCGTGGGGATCTTCCACCGTAAAGGCTGAAAGAATCCCTAGCGAACCAATAAAAAATCAAAAGAAAGTGAGAAGAGGAATATGAAGAAATTAGTATCAAGATTTATGGCAGTTCTGATGGCAATGATCATGATACTGTCCATGAGCATGACTGCATTTGCAGCAGAAGCTTCAAAAGGAACCCTGACAGTCAACAATACAGTGGAAGGAAAGACTCTGGATCTGTATCAGATTTTTACAGCAACAAAAAATGAAGCGGGCAATGTAGCATATACACTGAACAGTGCATATGAGGGATTCTTCCAGAGCAAAATTTCTGGTGCTTCTACATTAACAGGTGAAGCATTAAGTGAAAAAGCATATAACTATGTTAAAGATCAGGTCGGAACAGATGGAAGTAATGGCGCAGCGTTTGCAAAAGATATCTTGGACTGGATTCTTAAGAATGCTACTACTGTAGCTACTACTCATACAACTGCAAATACAACCGCTGATACTACAGTAATTAATAACCTGGATTATGGATACTATGTAGTTTATCCATTAGGTGCAACAGATACATCTACAGCACCTGGAAATGAAAAAGTAAAATCTGTAGCCTCTTTAGTTAGCGTTACAGGTATTGATGCTACAGTTAACATGAAGAGTAATTACCCGACAGTAGACAAGAAAATCATTCCGGCACAGAGTGGAAGCGGAATTACAATTGGTGCTATTGTGAATGGTAACTGGGAAGGCAATCACCAGATGGAATTAGATGACGAAAATGAGTCTGAGGATACCATCGCACCACATGGTGCAACAGATGAAAAGAAAGTCGGAGATTTTGGAATTGGCGATACCGTCACTTACCAGCTGACTTCTAAAGTACCGGATATGACAGGATATAATTCTTATACTTTTAAATTTAGCGATACTTTGTCCAAAGGACTGGACTTAAAAGAAGTACTGTCTGTAAAAGTTGGAAATACAACACTTACAGCTAAAAGTACAGGAGCAAATACATATGCACTTGCATATGACAAATCTAACCGTACTTTAACAGTTACCTTAAATGATTTCTATAATTCCTATAAGAATCGTACAGGCGATACAATCACAGTTGTTTACACTGCAACCTTAAACAGAGATGCTGTAATCGGTATGAATCCAAATACCAACAAGGCGGTCGTTGAGTACAGTAATAATCCGAAGTCAGATGGAACAGGTAAATCTGAGCCAAGCATCGTAGATGTACATACCTTTGATTTCACAATTTATAAATATTATTTAAAAGACCAGAATAATAAAGACGATAAGACTGCACTTGCAAATGCAGAATTCGAGCTTTATAAAGCAAACGAAGCTGGCGATGCAGCAGATACAAATGCAAAGATTAATATTGTAGACGAAGGAAACGGCGTATACCGTCAGGCAACAGCCGATGAAGCTAAAGCAACAGGCTTTACTTCTGCAAAAATTGTATCTGATGCTGATGGTAAAGTTCTTGTAAAAGGTCTTGATGCCGGAACTTACTACTTAAGAGAGACAAAAGCTCCAGAAGGATACAATAAACTTCTCAGTGACATCAAAGTTGAGATCAAACCGGTATATGATGAAACAACTGGCAAACTGACAAGCTATTCTGTCGATTACACATACAATGGAACTACAACACCAGGTACTGCAATCACAACCAAAGATAACTCTCCAGAAGTAGCTGTAGAAAACAAGACAGGCGCACAGCTTCCATCTACTGGTAGCAAGGGTGCCCTCATGGTAACACTGGCTGGTATCGTTCTTTTCGGTGCATTAACAGCAAGCAAAGCTTTTGGCAAAAAGAAAGCAAAAAACTAAGGCGTTCTGAAGTTTAAGAATGGACAAAAAGACAGTTCATCTTCCCGGTATTGTACCGGGAGGATGTCTGCTTTTTCTGAAATGTCCAGTGTGGACTGGGTATTTCAGAAGAAACAGACGAAAAGGTGAAAGGTATTATGAAGAAAGTAGTGAAAATACTAAGAGGAATCGGATATCTGGCGGCATTTTCTTTAATCCTGTATCCGGTAGTGAGCAATTACATCAATCAGATGAACAGCACAACGATTGCTACAGATTATGAACAGGAAGTTTCTCATTTGTCGGAAGAACAGGAGAATGCAATGATCGAACAGGCACAGGAATATAACGAAAGCCTGATCGGAATTGGTTCCATAGCAGATCCATTTTCAGAAAGCAATGAAAATCAGACAGAAAATGATGTGTATAACAATCTTTTGAAAATTGATGATACCGGAATGATGGGATATATTGATATTCCAAAGCTTGATGTTGTTCTTCCGGTTTATCATGGAACATCCGAAAAAGTACTGCAGTCAGGTGTAGGACATCTGAAAAACACCTCGCTTCCGGTAGGCGGTGAGAGCTGTCATGCGGTATTATCCGGACACCGTGGACTTGCAAATGCCAAGATATTCACCGACCTGAACAAGATGGAGGTTGGAGATGTATTTTATATTAAAGTTCTTCATCATACCTTTGCCTATCAGGTGGATCAGATTCTGACAGTATTGCCATCCGATACAGATGCTTTACAGATTGAAAAGGGCAAGGATTATGTAACACTGGTCACATGCACTCCTTATGCAGTTAACACGCACAGACTGCTTGTACGTGGCATCAGAATTCCGTATGAAGAGGCACAGAAGATAGATGAGGAAGTTGGTCTTCAGCGTACAATTCCATTCAATTTGATTCTATTGATTGGTGGAATTATTGCTTTCATCATCATATGGGTGAGCATTAAATATCATAAACGCAGGAAGGAGAAAAAACATGAGCAGAATAAGTAAACGTAAGCGAATATATATGTGTATGGCAAGTGTGATGTGTATGCTTTTACTCCTCATTCCGTTACCTGTGTCTGCGAATGATCTGGGAAGTATATTATTAAAAGCTACTGTTGAAGATGAAGCTGCAGTATATAATCTAAGCAATACTGAATTTACGATGTATCAGGTTGGAACATATAAAAACAATTCATGGGCATTAGTGAGTGAGTTTGCAAAGTCTGGAGTCATATTTGATTTTGATGATTCTTCCGCTCAGGCAGAAGCTGCAAAAAAACTGGAAAAATATGTACAGGATAACAACATCAAAGGAATGTCCGGAAAGACCAATTCAGATGGAGAAGTTATGTACAGAAATCTGGAAAAAGGTGTGTATCTTTTTGTCCAGATACACACAACACAAATTAGCAATCAAGTATATCAAAGCGAACCTTTTATCATAACAGTTCCAGGTAATTATGATGGTCAGATCATCTGGAATGTAACGGCAGAGCCTAAATTTAAAAATGAATCGATACCACCAATTACCACGAATACGCCACCAATTACCACGAATACGCCACCAGTTTCAGAAGAACCATCAGGTGATAATAGCAGTCATACTTCAAATGTAAAAACGGGAGATGATACGAATGTAATTATGTGGCTTTCTTTAATGGGAATATCCTTAGTCATATTTAGTATTTGTAAAAGAAAAGTCCATAAATAATATGAGAAGATCGGGAAATCCCGGTCTTTTCGTTTCGTTATATAACTGGCATAACCCAAAAACAAATACCTCCGGAGGTGCACCGTATGGTGTCACCTGGGAGGAAATAGATCT
>ENA-ORTV01003161-ORTV01003161.1-human-gut-metagenome-genome-assembly--contig:-NODE-3161-length-14267-cov-25.727906_pt1 | contig 14267 bp, 13 predicted proteins | sample MGYA00241915_ERZ509194 | MGnify/ENA primary metagenome ERZ509194 (study PRJEB26280, sample SAMEA2338810) | human gut metagenome | biome: human gut; feature: human-associated habitat; material: faeces... | reverse complement strand
CCGCCGGGGTCAGGACGATTTATAAATACGGCGTGGCCTTCAGCGGTAAAAAGGTCGAAGTGGCAGTCGGATGAGGAGTGAAAACAAATTGGGGTTGACAAGTTCCACCGATCTTGCCCGTGAAGAAGAAGGCATCAGCAAGAAAAAAGCGGTAGAACTGTTTGAAAACGGCGTGCTTGACACCCTGCTGGCGGGAAAATTCTCAACCTTGCGGGCGATTCACAAATATCTGTTTGAAGATATTTGCGACTGTTTGGGTAATGGGGCCTTTGGAAAATGGTATATTTCTGCATCTGAACAGGGCGGGAATTTGATTCGGGCGGGAAACTGTAATCATAGTAGGGTTTATACCATCCTTGCAAGCATACCAGTAGAGTTAGTGAGTAGATTTAAAAGAGCACGAAGATGTTTTGTTTAATGTGTTGGGTGTGGAGCAAATATGGGAGGAATAAAAATGTGGTTGGATAATGCCTCAGAAGTAGATATTTTGTTTTATGAACCATACGCAAATGTCATTGCTGATATATCCAAGAATCCAAACTATAAACCACTAACTATCGGCGTATTTGGTGTTTGGGGTGCAGGAAAGTCAACCCTTTTGAAGTTGATAGAACAGAAGATAGATGAGGATTCTGAAGGGAAGGGTAAAACTCTGTGTATCAACATTAATGCGTGGACTTTTGAAGGGTATGAAGATGCCAAAATAGCTTTGATGGAGGCATTGTTGCGTGAAATCAAAGAACATAAAGATATCCCATCTAGGGTTAAGAATGGCGTGTCAAAGTTGTTGAAAAAACTTGATTTTTTCAAATTGGCAACAAAAGCGGTGTCAGTAGGTGCGCCTATGATTGCATCAGTCGCGACTGGAAATCCCATTCCTCTTTTACTGAGTGTTTCTGGAAAAGCTGAAGATGTTGGCAATGGAATTAAAAGCGTAGCGGATGCTATGCAATCTATTCGTGATGATTATTTAAAGGATGAAGAAAGCGATGATGCGAACAGCATCGTCAATAATGTTAGAAAATTCAGAAAAGAATTCAAAGAAGCTCTTAGGGATGACGGTGTTGAAAACGTTATTGTTTTGATTGATGACTTAGACAGATGCCAGCCAGATAGGATTATAGAAACTCTGGAAGCTATTAAGCTCTTTTTATGTAGAGGCTCAAACTTTTTTAAGCCGAGTTCTTCATCGAAATCTCCATGGACAACATTACTGAGTTCTTTAAAAAGGCGTTTGCCGTCTTTTGAAAACTCAGGCGGAATAATGGAGCTTTTAGCATCGACGGCCTCCAGAAGAGCAGAAAAGTTTTTAGGATTACCGCCCTCATACTTCGGAAAATCTATTCCCGTTGAAATAGCCGCTTGAACTGTGACCATCTCAAAAATCTTTCGCAGATACACAATAGAACCTGCGCCCAAATTCTCACGATATGCCTGTTCCGCTTTGTCTAATAGATAGTCGAAGTCCCCATAACGGGTAGTATTGAGCCTTACGCTTTCTGACAATCGTTCGCTACGTTTCAAAATCCGTACCTTTGGGCTCAACGATGTAATATCGTTTTCACTTTCAATTACAAACCATACCTCAACCGTGGAACCACATGCGCAAGCAAGGACACAATCTATGCTTACCATGTTCTTGTTTACAAAGATACAGGTTAGTTTTCCTTTTGAATAGAACGTTCGTAGATCATCGCATGTTTCACAGTAGTAATTCAATGCAACAGTCCCAACGTCGAGGTCCACTTTCTGCCCCAAATTTCCTTGCTTACCCATCAGAAAGCCGTCAACTGGTTCGAAAAGCGGTTTAGGAGGCTTGGATAAAACACTTGATAGCCGCATATCTTATCCCTCTATTTCTGCAATAATCCGATCAATTTCTGCACGTAAAGCGTTTTCCTTCTCAACAATATCTGCAATTTTAGCATTGAGTTCAGCTATATCTACTTCTTCACGAGTGTCCTCCGCTTCCACATACGATGAAACTGACAAATTGTAGTCGTTATCGACAATTTCCTCGTATGAAGCCAGATGAGCAAAATGTTCTATCTCTGTGCGAGATGCGAATTCGTCCACGATTGTATCGATATTCTTGTCTTCAAGCTGATTGTTGTTTGTAACCTTCTTGCACTCCTTGGAAGCCTCAATAAACAGGATCTTACTATTAGCCTTATTCTTCTTCAGTACCATAATACAGGTGGCGATAGACGTTCCATAGAACAGGTTAGAGGGCAACTGGATGATGCAGTCGATAAAGTTGTTATCCACCAGATACTTGCGGATCTTCTTTTCGGCCCCGCCACGATACATGATACCGGGGAAGCAGACGATAGCCGCAGTGCCGTTGGTAGCGAGCCATGAAAGGCTGTGCATGATAAAGGCAAGGTCTGCCTTGGATTTCGGCGCCAGAACACCTGCCGGTGAGAAACGGGGATCGTTGATCAGCAGCGGATTCTCGTCTCCCGCCCATTTGATGGAGTAGGGCGGATTGGAAACGATGACTTCAAAGGGCTCATCGTCCCAGTGCTGGGGGCTGATGAGCGTGTCCTCATTGGCAATATTGAACTTGTCGTAGCCAATATCATGGAGGAACATATTGATGCGGCAGAGGTTATAGGTGGTCAGGTTAATCTCCTGCCCAAAGAAGCCCTGCCTGATATTCTCTTTACCGAGAATTCTTGCCGCTTTGAGAAGCAGCGAACCGGAACCGCAGGCGGGGTCGTAGACCTTATTGACCTCTGTTTTCCCCACGACAGCGATACGGGTCAGAAGCTCGGAGACCTCCTGCGGTGTGAAGAACTCGCCCCCAGATTTTCCTGCGTTGGAGGCGTACATGCTCATGAGATATTCGTAGGCGTCACCGAAAGCGTCGATTGTGTTGTCCTTATAGCGCAGCTTCATATCGGCGACACCGTTTAGGAGCTTAACCAGCTTTTCATTACGCTTGGCAACGGTGGCGCCCAGTTTGTTGGAATTCACATCCAGATCATCGAACAAACCGGCAAAATCGTCTTCGCTCTCGCTTCCTTTGGCGGAATCCTCGATGTTGTTGAAAACCCGCTCCAGCGTTTCGTTGAGGTTTTCGTCATCTGTTGCTCTTGCTCGAACGTTGCAAAAAAGCTCAGACGGCAGAATGAAGAAGCCCTTTTCCTGTACCAAACCGGCACGGGCTCCTTCGGCGTCTGAGTCTTTCATTTTGGCATAATCAAACTGAGCATCACCGGCAGCATGCTCACCTTCATTGATATAGTTGGTAAGGTTTTCGGATATGTAACGGTAGAACATAACGCCAAGCACATACTGCTTGAAGTCCCAGCCGTCCACACTGCCACGAAGATCGTCAGCAATGCTCCATATTGCTTTGTGGAGTTCTTCACGCTCCCGGTCATTTCTGATATCCGCCATCTATGTTTCCTCCATGTTGTCCGTTTGATTTTGATTTGATTTAGTTTAAATGGGCGTATTTGACGATTCCCCCGCCCCCAAAAACATCACATCATAGATCGGCAGATACGTGATCTTACCGTTCGTCGTGATCTCGCGGGTATTAGACAGAACGAACGCCTTTTTCACGTGATAATCGTCGTTCTTTATAAAAGTGCTCAGCGCGCTGTGGACGGTGTAGTCCTTGCCGGATATGACCTCGATGGGGATGGCGGAGAGGCTGTCGTAATCGTCGATCAGATAATCCACCTCGCCCTTGCTGCGGTTATCGTAATAGAACAGCTTGTAGCCGTGCGCGGCCAGCTCCTGGGCCACCACGCTTTCATACACAGAGCCGAGATTGATCCCCGTCTCATCGTCCAGGATCGCACGTATATTGCTGCCGTACAAAACGTCCGTCAAAAGGCCTACGTCGTTCAAATAGAGCTTGAGCAGGTTTTTGCCGACAGACTGTGTTAGGGGAAAGACTGGGGTAGTGATCGCGTTGACGTCCAGGGCGATTCCCGCGGAGATCAGATATTCAAACTCATCCTGATAGTCGGAAAAACGCTTGCCTCGCTTGTCCTCGATATCCTGAAAGACCACCCGTTTCTTCTTGCTCTCCAGATTGGAGGGGATCATATCGTAGATCCTGCGGATCTTCAGCTTCTTGTTATTGTCCGCCTCGTACTTCGACGCGTCATCAGCATAGAACGCGCGGATATCCCGATGGATCGTCCTGACCTTTACGATGTTGGTGTCTGCAATAAAGGAGTTCACGGCGTCGGGCAGCCCGCCAATCAACAGATATTTCTTGAAGAGGTCCATCACCTTCCCGTGCATAGCTGCATCCAGGCTCTCACCGGCAAGGAACTTCTCATGCATCATATCGATGGCGAACTGATTAAACCCGTTTGCCAGCAGAAACTCCTCAAAATCCAGCGGGAACATGCGCTTTACTTCAATGCTTCCGATGGGGATCGAGGTGGTCTTCTTCAAGGTCACACCGAGCAGCGACCCGCTGGCGATATAGGTAAACCTGTCGTCCTGCTTTAAAAACTTGAGCATGGTCAGCAGGTGCGGATATGCCTGGATCTCATCAAGGAAAATCAGCGTGTTTTTCTTCTCTCCCATTCGCTCGCCGGCGATGGTACTGACTTGGAAATAGAAGTCCTTGACGGTGCGGACCTGCTCAAACAGCCGTGGACCGTTATAATCCTCCGCAAAGTTCAGCTCGATATAGTTCTCAAAGAACTGCTGCCCGACGTAGCGGATGATAAAGGTCTTTCCGATCTGCCGCGCCCCGTCGATAATCAGCACTTTGTTGGAGTCTGACTTCAAGTAGCTTTCGATATACGGCTGAATTTTCCGATATAACATAGCGCACCTCCGCACTTTTCAGCATAATCAACGCGCCGGGAAACACATAATTCAACTGGTTGCACATCTCGTGACAAACACATTTCAATATCTATTATACTCACAAAAACGCACAAATCAATAGCCGGTGCAAAATAAATATATCCCGTTGTCAAGACTGCAAATCCGATTATTGCACATTGGACTCTAGTGTAGCGCCGGGCTATCATATACGCGAAGGGAAACCAAAAACAATGCGTATATGAAGGAGGCGCGGCATGGAAAACAGATTTGCAGCGGCGCGGAGACGGTATCTGCGCACACATATGGATGGGATCTACACGGGAATGTTGCTGACAGGGACCCTGGAGCCGCATCTTGCGGAGATCGGCGAGTCGGCGCAGGCCATGTTCGACCGGCTGGTCAAGCAAATGAAGAAGACCGAGGGTGTCACTGAGCGGCTGAAGGCCGAAAAACAAATGGAATGGGTGGGACGGATGAACAGCATCTGCAGCCGTGCGGAGGAAGTTGTCCTTTCTGAGCTGGTTTATTGCTGAGGTGTGGTGATGTTCAAGTATAGAAGAAATCGAGTGTTAGCACTCTGCGCCGGCGAGCGACGGCTGCTGACAATGGCCCTGTTGTCCTTTCGGAACAAGCTGGTAGCAAGCGGCAAGCCCACCGAGGATATCAATGAGCTGCTGATCCGGCTGCTACGGTAAAAACTGAATACGAGAAATGAGCGTCTGCTTCAGAAAAGAGGCAGGCGCTTATTTTTATGGCATCAATTTTGCTGCCACACCGATGAAATCCGGAATGGATATGGCATCACTTTTGATGCCATAGACGAAAAATGGCTCCATTTCGGAGCCACGAGCAGTCCTGCATAGGAAAATGGCTCCGATTTGGAGCCAAAACAAAAGAATTTTTCAAGGGGGTTAATTTTTCGGCCTTCTCGCTGCCTACCAAGTGAGGGAAACTTTGAAAAAGCTCTGCACAAGCTCGGCTTTTTATAATTTACCAGCTCAAAAGAAAAAATTTTGAAAAGCAGCGGGAAAATCCGAAAAAAATTCGGCAAAGGGAAAGTGAGAGGAGCTTCTAAGCTTCCCCCGTGTACCTCGACAACTGAATAGCCGTTACCGAGACAGATATGACTGTGCGACGACCGCAAAAGAGTGAGCACGGCAACGCCGCGGAGACCCCGGGGCAGGCATATAAAAACGATATCGGAAGTACGGCGCCAAACCAAAAAACACAATTACCAGCGAAAGAAAGAAGGTGAAACACATGAACAAGCTACAACTGATCGATGCCGATACCCTGTATTACAAACCCCTTGCCCACCCCAAAATGCTCATCGACGGTGTTCTCTCCGACGGGCTCGCTATTCTAGCGGGTGACTCCAAGATCGGCAAGAGCTGGATGGTGCTGTGGCTGTGCCTGCAAATCAGCCGCGGCGAGGCGGTGTGGGGGCTGCCCACCAGAAAAACCGATGTGGTATATCTGGCTTTGGAGGACCGGGAATGGCGCGTTCAGCAGCGTATGCAGGAGCTGACGGATTCTCCGCCGGAGAATCTCCGCTTTGGCTTTTCCTGCGGGCAGCTGGGCGCGGAGCTGGAAGGGCAGATCGAGGAGACTCTGCGGGAATTTCCCTCCACGGGCCTGATATTCCTCGATACCCTCCAAATGGTGCGGGACAATACTTCCGCAAAGGTCAATGCCTATGCCCAGGACTACAAGGATCTGTCCAGCCTGAAAAAGCTTGCCGATGACCACGGCATTTGCATCTTCGTTGTCCATCACACCCGAAAGGAGCGGGACAGCAGCAATATCTTCAATGATATGACCGGCTCCACAGGCATTTTGGGCGTGGCGGATACGGGGATGATTCTCCGCAAGGATGACCGCTTCGGCGATTGCGCCACCCTCTGCATTACAGGCCGGGATGTGGAGGAGAAAAAGCTGAAAATGCAGATGCGGGGCGTCCGATGGGAGATTACCGAGGCGCTCAGCGCCAAGGATTTGCGAAAGGAACGCATCCCGGACTTTGTTTTTCAGGTGGCGGATTTTCTCTTGGCGCACGGGCGGTTTCGGGGTACGGTGTCCCAGCTGCTTGCCGCCGTAGGTAATACGGAGCTGAAGCCCAACCTCGCCAGCAAGCATCTGACCCGCCATTACAGCGATGTGCTGCTGCCCCTGGGAATCACCTACGAGTATCGTAAAACGGCGGCTGCCAGGTTGGTGCTTTTGGAGCTGCATGACGGTGCTGACGGTCATGACGGTTCCTCCGGGAGCGAGAGACTTGCGTCACTGCGGAAACAGAATGACGGAACCTTCCGGCTTCCCCAAGCATCGTCACAAGCGTCATCTGCGTCATGGGAGGAGGCGGAGGACGATGAGGAATTGCCGCTTTAAGGGGTGCGGGGCTATACACCGCTTTTTTATCCGTAAGGATAACGAGCATGGGATTTGTGTAGCCGTGCGGCACCCAATTCCCCCGTATCTGCCGATACGAAAGGGGCGCGCCCCTGTAACCCCGCTGAAAGGATGTGATATCTATGCGGAATCGAACAGAGGAAATCAATGTGCGAGTCTATAAAACCGAGAAGAATACCATTCGCAGAAAGGCAAAGAAATGCGGCATGAATATGTCGGAATACCTCCGAACCTTGGGTACCGGCACGGCAGTAAAGGAGGCTCCGCGCCGGGAGCTGATGCTGGCGTATCAGAAGCTGACGACGTTCCACGATACCGTCCGCTACGAGCTTGCCATGAGGGACTTTGACGAGGCCCTGACCGAGATTGAGAGCCTGCTTCTGCGCGCCTATCACGGGAAGGAGGATGCCGATGGCGGTGACGAAGATCTGGGCGATCCATGACAGCGTCAGCCGTGTGGTGGACTACTGCACCAACCCCAGCAAGACCAAGCTGAGTGACCTGGAGCAGGTGCTGCTGTATGCTGCCGACAAAGAAAAAACCCTGGATGAGGGGGAGCAGCAATACGCCGTCACCGGAATTGGCTGCAGGGCGGAGTCTGCCGCAAGGGAGATGGCTGCCGTGCAGAGGCGCTTCGGCAAAGCCGGCGGCAATGTGGCCTACCACGCTTACCAGTCCTTCAAGACCGGTGAGGTTACGGCGGAGGAATGCCATCGCATCGGCGTGGAGACGGCGCGGCGGCTTTGGGGGAACGACCGGCAGGTGCTTGTTGCCACCCACTTCAACACCGGCACTTATCACAACCACTTTGTTGTGAATCCGGTGAATATGTGGACGGGCAAAAAGCTGGAGGCAAAATACGAGGTCTATTACAAGCTGCGGGATATGTCCGACCGTATCTGCAAGGAGCATGGACTGTCGGTGGTGAAAAATCCCCAGCGGCACAAAACGGCGCGGTCGGTCTACTTTGCCGAAAAGAACGGCGAGCCCACCCGCTACAACCTTATGCGGCGGGCGCTGGACGAGGCGCTGACGATATCGAGCAGCTGGACGGAGCTGAGTGCCGTGCTGCGGAAGAAGGGCTATGTGTTCGTGTGCGATCCCTACCGCAGGTACGCCACCATCCGTTCTCTAAGCGCTAAAAAGTGTATGCGTACCTTCCGGCTGGGAGCCGAATATGACAAGGAGGCGCTGCAGGACAGACTGCTGGAGAACCAGCGGGACATCCGTGTGACCCGGCGCTATTTTGAATTCATGAGGCCCTACACACGGGAATATGCCAGGAAAAATCCGCCGACGGAAAAATATTACCGGCAGCGGGATTTCTATCTGCATTTGCCCCGTGTCACCGGGTATTTGAGCTTCTTCCGCTGTGTGGCAATCGTGCTGGGCGTTGCGCCGCTGTACGAAAAGGAGTATCGGCAGCCCCTGTCGGCGGAGTGCCGGGAGGCTTGCCGCAAGCTGGATCGCTTTACCGCCGAGATAACGCTGGTGTGTCGGGAGCATTTGGACACGCCGGAGGATGTGCAGAGGTTTCTTGCACGAATGGACAAGGAGATGGATGCAATATCCGCTGCACGCAGCAAAATCCGCAATAAGCAGCGAGGCTGCGCCGATCCTGCGGAGAGGGTCGAGCTGAAAAAGTCCTGCGCCGCCTGCACCGCAGAGCTTTCCCGGCTTCGGAAGCAAAAGCAAACCGCCTATAACATGATTGAGGATAACCCAAAGCTGAAAGCCCTCTTGGCGTGTGAATTGGATGCGTGGGTGGAAAACGACCCCTACCTTTCCCCGCGGGAGAAGCAGGTGCTGCGAAATCAGCAACCGTCCCAAGAGGACAAGACGATTATACGATGAAAGGAAGGATTCGATGAAGAACGACCGATCGATTGATTTGGGGCTGACCGGGTATGAGGAGCTTTTTATGAGCACGGAGGAACGGCTCGATGCGAAAAAGCCAAAGGTAGAGGCAATCCCGCTGGCTGACCTCACACCCTTTCGAAATCACCCCTTTAAGGTGAAGGAGGACGAGGAAATGGCGCAGCTTATGCGGAGCATTGCCGATGCCGGTGTGCTCTCTCCGGCACTGGCAAGGCCGCTGCCTGACGGCGGCTATGAGCTGATCTCAGGCCACCGGCGGCTGGCAGCGTGCAAGGCGCTGGGGATGGACACCATGCCGGTAATTGTCCGTGACCTGACGGACGAGGAGGCTGTTATCACCATGGTGGACAGCAACCTGCAAAGGGAGCATATTTTGCCGTCGGAGAAGGCCTTTGCGTACAAGATGAAAATGGATGCGATGAAACGGAAGGCGGGTCGCCTTGAAAAGAATTCGTCGCAAGTTGCGACGAATTTCGACACAGCGACGGAAATCGGCAAATGTGCCGGTGAAAGCCGAGATCAAGTGTTCCGATACATCCGACTCACCCACCTAATCCCCGACATCCTGAAGCTGGTGGACGAGGGCAAGATCGCCCTGACTCCGGCGGTGGAGCTGTCCTATTTGCAGCCGTCTGAGCAGGAAATGCTCTTCTCCGTGATGGACAGCGATGAGGTAACGCCGTCCTTGTCTCAGGCCCGGCGGCTGCGGCGCATGAGCGAGGCGCAGACTCTCACGGATGACGCGGTGCTGCAGCTTCTGTCCGAGGTTAAGGGCAATCAGGTGGAATATGTGAAGGTGCCGGTAGACAAGCTCCGCAGCTTTTTCCGTCCGGACACCTCCGTGAAGCAGATGACCGAGACGCTTGTCAAGGCCATGGATTTTTACAACAAACATTTGGCGCGTCAGCGCAAAGACCGGGATGCCCGGTGAAAGGAGATTAAATTATGAAAGCTAATTTTGATTTTAACCGTTTGAGCGAAAGCAGAAAACAGGAGCTTGACCGTATGATCGCAGATTTTTCCGAGGCGGGTTGCCTCTTTGTTGAGGATCTTTTCCTTGAATTTCTCATCGATGCTGATAACGGTATTGACCGCAGCGACGATAAGCTTGTGGCAACCTTTGATGATGAGTGCGGACACGAGCTTGTGTTTATTCTCTCTCAGGAAGAGGTTCACTATGTAATCCATGCTATTTCGGAAAAACTGGATAATATCGTATGCGAAGGCGGCACTCCCTTCGGTGAGGATGAAAACGAAGAGGGTATCGTCAGCCTCTCTCCGGTGAACACAGAAGAAGAGCTTGATATGCTTCTCGCACATGTGCTTGGTGACGATGGAGGTGGTGCCGATGACTAAAATCGAAATTCAGACCCTATACGAGGTGATGTTCACGGACTACCCCGACATTGTAAATGTGGCGCAGGTGCAGGCGATGCTGGGCATCAGCCGTCATTTGGCCTATGCGCTGATCGGCGACGGCGACATTCCCGGCATGAAAATCGGCAATGCATACCGCGTACCGAAAATCAATGTGATCCGCTACGCACTCTCGGCGGGAAATCCGCAGCCGGCGGCGTAGCCGGGATTTGAACTTGTATGGCACATTGGACGGGCATTCCCGCCGGGCGTATAATAAAAGCGGTCCGAAAGGGTGCCCGTTCATGTGCTATCCGCAAAGGAGGTAGAGTTTATGATAGCAGGACACCTGCAAATAAAAAACGACAATTACTACATGGTGCTGAATTACACGGACGCCAACGGCAAACGCAGGCAGCCGTGGATTCCCACAGGACTTCCCGCAAAGGGAAACAAGCGCCGCGCCGAGAAGCTGCTGCTGGACACCCGCAAGAGCTTTGTCCCGCCGGTTGTGAGCAAGGAGAACGAGGACATCTCCTCTGATATGCTGTTTGCCGACTACATGGAGCTGTGGCTGGAGATTATCCGCAGCTCGGTGGAAAAGACCACCTTTTCCTCTTACACGCAGATGGTAAAGGGAAAGATCGCACCGTATTTCCGAAACACCGGACTGACGCTGGACGGAATCCAAGCCAAGCACATTCAGAGCTTTTATCTGCATGAGCTGAAAACCGTGTCGCCCGGTACGGTGATCCACTATCACGCCAATATCCACAAGGCGCTGAAATACGCCGTCAAAATGGACCTGATTCCCTTCAACCCCGCCGACAAGGTGGAGCGCCCCAAGAAGCAGCGGTACATTGCGGACTATTACCGGCAGGAGGAGCTGGAGAGGCTGCTGGAAGCGTCCAAGGATCATCCGTACTCCCTGCTGATTCAGATGACCGCCTTTTACGGCCTGCGCCGCAGCGAGGCACTGGGGCTGAAATGGGACGCCATCGACTTTGAGCGGGACACCATCACCATTAAGCACATCGTAACCAACGCAAAGATAGACGGCAAAAGTGAAATCGTCTGCGCAGACCGCGCCAAGACGAAATCCAGCCTGCGCTCCCTGCCGCTGGTCAGCAATATCCGGGAAAAGCTGCTGGCGCTGAGGGAGCAGCAAAAGGAAAATCGGCGGGTATGCGGAAATTGCTACAGCAAAAAGTATGACGGTTATGTTTTTGTGGATGCCATGGGCAATATCTTCAACCCCAGAAGCGTTACCGCCAATTTCAGCAAGCTGCTGGAGCAGAACGGTCTGCGGCACATTCGCTTTCACGACCTTAGACACCCGTATGTCAAGCACACGACAAAAATTTTTAGCTTACGCCTGATGGATTTTCAAGCGCAGGCTTATCCTGATGCTCGGCGAAAAACTCGCGGAGCTTGTCAGCTTCTTCGGGTAGGACAAAGCCGAAGCCCTGTCCGTCCACTCTGCAATAGAAAGCGATTTTCATGTCTGCCTCCTCAATCGAAAATGTCTTGGATTTTGTATGCGATCTCAATGCGCTTATCAGGGTACACCAGCACCCGGTCGATTAGCAGCTCGGCCAGCTTGGTGGTCAGCGTGTCCGCATCGAAAATCGCCTTGGACGCTTTCTTGCGGCTGTCCTGCCGTGCCTGTTCGTCTTGCTTCTGCTTCGCCTGTGCCAATACTGCGGCATAGGCATTTTTTGTTTTCAGCAGCAGCTCGTCACACGCAGCCTTTTCCGCCTTGTAGGTGTTCAGGTCAATCTCGCCCATGAGATAGCGTTCATACAAGGCGCGCTTACCGTCTTGCAGTGCCTCGATCTGCTGCTCATATTCGGTGCGTTCCGGTACGGAAGCATCCACCCGGAGCGTACCGTCAGGGGCAAGCGGTGCGGCGGCTTCCATTTGCTTTTTCAGCGTCAGGAATACCGCCTGTTCCAGCTCTGCGGCGTTCAGACGCATCTTGTGGCAGCGGCTTTCTTCGTCTGCCTCGGAATGGCGGCAGTAGTAATACGAGGTTTTCTGCATGGTGCGGGACAGCGCATGACCGCAGCAGCCGCAGAAGGCTTTGCCTTTCAGCGGATAGTCCCGCTTTTTCTTGTTTGGCTGGGAAAATCGGAGCTGGCTGGCCTGCACGGTATCAAACACGGCTTTCTCTATGATGGCCGGGTGATGGTCGGGGATGATGTACCACGATTCTCTGTCCTTCAGGCGGCTTCTGGTGCCGCCTACTTCGAGAACCGCCCGCTTGCCGATCACATACACGCCGGTGTAGCGTTCGTCCTCCAAAATGCGGAGAATGGTGGATGCACTCCAAATCCCGTGGCAGCGGGAAATATCGTGGGTATGATTGCCGTGCGCCGCTTTGTACTGGCCGGGGGTAGGGATGCTTCTGCGGAACAGCTCCCGTGTGATGGCGGTGGCGTTGATGCCCTCGGCGGCAAGCTGGAAGATGAGCTGCACAACGGCAGCGGCCTCCGGGTCAGGCTCCATTCTGCCATCGGCGCTTTTGCGGTAGCCGTAGGGACAGATTTTGCTCTGATACTCGCCGCGCTGCATCTTGGCGTACTTGGCGCTCTTGGTTTTGATGGACATATCGCGGCTGTAATATTCGCTGATGAGATACTTGAATGCTACGTCCATGCCGCCGGTGTCACCCTTGAATTTGCTGCTGTCAAAATCGTCGCTGATGGAAATGAAGCGGGTATGGAACAGTGGGAACACACGCTCGATGAAATAGCCGGTTTCAATGCTGTTTCGCCCGAAGCGGGAAAAATCCTTGACGATGATGCAGTCGATCTGATTGGCCCGCACCAGCTCAATGAGCTTCTGTACCTGCGGACGCTCAAAATTCGTGCCGCTGTACCCGTTGTCAATGAACTCCATGATCTCCGCGTTCAGAGCTTCGGGCATGGAAGCCGCGTACTCGTGGAGAACAAGGCTCTGATTTTCAATGCTCAGACTGTCGTACTTGTAATCCTCAATGGAGAGGCGGATGTAGAGGGCAATTACATATTTCTGCATTGTTTCAGTACCTCCGCATAGGTTTCAAACTCGCTCTGGAAGCGATAGCGCACCGTGATCTGCTTGTCGTGGGATACCTCGATGCGGTCGATCAGCCGCTCGATGAGTGCGCCGGTCAGCGCACGGTCAGTCTTGATTTGCGCGGCATCCTGTTCCAGCGCCCGGTGCTGCTCTGTTTGAGCATCCATCGTTCGCAGGCCATCCTCCAACTGTTCCATTTCCACGGCGAGGTCGGCAATGCGGCTTTCGTACTTCTCCTTGTAGCCAAAGTATTCATCCTTGGTGAGAACGCCTTGGACGAGGTTTTCATATAAACTCCGCACGATACCGCGAAGCCGCTGGATTTCCTTTTTGCGGCTGGTGATCTTCTCCCGCAGCTCGGCGCGGTCAGCGGCCTGCCGGGGCAGCTCCGCAAGGGAGAGGGTATATTGCCCCAGCGCCGTATCAAGCGCGTCCTGAAGCATATCTGCCAGCATATCCAGCAACGCATCCTCGCGGATGGTCACGCCGGGGCAGGTATCTTTGCTGATTCGGCTCTGGCTCAGGCAATGGTAGAAGTACACATCATCGGACTTCTTGCGGATATTTCTCTGCCGGTGCAGGTTGCCGCCGCAATGGGCGCAGAACACCTTGCCTTTGAGAAGATTCGGCGTGTAGGCTTTGACCTCCCGTGCCTTGGCGCGGCTGGCGGTCTGATTGAGAATTTCCTGCACCACCGCGAACAGTTCCCGGCTGATGATGGCCTCGTGGGTGTCCCGTACCACCGTCCATTCCTCGGC
>ENA-ORTV01003154-ORTV01003154.1-human-gut-metagenome-genome-assembly--contig:-NODE-3154-length-14307-cov-6.870965_pt1 | contig 14307 bp, 10 predicted proteins | sample MGYA00241915_ERZ509194 | MGnify/ENA primary metagenome ERZ509194 (study PRJEB26280, sample SAMEA2338810) | human gut metagenome | biome: human gut; feature: human-associated habitat; material: faeces... | reverse complement strand
GACTTTAATGACCGTTATTATATACACGGGCAATAAAGTCAAGTCAAACAGAGGGGAAAAATGGGAAAAGGCTTCGACTGATTTTTTCTCTTTTGGTCAGCAAACAATATCCATGAAAATCTATTGCATTTAGTTGACATTATCGGTGAAAACATCACGGAATTTTGTACTTTTGTAGTCGGATAGAAGATAGGTGAGCTTCATTGAGGATGCAAAATTTCCTCATGGTTCTGATTCATTGAGAAAAGAGTGTAAAACAGCCTCAAAAACAAGTCTCAGAGGTCTCAAAAACAACTTTTCTACCGATTAAATTGCAATAGTCTATCATTCAAGCAGCTATGTATGCTGCATCGGAAGCGGAATTTCGCTGACGTTCAAGGCCAAAGCACATTATGGAATCCGCTTTTTCCTCGACTATGATTTACTTCCGTCGCATAGTAAAAACAGCGGGGAATACATGAACATGCTCACACTGGGTTCGTCGTTCATGATTGCGCTATAAGAAAGTATTTTTGAAAATTTGAGCCTTACAACAAACACCATCCCCGTACAATGCACTATATTTGCACCAACAAAAGGCTGACGATATGGAACATTTGGAAGTTTTTGACTGCTCGAACATACTTATCGCATGTTACTTCAACGACGACCGGGGATGCGCCCACGAGAACAGGGAACACACGCTCATTTATCTATGTTCCGGCGAACTGGAAATAGAGGAACGGGGGAAGAAAACCGTCTTGCATCCGGGTGAATGTGCTTTCATGCGGCGTGACAACCGGATGTGGCTGCACAAGAAGGTGGAAAACGGAAAACCGTACCGCTCCATCGTGTTGAAATTCTCCCGGCCTTTCCTAAGGGATTTTTACCGGTTGCTCGACAACCGGCTCATACCGGGAGATGCCAAGCGCGACAAGACAAGCCTTCGCGTCCTCCCCTCCGACCGCCCGGACATCCGTTCACTGTTCGAATCGGTCATTCCTTATTTCGAAGCCGGAGAGAAACCCTCCGAAGACATGCTGAAACTGAAAATGACCGAGGGGGTATACGTATTGCTCCGCACCGACCGGAACCTTTATGCGTCCCTGTTCGACTTCGTGGAACCGTGGAAGATAGACATCCTCGATTACCTGAACGAAAACTACATGCTCGACCTCTCCATGAACGAAATCGCAAGCTACACGGGGCGCAGCCTGGCCACTTTCAAACGGGACTTTGCCAAGGTCAGCGACCTGACTCCACAAAAGTGGATTATCAAACGCCGTCTGGAAGCCGCCCGCGACTTGATACTATCCGGAAAGAAAAAAGTGACGGAAGCTTGTTTCGATGTGGGATTCAAAAACCTGTCGCACTTCTCTAAAATATATAAGGAAGCATACGGCGTAGCCCCATCGTGGAGATGAACGTAAAATGTCGAATCCAAAAAACATATCATCATGAGAACCCAAAAAACTTTATTCATCCTATCACTGACTTTAATTTTTCCCATCATGGCAAAATCACAAGTAAAAATCCAACAGACCGCCGGACGCGACGCGCTCGGAGAGTTCGCACCCGAGTTCGCACACCTGAACGACGACATACTCTTCGGGGAAGTATGGAGCCGCAACGACTTGCTTTCGCTCCGCGACCGTTCCATCGTCACGGTGGTGTCCCTCATGTCTCAGGGGCTGACCGATTCCTCTTTCAAGTACCATCTCGAATCGGCCAAAAAGAACGGGGTGACCCGGACAGAGATGGCCGAAATCCTCACCCATGCCGCATTCTACGCCGGATGGCCCAAGGCATGGGCTGCATTCCGCATGGCAAAAGAGGTATGGGACGGAGATGCCGAAAGCGTGGCCGCAGGTTCGGTCGAAGCCTATGCACAAACCATCTTCTTCCCGGTGGGACAACCCAACGACGCATACGCCCGGTATTTCACGGGCCAAAGTTACCTGGCCCCTATCGTGAAGGAAGGTGTTCCCGTGGCCAATGTGACCTTCGAACCGGGCTGCCGCAACAACTGGCACATACATAAGGCCTCCAAAGGCGGAGGACAAACCCTCATCTGTGTGGGAGGACACGGTTATTATCAGGAATGGGGCAAGAACCCGGTGGAACTCCTGCCCGGCGATGCCGTCCACATCCCTGCCGGCGTAAAACATTGGCACGGAGCTGCGCCCGACAGTTGGTTCTCCCATCTTGCCATCGAAGTTCCCGGCGAGGATAGCAGCAACGAATGGTTGGAACCCGTGGACGAAAAAGAATATGCCAAACTGAAATAGATCTTACAAAAAGGCATCTTGGTTGGGCATACGATTTTGCTCCGGTTGGCACAAAAAAAGTTGTTTTGTGCCCGCCGGAGCATTATTTTCAGGACAAATTCTCACCGACATGCGAACATCGATGAAACAGAATGCAGAGAAAATTTTACTACCGTTTGTCCATACCCGGAGAATAAGCCTTGGAAAAAGCATACAACCCCATGAACGTGAACAATCCGTTCAACATCAGCAACTCATATCCGAAACGATAGCCGTAGACCGAAGCGGTCCAGATATCTAACAAGTAGCAACACACGGGTGCCGTGACACAAATCCACGGGACAGCCGCAGGCCACGGTTTGCGCCGGGTAAACATGCCGAAAGCAAACAAGCCCAACAACGGCCCGTAAGTGTAAGAAGCCACCACATAAATGGCATCGATGACGCTGGAATCGTTTACGGCTTCAAAACACAGGATAAAGCCGACAAATAGCAAAGCTATCACTCCGTGTACCCTCTTTCTTACCGCCTCCGGACGGGCAAACCTCCGCTCCACGTCCAGAATGTCCACACAAAAACTGGTGGTCAAGGCCGTCAGTGCGGAATCCGCACTGCTGAACGCCGCCGCAATAATACCGATAGTAAACAACACCAACACTTCATTCCCTAAATAGCCTTCTGCACAAAACAAGGGCAGAATGTCGTCTCCCTTCACGGGCAAGGCTATGCCCTCGCGCGATGCCAAAGCCAACAGCAAGATGCCCATCCCCAGAAACAGCATATTCAAAGGAATGAACGAAAAACCGTACGAACACATGTCTTTCTGCGCATCACGCAGGTTCTTGCACGTGAGGTTCTTTTGCATCATGTCCTGATCCAGTCCCGTCATGACAATCACAATGAAAACACCGCTGAAGAACTGTTTCGCGAAATGTTGCCGTGAAGTCCAATCGTCCCACTCTATCCAACGGCCGTAAGGGCTTTCCGTTACATGCCGTATCGCCTCAGTTACCGTAAAATCATTCAAGCAGCACAGTTGGTACAAAATCAATACCAATGCCGTTATCAGACATAAAGTCTGCAAAGCGTCGGTCCACACCAACGACTTTATGCCTCCCCTGAAAGTGTACAGCCAAATCAGGGAAACCGTTCCGGCCGCCGTAATCTCGAACGGAACGCCCATGCTTCCGAACACATAATTTTGCAAAATCAGGCACACTAAATACAACCGGGCGGCGGCTCCCAACATTTTAGACAACAAGAAAAAAGAAGCTCCGGTGCGATAGGCCGTCTTGCCGAACCGGACATCCAGATAAGTATAAATAGAGGTCAGGTTCAGCTTATAATACAAAGGCAACAATACGAAAGCCACTACGAGATACCCAAAAAAGAAACCTACACACATCTGCATGTAGGTCATATCCACGTCCCGTACCATTCCCGGTACCGACACGAAACTCACGCCCGACAAGGAAGCCCCTATCATGCCGAACGCCACGGCCCACCAAGGCGACCGTCTGTTGCCCCGGAAAAACGTATCGTTGTCCCCCGCCCCACCGGCCTTACGGGAGACGACAAACAGCAGAAGGAAATAAAGAGCCGTTGTCAGTATGATATAAAATGCACTCATACGGCTCTTCTGCTTACGGTACCACGTTCATCCGTCGTCCCCGGAGGACAAGCGCTATTCATCCGTATTATCCTCTTCCAAGGTAAAGCGGCTGCTCCCGTCGAAACAATGCGTACATACCTGACATTTAGGCAAGCCTATGGCTTCTATCAGGTCTTCCAGCGTGTTGAACTTCAAGGAGGAGAGGTTCAGGCGTTCGGCTATCGTATCCACCATACGTTGGTATTCCGGCGACCCCGTCTGCGCGTATTTCTCCAAGTTCTTGTTCTCATCCCCCTCGAACTCCTTGATCAGCCGACGCGTAATCAACTCCATATCGCTTTTCGACGAAGTGAAATTGATAAACGGGCAACCGTAAATCAACGGAGGGCAAGCGATACGCATGTGCACCTCTTTGGCTCCATAGTCGAATAAGATTTTCGTATTGTCGCGCAGTTGCGTCCCCCTCACGATGGAATCATCGCAGAAAAGCACGCGCTTGTCTTTCAGCATGTCGCGGTTGGCTATCAGTTTCATCTTGGCCACCAAGGAACGCATCTCCTGATTGCTCGGCGTGAAGCTCCGGGGCCATGTAGGAGTGTACTTGGAGATGGCACGCTGATAGGGCACTCCCTTTCCTGCCGCATACCCCAAAGCCATACCGATACCGGAATCCGGTATACCACAGGCACAATCCACTTCCGCCCGGTCTCGCTCTCCCATCTTCTTGCCGCAGGCAAAACGGAACTCTTCCACGTTCTTACCCTCATAGCAGGACGTGGGGAAACCGTAATACACCCAAAGGAAGGAACAGACTTGCATGCGCTTGTGCGGACGGCGCAAACACTCCATCCCCTCGGCCTGCAACCGGACAATCTCGCCGGGACCAAGATAATACACGGTCTCGTAATCCAGATTGGGAAATGCCGTAGACTCCCCGGTTACGGCATACGCTCCTTCTTTCTTACCGACTACGACCGGCGTGCGCCCCCAACTGTCTCTTGCAGCTATAATGCCATCTTCCGTCAGCAACAACAAGGAACAAGACCCTTTGATTTCCTTATACATGTGTTCGATGCCTTCCACGAAAGTCTGTCCTTGGTTAATAAGCAAAGCTATCAGTTCCGTAGGATTAATCTTACCCGAACTGAACTCCGAGAAATGCATGCCCTGCTCCAGAAGCTTTGCGGCCAGGTCTTCCGCATTATTGATTTTCGCTACCGTCACGATCGCAAAACGCCCCAAATGCGAATTCATCAACAAAGGCTGTGCATCCGTATCACTGATGATACCGACACCGGCATTCCCTTTAAACTGCCCTAACTCGTCCTCAAACTTCGTCCGGAAATAAGTACTCTCCAAATTATGTATCGAGCGGATGAAACCATGCTCTTTACTATAAGTGGCCAATCCGCCACGCCGCGTACCTAAATGAGAATTATAATCTGTGCCGTAAAACAAATCGGCCACGCACTGCGTCTTTGAGATGACGCCGAAAAAACCGCCCATAAATATCGTGTATGTGAATTTGGGCACAAAATTAAGAAAAAACAGCGATACACAATATCCATTTTTATTATTATCTTTGCCAGTATCACTTTGAAAACCGATAAACGTGAGTTTCATACGATATATATTGTGGGGATGCATGCTGTCCTTTCCTCTGGTGATGCAAGCGCGCTTGGAAGCCGCCGACTCCATCATCAGCCGGATGCACCATGCCGCTTCACAATATATGGACTTCATCCACGAATACCGCGCAGAGCTATACATCAAAGCCCAACTGGATATCATCAAGAAAAACCGGGGATTCCGTTTCATTCCGGGATTGTTCAGAACTCCGAAAGACGCCAACCGTTTTATCGTAGAGACATACAGCGACCTGCACTACACCGCTCCCAACATATACGACCAGAAAATCAAGGCTTATACCGGCACGTTGGGCGAGGCTCGTGAAATACCGGGCATTACGGATTATTTCAACGTCAACATCTATGCCCCTTACCTGATGGGGCAACGTCTGCTCTCCCCTTTGGCTCCCAACAGCAATAAATACTACCGCTACGCCATCGACTCCGTGTCGTGCGACCGGCAACAACGCATCGAATACCACATTCGTTTTATCCCCCGTAACAAAAGCTTCCAGTTGTTGGACGGAAGAATGACGATTACGGAAGGAGTATGGAGCGTACGCGAGATTTCATTCAAAGGACAAGCCGATTTGTTGCTTTTCGATTGCCGCATCACCATGGGAGACATCGGTACCGACACGGAATATCTGCCGGTGAAAAACGACATCAACGCATCGTTTGCCTTTGCTTTCAATATCATGGAAGGATATTACGAATCCAGCCTGACTTATAAGGAAATACATCACCGTCGCAACACACCGGAAGACAGCATTTCCAAACCGAACTACAACCTCACCGCATCTTTTTCCCTACAATGTGACCGTCAGGCCTATACAAAGGACTTTGCCCGTTTCGACTCTCTGCGGCCCACTCCTTTGGACAACTCCGAACTGTATATATATAAAAGGTACAAGGCACGGATGGATTCCATGAAATACATACAGAAAGAAACGACCCAGCCTTTCAAGAAAAACATCTGGGGCTCGGTGGGCGACTTCTTCCTGACCGATAGTGACTGGAAACTAAGCAACAATGCCACGTTGCAGAACTCTCCCTTCATCAATCCGCTGATGTTCAGTTACAGCAAAACGACCGGCATCGCCTACCGGCAAGATTTGAAGTTCAACACCACATTCCGAAACAGCCAATCCCTTCACGTCGGGACACGCTTAGGATATAACTTCACTCACAACGAATTTTATTGGAATGTAGGTGCCGAATATCAATATTGGCCGGAACACATGGGAACGGTAAAAATCAACGTCGGAAACGGCAACCGCATCGGGAACAGCCGCATTATCGATGAACTCAAAAAGATTCCGTCGGACAGCATCATCGACTTCGACAAACTGAACCTGGACCTTTTCAAAGACTTGAATTTTGAAATCAGCAACCACCTCGAAATCACCAACGGCCTGTCCGTAGGACTGGGATTCATGTTCCATCGCCGTACACCGGCCGAGCATCCTGAAGAAAGTTTCCGACAGGTGGAACTTCCAGAAAACGTGGCAGAAGGCTTACAGGCCAACATACGGCCGCAGTATAACAGTTTCGCACCGCGCATTCGGGTGGAATGGACTCCCGGCCAATACTATTACATGAACGGCCGACAGAAAATCAACCTGAAGTCCCGTTTCCCGACTTTCATCGTGGACTACGAGCGTGGACTCAGAAACATATTCAAAAGTACAGGCGTTTATGAACGCATTGAATTCGACATGCAACACCACATCCGTACGGGCCTCCTCTCCAACCTGTATTACCGTATCGGAATGGGACTGTTCACCAATCAGGAAGAAACTTATTTCGTAGATTTCGTCAACTTCCGCAAAAGTAACCTCCCCGAAGGATGGAACGACGAAATCGGAGGAGTATTCCAAGCTTTAAACGGCCGATGGTATAACGCATCTCCCTACTACGTCAGAGGACACATCTCTTACGAAGCCCCGTTTCTTGTGCTACGCCATCTTATCAAATACACCAACCATGTACAGAACGAACGTTTATATCTCAACATGCTCACCATGGACCATTTAGGGCCTTATTTCGAATTGGGTTACGGTATCGGAACCTTCGTGTTCGACATGGGACTGTTCCTCTCTCTGGAAAACTTCAAACAAATAGGCTTCGGATATAAAATTACCTTCGAACTGTTCAGTAAATAATAACCGGAAGTCCCTACTTCTTTATCATTTTCCCGAACGGAGTGATATACATGCCTTCAGGCCATTCCTCCGGAATATATCCACCGGGACAAATCTCTCCCCTCTTTATGCCATCCGTTCCATAAACCGGCAAAAGGCAGCCGCCCATCCGAGTCCCTATCCCCTCCGCCCCGGCAGGCAACTCATTTTCAATCAAACGCACAGAGTGAAAAGCGGTTCCGGTATACACCAAATACCCTCTACCGGGTGCCACCCAGCTTCCAGCAGCCGCCCGCACAAAACGTGTACCGCTGTCATCCAACAGAAATACGGTCTTCCCGTCATCTTTAATATCATACCGACCGAACACGGCATAAAAACCGTCCGTTGTTTCTACGTCACTCTCCTGAGGTTGCACGACCGTGTCCTCTCCATAAAAGCAGACTACGGATTCACGAGGTTCCGAAGGTCTCCAAAGATACGGCATTCCGGCTTGCCAAGCCTCATCGGCTTCCATTTCCCGGAATACGGATCCGTCATCGGTTATCTCTTCAAAACAAAGGCGTTCCGATGTTATGGTTTCTCCATCCGCATTTTCCCAAGCCACTTTCTTCACGGCATACGGCAAACCTACAGTCAGCCACCCTCCATCGTTCTCCGCCTTCCTGTACCACACGATTCCCGTTTCTTCCGGTACCGCGAAGGAATATTTAGGTCCTAAAGTACAACTGTCACACCCCACCATCCGAGTCACAGCTTTTCCTTGTATGTCCTCATCCTTCCGGTCGATTTCAACCACGTTGGACCATCCTTCCGGCAAACGTCCAGCCTCTCCTTTACGCACGTAGGTCCAAACATATCCTTTGGGCATCTTCCCGTCGCCCACCATACTTTTCCCTTGTGGTAGGGCTATTTCAGTAAAATCAATCCGTCGGGCTTGAGCATAATCCAATGCAAACAAAGAATCAGCCAACCAGTCTCCTTTGAAAGTCCAGTCGCCGTCTTCCCTTCTTTCCAATGTTGGTGATTGTACCTCCTTATAGATAAATAAGGAATCACCATAATCCGCTCGCCAATACAATTTAAAATTCGGCCCATATCCATCCAATGCCAAATGGAACTGCGCAGCCTTTGTTGAAGTATTGATTGCCTGCTTCGTCAATAAAGCCGTTTTACCTCCGGATACGAAATAATCACCCACTTCGAAAGTCTTATACCATTTCTTCGTAGATGTCGAAGCGTCCTTTAATTCTTTATCCGTCAATGTGTACAAACCAGTCGATGAAGAGCCGCTTACACTTCCAGTCGAGTACGCCAACCAAGCATCCAAAGCTATATCACGAAACGCATAAATCTTCCCATCTACCGATAATTCAAAAACGGCAGTCTTCCCGTCTGCTATGCAGATTCTACCGTTTTTGTCTAAGGGAAGCTTGCGTGCAGCGCGGTTTTTCTTCCCCGTACCGGTTTTATCCTGCGATGCCATCACGTACAACGAGTCTGGATGTGCCGCACAATATCCGGCCAATACATAATGCGCACCGTCCTCCAGTTCACGAACATTCTTTATACGCCTGAAGGTTTGTGCTGAAACGACTTCTCCTCCTAAACCCAACAGGAGCATACAACTATATAAAAAACATCTGACTTCCATGGTGTTATCATTTATGTCCAATCGACCGACCACCTTCTATATGTCCCGGCTGTGAGTCTATAATTATCGTATCTTTCTGAATCGGTCCCGGTTCCGGATCTGGGTCGGGAGTAGGTTCCGGTTCTTCGGGTTCTTCGGGTTCTTCGGGCTTTTCTGGCTCCTCCGGTTCTTCAGGTTCCGGCTCCGGCTCTTCCACGTCCCCGCCATTCGTCAGCCACTCATGATAAGCCACGTTTTTCAGTCCGACCACTTTGAAATATGTCTTCACCAATCCCAACAAACCTATCCGACGCCCCAAGGCCTCCGGATTATCCACAAGATTGGCTTCTTCCCGCACATCCGTACCCTTTTTAAGCTCTACCGGCATGCAACGCGAAGCATCCCTTTCATCTTTCGAATCCGCTATCAGAAGATTCGTATTTACGCCGGCAGCCCGTATCTCGTCAATCGTAAACAGGGCATTCTTCATTGTACCGTCACACGCCCCTACGATATACCCCACGACCATTTCCTCATAATCCGTATCCAAGTCTACCCCTTCATACTCCGACAATATCCCGGCTACCGTCCAGGCCCCCTCATACTCAGGCGGCAGAGGAACCTCGTCTTCCGCTTCGTCTGCCCCTCCCGGTTCATGGCCTTCATTCCCCGGCTTATCGCCCGTTTGCCCGGATTGTTCCGTATCCTCCCCCTCTTCCGAAGGTAAATCCACTTTCTGACAGGCTGCAAATCCTCCGACCAGACACAGCCCGCACAGCATCCTCACGAGAAACTTATATCCTGCCTGCATATCATTCTACTCTTCGGTCAACGTCTCTTTCAGACGTTTGAACTTATTTTTCATATCGTGCGAATAATACAAATTATCCCACCATGCCCATATAAACACCAGCAAGTCAAAAATCAACCAGCCGACCAAAACCCAATGACAAGTCTCCATGATGTAATCATTTAAATATTTTTCATCCTTGCAAATATACGATTTTATCCTAAAGTCCGCTACCTTTCGATAAAAAAAACTATCTTTGCACACAATAAAGTTTACTATTTATTATGGAAGTCATTCAAACCGCCATCGAGGGCGTAGTGATTATCGAACCTCGGTTGTTCAACGATGCAAGAGGCTATTTTTTCGAATCTTTCTCACAACGGGATTTCGACCGGTTAGTCCGCACCGTACATTTCGTACAAGACAATGAAAGTAAGAGCAGTTACGGCGTACTGCGCGGTCTTCATTTTCAAAAACCGCCATACGCACAAAGCAAGCTGGTACGCGTCATCAAAGGAGCCGTATTGGATGTGGCCGTGGATATCCGCAAAGGTTCGCCCACGTTCGGCCAGCACGTAGCCGTAGAACTGACAGAAGAAAACCATCGCCAGTTCTTTATCCCCCGCGGTTTTGCCCACGGCTTCAGCGTGCTCACGCCGGAAGTTATTTTCCAATATAAATGCGACAACTTTTATGCCCCGCAAAGCGAAGGGGCACTGGCATGGGACGACCCAGACCTCGACATCAACTGGCGCATTCCTTCCGACAAAATCATCCTGTCGGAAAAGGACAAGCATCATCCTCGCCTGAAAGATGCCGAATGGTTGTTTGATTATTCAGAAAACTTATATCAATAATGCAGCACATCATGGAATTTAAAAGAAATATCATCATTACCGGAGGAGCCGGTTTCATCGGCAGCCACGTGGTACGCCTTTTCGTCAACCAATATCCGGACTACCATATTATCAATCTGGACAAGCTGACCTACGCCGGAAACCTGGCCAATCTGAAAGACATCGAAGACCGGCCGAACTATACTTTCGTCAAAGCGGACATTTGCGATTTCGACAAGATGAGCGAACTCATCCGGCAATACCATGTGGACGGCATCATCCATCTGGCCGCCGAAAGCCACGTGGACCGGAGCATCAAAGACCCTTTCACTTTCGCACGTACCAACGTCATGGGAACGCTCAGCCTGCTCCAAGCGGCCAAAGAGTATTGGGAATCCCTGCCGGAAGGCTACGAGGGCAAACGCTTCTACCACATTTCGACCGACGAAGTGTACGGGGCATTGGAACTGACGCACCCCGAAGGCATCGAACCGCCCTTCACCACTACGGCCTCATCTTCGGAACATCACTTGGCATACGGCGAGGCTTTCTTCCTGGAAACCACGAAATATAACCCGCACAGTCCCTACTCCGCTTCCAAAGCCAGCAGCGACCACTTCGTCCGTGCTTTCCACGACACCTACGGCATGCCGACCATCGTAACCAACTGTTCCAACAACTACGGTCCTTACCAATTCCCGGAAAAGTTGATTCCGCTGTTCATCAACAATATCCGCCACCGCAAGCCCCTCCCGGTCTACGGCAAAGGGGAAAACGTGCGCGACTGGCTTTACGTCATCGACCACGCCCGTGCCATCGACGTAATCTTCCACAAGGGCAAGGTGGCAGAGACGTACAACATCGGCGGCTTCAACGAATGGAAGAACATTGACATCATCAAAGTCGTCATCCGTACGGTAGACCGGTTGCTCGGCCACCCGGAAGGCTATTCGCTCGACCTGATTACTTACGTGACCGACCGCAAGGGGCATGACTTACGCTACGCCATCGACTCCACCAAACTGAAGAACGAACTGGGCTGGGAACCCAGCCTGCAATTCGAAGAAGGCATCGAGAAAACCGTCCGTTGGTATCTCGACAATCAGGAATGGATGGACAACGTGACGAGCGGAGACTACCAGAAGTATTACGAAAACATGTACAAGGACCGGTAATCCGCCGTCCTGTCCACGAAGACATACGCCCCCGGAAACCTTTGCAGTTTCCGGGGGCGCACGTTTTTCTATCGGCAAGAAAGAAAGGGTAAACCTTAGCTACGGCTCACTTCCAACCCTTTTTCCGACAAACTCATCTCTACAAAACGGGCACGGTCGTTCACCGCCTCTTGTACTAAGATTTTCCGGATACGGGCTGCCGCCTCTTCGTCCTTGGCCATCATGTAAAGAAAACCGCCGCCCCCCGCACCGGGCAACTTATACCCCAGACACAGGTCGTCTATCTTCTCAATAATCGCACGGACAGCCGCAGGATTCGTCCCCGCGTCCAAACGGCAATTCTGCATCCATGACCTCCTGACCAAACGGCCGGTCTCCTCAAAACTGTTCCGCTGTATGGCATCGTACATATCCAAGGCATGCGTCTTCATCCGGCCCAGCAACTCCAAACGGCCGGTCTCGTTCAGGAACATCCCTTTCACGATTTCCGCCAGGATGTTCTTGGCCGTACGTGTAATGCCGGTATAATACAACAAATGGCATTTCCGGTACTCAGGTGCGGTAAACACGTAGTCGGGCAACCAGCGCACCAAAGGCTGTTGGCAAGCCCCCGGTTGGGTCTGAAGCAATTTCACGCCCTGCAAGATACCGCCGTATTGGTCTTGCCAACCTCCGCCCGTAGTCAGCAACTGTTCCAGCACAAGCGTACGGTTGCCCGTTTCATAACGGTCCCATCCCAGCCCGCAGAAGTCATTGACGGCTCCCAACACGGTAGAAGCCAGAATAGAACTTGTCCCGAGTCCGGAACCGGCCGGAATGGCAGACAGCAATGTAATCTCGATACCCGCCCCGAAAGCCTCCAACTGCGCCTCTAACGACGCATGGACTTCCGCACTGAAATCCGGGTGGAAACCGGCCAACACCAATGCTGCCTTCGGAATGGAAAAAGGAGAGCCTACCTTGTTGAAGGCCGCAAGTTCGTCATACGTACGCACCACCTCCATCGCGCCCAAATCAATGGAACGCATCACGATATGACGTTCCCGGCAAGGCTTCACGTACACCTGCAACGGGGGTTGCCCGTTCAGCTCGATGGAGAGGTTCACCACGTTCCCGCCCTCCATCAGGCTGTAGGGCGGCGTGTCCGTCCATCCTCCGGCCAAGTCGATACGCACCGGACTGCGCCCCCACACGATCTGGTCCGCATAAACCGACAAACGGGGCGACTGCCGAACCGCACAGGCCGTGCCGGTCAGCATCTTGCGCATCAATCCGAAAGCCTGTTCTTCATATTTCCGTCCGTCTTCACCTTTCAGGTCGGCCACACGGGCACGGAACATCGCATCGCTGATGCGCGTCAGTCCGTCGGCACTCTCCGGCAACACATCCGGCAAAGGCAAGCTCCCAGCGGCATAACCGCGAGCCACTTCGTCCAGATTCAACTGATAGAACACGCTGCGCTCATAATGGGCAGCCAACAAAGGCAGATTCCTCGTCCGGAACACCTCACGTTGGCGCGTCAGGCGATGCAGGTTGGCATACGCCGACAGTTCGTCGGCCGACATCTTACGGGCCGACCGCCATACCTTCCGTCCTTCTTCCAGTTCCGGTTCGGTGGTCATCCAACGCATCGCCCGTCCCAAATCCTCCACATTGTCGCACAAAGGAAACAAACGGGCCGCCTGCAAATCATGGTTTTCCTCTATGTCTTCCGGTTTCAGGCCGCGCCCGGCCAGCCACTCCGTCACGGGCATGCCCTGATACAAGACCGCCCCATCCGACAGGTTACCCTTGAAGGCATCGTTGAAACCGTAAGGACGGGCAGCAAAAGCCTCCTCGCCCACCGGCACCACATCGATGCACAAACCATCAGCCAACTTCAGCGACCAACGGTTTTCAGGCACCCCCGTAATAATGTTGCGGCACGCCAATGTCCAGTCGCGCCCCACGAAGCTGTTCTCTATCCAAAGTTCCGAGTTCGCGGCCCCCAACGTCACTTCCACTTCGGCATTCTGTACGAACATGGCCGGATGGGGTTTGGCCTTGCGGTGCATGATTTCCCGTTGGTCCGTCACGATGTTCTGCACGGCCAATGTGGAAGAAATCAAAGATGATGGAAAAGAGTTGCCGCCATTTGGTCTGGTGCTGGGCGTGATACTGATCCCGCTTGTTCTGATCCTTCTCAGTACTTTATCAAAATACATGCCGCTTCCGGCGGGCGTTCAGGATGTTCTTGGATTTAT
>ENA-ORTV01003143-ORTV01003143.1-human-gut-metagenome-genome-assembly--contig:-NODE-3143-length-14336-cov-3.151460_pt1 | contig 14336 bp, 10 predicted proteins | sample MGYA00241915_ERZ509194 | MGnify/ENA primary metagenome ERZ509194 (study PRJEB26280, sample SAMEA2338810) | human gut metagenome | biome: human gut; feature: human-associated habitat; material: faeces... | reverse complement strand
ATGGCTTCGTGACGAGCTTTGCATAATACGCACAGCGGCAGAAACCGAGGAGCTTGCAAGAAGCGTTGAGGACGCAGGGGGAGTTTACTTTGTGCCTGCATTCGTGGGACTTGGCGCACCATACTGGAAGCCCGAAGCCAGGGGCATGATAACAGGGCTTACAAGAGGAACAAACAGATGCCACATAGTCAGGGCAACATTGGAAGCTATGTGCTATCAGACCTATGACGTTCTCAGGGCGATGGAGGAGGACGCTGGGGCTATCGGAAGCATAAAGGCTGACGGCGGTGCGTCGAGCAACGATTTTCTTATGGAATTTCAGGCTGATATATTGGGTCATTCGGTCATAAGGCCTTATAACGTGGAATCCACCGCAACAGGTGCGGCATATCTTGCAGGGCTTGGCTGTGGGCTTTGGAGCAGTATGGAAGAGCTTGTTGGCGTTTCGGATAAGTTCAGGGAGTTTATTCCGTCTATGAGCGAGAGTAAACGCAGTGATCTGATAGGTGGTTGGAAGAAAGCGGTCCAAGCGGCTATTAGGGAATAAAGATAAAAAAAATCGGGCGACCTTGGGTGGGTCGCCCTTTCTGTTATATATCTTTCATTTCATTAAGCACCTGGGCACATAGGAAAAGCGAACCGCATATAAGATTTACTCCGTGAGGATTATCGTTTATTAGCTGACGTGCCATTTCAAGGGCAGGCTTTGGACTTTGCTCTGCCCTGCCGCCTGCGTTGGTTATGATGTCGGCAAGGTCAGAGGCAGTTTCGGCTCTGTCGCTGAAACCGTCAACTGTGTAGAATTTGTCTACATACGGTATGAGTTTCTTTACAGCCTCGGTGATGTTTTTATCCCTGCACATTCCCATAACAGCGTAGCATGGGTGTTTCGGGCAATGCTCCAATACGCCTGCCAAGGCTGACAGACCGTCGGGATTGTGTGCTCCGTCCAGTATCAAAAGCGGCTCACGGCTGAGTATCTGCACTCTGCCTTGGAGCTGGGCTTTTTTGATGCCCTCAAAAATTTTATCCTGGGGAATTTTCATGGTATCGTTGATAAGGCGTATGCCGCTTATGACGCTCATGGCATTCAGTACCTGATGTGCGCCGCCCATTGTGACTTCATAATGCTGTCCTTTGAACTCAAACTTTGAGCCGAAAACGTCACAGCTTATAAGTTTGAGCTGATTGATGTCGGGGATAACGAGCTGAGAAAGATTTTTCACCGCCTGCTCTCTGACAGTGCGGATAACTTTCATGTCATTGCCTGCGCTCAAAACGCATGGGCAGTGGGGCTTTATGATGCCTGCTTTCTGATAGGCTATCTTCTCCAAGGTGTCGCCCAGAATGGCGGTATGGTCGAAATCAACTGAGCCTATGACTGTGAGAATAGGAGTTTTTATAACGTTGGTGCTGTCTAAAAGTCCCCCAAGACCTGTTTCAAGGACGACTATATCGCAGTTTTCCTCGGCAAAATAGAGGAAAGCTATGGCGGTGGTTATTTCAAACTGAGAGAAATTCTCACGGTCGCAGTGCATATCGGTGACGGCTTTCACACGCTTTGCCATTTTCGCAAGGGCAGGCTTTGGGATATCAATGCCGTTTATTTTTATCCTGTCGGTATAGCTTATTATATAAGGCGAGGTGAAAAGACCTGTTTTCAGCCCTGCGCACTGAAAGACCTCGCTGAACATCTGCGCCATTGAACCTTTGCCGTTCGTGCCTGCGATATGAACGAATTTAAGGCTGTCCTGCGGGTCGCCAAGGTCGGAAAGCAAGGCTTTTATTCTGGATAGGTCTTTAACGGGCTTGCCTGAATGGGAAAAGCTGTTTATAAATTCAAGTTCGTCTATGTCTTTGGTATTTTCTATCAATGTTATCCCTACATTTCGTCTATTATTTCTTTAAGCTCTCTTGCGGTGTCTATATTTACACCTGCGGTCTTTGCAAGCTCCTCTACTGTGGCTTTTTTGAGAGCCTCTTTGGTCTTATACTCGGTTATTAGCTTAGCGGCTTTTTTATCGCCTATGCCTTTGACTTTGGTTATCTCAAGTCGGTGGGCATTCTTTTTATGTTTCTGCGCCTGATAGGTTATGGCTATGCACTTCGTCCTGAATGGCGGTAACAAGATTGAACGCCGCTCTGCACTTTGCAAGGCTTATTTCTCCGCCACCTGTGGCGACTGCTCTTGTGCGGTGCTTGGAGTCTTTCACAAGTCCGAACAATGGGCAGGTGACACCCATTCGCTCTAAGACAGGCTCAACGGCATTGACGTGGCCGTTTCCACCGTCGAGCAAGATAAGGTCGGGCATAATGGAAAAGCCCTCGTCTGTTTTCTCAAAGTAGTTTCTAAAGCGACGTTCTATGACCTCCTGCATACAGGCATAGTCATTTTGCTCTGCAACTGTTTTGATAGAAAACTTTTTATAATACTTCTTACATGGTCTGCCGTTTTCAAAGACCACCATGCCTGCCACCATATTTGTAGAGGCGAGGTTTGATATATCGTAGCACTCGATATATTTCGGGGTCTTGGGAAGTCCCAATGCTTTGGCAAGCTCCTCAAGGGCGGTTATCTCACGGCTCGTTCTGCCGACTTTTATGGAGAGATACTCGGTGGCATTGCTTTTGGCAAGGGTGGTAAGGCGTAGAAACTGTCCTCTTTTCGGAGTAGAGATATTCACGGCATGGTCATACTTCTGGCGGAGAAATTTCTCTATTATCTCGCCGTTTGTGATATCCTCGTCAAGGAGGATATCTTTCGGTATACTGTCTTTGGAGGAATAATACTGCATGAGAAAATCTTCACGCATTTTTATGCTGTCGTCTTTTTCGCCAAGGAAATAGGAAGCCTTATCAAAAAGTCTGCCCCCACGATACATTATAACGCTGGCACAAGCCATTTCGCCATTTTGAGCAATGGCGATTATATCAGTGTCACGAATATCGTCATTGATTATCTTCTGACTTTCAGCGGCTTTTTGTATGGCTTGGATACGGTCACGAAGCTTTGCGGCAAGCTCAAAGTCAAGCTCCTCAGCGGCTTTGTTCATTTCCTCGGTGAGTCTTTCAACTGAATCTGACGAGCCGTTTCGGATATAGTCCACCGCCTGACGGACTATAGAATTATACTCCTCTTTGGAGAATTTTCCTGTGCAAACGCCCATACACTGCTTGATGTGCATATTAAGGCAGGGACGCTGTTTTCTGAAATCCTGCGGAAATTTTCGGGTGCAGGTAGGGAGCATAAAGACTTTATTGGCTTCGATAACGGCTTGTTTTACTGCGAATGAACTTGTATAAGGTCCTATATACTCTGCTCCGTCATCGTATTTTTGCAATACGGCTTGCAAACGTGGGTAGTCCTCATTTGTGACCCTGATATAGCTATAGCCCTTATCGTCTTTCAGCAGGATATTATATTTCGGGGTATACTGCTTTATAAGAGAACACTCCAAGACAAGTGCCTCGAACTCAGAGTCGGTGACGATAAAGTCATAGTCATAGACGTGGGACACCATTTTCCACACCTTTGGCAGGTGATCCTGACACTTTCTGAAATAAGATGTCACACGGTTGCGGAGATTTTTCGCCTTGCCGATATATATTATTTTCTTCATTTTGTCTTTCATTATATAACAGCCCGGCGAGGTGGTGAGCTTTGAAGTTTTATCACGCAGAAATGGCAGGCGTGGGTTGTCTTCATCTGTAATGTACATAAATTCTCCTAACTGAAACTAAAAGCAAAGGCAATACGAGTTGTCCGTATTGCCTTGCTATTATCTCTTACCAATACATAAATACAGGAGTACCCATATCTATTTTTTCATAAACGTATTTTGCTTTATCTAAAGGCATATTTATACAGCCGTGTGAGCCCCATGTGCTTGACTTATAACGCTCACCGCCAAAGTTGCCGTTCTGCCATGATGCGTCGTGAAGTCCTATGCCGATAGTGGAAACGTTGTTCCAATAGTCAACATAGGAAGCGTAAGACTGTCCGTCGGCTGATCCTCTGAGGGTCTTGCCCTTTTCCTTATACCAAAGCTTATAAACACCGCCAGGGGTATTTCTTGACTTGCTTGGATAGCCTGAAACTATATCAGACTCCATTGTGAGCTTGCCGTCTTTATAATACCACAAATGCTGTGCAGTAAGGTCTACCTCGATATAAGTGTTGCCGTAATCCTTATCGGCTGTACGCCAATCCTTATTGCAGGTATACTCATAGGCTGAGTCAGGGTTTACATAGTAGACAGGCTCAGTTTCAGCAGACTCGCCCTTTTCAACAAGGTCTACGATAAGGTCGCAGGTCTTTTGCTGGTCTATCCACCAGCCGTAACAGCCCTGACCCTCGGAGATAGTTATAGTTCCACGCTTTGTGGTCTTGAACTCTCTGTCCTTGCCAAAGGTATCATACTTATCTGCAAGGTCTTCAACATATGCCATTGCCTTATCTTCATCAACTGTATAGCCGGCTTCGGCGTTATCCTCGTCAAAGGTTATCCAATCCATGATAGTATCACCCGTGAGAGTTTCGGTGGTGTAGATAAAATCGAATGTTATTTCGATATCGTTAAGGTTATTGAGCTTCTTGCAGGGCTCTTCAAGCATATCCGCTGTTATGGCAGGCTTTTTATAGCAATCTGCCTTTGAGATATCAACGTCAAAGCTACCGTCGTCAATCTGATTTTCCACATAGGAATAAAGCTCGTCTATCTTATCCTCCTCCACAGCGTCGCCCGTGGTTTCTTTTACCACAACATAGCTGTTGTCGTCGCCTTTTTTGATATAGGCGTCCTCAGGATCTTTTGTGCTTTGGGAGTCAAGCACCTTTCTTTTCAGCACCTTTTCAAGCTTAGCCTTATCGTACTTGAACTTAGAATCAAAGCTGAAATCCGTACGCTTCATGGCAGAAGAGAACCATGAATAGTGGTTTTGCTGAGTATAATACTGTGTGATAAGGTTTTGAGTATTATCGTTATAGCCTATTTCAGACAGCTTTATGGAAAATGTTGTGCCGTCTTTCTTTGTAACGGTGATGGCTTTTGGGATAACAGCCTGCTCGCTTACGAGCTTATAGGCTTCCGCCTTGGTCTTTCCGCTGACCTCGATGCCGTTTATATATGTATTTCCAAGAAATCTATCCTTATACGAATTCATTCCCCACAGATAGAAGCCACCTGCGGCGACTATCATAACACCAACAACTGAGCATATTGCTATTGCGACAGTCTTTCCTGACGAGGACTTCTTTTTCTTCTTTTTTCCATTCTTTGAGCCGCTCTTTGAAGTCTGCTTTGATGCAGGCTTTGCATTTTTACTGCGTGTTTCAGTTGTTTTGGGCTTTTTAGGCTTGATAGTTTCCTCGCCAAAGTCTGAAACTCCTCTTACGGGAGTGATAGGCTCGTCAAAGCCGCCGTCCTGCATTGCCATATTTTTAGCGATCATTCTTGCCATATCCTCATGGCTCATAGGGCGGTTCTGCGCCTGCGGCTTTGCGGCTTCATCGCTGTCGAGGGTAAGACCTTTCATATCAAGATCTATACCAAGCTCATTATCCTTTCTTTCTCTATCGTTCATAATATTACCTTTCCTTATATAACCTTATTATAATATACTTGTTTCACATTTATTTTACCCTATTATACAACACTATCACCTTTTTTTCAAGGAGTATTTCCTACAATATAAAGACAATTTTATGACGATTTCTCAACAGTTTTCATACAGTTGTATAAAAATGCAGTTTTCAAAATGTTATCCTGCATATTTTTCCTGTGACAATGAATTTTTTTTGCAAAACCTCTTGAAAAAGATCACAATAAGTATTATAATATATGTGGTAAAGGTTCGCTTGCCGAGCCGATCATTAATTTAAGAAAGAAGGATCTGTATGTTAGATATCAAGATCGAACGTACCACTACTCCAAAGGAAAAACCAGCTGACGAGACAAAGCTTGGTTTCGGTCACATTTTTACTGACCATATGTTTGTTATGAATTATGACGCAGGTCAGGGTTGGCATGACGCTAGGATCGTGCCTTACGGCGACCTTTCACTCTCCCCTGCTGCTATGTGCCTGCACTACGGTCAGGAGATATTTGAAGGCCTTAAGGCTTATCGTACTGCTGACGGCTCTGTTCAGCTTTTCAGACCGCAGGAGAATTTCAAGAGAATGAACAACTCTGCTGAGAGAATGGTAATTCCTAAGATAAACGAAGAGGATATGCTCTACGCTCTGAAAACTCTTGTTAAAATGGAGCAGGACTGGGTACCTCACACTGAGGGCGCTTCCCTTTACATCAGACCATTTATCATCGCAGTTGACCCATATGTAGGTGTTAAGCCTGCTGACCACTATCTGTTCATCATTATTCTTTCACCTTCAGGTGCTTACTATTCAACCGGTCTTAATCCTGTTAAGATATACGTTGAGAACAAGTATGTAAGAGCCGTAAGAGGCGGTACAGGCTTTGCTAAGACAGCCGCTAACTACGCTATCTCGCTTGCAGGTCAGGAAGAAGCTCACGAGCAGGATTACGAGCAGGTACTTTGGCTTGATGGTGTTGAGAGAAAGTATGTTGAGGAAGTTGGCTCAATGAACATCTTCTTCGTTATTGACGGCGAAGTTGTTACACCACAGCTTCTTGGCTCTGTTCTCCCTGGTATCACAAGAAAGTCTGCTATCGAGATATGCAAGAAGAAGGGCTACAAGGTAAGCGAGAGAAAGATCTCTATCGAGGAGATCGCTGAGGCTTACGACAACGGCAAGCTTGACGAGGTATTCGGCACCGGTACTGCTGCTGTTATCTCACCTGTTGGTCATCTTAAGTGGGGCGACAAGGTAATGGAGATAAACAACAACAAGATCGGCCCTGTTTCACAGATGCTTTATGATACAATGACAGGCATTCAGTGGGGCAAGATACCAGACGAGTTTGGCTGGATCGTTAAGATCGACTAATATCGTGAATAATCAATGCGGTCTGTGCTTCGGTATAGACCGCATTTTTCATAGGAGTGATAAAAATGGAGCTGCAGCAGATAATAGACAAGTCACACAGGATAGTATTTTTCGGAGGAGCAGGGGTATCAACAGAGAGCGGCATACCTGATTTTCGGTCGGTGGACGGACTTTACAATCAGAAATATGATTATCCCCCTGAGCAGATACTCAGCCACACGTTTTTTATGCGGCACACAAAGGCATTTTATGATTTTTACCGCGACAAAATGCTTTGTCTGACGGCAAAGCCTAACAAGGCGCATTACAAGCTGGCGGAAATGGAGAGGGCAGGCATACTTTCTTCAGTTATCACGCAGAATATTGACGGACTTCACACGGCGGCAGGAAGCAAAAAGGTGCTGGAGCTTCACGGAAGCGTACACCGCAACTACTGCATGGACTGCGGAAAATTCTACACTGCGGAGGATATTTTAAACAGCACAGGCATTCCGAAATGCACCTGCGGCGGAATAATCAAGCCTGATGTTGTGCTTTATGAGGAGGGGCTTGATGATAAAACTGTGACGGAGGCGGTGAGAGAGATATCTCAGTGCGACACGCTTATTATTGCAGGCACTTCTCTGACAGTTTATCCTGCGGCAGGAATGGTGAGATATTTTCAGGGGGATAATCTTGTGCTGATAAATCGGGACAAGACTTCCATGGACGGCTCCTGCGACCTTGTTATCCATGACAAGGTGGGGGAAACGTTGGATAAGATAGTGATAAAGTAATGTTAAACAACGCAATTACAAGGTGAGATAATAAACGGGCGAACACTGTTCGCCCCTACAGATGTGGATAGCCACATTTGCAGGGGGCAGTGTTCGCCCGTGTTTTTATGCTATTTTATTCGTCCATATGCTGGGCGGTATAAAGCTTGTAATACTCGCCTTTCTTTGCGATAAGCTGGTCATGAGTGCCGCACTCGGCAATGCCTTTGTTGTCGATATACATTATCTTATCGCAGTTTTTGATAGTGGAAAGTCTATGTGCGATAATAAATGAAGTTCTGCCAACAAGAAGTCTTTGAAGTCCTTGCTGAAGGAGCTTTTCTGTTCGTGCGTCTATTGATGAAGTTGCTTCGTCAAGGACAAGTATTTTCGGGTCGGAGAGGAGCGTTCTTGCAAAGGAGATAAGCTGTTTCTGTCCGCCTGAAAGCTTTGAGCCACGTTCGTTTACCTCGGTCATATAGCCGTCTTTCATTTCGTTTATGAACTCATCTGCGCAGACTATCTTTGCGGCTTCTCTTATTTCTTCTTCCGTTGCGTCAAGTCTGCCGTAACGGATATTATCATAAATAGTGCCGCTGAAAATAAAGCTGTCCTGAAGCATTATGCCCATTTGTGAGCGGAGGGAATGCAAGGTCGCCTGACTTATATCCTTGCCGTCTATGGTTATTTTACCGCTGTCCAGATCATAAAATCTTGACAGGAGAGAAACTACTGTAGATTTTCCTGCGCCTGTTGGTCCAACGAGGGCAACGCTTTCGCCCGGCTTAACGTCAAAGGAGATATGCTCCAAAACTGTTTTGCCCTGCTCATAGCTGAATGTAACGTCATCAAATTTTACCTCGCCTGTGATATCACCGATATCCTGAGCATTCGGCTTGTCTGCGATAGTGGCAGGCTCGTCAAGGGTTTCAAAGATACGCTCAAGGTAGGCGATATTGTTGATGAAGTTGTTGAAGATGTTTGACAGGTTCATGATAGGCTGCCAGAAGCTTGAAGCATAGCTTGTCATGGCAACGATAGTTCCAAGGCTCACTGCCGCAGGGGTCAGAACCAGCAGACCCACCACGAATATTGCGGCCCTGACGAGAGTAGAAACGTTGTCGGTAGCAGGCCAAACAAGGTTAGAATATTTCACGGCGTTTATCCAGCTTTTACGATATTTCTCGGAAAGTCTGTCGAATATCTGGGCGTTTTCTTCCTCACGGGTGAATATCTGGGTCACTCTTGCGCCTGTGATGTTTTCCTGCAAATAGGCGTTAAGGTTTGAGGATTTGTTTGAAACGTCCTGCCATGCTTTACGCTGTCTTTTCTTTATCATCATCATTATGACTGCAAATATCGGCAGACCCGAAAGCACCACCAATGACAGCTTCACATTCACAAAGAACATGAAAATCATGATGAAAAGCATATTAAGGCACTCGAGTATAACATTGATGATACCGTTTGAGAGCATATCCGACACGGAGTTTACATAGTTTACAACTCTGATGAGGATCTTGCCGTGTGGGCGGTTATCGTAATACTCAAATGGAAGCTCCTGCAAATGCTTGAAAAGGTCGGTACGGATATCGAAGATTATATCCTGACCAACAACTGTCATTATCCTTGAACGGATAGTGGAGAATGTTATGGACACGGCTATAGTGCCGACAAATGCGAGGGTGAGCAGGACGAGCTGTCCCATATTTTTCTGAGGTATGGTATTATCAAGAGCATACTGTGTGATGAGCGGTCCGAGAAGTCCTGATATTGCGGCGAACACGCTCAGCACAAGGGCGGTTATCATTTTGCCCTTATATTTTTTGATATACACAAAGGAGCGTTTCAGGTGGGCGAAGTCGAATGGGGTTTCAAGGACTTCGTCAACGTCATAACGGTTTCTTGCCATTTAGACCGCCTCCTTTCCGAAGCCATCGTTCTGCAGCTTGAACACCTCGTAATAGTATCCCTTTTTGGCGATAAGCTCATCATGAGTACCCATTTCGGTTATCTTGCCGTCATCGAGGATTATTATCACGTCGGCGTCCTTTGTGGAGGAGATACGCTGAGCTATTATTATCTTTGTACATGGGAAATCGAGATTTCTAAGGCTGTCCTGAATATACTTTTCTGTTTCCATATCCACGGCGGAGGTGGTATCGTCAAGGATAAGAATGGCAGGCTTTATGGCTAAGGCTCTTGCAAGGGAAAGTCTTTGCTTTTGTCCGCCTGAAAGACCTACGCCACGCTCGCCCACGATAGTTTCATAGCCGTCAGGCATTTTCTCAACGAACTCGTTTGCCGCCGCAAGCTTTGCATAGTGCTTAACGTCCTCTTCGGACATATCAGAGTCGCCGTATGCGATATTGCCGTCTATGGTATCAGAGAAAAGCAGGACGTCCTGCGTTGCCATACCTATTTGTGAGCGGAGCTGTGAGAGCTTACGCTTTCTTACATTCACGCCGTCAACGAGGACTTCTCCTGAGTTGGCATCGTAAAATCTTGGTATGAGATTTATAAGCGAGGTCTTGCCTGAACCTGTTTCGCCCATTATGGCAACTGTCTGACCTGCTTTTATCTTAAAGTTCACGTTGTCAAGGACTATATGCTTGCCAAACTTAAAGGTAACGTCCTTGAACTCGACATCTCCGTGAAGCCTTTCTGTCTGGTCAACTGCGTCTTCACGGTCGGTGATGATAGGTCTTGCATAGTATATCTCGATGACCTTCATTGCAGAAGCCATGAACCTTTGCATATCGTTCACATAGATACCAAGGTTTCTGACAGGGTTTGCGATGCCCCAGATAAGTCCTGAGATAGCAACATACTCGCCCATTGTTATTTCCCCTTTTATAAGGAAAAATCCACCGCCAAGGAGCATTACAACTGACAAGGCGTTTGCGAAAGCTTCCATATAAGGGAAGAATTTAAGCCACAGCAGTGACGCTTTTTTGTTGGCATCAGAATACTCTTTATTGGCTTTTTGGAACTTTTCTATCTCATAGTCCTCACGGGCGAAGGCTTTTACAACTCTGTTGCCTGAGATGTTCTCCTGAGCGTCGGTATTCATTTGGGATAACTTCTCACGGAGGTCAACGTAGACCGGCTTTGCCTTTTTATCAAGAAGCACCACCACGCCGAATATGAACGGTGTAACAGCCAGCAGAAGAAGTGCCATTTTCCAGCTTACCATAAAGAAATAAACTGATGAGGCTATAAACAGCGAACATGATTCAAGCATACCTTTAAAAACGAATGCCACTGCATGACGCACCATATCAAGGTCGCCTGTGAGCCTTGTCATAAGGTCGCCTGTTCGGTTGCGGTCATAAAACTCCATATCCTGATTTTCGATACGTCTGAAAAGGTGCGTCCTTATTCTGTATATCATGCCCTGAGATGATAATTCATAGGTCATGTTGCAGGTGTACTGACAGATAGTTCTAACCAAGGTAAAGCCCACCATGCCTGCAAGCAGCAGCCAGAACAGCTTCCTTTCATGCTCAAGATTAAAAAGTGCGTCCTTGCTTGAAAGAAACTTATCCACAAGCTCTTTGCTGAAATAAGGTGTGGTAAGATACAAGGCGTTGCATACGATAGACAGCACAAGGGCTGTTACATAGAATTTTCGGTAGCCTTTCAGATTGTGCCATATCCATTGAAGCTGGAACATATTCTTTCACTCTCCTTTTATTCTTCTAAACTTCATGCTCTCATAGGCACATATATAAAAATATGAAACCCATACTCTTTTAAGCTATGGGATATTATAAGCCCTTTTCAAAATAAAGTCAAGGGGGTAAAAGCATTTAGTTTACATAAAGCAAGCTAAAAAATCAACGAAAACACGAAGCTTTTGTTGTGCTTTTTCACAAATTATGAATATGTTGTTATCTAATGATAGTCATATTTAGAAGAAAACGTTTTCTTTAACTGTTATATTATCTTAAACTAAGGTTTCGCACAATAAAATAACCGCCCTGAAATAACAGAGCGGATAGAGGATATTTTTGTATGCAATAATATGCGAGCGAAAAAGTCACCCTTACGGGTTTATTTAATCCTGAAAAACATCGGTGAAGTAGCCTGCGTTGGAGATAGGTTCATTGCCGCCTGCAAGGTGCTTTGTACAGCCCATGACGTGGCATCTGAAAAAGCCATAGTCGCCCTCACGCTCCTCACAGCCGAGGACTGTCACAGAGGTAGGCTGCATATTGAAGCCGTGCCACATATTCATGGTGGAAATGCCAAGGATATGTCCTATCATCACCATTGATACGGCGAAGTGACAGAAGAACACAAGGGTTTCATCGCTGTGCTTTTCAATGCGGAACATACCGTTCTCGTGGATATAACCATGGTCGGCAAGAAGCTTATCAATACCCTCATGCACCCATTTAAGCTGTTCTTCGACATTGCCTGTTTGCATATAATCGGACTTGAACCACTTATTGCGGTCATAGTATATCTCTTTATCCGCCCACTCGGTGGGGTACATATCCCATGGGATACGATGTCCTCCATCAGAGGTGGGTATTATGCCGTTAAATTCTCTCAGCCATGGGAGAGTTTCCGCTGTATCCCCACGAAGCTTCAGGGAATATTCCGCTGTGAGCTGTGCTCTGCCAAGGGGAGAAACGTAGAACTTTGAAACGTCCCAATTCTTTACACGCTGTGCAAGAAGCTCTGCTTCACGCTTGCCCTTTTCTGTAAGAGTATCATGAACGTAATCGGGGTCGCCGTGTCTGATAAAAATAAGCCGCATAAAAATACCTCCTAGTTAGTCTGCCATTGGTTTTATTTCAGCGTTGTAGGCTCTTCTAAGGAAGAACAATGACGCCATAATCGAGAATATTTCAGCTATCGGGAACGCCCACCAGATAGCGTCAAGCTTGCCTGTAAGGGAAAGAAGATACGCCACAGGAAGAAGCACAACAAGCTGTCTTGTAAATGAAACGAGCATAGAGGAAAGTCCCCTGCCAAGAGCCTGCAATGATGAAATTATGATTATATCAAAGCCTGCGAAGAAGAAGTGTGTGCTGATTATACGCAGGGCTGTTACGCCTATGCTTAGCATATTATCGCTTGCGTCAAAGAGTTTCAGAAGCTGTGCAGGGAAAATCTGCATTATGATAGTGCCGACTATCATGATAGACACAGAATATATCATGGCGTATTTTATTGCACCTGTGATACGCTTTTTCTTTCTTGCACCATAGTTATAGGCAACGATAGGGATAAGACCGTTATTAAGTCCGAAAACAGGCATGAAAACGAAGCTCTGAAGCTTGAAATACACACCGAAAACTGCGGCGGCGGTGTTTGAGAAGCCGATAAGTATTTTATTCATGCCGTATGTCATGATAGAAGAGATAGACTGCATTATGATGGACGGCAGGCCGACAGCGTAGATCTTCTTGATTATCTTTGCCTGCGGTCTATACTTCACAAGGTTTATGGTTATCTCTTTGTTGAACTTCATATTGAAGAAAAGTCCGAAAGCTGCGGCGGTGAACTGACCGATACAGGTAGCCACAGCCGCACCTGTTACGCCCCACTTAGGGAAGAAGCCCACGCCAAAGATAAAGCAAGGGTCGAGGATAATATTTATCACTGCGCCTATTCCCTGAGTATACATTGAATAGATAGTTTTACCTGTAGCCTGCAAGAGTTTTTCCATGGTCATCTGACAGAAAAGACCGATACTTAGCAGGGTGATGATGGTTAGGTACTGGTCGCCATATTCGATAATTATTTTGCTTGAGGTTTGTGAGCGATAGAAGATCTCGGTGAAAAATGCACCGAAAACCACGAAGATAGCGAAGTTCACAAGGCAGAGGAAAATGCCGTTATTGGCGGCGCTGTTAGCCTGCTTGAAATTCTTTTCACCAAGTGATTTTGACAGCAGTGCGTTGATACCGACACCAGTGCCTGCACCTAGGGCTATCATAAGATTTTGCACAGGGAAAGCCAGTGACACGGCAGTGAGTGCGTCCTCGCTTATTTTGGCAACGAATATGCTATCGACGATATTATAGAGAGCCTGCACGAGCATGGATATCATGATCGGCAGGGACATTTTGAACAGCAGATCGCCTATGGGCTGCGTTCCCATTTTATTTTCTCTTACTTCTTCCATTTTACGATTCCCACCTTAGAGTTACTTTTTCTTAGAATATATACTTTAACCTTATTATTATAGCATTTTTATACGAAAGTTGTATGAATTATTTGTTAAATCAGGACAAATCGGGTGGTGTCCTCTATGATTCAGAATTTATGCAAGTTCTGAGCACGGGCGAACGATGTTCGCCCCTACCGATGTTTGTGGGGTTATCAAGGGTTGTGAGATAAACAATAATGCGAAATGTCAAGGGGAGGGTGGGCTGTCGAGGGTACCAGCCCCTACAGATCGTTAGGGGAAGTTTGTTGTGCCGCAAAATCGCTACGCTCTTTGCGGATTTACATTTGCTCAGGGCTAGGGTGGGCGGTGCAGATTTTGTGCTCCGATATTACATTTATAATAGTACATACTTTCTTTTGCTTTTTTTCACTTAATCTGCACCTTGTCGGCTTATGCCGAATGAGGCTCTGCCTCAAACTCCGCAAGG
>ENA-ORTV01003132-ORTV01003132.1-human-gut-metagenome-genome-assembly--contig:-NODE-3132-length-14354-cov-10.604448_pt1 | contig 14354 bp, 10 predicted proteins | sample MGYA00241915_ERZ509194 | MGnify/ENA primary metagenome ERZ509194 (study PRJEB26280, sample SAMEA2338810) | human gut metagenome | biome: human gut; feature: human-associated habitat; material: faeces... | reverse complement strand
CTACGGTGTAAAAAATAATTTCAAGCTGGACGAAAATGGTCAGTATCAGTACACCAAACCGGCAGCAAAGAACTAGAAAGGGGGAATCGGAATGAGAAAGTTACATAAAAAACCACTAATCATGGCAGCAGCAACACTTGCTCTTACCGGAACCCTGGCAGTTGGAAGTGCGATGGCGTATTTTACAACTTATTCGACAGCCGGTGGCGGTGTGAAAATGAATATGGGATTTACTGAGACAGTCCCGAAAGAAGACGTTGATGAAAACGGAAAGCACATTACAATTGAAAATACCGGTGATTATGACTGTTTCGTAAGAGTCACAGCATTCGCACCGGTAAAGCTTACTTATAACGCACCAAAAGGCGGATGGACAGACCGCGGTGACGGCTACTGGTATTACGACGATGTCCTTCCGGCAAAGGCAACCACAACAGAACTCAACATCAAATACACATTCCCGTCAGAGGATGATAAACCGGAAGAATTCAACATCGTAGTTATCCAGGAATGCACACCGGTTCTTTACAAGGAAGATGGTACACCATACGCCGACTGGAACCACGTAATCAAAAACGACAGCACACAGACGACAGAGTAGGAGGTAATGAGAATGAAAAAGAAAAAGAAATCATTTCCAAAGAAACCTGCCCTGGTCCTGACAGCCGCAGCACTCCTGCTGGTTGGAAGCACTGTCGGCAGTACACGCGCCGCACTCACTTACTACAGTGAGAATTATTCCGCACAGATGAATATGCAGAGTATCGGCGTATCTCTTCTGGAAAATGACAAAGTAGTCAGCAGCCGGGATTATGTATCGAACAATGAATGGAAGGGAACCTCAGATGGTACACTTCTCACAAACCTTCTTGGAAAGGATGAGACATTTACACCCGGCAAGAAATATAACGAAGCAATCAGCGTCAAGAACAGCGGTACGATCGACACCTTTGTACGTGTGATCATCACAAAAAGCTGGCAGGACGAAAAAGGCAATAAGAACACGAACCTTTCACCGGATCTGATCGAGCTGAACTTCCTCACAGACAACGGATGGCAGGTTGCAGATGCACAATCCACGAGAGAGCGTACCGTTCTTTATTATACCAAAGCTCTCAAAGCGGGTAAACCGACACCGGCATTATCGGATACACTCCGAATCAATCCTTCGATTGCATCGGATGTAACAAAGCCTGTACCCGAATCTGAAAAAGAATCTGAAAAAGGTAAAACCATCACTTATACTTACAAGTACAATGGCTACACCTTCCACATTGACGCAGAGGTGGATGCAGTTCAGACACACAACGCAAAGGACGCGATCAAGAGTGCCTGGGGCGTGGACGTGAATGTATCAGACGACGAAACAACAATGAGCTTACAGTAGGGAGGTACAGAGTATGAAAAAGAAAATTTTGTGCCTCGCCATGACAGTGATAATGGCAGCAGGGGTACACACAACTGCATTTGCAAAGGATTATCAGGGAGCCGACGGATGGCAGGTTAATTTCACCGGCGGCAAGATGGAAAGTAATTTTAAAAGCTCCGATGTGACTGACGAGCTGGCAAATATCCAGCCGGGTGACAGCATCGAGCTCAAGGTTCAGCTTAAGAACTCCGACAGTACGGATACCGATTGGTACATGACCAACGAAGTGATCCAGACGCTGGAGGATGCACAGTCTTCCGCAGAGGGTGGTGCTTACGAATACAAGCTGACCTATATTGGAAGTGACAATGCCGAAAAGGTACTCTATGACAGCTCAACTGTCGGAGGGGAAGGTTCTTCCAAAGCCGGAGAAGGTCTGAAGCAGATTGATAGCTCAACCGAAGAATATTTCTACCTCGGAAGACTTGCTTCCAATAATACCGGAACGGTACACCTTACCGTCGGTGTTGAAGGTGAGACACAGGGCAACGGTTATCAGCTCACACTCGCAAAGCTCCGCATGAACTTTGCAGTAGAAAAGGTTTCAGCCGGCAAAACCATCACCAAGAATAAGATTGTTAAGACAACCAACACCGTTAAGACCGGTGATACCGCAAGAATTCTTCTCTTCTGTTTGCTTGCACTCATCAGTGGACTGATCCTTCTTGCATACGGTATCTACACACTCAATAAGAACACAAAAAGACGCAGACAGAAAGGAGAGTAAGCAGATGAAAAAATGGAAAAGATTACTGGTTTCTCTTCTGACTGTATCCATGACACTCGGTGCATCCACAATGAGCGTTATGGCAGATGATACTACACCGTATACCTACAAGGTAACATTATCCGCAGGTAACAAAGGAACCATCAATGGTCAGAACAAAATTGAAAAATCTGACATTTCTTATGGATCTAAATTTTCTTTTGACAATACTGCTTTGTACAATATTCAGGTAACAGACGATAGATATTATGTCAAAGGAATCCGCCTCAGCGGACGTGATAATGCAAGTTCAAAACGACTTGATGCTCCTGCTTTTATCGTCACAGGTGATGCCGACTATGTAGTCGCTTATGGAATCAAAGGCAACATGGTTGCCTATACCGTAAATTATCAGGATGCATCCGGTAAATCACTGGCAGAGAGCCAGACCTTCTACGGAAACGTCGGCGACAAGCCGGTCGTTGCTTACCGTTACGTTGAAAATTATATTCCGGATGCTCTTGCACTTACGAAGACTTTGAGTGATAATGAATCTGAGAATGTATTTACGTTTACCTACACACCGGGAGCTACAGACCGTATCGTTGAGACAACAACTACCGTCACAACAACAGTTCCTGGAACCGCAACTCCTGGCACAGGTACCGGTAATGTCGGTACAGCAGGTGGCACGACAGGCGGCACAACCGGTGGAACTGCCGGAACTACCGGTGGAACTACAACCGGAACTACCGGTGGCACAACAGACGGAACCACAACCGGTACAACCGATGGTACAACGACAGATAACGATTCTCAGGATACGACAGCTAAAGATAAAGATACTGCAACATCTGAGGATGAACAGACACCAAAGTCTCTAGTAGATCTGGATGATGAAGACACTCCAAAAGGAAATATCGATGCGAAAGACAAGACGAGCAAAACTCCGATCGCAGCAGGAATCGCTATTATCGTTGTTGCAGTAGCAGCTCTCGCAGGACTGATCGTATTCTTGAAAAAACGTGCAAAATAAAAAAGCGCGGCACTAAAGGAGAAGTCTTTTTTGAAGAGAACGAAGAAAAAGAAAAGCCCGGTGGCTGCATTTTGCAGTGCACTGGGCACTGTTTTACTGACAGTACTGATTCTTGCCTGTATTCCGCTGACGCTTCCGAAAGCTTTTGGTTTTCAGATATACACCGTGATCAGTGGGAGCATGGAACCGGCGATCCCGACGGGAAGCCTGGTCTATGTCCGGTATGAAGAACCAGACACGATCGTCAAAGATGATGTCATTGCTTTTTACAGCAACAATGCAGACGGCTCGATCATCACCCACCGCGTAGTATCCAACAGCCCGGCGATGGGACAGTTTATCACCAAAGGGGATGCCAATGAGGAAAAAGATATGAATCCGATCCCTTACAACAACTACATCGGAAAAGTAAAGCTTTCTGTGCCGGTTGTCGGCGGTATCGCACAGGCTGCAACCGGCACTGCCGGAAAGATTGCTGCCGCATCCATCATCGGTCTTGCTGTGATTCTTGAAATCGTTGCTGCCATGCTTGACAGACGCGATGACGAAGACGAATAAGAGAGAACGTTTTTCATTTTAACTTGCTAAAGTGTAAAACATTTGCTAAAATAATATCAGATTGTATTGTCAGAAGAAGATGGGGGAATTTCACAATTCTCCCATTTGTCATATATTGAAAAGAATGGAGAGGTGAACGGATTGTTATCCAACCAGATTTTACAGAGAACAATCAATGAAATAGGGGATATCATCGAGTGTAACTGTTCCATCTGGAACACAGACGGAGTGATGCTTGCAGCTGTAGGTAAGGAGAAGCCTGCAGTAAAAAAAGCTGTCTGCTCATTTTTAAAAGAGCTGGAGGTTACCGGCGTATCGGAGGAGCACCTGGATGAATGCTATGGTCTGTTCCCGGTTTATGATGATGATGAACTGACTTATATTTTCGTGATCGAGCACAATAATGAGATTGATGTGCATACCAGCGGACGCTTAAGTGTCTGCCAGCTGGAGAGCCTTTTAAGATCCGGAAGCGAACGTCTTGACCGTAACCGTTTTATCCAGAACCTGCTCCTGGATAACCTGCTTCTCGTAGATATCTACAATCAGGCGAAAAAGCTTGGTATTACAGTGGAGCAGCGCAGAGTCGTCTATCTGATCGAACCGAAGAATCCGGATGACACGATCGTCCTGGATATGATCCGTGGGATTTATTCCTCGGGAACCGGCGATTTTGTTACTGCCGTAGATGAGGGACATATTATTCTGATCAAGTCCCTTGACAGTACGGATGATTATGATACGATCCGTTCGACTGCCGATATGCTGGTGAATGCGATCAACACCGAAGCTATGGTCAATGTCCGGCTTTCCTTCGGAACCATCATTCCTGAGCTCAAAGAGGTCTCACAGTCTTACAAAGAAGCAGGCATGGCTCTGGATGTGGGACGTATCTTCTATCCGGAACGCAATATTTTATCCTACCGCGAACTCGGTATCGGACGGCTGATCCACCAGCTTCCCGTTTCCTTATGCGAGATGTTCCTGGAAGAAGTATTTGCCGGAAATACCGTTGATCAGTTTGACGAAGAAACCTTATCCACAGTTGATAAATTTTTTGAAAACAGCCTGAATATTTCGGAGACAGCAAGACAGCTTTTCGTCCACCGGAATACGCTCGTCTACCGGCTGGAGAAGATCCAGAAGCAGACCGGGCTGGATGTCAGAGTGTTTGAGGACGCCCTGACATTTAAGATTGCTCTGATGGTCGCAGACCACATGAAATTCATAGAAAACAGAAAATAGGAGGACATGATATGGTGAAATTATACGAAGGCGGTGCCTATCTTTTACACGGTACTGAGGTAATTGCAGATGCACCCGATGCACTTGCTGCCGTAAAAAGCAAGACAGGGATTGAGACAACAAAAGAAGCTGCTGCAAAAGAGACAATGGCTTATGGGATCTTAAGTGCGCATAATACTTCCGGTAATATGCAGCAGCTTCAGATCAAATTTGACAAGCTGACTTCGCACGACATTACCTTTGTCGGAATCATCCAGACTGCAAGAGCATCCGGACTGGAAAAATTCCCGATCCCTTATGTTCTGACCAACTGCCATAACTCTCTGTGTGCAGTCGGCGGTACGATCAATGAAGATGACCACATGTTTGGACTGACCTGTGCGAAGAAGTACGGCGGTGTCTATGTTCCGCCTCATCAGGCCGTTATCCACCAGTTTGCCCGTGAAATGCTCGCAGGCGGCGGCAAGATGATCCTTGGTTCTGACAGCCACACCCGTTATGGTGCACTCGGTACCATGGCAATGGGAGAGGGCGGACCGGAACTTGTAAAACAGCTTCTGAACAAGACTTATGATATCAAGATGCCGGGCGTTGTCGGAATCTATCTGGACGGCGAACCGGTGAAAGGTGTCGGACCGCAGGACGTTGCCCTTGCAATCATCGGCGCAACCTTCGGCAATGGCTATGTCAATAACAAGGTCATGGAATTTGTCGGACCTGGCGTTGGCAAATTAAGTGCAGACTTCCGTATCGGAATCGATGTTATGACGACAGAGACAACCTGCCTTTCTTCTATCTGGAGAACCGACGACAAGATCAAAGAGTTCTACGATATCCACGGAAGAAGTGATGACTTCAGGGAACTGGAACCTGGCGCAGTCGCTTACTATGACGGTCTTGTATACGTCAATTTGAGCGAGATCAAGCCTATGATCGCCATGCCGTTCCATCCGTCCAATGTCTACACCATCGAGGATGTCAATGCCAACCTTGCAGATGTTCTCCACGATGTAGAGCAGCGCGCGCTGGTAAGCCTGGACGGTGCTGTGGATTACTCTCTTCAGGACAAGATCGTAAATGGTAAACTTTATGTCGATCAGGGTATCATCGCAGGCTGTGCCGGCGGCGGTTTTGAAAATATCTGTGCTGCCGCAGACATCATCCGTGGCAAATACATCGGATCAGATGAATTTACCTTCAGTGTTTACCCGGCAAGTACACCGATCTACATGGAGCTTGTGAAAAATGGTGCGGTTGCTGACCTGATGGAAGCCGGTACGATCGTGAAGACTGCCTTCTGCGGACCGTGCTTCGGTGCAGGGGATACTCCGGCAAACAATGCATTTTCCATCCGTCACTCTACCCGTAACTTCCCGAACCGTGAAGGAAGCAAGCTGCAGAGTGGACAGATCGCATCTGTTGCCCTTATGGATGCACGTTCCATTGCCGCAACTGCTGCGAACAAAGGTTTCCTTACTCCGGCAACAGATTTTGATATTGAATACAAGAACCCGACCTACCACTTTGATTCCAGAATTTACGCCAACCGTGTATTTGACAGCCACGGCGTTGCTGATCCTTCGGTTGAGATCAAATTCGGACCGAACATCAAAGACTGGCCGGCAATGAGCGCTCTTCCTGAGAACCTGATCCTGAAGGTCGTATCTGAGATCCACGATCCGGTTACAACGACAGACGAACTGATCCCGTCCGGCGAGACTTCTTCTTATCGTTCCAACCCGCTTGGACTTGCTGAATTTGCACTTTCCAGAAAGGATCCTGCCTATGTAGGACGCGCGAAAGAGGTCCAGAAAGCCCAGAAAGCGATTGAAGCAGGTACTTGTCCACTGGATGTACTGGATGAATTAAAACCGGTGATGGCAGCAATCCAGAAGTCTTATCCGGAAGTCGGCAAAGGAAATATCGGTGTCGGAAGTACCATTTTCGCGGTCAAACCTGGTGATGGTTCTGCCCGTGAGCAGGCTGCTTCCTGCCAGAAGGTCCTCGGCGGCTGGGCGAATATCGCGAATGAGTACGCAACCAAACGTTACCGCTCGAACCTGATCAACTGGGGCATGCTTCCGTTTATTACCGAAGAGGAACACACAAAGCTTTCTTTCAGGAACGGTGACTATCTCTTCGTGCCGGATATCCGCAAAGCAGTAGAAGATAAAGCTTCCACAATCAAGGCTTATGTCGTAGGCGATGATCTGAAGGAGATCGATCTGAAGCTCGGTGATCTGACGGATGCAGAACGTGAGATCATCCTCAAAGGATGTCTGATCAATTATTACAGAGGTTAATTTTTCTCAGACAATGATATGATTTAAAAGGGACGGAAATTTTTCTGTCCCTTTTTGCAACACTTCCGACTTTTTTATACTCTTATATACAAAGAACCTGTTATGAGAGGAGGGACCTTATGATCGATGCAATTGCATTTAAAGAATTATATAAGACGGTTTATCAGGATCTGTATCGTTTTGCGCTCTGCATGATGCATCATCCGCAGGATGCAGAAGACGCCGTCAGTGAAGCCGTTCTTTCCGCCTATGAGAACATACATAAATTACGCAAAGAAGAAGCATTCCGTTCCTGGATCTTTCAGATTCTGGCAAATGTGTGCCGCCGGAAGTTAAAGAGCCGTGAACGGACCGAGACCGAGCTGAAAGAAGATCATGCTTCTGCCACATACTGTGACGGACTCCGCACAGATGTCGAGCGTGCTTTTCTTATTCTCGATGAAGACGATCAGCTGATTATCGGCTTATCCGTCTATGGCGGTTACAACAGTAAAGAGATCGGAAAAATGCTAAGGCTGAACCCGAATACAGTCCGCTCCCGCAGAAAGCGTGCCCTCGAAAAGATGAGCTGGCTTCTGAAAGAGTAGGATAAAAGAGTAATAGGAGGTGTTTCATATGACAGATCACGAAAAAGAAATACTGGATAAAATAAAACAATCTACGGAAAAAACTCCTGTTCCGGAAAGCCTTGCACCGGATCAGATTATGAAAATGCTGGAAGAGCATAACAGCACTCAGGCTTCCGGACATATCCCGAAAAAGCATGGATTTTCCCGCGGCCACCGGATGCGCGGAGGACTTATTGCTGCCGCACTGGTACTGGTTGTCGGCATTGGTGCCCACATCCGCCAGCAGAATCTTTCTTCAGATTCAGCCACTTCTTCCACAAAAGGCAGTTCTTCAATCGGTACATCCTCCGGTAAGCTTGCCTCTTCCGATACTTTAGAGACGGCAACCGATTATGATGAAGTCTACACATACCTGCAATCTTATCAGGATGAGTTGGATTCTTCATCTGTTACCAGTTCAACTGACAGCGGAATTGTCATGTATTCAACTAAAACAGCCGACAGTGGTGCACGCACCGATAGTTCCAGCTCCTCTTCGGATTCTTCAACAGCCTCTGCACGTGCTGTGGATACTTCATTTTCCGATACCAACGTCCGCACAGAAGGCGTCGGTGAAGCAGACATTGTAAAAACGGATGGAAGTTATCTTTATACACTGAAAGCAAACTCACAGGAAATTTCCATTGTAGATATCCGGTCTGATCAGATGAAGGTTGTTTCCGGCATTTCGCTGAATGAGAATTTTCAGGCATCCGAATTTTACCTGAGTGACCAGAAGCTTTTTGTCCTTGGCAACATGCAGAACACGCAGGTTGATTCTGACAGTAAAACCTTGTATCGCGGCAGCTGTACCCGTATCCAGACTTATGATCTGGCAGATATCAACAATCCGAAATCCATCGGAACCGTGGATCAGAGTGGTTACTACCGCACTTCACGTTTTAAAGACGGATATCTGTATGTATTCAGCGACTATTATATTTACGATACGATCACCAAAAAAGATTATCCTTCCTATGTTCCGCTTGTTGGTGACAATCTTCTGAAGCAGTCGGATATCTATCTCCCGACGAACCATGCAGCAGATCAGTACCTTGTTGTCAGCTCCGTTTCCGCTTCCAGTCCGGATAAGGCAGCAGACCAGAAAGCAGTCATGTCTGAGAATGGCGAAGTCTATGTGAGTGAGAACAACATTTATATTTACGAGTATGCGAACAGCAGTATCCTCGCAGATAATCTTGCGGCAAAGAATCAGACGATCCTCCGCAAGCTGTCTTACAATAAAGGAAAACTTTCCGGCTCTGCCCAGGGCAAAGTAAAAGGATATCTGAACGATTCCTTCAGCATTGATGAGTATGACAATACGTTACGGCTGGTGACAACGGTTACGCATAATGTCGGAAGCTCTTCACAGTCCAATTCAGTCTATGTGCTGGATGCAGATTTGAAAACAATCGGTAAGATCGAGGATCTTGCCAAAAATGAACAGGTCTATTCCGCAAGATTTTTGGGCAATACCGGTTACTTTGTAACTTATGAACAGACAGATCCTTTATTCTCCGTAGACTTTTCCGATCCGGAGAATCCGAAGATCCTTGGCAAGCTGAAAATTCCCGGCTTTTCGGAATACCTGCATTTTTACAGTGATAACCTGCTTCTTGGCATCGGTATGGATACCGATGAAAATGGCATTACAAACGGGGTAAAGATCTCCATGTTTGATATCAGTGATCCTTCGGATGTGAAGGAAGTCAGCAAGTACACACTGGATCAGTACTATTACTCGGATGTTTTTTCTGACTACCGTGCAGCACTGGTTGATCCGGAAAAGAATCTGATCGGCTTTCCGCTTTCCGGATCTGCCAACCAGTATGTGATCCTTTCTTACGATAAAGATCAGGGCTTCCAGGTACAGATGCAGGAGGAAGTCAACGGTAATTCTTATCTTGGAACCCGCGGTGTGTATGCAAACGAAAAGTTCTATGTGATCAATGGAAATGCAATTGAAGCATACCGGATGGGAGACTATGTGAAGATAGATGATCTGCTGCTATAGTGCAGCTTTGCAGAAGGAGCTGCCGCTCCGCATACTTTGTACACCATTCCACATCATTGTATACACCAAAATCGTATATAATCGAGTAGGCTGACTCCTACTCGATTCTTATACTTTGTACATCATCTCGCTTAACAGCTCGATGATGTACATTCGCCAAATGCAGATCCTTGTGCAAGCACAAATCTGCACTTGGCTCATCGTATACACAAAAACAGGTGCCCACTGGGATATATCACTAAGATATACTTACGTGGACACCTGTTTTATATTTTCATTTACCTGTTATTCCACACCGTTAAAGCAGTAGGTACATACCTGGCATGCATCAATCCCGATTGATTTGATCAGATCATCCAGTCTGTGATAACGAAGTGAAGTGAAATTCTGTCTCTTGCGGATTTCCTCCAGCATTGCTGCATACCGGTCACTGTTCGGATCCGCATATTCACTCAGTACATTGACATCATTGTCGCCTTCCCACTCACGGATGATCCTTCTTGTGATCAAATCCAGATCTGATTTGGAACGGGAGAAGTTCAAATATTTGCATCCGTACAAAAGCGGTGGACATGCCGGGCGGACATGCACTTCTTTTGCGCCACTCTGATACAGGAACTCTGTCGTCTCACGGAGCTGTGTGCCACGCACGATAGAATCATCGATCAGCAGCAGGCTCCTGTCTTCGATCAGACTATGTACCGGGATCAGTTTCATTCTGGCGATCAGATTACGCTGACTCTGTGTTGTCGGCATGAAGGATCTTGGCCAGGTCGGAGTATATTTGATAAATGGTCTTGCATACGGAATACCTGATTCATTTGCATAGCCTATCGCATGAGCGATACCCGAATCCGGAACTCCTGCAACAATATCCACGTCGATCGAATGGTCATCTCTCTGTGCTAAAAGCTTTCCACAGTTGTAACGCATTTCTTCTACACCAACCCCTTCATAAGAAGAAGTAGGATATCCATAGTATACCCACAGGAACGAACAGATTCTCATCTTTTCACATGCAGGACTTACAGTCTCCACAGATTCCGGTGTCACGTAGACGATTTCTCCAGGTCCCAGCTCTTTGTAATCTGTGTATCCAAGGTTGATATATGCAAAGCTTTCAAAGGAAACGCAGTATGCATTCTCTTTCTTTCCGATCACAACCGGTGTACGTCCGAGAAGGTCTCTGGCTGCATAAATTCCATTCTCTGTCAGAAGCAGAAGCGTCATCGAGCCTTCAACTACTGACTGCACATAACGGATTCCCTCAACAAACGAATCCTTTTTACAGATCAATGCCGCAACCAGCTCTGTAGAATTGATCTGTCCATTGGTCATAGACTGAAAATGTGTATGTCCATTTTCATAAAGATTCCGAATCAGCTGATCCGCATTATTGATCTTACCTACTGTCGTAATTCCAAAGCACCCCAGATGCGACTGGATCAGAATTGGCTGTGGATCATAATCTGAAATACATCCAATTCCAATATTTCCCTTCATTGTATCAACATCTTTTTCAAATTTTGTACGGAACGGCGAATTTTCAATATTATGAATCGCTCTCTTCCAGCCATCACTTCCGTAAGTAGCCATACCTCCGCGGCGGGTTCCAAGATGCGAATGATAATCTGTTCCATAAAAAAGATCCAGATTACATGCTTCTTTTGATGCAACGCCAAAAAATCCTCCCATATCTGTAGGTCTCCTTTCTTTATCCCAATGCCATAGCCTGTATTTTTCATCTATTTTTTAGTGTATCATGCATTTATGGGCGGAAACAATAGCAAAACCCCGAATATATTGCAAATGGCTATAACTATTTCTAATCGTATTTATAATTGTTTGAATTTTCTGATATATATATTACAATTTCAATTCTTTCTAATTTTACCAAAATTATTTCAAAATTATATTGACAAATAAGTATTTGGGTGTTATTATTAAGTCAATCCAAAAGAAAAGAAGTTCCTGACGAGAAAGGGAATTTCAAAAAGATATTTTTTTAATCTGTTACATAGTTTCATATATACTCGCCAAGAGTATAAGATGAAGAGCCAGATCAGAAAAGGGTAACAAGAATAATTGTTATTTGAAGGTTAGAAAGTTTTAAAAAAGCAACTATACATTTTGGTTATGAGCGTTTTGTAAGTGGAGTGTGTAGAGAACAATTTTTTAAATTGATAATTTATAATAATAAGAGAAAATTGATATCTGACTTCTGAACAGAAAAAAGTATAAGAGAAAAAAAATATCCGGATAAAATTTTGGAACGAGAACGAAAGGAAGGAGGCTTTGACCGTTGGATATTTCATCATCTAAAACTCAATATGTTAATGGTATGGCAAATGTAAATTCCTGTGAGATGAGCCTTAACCATAGATTATAATCCGGTAAGAGAAAAGTTAATGATAAAAAAGGTCGGAGTAGTAGATAAACCGGAAGCGATTATAAGATATAAAAAGATTCAGCATTTGTTGACATATTGAAGTAAATACCACAGTAATTCAAGATCAGAAAATGTGTAAAGAAACATTCATTGATAAGTAAATTTAACAGTGACGAGAAAGCTGATAAATACAAAAATTGAATTACCTGATTATATAAAATAACAAAAGATCAGAATTGATCAAAATCGATTCATATGATTTCATTTTTATAAATTTTATAAAATCTGAATATCATATGAAATGCTCAAAGAACTTACAGGAATAAGAATTACTTAATTCCTCCGATATAAAAATAAAAATTATAAAATAAAAATTACAATTGAATATTCCGAGACAGCCATTTAAAAGATGGCTGTCTCCTTTTTTTCTGTTACCAGCTCCCAATTTGTGAATTTTTTGTAATATTTTTTTAACATTTCTGAAAAATATCAGCCGTAATTTTTGACATTGACAACGCTCTATGATACACTTAGTAAGTAAAATTATAAGACTTTTGTTTTCCGTTTCTGGTACAAAAGTCAGACTTACTGAGGAAAAGTAAAATAATTAATAATAATCATATGAGGTGAGAAACGTTGGATAAATATGAATATCGCGCAAAGACAGAGCAGATGCTTGCGTATGCCGAACAGAAGTCTTACCAGAAAGCGATGTCGATTGCAGATACGATCGACTGGCGTAAAGTAAAAAATACCGCCATGCTCTCTACCGTAAGCGAAATCTATGAAAATGCGGGGGAACTTGGTAAAGCACGTGATACCTTATTTATTGCGTATGATAAAGCACCTTCCAGCAGAAAGGTTGTATACCGCCTGGGAATTATTTCTCTGAAGCTGGGACATTTCGATGAAGCAGCTGATTGCTACGAAGAATTTGTCAAGCTTGCTCCGAAAGATCCAAACCAGTACATTCTCCGGTATAAGATCTTAAAAGCACAGAAAGCGCCAGTCAAAGAACAGATTGAAGCTCTTGAAGATTTCAAGCATTCTGAATACGTTGAAAAATGGGCATATGAACTTGCCAGATTATACGCTGAAGCTGGTATGACTTCCGAATGTCTTGATGAATGTGATGATCTGATTCTCTGGTTCAGCGAAGGTACTTATGTATACCAGGCAATGGAACTTAAAATGAAATACAAACCGCTGACTCCACTTCAGCAGGAAAAATACGATCATCGAAATGATGGTATCGGCCGTAAGGATTCTTCCAAGAGAAAACCTTCCTTCCGAAAATCCAAAGAACGTCCGGCACCGAATCCACGAATTGCAGGCAAGGTCCGCAAAGATGTACATGTCACAGACAGTATTGATCTTCCGGATCTTCCAGAGCCAATGGCCCGGACACATGCTTCCGAACCAGAAGCTGAGTCACAGCCAAAGCCCCGGATTCGAAGCACTTCCGATATTTCCACAACCATTTCCGGTGCTTCCCTTTCAGATGCCCTGAAAGCTGGTGTTGCCGTTGCAAGTGGTGCAGTTGCTCCTGAATCTGCTTCAGACGATTCACAGATGACCGGTAAGATGAAGATTGAAGAAATTCTTGCCAACTGGGAAGCAACCCAGCGTGAAAATGCAAAGATTCTTGAAAAGAGCCAGGAGGAAGCTGAGAAAGAAAAAGCCCTGCGCGAAAAGAAGAAAGAAGAAGAAGAGGAAGTTCTTGGAGCTACAAAACCAATCCTTTCTGATGATATCCGCAAACTGATGGAACAGCTTGAAAATGGTGAAGAGCCTGAAATCACCGATGAAGATGCTGAAGATTTCGTTGATGATGAAGAGGATGAAGCGACTGAAAGCCCGGAAGATTCATCCAAAGAAGCTTCAGACACTGACGAGGAAGAGCCGGAAGAAAATGATTTTGAAGAAATCGTTGACTCCGAAGAAGATGATGAATCGGATGCGGTTTACGATGAAGAAGCTGAATACGAGGATGAAGACGATTCCGAGGATGACGACGACGAGGAATACGAGGATGAAGATGATTCCGAGTATGACGACGACGA
>ENA-ORTV01003128-ORTV01003128.1-human-gut-metagenome-genome-assembly--contig:-NODE-3128-length-14380-cov-2.672740_pt1 | contig 14380 bp, 9 predicted proteins | sample MGYA00241915_ERZ509194 | MGnify/ENA primary metagenome ERZ509194 (study PRJEB26280, sample SAMEA2338810) | human gut metagenome | biome: human gut; feature: human-associated habitat; material: faeces... | reverse complement strand
TATCTCGCCGAGCCATTCGGAATTTTCGCCCGGCGGGAGCATTGCCCTGAGCCTCTCCAGGGTCTTTCTCAAGTCGCCGAGAATATGGGCGTCGGAGACTATGTTCTTGTCAAACTCCGCCGCGTCTATGTCTATATGTATTATCTTCGCCTTCGGAGCGAAGCTCGCCTTGCTCGCGGCGACGCGGTTTGAAAATCTCGCGCCCGCGGCTATGAGCAGGTCGCAGTTGAGAGCCGCAGTATTGGCGGCGGGGTTTCCGTGCATACCGACAAGCCCCAAGAAAAGCTTCGCCGAGCAGGGATAAGCGCCGAGCCCCATCATCGAGCACGCGACGGGGATTTGCAGCTTTTTTGCGAACGCCACGAGCGCTTCGGACGCGCCCGAGCTTATCGCTCCGCCGCCGACATAGATAAGCGGTCTTTTTGCTTTTGCTATCATCTGCGCCGCGCGTGCGAGCTGAGCTTCCTCGGGCTCTTTTGCCCGCGCGGGCTCGCTCTTCGGGGCGCGATCGTATTTCTCGCTCTGCGCCGCGATATCCGCCGGGATATCGACGAGCACCGGGCCTTTTCTGCCCGACTGTGCTATAGAAAACGCCTCGCGGACATCCTGCGCCACTCCGCGCTCGCCCGACGCTATGAACGAATACTTCGTCACCGGCATCGTGACGCCCGCGATATCGACCTCCTGGAAGGAGTCGCTGCCGAGCAGCGAGGTCTTGACGTTCCCGGTTATCGCAACAACGGGACTTGAGTCCATGTATGCGGCGGCAATTCCCGTCACGAGGTTGGTAGCGCCCGGACCCGAAGTCGCAATAACGACGCCCGTTTTGCCCGTCGCGCGCGCGTAGCCGTCCGCCGCGTGAGCCGCCGCCTGCTCGTGGCAGGTTAGTATATGGCGAATTTTATCGCATTTGTAAAGTTCATCGTAGATATCGAGCACCGCGCTGCCCGGATAGCCGAAAACCGTATCGACTCCCTGTTCGAGCAGAACATCTATCAGCGCCCGCGCACCCGTTGAATTCATAAACTCGCCTCTGAAAAATTTATTTTACCGAGAATTTGAAGCTCGTGCGGCTTCTGAACGTCTCGCCCGCCTTGAAAATGCAGGGCGGAAAGTTCGGACGGTTCGGGGAATCGGGATAGAACTGAGTTTCAAGGCAGAAGCCCGCGTGCTTGTTCATCAGCGTGCCGCCCTTGCCGGGGATGTTGTTGAGGAAGTTTCCGGTGTAGAGCTGAACACCGGGCATATCGGTAGTTACTTCCATAACGCGCCCGCTCTCGGGGTCATATGCGGTCGCAAACGCGCCCTGCGTATCGGAATCTATGCAGAAATTGTGGTCATATCCGCCGTTTGCAAGCTCTATCTGGGTGTCTGCGCAGTTGATATCTCTGCCGATAGCCTTCATCTGTCTGAAATCGAACGCCGTTTCGGTGACGTCTCTTATCTCGCCGGTGGGTATACTGTCCGCATCCATGGGAGTGTAGTGCGAGCAGGACAGGCGAAGCTCCTGCGAGAGGACGTTCGGGCGCTTGTATGAGCCGAGATTGAAATATGCGTGGTTAGTCATATTTATCGGAGTATCCTCGGTGCAAACGGCCTCATAGGAAATCGAAAGCTCGTTGCTGTCATCAAGAGTGTAGGTCACCCTTGCGCTCATCTCGCCGGGGAAGCCGTTTGAGCCCTCGGGGCTCGTATATTCGAGAACAAGGCTCTCGCCCTCGACTCTCGCCGCCCAAACCGCGTGGGAAAACTCGCCGCCGCCGTGCAGGCAGGTCTTGCCGTTTTCGTTCTTTATCACATCGAACTCTTTGTCTCCGACTCTGAAACGGCCGCCGCAGATGCGGTTTGCATATCTGCCGACGATCTGACCCTGATAGTCGGAGCGCTCGACATGACCCTCCAAATCGTCAAAGCCTATGAGGACATCCTCAAAGTTACCGTCTCTGTCGGGCGCAAAGAGCGACTGCCAGGTTGCGCCGTAGGTTATGACGGACGCGCTGACGCCGTTTGAATTTTTAAGCTCGTATATATCGACCTCTCTTTTGTCGGGAAGAGTGCCGAAAAGTTTCTTTGAAATCATTAATAAATCCTCCTGTTGTTATATTGACTCATAATAAATTATACATTATTATATCGTCAAGTGTCAAGAAAAGCGAAAAATGCGCGGCAAAAAATATTCTGTTTTTATTGACACGCTTAAATCCGCAGTTTATAATAAAATTAATTTAGTACAGTAAAGTCTTGAATCTGCGGCAAAGAATGATTCGGGACTTACCGAAAGGGGAATAACAATGGGTTCGTCAAAGGCAAAATACATGGGCTTCAAGGAGATTGCGGCATATTCGCTCGGGCTTTTCGGCTTTCAGGCGATAGTCGGACTTCTCAACTCGTATCAGGCGGAATTTGATGCGTCGATACTCGGCGCGGATATCGCGGTAGTCGGTATTCTCGTGCTCGTCGCAAAAATCCTCTCCGCGGTTTTCGATCCGTTCGTCGGCAACATGATCGACCGCTCGAAGAGCAAAAAGGGCAAGTTCAAATCGATGATAGCAAAGTCGATACTTCCCCTGCTCGTCATGACCTCGGCGGTGTTCATAGATGTGCCGTTTAAGACGAACAAGGTCGCCGTCTACATATGGATCTTCGTGACCTACCTGCTCTGGAGCTTTGCGATGACCCTCGGCGACGTGCCCTCGCAGGGCATAGCCTCCGTCCTCACCCCCGACCCGACGGAGCGCACAAATGTCGTCTCAATTTCGAACACCTTCAAGCAGATAGGCTTCTCAGCCTGCGTCGTTATAGTGCCGATAGCCTGCCTTATCATTCCCGGAGGCTCCAAGGTGCTCGTCAAGAGCGGCGAGACGGATCTGCCGATGATAGCAAACGAGTATCTGTTCACAGCCGTCCTCACGGCCGTGCTCGGCTGCGCGCTGTTCATGCTCATCCCGCTCATCAGCGAGGAGCGCGTGCCCTACTCGGCGGGCGAAAAGATTTCTTTTAAGGATATGCTGAACACGCTCAAATCGAACAAGCCGTTCATGCTCGTTATAATATCATATTTCCTCGGCTTCGGCCGTCAGATGGCTATGGGAATCCAGGTTCAGGCCGCCAACATACTTCTCGGCTCGCAGAACCTCGTCGCCGTGCTCGGCATCTCGACCGCGATAGGCACGATGATAAGCATGGCCGCCTGCCCGTTCCTCATAAAGAAGCTCGACGAAAAGAAGGTCTTTATCGGTCTGTCGGTCTACGGCTTTATAGCATCCGTGTTCTCGTTCGTGATAGCCCACTTCTGGTTTATAAACCCCGGCAATACGGTGCTCACCGTGCTCTTCTATTTCTCGCTCTTCCTCTTAGGGCTGCAGTTTGCATCCGTCAATCTCATGCCCATGATAATGACCGCCGACTGCGTTGACTACTACGAGTACGAGACGGGCAAGCGCATGGAGGGTACGGCATATTCGGTGCTCACGCTGACCATAAAGATCTGCCTTGCGCTCGGCATGGCGCTCGGTCTTGTTTTCGTTCAGATCTCCGGCTACTCCGACACCGTGCGCGAGATAGCCGCGGGCACCGCCGCCGGCTTTTCGACAAAGACCAAGGACACCGTGTTCTTCGCCTATTCTGTCGTCCCCGGAATTCTCTCCCTACTCTCCGCATTCCCGATATTCAAATACGATATCGTCGGCAAGAAAAAGCAGGAGATATCCGACGCGCTCCAGGCAAGAAGAGCCGCCGCAGAGAAATAAAAAGCAAAAAGCTATCCTCCGTATGAGACATACGGAGGATTCAATCTGTCGAAAAAGTCTGTCATTGCACGGACTCAAGACTCCCCTGTGTAAGGGGAGCTGTCACGGCGAAGCCGTGACTGAGGGGTTGTTGTAATGAAAGTTCAAAATACTCAGCATTTTTGAAAAATTTCAACTTATTCGGAACAATCCCTCCGGCGCTTCGCGCCACCTCCCTTTACACAAGGGAGGCTTTGGTTTTTGCACCCCAAAAACCGGGTTTATCGACACGTTGTATCCCCCGTATGATGCCATACGGGGGATTTTTTGTTGGGGCTATTTTAGGCTCCCTTGTGTAAAGGGAGCTGTCAGCCGTCAGGCTGACTGAGGGATTGTTTTACTGCGAAATCTATATAATCACAAACGCCGTCAAAATTTTCGTTGATTTCATTATTGGGGATACGAATTATTTTAACTCCGTATTTCTCTAAAAATTCTGTTCTCTCCGCATCTTTTTCCATGGCTTCACTTTCATAGTGCTGAGAACCATCAAGTTCTATAACGAGTTTGGCTTTTGCGCTGTAAAAATCCGCGATATATCTTCCAAGTACCTTTTGTCTTGAAAAACGGATAGGATAATTGCGCAAAAAATCATACCAGAGATGCCGTTCCTCTTTTGTCATCTCTTTTCGCAGCTGCTTTGCCAACGGAACAAGCTGTTTGTTATGTTTCGACTGCATTGCAATCCCTCCGTCTCATCTTCGCCGAGCCACCTCCCTTTGCACAAGGGCGGCTGATAAAAGTTGCGATTATTTTATTCAAACATCGCCTTGAAGGCTTTTATCCACTCGCGTGCTATCAGCGCGTGACCGCTCTCCGTCGGGTGGATGCCGTCCCATATCCAGTAGGCGCAGTCGCGTCCCTCTGCGGCGCTGTCGAAAACTTTTTGAAGCGGGATAAAAAATATTCTGTCATCCTTTTCGGCAATGCGGCGGCAGACCTGCGAATATCTGCTCAGCTTCCTGCGGCAAACGTCCTCCTCCGACTTGTATCTGTCCCTTGTCGGCAGGAAAAACGGCTCCATGAGGAACACCTTCAGCTCGGCGTTCGTCTCGAAGGACTGCGAAAGCATATTTTCGAGATTGCTTTCATATTCCTCCGGCTCAATATGATTTTCGTCCTCGAAAAGGAAACAGTCGTTTACTCCGATAAGTATGCTTAAAATATCCGGCTCTATGTCGAGCGCGTCCTCGCGCCAACGGCGGAGCAGTCCGCGCGTCGTGTCGCCGGAAATGCCGCGGTTTACGAATTGAAGTCCGGCATCCGGGTATTCCGCGCCAAGCATCCCGCTGACAATAAATGCGTAGCTGTGCCCTATCTGATGGTTGAGATCGTGGCGGCGTTCGGGCTCTTTGTATCTGTTGCCGTCCGTTATCGAATCGCCCTGAAAAAGTATCTTCATTTTTCTCCTCCTCAGTCTATATCCGCAAAAACCGTGTCTGTTATTTCTCCGCGGCAAGTGCCGTTGCTAAGGTCAACGAGCCGCGCCTCAAACGCAGGCTCGAGCTCCTGCGGTATTCTCATTTTCACCGTCACCGCGTCCTCGAACGCCGTGTCCTCAACTATGCCGCCCTGCTCCGGGATAAGCGAGGCGAGCCGCCCGTAGAATGTATAGTCACAGCGGATTTTCACTATGCTGCACTCGGCACGGGTCACTATGCCGCCCGCATCGACTGCGATTTTCGCCGCGTGCGAATAGGCTCTGACGAGTCCCCCGCCGCCTAAAAGTATTCCGCCGAAATATCGGGTGACAACCAGAACGCAGTCGGTCAGCTCTTCTTTTTGCAGGACATTGAGTGCCGGCATTCCCGCCGTGCCCTGCGGCTCGCCGTCATCCGAAAAGCGGCAGATGTTGCCCTCTCTGATTATATATGCCGGGACATTGTGCGTCGCGTCCCAGTGCTTCGAGCGGATAGAGTCTATAAACGCCGCCGCGTCCTCCTGAGTCGTGACGGGCGATATATAGCCGATGAACCGCGAACGCTTTTCAACGAACTCGGCACTCGCCGCCGCTCTTATGGTTCTGTACTGCATATTGCCGCCTCCCGTGCGTCTTATTCTTCCTCGCCGCCGTCGTTCTTCTCATACGGGAATTCGTAGACAACCTCTAATTTATGCCCGCGCATCCAAAGCGACGGCGTTACGCGCAGAGTGTAGCCGCAGCCGTTGGGGGTTATCCACTCGTGCATCGGAAGCTGCGGAAGTCCGAAATTCGTGAGCAGCGCCATCATAACACCGCCGTGGGTGACTATCGCCGCGCGGTCGGTCTCGGTCTTTATCAGTCCGTCAACTATCTTTATAAAGCCCTCGCACACGCGCCTTGCGAAGGCCTCGTTGCTCTCGCCGAACGGCGGCTCGACGCCCTGCTCACCGGCAAGCCAGCGCGGGAACATAGGATAATCCTTGAGCTCCTCCGCGTCCTTGCCCTCGAACTCGCCGAAATTGCACTCTATGAGCGAGTCTATTGTTATGCACTTGTTGTCGGGATAGAGTATCGCCGCAGTGTCCGTGCAGCGCTTGAGCGGGCTTGATATAACCGCGCCGACAGGCGGATAGACGAGCTCCGAGCGCATATTTTCGAGCTGCTTTCTGCCCTCTTCGCTGAGCTCGACGTCGGTATGACCGATGTATTTTCCCTCGGTCTCCTCTCTTGTGGCGCCGCTTCTGATGATATATATAATATAGCTTTTCATATTTCCTCCAAAAATACGCCGAGTATTTTGTTGAACTGTATAATTGAAAATCGACAGATATCTGCTATAATGATTATACAGATTGTATAAATAAAAGGGGTATCTATATGGCAACAGGTATAACTGCGCGGCTGTCCGCACTTCGAAAGGAAAAGGGCATAAGCCAGAAGGAAGCCGCAGCGGGGCTGGGCGTCTCGCAGGCTCTGCTCTCCCACTACGAAAACGGAATACGCGAATGCGGGCTTGATTTTCTCTGCCGCGCGGCCGACTACTACAATGTCACTACCTTTTGGGTATAAGCGAATCGAAGCGCGGCTTTGAGGGCGCATTCGGCATAAACGGCGACATCTACTCCGACGCGGAGCTCAGCACGCTGACAATATTCCGCGTTGCGGGCAAGCTCCGAAAGTTTCTGACCTTCCGCCAGGAGAACAGCGGCACCTCCTCGGACGTCATGCACATGATATACTGCCTGATTATGTACAGAATCATAATCGCAGAGTCCGCCAAGGGCACGCTCCCCTGCGAATGGGTTCCGAACGCCGAAGTGCTCAACGACCGAAATTACCTCAATATCATTGACCGCGTCGCAAACGAGCTGATAACCGCCGGCTCAAACGCGTCGCGTCAGATACCCGATAAGATACCTCTGTCCTTCAAAACCGTAATAGAACAGGCGCAAAGCATTATCAACTCCCGCTGCGAAAAGAGCGGGATAAAGCTCGGCGATATATACACCACCGAGTTCTGATTATATTCTCGCCACTCCGCTGTCTCTCGCAGCCTGCGCCACCGCCTCGGCGACCGTCTTTCCGACGCGCTCGTCGAACGCCGCGGGCAGGATGTAATCGGGATTCAGCTCCTCATCGCTGACGAGAGAGGCTATTGCCTTCGCGGCGGCTATCTTCATCTGCTCGTTTATGTCGCTTGCGCGGACATCGAGCGCACCGCGGAAAATTCCCGGGAACGCGAGGACATTGTTAATCTGATTCGGGAAGTCGCTTCTGCCCGTGCCGACTACCGCAGCGCCCGCAGCCTTGGCAAGGTCGGGCATTATCTCGGGCACGGGGTTCGCCATGGCCATGATTATGGCATTCTCGGCCATGGACTCCGCCATCTCGGAGGTCACTATTCCGGGCGCGGAGACTCCGACAAAAATATCGGCTCCTTTCATCGCGTCGGCTAAAGTGCCGGTGCGGTGATTTTTATTTGTAAATGCGGCTATCTCCGCCTTTGCGGGAGTCAAATCGTCGCCCGCGCAGATTATGCCCTTGCGGTCGCACATGATTATCTCTCCCGCGCCCTTGGAGTCAAACAGCTTCGCTATCGCAACGCCCGCGGCGCCCGAGCCGCTGAAAACAACGGTGCAGTCCGAGAGCTGCTTTTTGACTATTTTAAGCGCGTTCATAACGGCCGCAAGGCAGACCACCGCCGTGCCGTGCTGATCGTCGTGGAAAATCGGGATATCCGTGCGTTCCTTGAGCTTTCGCTCTATCTCGAAGCAGCGCGGGGCCGCAATGTCCTCGAGATTCACTCCGCCGAACGAGCCGGCGAGCAGAGCGACGGTGTTCACTATTTCGTCAACGTCCTTCGAGCGCACGCAAAGCGGTATCGCGTCAACATCGCCGAACGCCTTGAAGAGCACGCATTTGCCCTCCATAACGGGCATACCCGCCTCGGGGCCAATGTCACCGAGTCCCAGCACCGCAGTGCCGTCCGTGACGACCGCGACGGTGTTCCAGCGGCGCGTTAAGTCGTAGCTTTTGCTGACGTCGTCCTTTATCTCAAGGCACGCCGCCGCGACTCCGGGAGTGTAGGCAAGGGACAGCTCGTCCTTGTTGCCGACCCCTGCTCTCGGCTTTATCTCCAGCTTGCCGCGCAGTTTATAGTGAAGCTTCAGTGATTCGCTCAGATAATCCATTTTAGTTTTCCTTTCCTGTTGCTCGGTATTTTTACGGCCGCCGATCAGAAAACCGGTCGGCGGCCAGATAATATCAGTCCTTCGCCCAGTCGCGTGAACGCTCGACTGCGCGTTTCCAGCCCTTGTAGAGCTCGTCACGGTGTGACTTCTCCATCTGGGGGGTGAATATTCTCTCGATTTCGCGGTTCTGCGCTATCTCAGCCCTGTCCTTCCAATAGCCGACGGCAAGACCCGCGAGATATGCTGCGCCCAGAGCCGTCGTCTCAACGGTCTTGGGTCTGTCAACTATCGTGCGTATCATATCCGACTGTATCTGGAGCAGGATATTGCTGACGCTCGCGCCGCCGTCGACGCGCAGCTCCGTAAAGGTTATGCCCGAATCGTCCTCCATCGCTTCAAGGAGATCCGTCATCTGATAGGCTATCGCCTCAAGGACGCTTCGCGCGATGTGGGCGCGGTTGACTCCGCGCGTGAGTCCGACTATGCAGCCGCGCGCATACATATCCCAATAGGGCGCGCCGAGTCCCGTGAACGCGGGGACAAAATATATGCCGTTGGCATCGGGCACGCTCTCGGCGAGCTCGTCGCAGCGTTTGGCGTTGTCTATCATATGCAGCTCATCGCGCAGCCACTTGATAACCGAGCCTGCGTTGAACGCGGAGCCCTCTATGGCATATTCGACCTTGTCGCCGATACCCCACGCGACGCCGGTGAGCAGGTTGTTCTTCGACTTGACGCGCTTCTCGCCAGTGTTCATCAGCAGGAAGCAGCCCGTGCCGTAGGTGTTCTTCGCCTGACCGGGCTCAAAGCAGGCCTGACCGAACAGAGCCGCCGGCTGATCGCCTATTGCGCCCGAAATCGGAATACCCTCGAGTTCCTCAAGGCCGATTATGCCGCCCGCGACCTTGCCGTAGACCATACTTGAGGGCTTGACCTCGGGAAGGATGGACATCGGGATATTGAGATATTCGCACATCTTCTCGTCCCAGCAGAGATTGTCAACGTCGAAGAGCATGGTTCTCGATGCGTTGGAGTAGTCGGTTATATGCACTCTGCCGCCGGTGAGATTCCATATGAGCCAGGTCTCAACCGTGCCGAAGAGCAGCTGATCCGCCTCGGCGAGCGCGCGTGCGCCCGGGACATTGTCAAGTATCCACTTTATCTTTGTGCCGGAGAAATATGCGTCTATGACAAGACCCGTCTTGTCCTTTATGTACTCCTCCATGCCGTCCGCCTTTATCTGCTCGCAGAGCTCTGCCGTGCGGCGGCACTGCCAGACGATGGCGTTATAGACGGGCTTTCCCGTCTCCCTGTCCCACATGATAGTGGTCTCGCGCTGATTGGTTATACCGATAGCCGCTATATCCTCGGGCTTCACTCCGCTCGAAGAAAAGACGGAGGGCAGCGCCTGAAACTGGCTGAAAAGTATCTCCATGGGGTCATGTTCAACCCAGCCCGCAGCAGGATAAATCTGATCGAACTCCTTCTGCGCTTTGGCTATAATGTTGCCCTTCTTGTCAAAAACGATAGCTCGCGAGCTGGTCGTTCCCTGGTCGAGTGCAAGGACGTATTTTGCCACTTGTATCCTTCCTTTCAATTTACAGATGTCTGTTCTCTGCCCGAGCGCCCGTTTTTCAAGCGTCACGCCGCTCGGCACATAAATTTTCATTATAAATAATAGCTCTAAACATACAAAAAGTCAATGTTATTGGCGAAACACTTCGGCACTTTAACTAAAAAAGTAAAATATTATCAGTTTGCCCTGCGATAGTTCTTTAGTGTAAATATTAAAAAGCTTTTTTGATATATAATATGCTCCGCAAGCTTAAATTAAAGGAGTGTATTTTACTAATGGGAGACAAGCTTTCAGTCATCACGGGCGCTACGGGTCACGTCGGCTACGCACTTGTTAAGGAACTCGAGGCACGCGGCGAAAACTTCAGAATACTCATCAGAAAAGACAGCAAGATTTTTGACGGCATCAATTGCGAGCGCGTATTCGGCGACGTCACCGATCCCGCTTCTCTCGAAAAGGCTTTTGAAGGCGCGGACGTCGTCTATCACCTTGCAGGCGTTATCGAGATAAACAAGGGCAACGAGGACATGACCTGGAAGGTCAATGTCGACGGCACAAAGAACGTCGTTGAGGCGTGCAAAAAGTGCGGCGTAAAGCGCCTTGTCTACGCTTCCTCTGTTGACGCTTACCCCCCGCTCCCCGATAATCAGGTTATGCGTGAGATTTCTCACTTCAATCCCGAGATTCTTGACGGCACCTATGCAAAGACTAAGGCTACCGCCACAAACTATGTATTTGAGAATAACGACGACAAGCTTGAGACAGTTGTCTGCTATCCCGGCGCGTGCTGCGGCCCCTATGACTTCAAGGTCTCTTCCGTCGGCGAAATGGTCAGAATGTTCTTTAACGGCAAGTTCCCCGTATCGCTCGCATTCGGCGCATACAACTTCGTTGACGTGCGCGACGTTGCCAAGGGCATGATCGGCGCCGCCGAAAAGGGCAGACCCGGCGAAGGCTATATCCTCACCGACGAGGTCGTCACCGTTGACGAGCTTATACATATGCTCGCAGATATCTGCGGCACAAAGGCTCCCGGCTTCAAGCTTCCTCTCGGCCTTGCAAAGGCGTTTGCTCCTCTCATGGAGGTCTATTACAACGCCGCAAAGAAGACTCCGCTCTTCACCCGCTACTCCATCCGCAAGCTGACCTCCAACTGCAACTTCAGCTGCGATAAGGCCAAGAAAGAGCTCGGCTACGCTCCCATGGGCGCAAAGCAGTCCTTCACCGACATGGTCGCATGGATAAAGGAATACGAAGGCACCGGCAAGAAGAAATAAGCAGGCCGAATAAAAATGCCCCGACGTTAGCGGGGTGTTCATAAGACACAAAAACCGATCTATGGCTCATAGGTCGGTTTTTTATATTATTGCAGGGTACACAAAAGCACGCCCTTTATCGGTTCGGTGAAAATGAGATTGGCGGGGGGTGCGTCGAGTCGCCGCACCCTACAAAGACATTGAAAAACAAAACAGTCGAATCAATGCGGGCGAATCCGTGCCGCAAATCCCAATTTGCCAATATCTGATACAGCTTCGATTTATACAGGAAAAGTCCCGACAGTACAATGCCTGTCGGGACTTTTCGTTTGCTTTTCCGTTCGGATTATTTGCCGAACAGCTTTTTAAAGAGGTATATTATCGCTCTGAACGGAGCGGTGATGATCTTGAGCAACGTCTTGAAGAATCCATCCTTTTTCTCAACCGTGACCTTGCATTCTGCTTTCACTCCGTCGGCCGATTCGGCGGTTATTATCGCTTCGCCCTCGGCTATCGCGGTGACTGTTCCGTTTTCGTCAACAGTCGCTATCGACGGGTCGGACGAGCTCCATGTGACGGTGCGGTTCCACGCATTGTCGGGCTTCACCGTCGCAGTGATCGTGAATGTATCGCCGACAAACACGGTTTTTTCGCTCTCGGAGAGCTCGATTGCGTCCACTTTAACGGCGCCGAGCCTGGGGATTTTTCTTGTCTGCTCCGCTTTGCAAAGCGAGCACACCCTTCTCTCGAGTCCGTCTTTTTCATATGTCGCTTCTTCTATGACTTCCCACTCGCCCCAGACGTGCCTGCACTGGGAGTCGTCGGCGCAGCGCACGTTCACCAGCGCGAACATATAGTTGTCCGCCCCGATAACTACCTCTTTCCACTGCTCGCGCGTGCCGAGGTAGTAAACGGCTCTTATATCATAGCAGTTTCCGAGCGCGGAGGCTTCGATTTCGGCAACGCTCACGGGGATAGTGAGAGACTCAATATATCTGCACCCGTAGAAAGCTTTTTTGCCTATTTTTTCCACTCCGTCGGGAATGGTATATGAGCTGAGCTTGTTGCCTATGGGATATGCCGACAGCTCGCTCTTATCCTTGTTGAACAGCACTCCGTCAACACTCGAATAGGTTTTGTTTTCGGGCGATACGGTTATGTTCTCAAGCCTTCGGCAGGACGCTATCCATTCGTCGCCTAAACTTTCAACTCCTCTGCCTATTGTTATTGACTCGAGACTTGTGCAGTTGGAAAAAGCAGAGCTGCCTATTGATGTAACGCTGTCAGGGATTACAATCTCTTTTAGGCTTTTGCAGCCGGAGAAAGAGCTACCGTAGTATGTGTTTTCATATTCGGACCATGTTCCTATTGCAGTTACACCATCTGGTATAACTATACTTTCAAGGGAACTGCAGCCGGAGAATGTATATGCCTCTATTGTTGACAGCTTCTTCGGCAAATCTACTTTTGAGAGTGATGTGCAGCCAGAGAAAGCAGAAGAACCTATTTCCGTAACGCTGTCAGGTATTACTATCTCTGCAAGGCTTGCGCAACCTTCAAAAGCAGAGCCGCCTATTGACGTCACGCTGTCAGGTATGGTTATCTCTGCAAGGCTTGTGCAGCCAGAGAAGGCAGACCCGCCTATTGATGTAACACTGTCAGGTATTACTATCTCTGCAAGGCTTGCGCAACCTTCAAAAGCAGAGCTGCCTATTGACGTCACGCTGTCAGGTATGGTTATCTCTGCAAGGCTTGTACAGCCGGAAAATACATCTGAATTTATACTAGTTAGATTCTTCGGCAGTTTCACTTTCGAGAGCGATGTACAGCCGGAGAAGGCTCTCCACCATATTTCCGTAACACTGTCGGGTATTATAATCTCTTTTAGGCTTGTACATCCGTAGAAAGCTGCTCCATCACACATGAAATCTTCGCTTTTGCTCCGTGTTCCTATTTTAGTTACTCCTTCAGGTATAATTATACTTTCAAGAGAACTGCATCCGGAGAAAGTCTGCGCCTCTATCGCAGTCATATTCTTTGATAAAACCACTTTTAAGAGCGCTGTACAGCCCGAAAAAGCAAACTCACCGATTTCCGTAACACTGTCAGGTATTACTATCTCTGCAAGGCTTGTGCAACCGGAGAAAGCAGAATTGCCTATTTCCGTCACGCTGTCCGGTATGGTTATCTCTGTAATGTTTTTGCAACTGGAGAAAGCATAACTACTTATCCATTTAACTTCATATCCTTCTATTGCTTCGGGGATAACAACCTTACCCGACACATTCTTGTCGCAGCGGGTTATTCTTACTCCATACTCATATTCGGAACCGGTCCAACGCCTATCCACCGCATACTCAAAAAGCCCGTCTTCGGTGGTTGCCGCCTCCGCTTTCAGCGAAAGCATGGGCAGGCGGATGCCGACGAAGCCGCTCAGGGGCGCGGCGCCGAATATCATTGTCAGTGCCATCGCGGCGGCAAGCAGGGATTTGAAAATATTTTTTCTTTTCATTGTCTCTCCTCCAATACATTTATTAATATATTCCGTCAAATATCTCCTTTTCCATAATATACCTTTTATAATTTTCTGTCAAGAGATTTCATTTCAGTGGGTAATTTATCGTACAGTGCTGCCGCAAAACGGGGTTATCGCAGCAAAATAAAGTGATTTTTTTTAAATTTCAGCACTCCGTCGTCCCTGAGCGCGCAGAGCTGAGCGGACATCGCGCTGCGGTCAACGCACAGATAGTCGGCGAGCTGCTGGCGGTCAAACGGGATATCGAATTCATTTTTTCCGCTTTTCGTCGCCTGCGCTGACAGATAGGAAAGCAGCTTTTCGCGCGTCGTGCGCTTGCCCATGTGGCTGAGCTTCGAGTTGAAATTCAGATTTTTGCGCGCGAGCTCGTGTATTAAATTGCCGACGAGTACCGAGTGCGCCGAGCACGATTTCGGGCATGATTTGAGCACATATTCGACCTTCAGCCGCATTATTTCGCAGTCGCTCTCCGCCTGCGCGCCGACGGTCAGCCTCTCGCCCGTGCACGCAAAGGACTCCGCGAATATCCCGCCGCGCGTAATCCGCGCGAGTATGTTGCGGTTGCCATTGTAATACCTGCAGACGGTCCGTCCTTTGGAACAGCACCCTC
>ENA-ORTV01003124-ORTV01003124.1-human-gut-metagenome-genome-assembly--contig:-NODE-3124-length-14389-cov-4.300684_pt1 | contig 14389 bp, 9 predicted proteins | sample MGYA00241915_ERZ509194 | MGnify/ENA primary metagenome ERZ509194 (study PRJEB26280, sample SAMEA2338810) | human gut metagenome | biome: human gut; feature: human-associated habitat; material: faeces... | reverse complement strand
GAGCCTGCCGAGGTGACCATCCACAACGACGGCACTTATACTGTCCGTCCCAACAAGGGCAGGGGAGGCAGGAATCAGAGCCGCGGAACCGCCCCGGCCCGCACCGCAGGCGGCCGTCAGCCCAGCCCCGGCGCACGCTTTGCGCCCAACGGTACGGCACCCCGTAAGCCGAAGAATGATCAACAGAAAGAGAATACAGCGTGGAAAACTTCAAAAAAGAAAAAGTAAGCCTCTGGCGGCGCATTGCCGCTCTGGCCCTGGCGGCGGCGCTGGCCCTTGGCCTTGCCGCCTGTGATGCCTCGGCGGTGGTGCCGGGCAGCAGCACCCCTACGGTCAGCACTGCCCAGCCTGCCGGAGACGGCCAGACCGCCAACTTCGAGATGCACTTCCTGGATGTGGGGCAGGCCCTGAGCGTGCTGGTGGAATGTGACGGCCAGTATATGCTCTACGACGGCGGCAACGTGGACGATGGCAGCTATGTCGTCTCTTACCTGCAGAATCTCGGCGTGGAGGAGCTGCAGTATGTGTTCTGCTCCCACGCCCACGAGGATCATGTGGGCGGCCTGTCCGCTGCGCTGGCCTATTTCCCGGCAGACCATGTGTACAGCCCCGTGACGGAAGCCTCCACCAAGTGCTTTCAGGATTTCGTCAAGTACACCCAGCAGCAGGGCTTGCAGGTGGAAGTGCCCGCCGCGGGCACGGTCTGGCCGCTGGGCAGTGCCACTGTGACCATGCTGGGCCCTGTGGCGCAGTATGACAACACCAACGATACTTCCATCGTTCTGCGGGTGGACTACGGCTCCACCAGCTTTCTGCTCACCGGCGATATGGAATCGGATGCGGAGCGCGATCTTGTGAACAGCGGGGCCAACCTGAAGGCAGATGTTCTGCAGGTGGGCCACCACGGCTCCAGCACCAGCACGAGCTACATCTTCCTGAACGCCGTCCTGCCCGAGATGGGCATCATCTCCTGCGGTGTGAACAACAAGTACGGCCACCCCCACGAGGAGACCCTGAGCATCCTGCGGGATGCGGGCGTGAATGTTTACCGCACGGACCTGCTGGGGGCCATCGTGATCGGTTCCGATGGACAGAACTATACCATCCGCACCGAGAAAACGGCCACCGATGCTGAGCTCAACCCCACCGACCCGGCGGCAGCGTCCACCGTGCAGCAGGGGTATATCGGCAACGTGAACAGCAAAAAGTTCCACCTGCCCAGCTGTGCCAATCTCCCTGCGGAGAAGAACCAGATCCTCTTCTCCAGCTACGAGGAAGCCATTGCGGCAGGGTACAGCCCGTGCTCGAGCTGCATCAAGTAAACGCATATCAGACAAGCAGCGCCCTGCCGGGGCAAACCGGCAGGGCGCTGCTGTTTTCTGGGATCATTTTTTTCGCTTCTTGAAATCGATTGGCAGAGTTGTCCACCGCTTCCGGAAGAGGTACGCCGCATCCTTGGGCTGGCGCTGGCGGGTGAAGATGCCTTTTTTGTTGCCGTCCACCCGCAGGATGCCCTTGGTGGTCTGGAAATCGGCAAAATTCCACACCAGCTCACCCTGTATGAAATCGTAGTGGTCGAACACGGCGTGGGTCATCTCCAGATACTCGTTCTGGTACTCGGCACTCCACATCACGCTGGGGAGCTTGTGCGCACCGCTCAGGTTGTCGGTGCCGTACTCAGTGAAGATGAGCGGGCGGCCATGCAGGACTTTTGCCCAGCCTTCCATCTCATGGTGGAAGGCGGCTTCGGCATCTGCCAGCCCGGCCCCGCCCAGTACATCCCAGCCGTAGTAGCGGTTCAGGCTGACGAAATCGGCAAAGCGCTGGCCCTTGCTGGTGTCGGGCAGGCTGGTCATCAGGACCGTATAAGTACGGGGGCGCTTCTGGGGGTCGAGGCGGCGGGCCAGCTCGAACAGGGGCTTGAAGTATTCCTCAGTGCCCGCGCTGGTGCACTGAGGCTCGTTGAGCAGGCTCCATGCGATGACCGAGGGATGGTTTTTGTCCCGGTCGATCATATCGGTCAGGGCTGCCTTGTGGTTCTTGAGCAGCGCAGGCGTGGTCTCCTTCTCAAAAAAGCCCTGCTGCCTGCCGTTGCCCTGATTGGCGGCCAGGAAGTTGGCTGTGCTCTGCATAAAGCCCACGGCGGGGACTTCGTCAATGATGAGGAAGCCCTCCTCATCGGCCATCTGGTAGATCTCCTCAGCGTAGGGGTAGTGGCTGGTGCGGAAGCAGTTTGCGCCGATCCACTTCATCAGCTCAAAATCCCGCTTGACGGTGGGCAGGTCGAGCCCGCGGCCCCGGATGTCGGCATCCTCGTGCCAGCCGAAGCCCCGCAGATAGACCGGGCTGCCGTTGAGCAGGAAACGCCCATGCCGGATCTCAAAGGTGCGGATGCCGATCCGGTCCAGATACTCGTCCACCACCGCGCTGCCCTCGTGGATGCGGATGACCAGATCGTAGAGATGGGCGGCGTGGATATTCCACAGTTTGGCGTTTTTGACCATCAGCGTGCCTGTGGTGCCGGAGCTTTCGGCCACCCGGGTGGTGCCGTCGTAAAGCTCCACAGTCACGGGGTGGGGGCCGTTGGTGGACACGGTATAGTCGATCTCGGCCCCGGTCTCGGTCAGACGGTATCGTGTGGAATAGTCCAGCACCCGCTCCTTGGGCAGGGCCATCAGCCAGACGGGCCGGTGGATGCCGGCGTAGTTGTAAAAATCAAAGTAGGGGGCGGCGATCTTTCTGCCATCCGCAAGGGTGCGGGTGGTGCCTGCGGGCAGCATCGTTTCGCTGAGCTCGTTGTTTGCCAGAACACTGAGCTTGTTGAACTGGTTGTAGCGCACAATGTTGGTCACGGTGGCATCAAAGGGAAGGAACCCGCCCTCGTGCTGGGCCACCTCCACGCCATTGACAAAGACCCGGGCCCGGTGGGTGACCGAGCCAAACCGGAGAACGATGTCCCAGCCGCTCCATTCCGCGGGGACAAAAAAGCTGGTCTCGTACCAGAAATCACCGCAGTATTCGCGGGAGGCTTTGTCGGTGAACAGGTCGCAGAAGGAGGCAGGCACCGGCATGGAAAGAGAGGAGGGCAGGTCCAGCGCCCATCCGGCCTCCACACCCTTGCTCTCGGGGTCGAAGCTGAAACGCCACATCCCGTCCAGGCCGATGAGACGGCGGGTGGTGGTAGCGCGGGGATACAGCAGGGAGCGGTTCATCAGGATGACCTCACATTCATCAGCCCGGCGGCATTTTGCGTGCCACAGGGGCGTTTATTGTCTTTATACCCAGTATGACAGAAATTTTATAAAAGGGATAGAAAGATTTTTGAATAAATCCAGACTTTTTTCAGGAAAACAGGCGCTGCTCTGGGCAGAATACCTATTATCTCCGGCTGCATTTGAAAACTTCCGTATGGATGCCACAAAAAGTGAATGCTGGGAAAAAGAGGAAAAAACAGAATGTGAACGAACTGTGAAAATATACAAAAACAATACCTTAAAATTGTACGAATTCACCTAAAAAATATTCTAACATTTTTTGATAAAAGTTTGTCATAATATTGGAGTACAAACTTGGATACAGCAGAAGGGACACTGTACCGTTTGAATTGACCACCGAAGGAGAATACAATGGCAAATGAAATGCAAAAGACCACCCCGTTTGGGATGCGGGACAAGGTCGGCTATATGTTCGGCGATTTCGCCAACGATTTTACTTTTATCCTGTCGTCCAGCTTCCTGATGAAGTTCTATACCGACGTGATGGGCGTGAGCGCCGGTGTTGTGGGCATGATCATGATGATCGCCCGCTTTGTGGATGCCTTCACCGATGTGACCATGGGCCAGATCGTGGACCGCTCCAAGCCCACCAAGGACGGCAAGTTCCGCCCCTGGCTCAAGCGGATGTGCGGCCCTGTGGCCATCGCATCCTTCCTCATCTTCCAGTCCGGTCTGGCCGGGATGTCCTACGGCTTCAAGGTGGTATGGCTCTTTGTGACCTATATCCTGTGGGGCTCTATCTTCTACACCTCCGTCAACATCCCTTACGGTTCCATGGCCTCCGCCATCTCTGCTGACCCCAAGGACCGCGCAGAGCTGTCCACCTGGCGTACCATCGGCAGCACCCTGGCCGGCCTTGTGATCGGCGTTGGCACCCCCATGGTGGCTTACGTCACCGTCAATGGTCAGACGGTCCTCTCCGGCAGCCGCATGACCATCATTGCAGGCGTTTTCTCTGTCTGCGCCATCCTCTGCTACCTGCTCTGCTTCAACCTGGTGCGTGAGCGTGTGGATGTGCCCGCCAACAACAGCAAGATGGACATTGGCAAGATGCTCAAGAGCGTGTTCACCAACCGTGCCCTGCTGGGCATCATTGCTGCCGCCCTTTTCCTGCTGCTGGCCATGCTGACCATGCAGGGCATGGCAGGCTATGTGTTCCCCAACTTCTACGGCAGCGCCGCCGCCCAGTCTACCGCTTCTCTGCTGAGCAGCGTGCTGATCCTGCTCGTCTGTGCACCCTTTGCCTCCAAGCTGGCCAGCCGGTTCGGTAAAAAAGAGCTGGCCACCGTATCCTGCATCGTGGCCACGGTGCTGGAGATCATCTGCTTTGTTCTCAAGCCCGCCAATGTCTGGGTCTATGTCGGCTTCTACTGTGCCGCCTTCATCTGCCTGGGCTTCTTCAACACCATCATCTGGGCAATGATCACTGATGTCATCGATGATTCCGAGGTCCGCAACGGCATCCGTGAGGACGGCACCATCTATGCGGTCTACTCCTTTGCCCGCAAGCTGGGTCAGGCGTTCTCTTCCGGCCTGACCGGCGGCCTGCTGACCATGATCGGTTACAGCGCTGCCACTGCCTTTGACCCGGAGGTCACCATGGGCATCTTCAACATCTCCTGCATTGCCCCCGCCATCGGCTTTGTGGCCGTGGCCCTGAGCCTGTTCTTCATCTACCCCCTGACCAAACAGAAGGTGGAGGAGAACGTGGCCGCACTGGCACAGCGCCATAATAAGTAAGGAAACGGATCAAGCCGCCCACGGGAAATTCCTGTGGGCGGCTTGTTTCTGCTTCAAAATTGATGTATACTAATATATCAAGAATGACACAATGGCACGAGCGGAACAACAGGAAAAAGGAGCGGTGTACGATGCGGGTGGATCCCTTGCAGATCCTTACAAAGCTGGCAGCGGTGCAGAATATCCCGACCCGGCGGGTCACCCCGCCCTTTGAGGGGTTGGAAGAGTTTGACTACGGCCTGCGGCGATCGCTGGACCCCCAGTTCGACTGGCAGGAGTTCGGCCAGCTGCTGCTGGACAGCACCCCTGAAAATACCCTGCTGCTGGTGGAGGGTACCTTTGAGCTGCACTTTGCCCTGTTCCGCATCCCCGATGAAAAAAACACGGTCTTTCTCATTGGACCCTGGACGGTGGGGCCCCGCACCCCGAGCGCCCGCAAATGGGTCAGGCGCTATCTGGGGGAAGCCGGAGAGGCCGCTGTGCAGGAGTACTACAACGGCGTGAAGATCCTGGAGGCCAGCGATTTCTATGGAGCTTTGCGGGTTGTGGTGGATACGATGTTCGGCTGCACTGTCCCGGTGCAGGAGCTGAAGGAATTCCTGCCCTTCCAGTTCCACCCGGATACCCGCTATTTCCACGAGCCGGAGTTCCAGAAGGAGATCCCGGTCACCATGCTGGAGCAGCGGTATGAATCAGAGAACCGCATTCTGGACGCGGTGGCCCGGGGCGATGAGGAAGCCGCCATCGAGGCCATGCACCAGCACTCCCGCTTTACCTACGGCGGCCGGTTCGAGGGGACGCTCTACCAGCAAAAGAACAAGATGATCGTGCTGAACACCCTGCTGCGCAAGGCCATTGAACCCAGCAAGGTGCATCCCTATTATATTGATGCCATTTCCAGCAAGTACAGCCGCATCATTGAGGAAGCCAACGAGGTGCCCAACGAGATGATGTGGCAGATGACGCGGGATTACTGTGCCTATGTCCGCCGCTACTCGCTGAAGGAGTATTCGCCCGCGGTGCAGAAGGTGATGAACTACGTCAACCTGAACGTGGCCGAGCCGCTGACGCTGAAAAGTCTGGCCGCAATGTGCTTCATCAGCCCATCGTACCTGTCGGCATTGTTCAAGCAGGAGACCGGCAGCACTCTGATCGATTATATCAACACCCAGCGCGTCAACCGCGCGGCCCAGCTGCTGGTGCAGAACAACCACACCATTGCCGCCGTGGCCGAGGAAGTGGGCATTCTGGACGTGAATTATTTTACAAAGATCTTCAAAAAGACGCTGGGAGTCACCCCCACCCGCTACCGCCGCGAACACAAAGAAAAGTGAAAAATGAAAAAAATGCCCGGTTTTTCCCGGAAATGTACGTTTTGTGCAAAACTTCCGGGAAAAGACAGGCATTTTCTGTACAGAGAAATTTGTTGCATGAACAGAATGATGTTGTAACTATTTTGAAAGGATTTATGGATTTTTGGCATGGAATTTGGATGTATGTTGCATTTTTGACCGATTTTGTGCTTGATATCAAAAAGAATGTTGTACACAACAATATCAACTGTGAAGAATGCACAAAGAAACGGCCGGAATCTTGTGAACTTGTCCCATTGCGAACTTTTTTTCAGATGGCTATAATACAAACAGAAACCGTGGAACGTACATGTAAGTATATTCCATGAGATGCTGTGATATGCGAATGAAGGAGAACAAGATTATGAAAATGATTTCCCGTCGTGACTTTATGAAGGCTTCTGCTGTTGTGGGTGCTGCTGGCGTTCTGACCGCCTGCGGCGGCTCCTCCAGCTCCACTGCTGCTTCCTCTGTCGCTGCTTCCTCTGCAGCTGCTTCTGAGGCTGCAACCGGCAGCGCAAACGTCGGTGTCTGCATCTATCAGTTTGCTGATAACTTTATGACCCTGTACCGCACCGACCTGGAAGAGTACCTGAAGGATAAGGGCTACTCCGTGACCATCGTTGACGGCAAGAACGACCAGAACACCCAGACCGAGCAGATCAACACCTTCCTGCAGCAGGGCGTTGACGTTCTGATCATCAACCCTGTTCAGACCACCTCTGCACAGACCATCGTGGATACCATCAAGCCCTCCGGCACTCCCATCGTCTTCATCAACCGTGAGCCCGAAAAGGCTGTTCTGGACTCCTACGCAGGCAAGTGCTGCTACGTTGGCGCTGACGCACGTCAGTCCGGTACTTACCAGGGCGAGCTGATCCTGGAGACCGAGACCCAGGGCGATATCAACGGCGACGGCAAGATCACCTACATCATGTGCAAGGGCGACCCCGAGAACATCGATGCTCAGTACCGCACCGAGTACTCCATCAAGGCTCTGACCGATGCCGACAAGGAAGTGGAGTGCCTGTACGAGTACCTGGACAACTGGGATCAGACCACCGCACAGCAGGACGTTGCAAACGCTCTGGCACAGTACGGCGAGAAGATCGAAGTTGTGTTCTGCAACAACGACGCAATGGCTCTGGGCGCTCTGCAGTCCATCGAGCAGGCTGGCCGTACCGTTGGCAAGGACATCTATCTGGTCGGTGTTGACGCACTGAAAGAGGCTGTCCAGAACGTTGTTGACGGCAAGATGACCGGTACCGTTCTGAACGACGACGTGGGCCAGGCTACCAAGGCTGCCGAGGCTACTCAGCTGTTTGTTGAGGGCAAGGACGTTGAGGAGTACTACTGGGTCGACTACGTCAAGGTCACTGCCGAGAACGCAGCACAGTACCTCTAATTCCTGTAGCACAAAACTCACGTTTGCAAGGTACGCAGTGAGTCCTATGGCTTGGTAAAAGCTTAAAAGCGCGTGCGTGCGAGATTTCTCTCGGGCGCACGCGCCTTCTTTTAGAAAGGACGCACCGCGTGGCCTGCAAATTGCAAGATAAGGAGGCTCTGCGGAATGTCAGAATACCGTCTGGTAATGAAAGGCGTGGTCAAGACCTTCCCCGGCGTAAAAGCGCTGGACCACGCGCAGTTGGAGCTCCGCCCCGGTAAAGTTATGGCTCTGATGGGCGAAAACGGTGCCGGTAAGTCCACCCTGATGAAGTGCATGTTCGGCATTTACAAGATGGACGAGGGCGAGATCGAATACGAGGGAGAAAAGGTCGTTGTTGCGAACCCGTTGGATGCACTGGACCGCGGCATTGCCATGGTGCATCAGGAGCTGCAGCCCATCCCGGCCCGTACCGTGGCTGAGAATATCTGGCTGGGCCGCTACCCCACCAAGAAGTATGGCCCGGTGACCACAGTGGACCATGCTAAAATGTACAAGGATACCGATGCACTGCTGAAGAAGCTGAAGCTGCAGATCAATTCCCACGCAAAGCTGGGCAGCCTGAGCATTGCCCAGATGCAGATGGTGGAAATTGCAAAGGCTGTTTCCGCAAACTGCAAGGTGCTGATCCTGGACGAGCCCACCTCGTCCCTGACCGCCAACGAAGTGGAATCGCTGTTCCGCATCATGCGTGAGCTGAAGGAGCAGGGCGTTGCACTGGTCTACATCAGCCACAAGATGGATGAGATCAAGGTCATTGCTGACGAAGTGACCATCATGCGTGACGGCCATTACATCGGCAAGTGGAATGTGGCTGAGATGACCAAGGAGCAGATCATCGCCAAGATGGTCGGCCGTGAGCTGTCCAACCTGTTCCCCCCGCTGGAGAACCACCCCTCCGAGGAAGTGATGATGAAGGTGGAGGATTTCACCTCCATCCATCCGCGCTCCTTCCGCCATTGCAGCTTTGAGCTGAAAAAGGGCGAGATCCTGGGCGTGGCCGGTCTGGTGGGCGCACAGCGCACCGAGCTGATGGAAGGCATCTTCGGCCTGCGCGCACACACCTCCGGTAAGGTGTGGATCAAGGGTGAAGAGGTCAACATCAAGCAGCCCCGCGATGCCATCCGGAAGAGCGTGGCTCTGCTGACCGAGGACCGCCGCGCAACCGGCATCATGGGTGTGCTGAGCGTGGCCGACAACATCTCCATTGCATCGCTGGACGCTCTGCGCAAGGGCCCCATCATGCTGGATGACAAGAAGATTTTGGATCTGGTGGCGACCAATAAGGAAAAGATGGCCATCAAGGTGCCCAGCCCCAAGACCCAGATCAAGAGCCTGTCCGGCGGCAACCAGCAGAAGGTGCTGATCGCCCGCTGGCTGGCAAATAACCCCGATGTCCTGATCCTGGACGAGCCCACCCGCGGCATCGACGTTGGTGCAAAGTACGAGATCTACTGCATCATTGCCGATCTGGCCAAGCAGGGCAAGAGCATCATTATGATCTCCTCTGAAATGAGCGAGATCATTGGCATGTCCAACCGCGTCATGGTCATGTGCGATGGCCGCATCACCGGCTTCATCGACGGCAAGGACGCGACCCAGGAGAACATCATGGAGCTGGCTACCCAGTTTGAGACCGCGCCCGAAACGGCAGCGGCCAATCAGTAAACAAGGAGGCTGTCTATTGTGGAAGCTACCAAGAAATTAACGGGTAAATCCGTAAAGAAATGGCTGGGCAACAACGCCATTATCGTTCTGATGCTGCTCGTCTCTCTGTTCGTCGGCATCATCCACCCGAACTTTTTTGCACCTGCAAACCTGATCAACCTGTTCAAGAACGTGTCCATCCGCTACATCATCGCGCTGGGCATCTCCGGCTGTCTGATCACCACCGGCAACGACCTGTCCGCAGGCCGTCTGGCTGGTTTTGCTGCCTGCCTGGCCTGCATCTTTGCGCAGACCGAGGGCGCTGCCGGTAAGTTCTACCCCAACATGCCCAGCCTGCCCACCCCTGTGGTGTTCATTCTGGTCATTGCCATCTGCGCCATTGTGGGTCTGTGCAACGGTCTGGTCGTTTCTTACCTGAAGGTCCAGCCCTTTATCGCTACCCTGGGTATGCAGCAGGTGGTCTACGGTATCTGCCTGGTCTACACCGGCGGTACCCCCATCGGCTCCCTGAACAAGAACTTCACCTCTCTGGCCTCCAACACCATCCTGAAGGTCCCCGTGCTGATCTGGATCGCCCTGGTCGTGGCTGTGTGCTTCTGGTTCCTGTACAACAAGACCCGTCACGGCAAGTACATGTACGCCATCGGCGGCAACGAGGCTGCTGCTGAGGTGGCCGGTGTCAATGTTTACGCCACCAAGATCCGCATCTACATCCTGGCCTCCTGCATGTTCGGTCTGGCAGGCTGCCTGCTGGCTGCAAAGTCCGGCGGCGCATCCGTCAACACTGCAATGGGCTATGAGCTGGATGCCATTGCGGCTTCCACCATCGGCGGCGTTTCCACCACCGGTGGTGTCGGCACCGTGCCCGGCATTCTGGTCGGCGTTCTGGTCTTTGAGCTGATGAAGGTCGCTCTGCAGTTTATGAACGTCAACTCCTCTTACACCTATATCGTCCAGGGCCTTGTCATCATCGTGGCTGTGGCCATCGATATCCGTAAGTACCTGGCAAAGAAGTAACTCCCCATTCGCATACAGAGAAGCCCCCCACCGGGAGAACCGGCGGGGGGCTTCTGCTGTTATTTCCCCAGCTGCCGCTGCTGCAGGCGGTACTGGCGGGGTGTCAGCCCCTCCTGCCCTCCGCGTTTTCTCGCCCACTCTCTGAAAAAAGTTGGAGAACTTTTTCTTTTTCGTTGAATTGCACAAGAACTTGCCTCCTTGTTTGGCAGTTGCGTTGAATTTGTGAACGTTCTTTGAATTTTGATATTTTCCTTCGATTTTTATAACACAGCTCCCGGGGAAGTGGTATACTACAAGCCAGAAACAGTGCTGTTAAGTTCGGAAAATAAAGATCGTTGAATGAGGTGTGTCTTATGAGCGTTTACGAAAAAATTTCCGGTTTTGCGGATGAGATCAGCCAGGACTTTGACCAGCAGCTCAAAACTGTGACGGATCTGGGGATGAAGTATATCTGCATCCGCAGCGCCGAGCACAAGGGCATTGCCGATTACACTCCTGAGGAAGTGCGCACCGTTCTTCTGCCGAAGCTGCGGGCCGCAGGCGTGGGCGTTTCCAGCCTGGGTACGGCCATCGGCAAGGTGGAGGTGGACGATGAAGAGGGCTTTGCCAAGCAGCTGGAGCAGCTGGAAACACTCTGCGAAACGGCCAAGCTCCTGGACTGCTCCTTCATCCGGATGTTCAGCTTCCTCATCCCCAAGGATGCCGATGCAGACAGCTATACCGATGTGGTGCTGGATAAGCTGCGTCAGTTTATCCGGATCGCGGAAAAGCATGACATTGTCCTGCTCCATGAAAATGAGAAGGGCATCTACGGAGACACCGGTGCCCGCTGCAAATTGCTGTTCGACCGGCTGGCCTGCCCCCACTTCAAGGCGGCGTTCGATTTTGCCAACTTTGTTCAGTGTGAGCAGGACACCGCGGAGTGCTGGGAATTGCTCCATGACCAGATCGCTTATATCCACATCAAGGATGCTCTGCCCGGCTGCCTGCTGAATGTGCCCGCAGGCACCGGCCTTGGCAAGATCCCTGAGCTGCTTCGCCGGGCTTTCTGCGAGGAGGGCTACCACGGCTTCCTGACACTGGAGCCCCATCTGGCGATGTTTGATTTCTTTGCACCAGGAGCAAAAGGCGGTGAGAGCCAGAAGCTCCAATTTGAGAATAACCCGATCGTCGAGAAGATGAAGTCCGAGATGGCCGAGCCGGGCCGCCCCAAGGACAGCGCAGAAGCTTACGCCACCCAGTATCATGCACTGGTCGAGATCCTGAATCCCATTCTCAATTGATATCCACTCTCTGTTTACCCATAAACTGCCACAGCAGAAGCCCCCTGCCGGGAGAACCGGCGGGGGGCTTCTGCTGTTTGCGGCAAAAAAGCTGGGCCAGATGCTGTCAGCAGCTTTTCATCTGGAATAGGGCAATATTTTGCGGCTTGTCAGTGATTGACAGGCCGCTTTTTTCTTTTTCAAAGGCAGTTTCGTGGAAATGACCGAAAGAGGAACCCTGATTTGTGAATATTGACAAAAGTTTTCAAAGTACTTGATTTTAATTTAGGGGGGGGGGGTATAATGAAATGACAAGAAATTCCTTTGAGAACAAAGCACTCAGCAGCCTGGCTGAGACCTGCAATGCGGAAAATGGAACCTACAGGGGAGGTGACAGTGCGGTAGGAATCTGGAGGGTTCCTTGCGGGGAATCCGTTGCAAAAATGCAAATAGCGATGAAAGGAATGAAGAAAGTTGAAACAGAAAAGTCAGAACCGGTTTTTTGCGGCCCTGCTGGCAGTGGCAATGATGCTTCAGATGCTTCCCATGCTGGCTTTTGCGGATGACGCACCCGATGCGTATGCGGTAAAGATCGACGGTAAGGAGGGGAGCTATGCGAAATTGGAGGATGCTGTGAGAGCGGCATCGAGCGGTGATACCATCATCCTTGGCGAGGGCAATTATACCCTGTACGGTATCAAAAGCGACAATACGACCAAGGGAAAAGACCTGACCTTTGTGGGGCAGGGGCCTGACAAAACGGCCTGGAATATCGGTGCTAAGGTGCCGGATCCGGCCAATTTCGGCACAGAGTATAACGGCGATTACAGCTTTGATAGTGCCAAAACAGTCACCTTCAAAAATATGACGCTTCGCTCCGGTGATAAAGATTATCTGGGCTTCATCCGTATTGACAATACAGTGGTGGAAAACTGCGTCATCAACGGCAAGACAGACTATTGGGGCTATACCAGTGCAGTGTTCACTGATACGACCTTCAATGCACCAAGCTCTAATTATGCACTCTGGACGTATAGCTCCCCGACCATGATATTTGATAACTGCACTTTTAATACAACGGGAAAAGCAGTCAATGTTTACACGGATTTCAGTGCAGGAAAACATGACATTAGGGTTTACTTTAACAACTGCACCGTGAATTCCTCCATCCTCAATAAACAAGCGCTGAATATCAACGACAGCAACATGCGTCCCTATAAGTACTTCATCTACATCAACAATCCGCACTTTACTGCAGCCCGGAGTAATACGACCTGCTCGCAGATATTCGGCTTTAAAGAGGACAAAATCACTGGCTTTACGGGCAACACTGGCTATACGGACGTGTATCTGGACGGCGATCTGGTCTGGACAAACGGCAAGATGAAGACGCACTCCTATACCGATGGTGAGAAGGACGATGCCTATAAAATTACCGGCCGTTCGGATTGGACACCGAGCGTTGAGCGTGTTGATGAGTGTGAAGTGACAAAAACCTGCGAGTACTGTGGCTGGACGAAAAAAGAATTGGAACATGCCAGCGTGTACCGCCTCCAGTACAACCTGAATGAAGGCGTTGGTGACGCAACTGCCAATTACAGCGATGTTTTTTCCCGTGAAAAGGAGAGCGTGACGCTTGCAGCAGCTCCCACACGAGAAGGCTACCAGTTTGCTGGATGGCTGAGCCTTAAGGGTAAGCTCTATAAAGCTGAGAGTGAGCTTGAACAACTGACGGGTGATGAGGTGTTTACGGCATACTGGAAGAAGGATGAGCCTGTCGTCAATCATACCCTGACCGTGACCGGCGGCACCTTTGCTGTGAAAGACGGCGACATTGATGTGACCGACACACTGGAAACCAGCACCGATGAGGCCAGCGGCAAGCAGACCTGCCTTGTGCCGGATGGTGCAGAAGTCACCGTGACGCTGGACCAGACGAAGGTTCCCGAGGGTATGGTGTTTGATCTCTGGTCTACCGGTGAACTGCCGCTGGATCAGGATTACAAGGCAGAGTCCATTACCTTTACCATGAATGGTGATGTGGATGTGGCTGCACAGTACCGCAGCGCTGACATTGAGGATGGTTCTGATGTTGTTGGCCCCATCATTGTCGGTACGGCTGTTGTGGCTGGCGGCGCACTGGTCGGCTACACGCTGGGCACCGATCTTGTGGGCAAGATGTGGGGTCTGCCTTACTTCCCCAGCAACCGCAGTGCTCTTGCAATGATGCTGTGGGAGGATGCAGGCAAGCCTATGCCGGAATCTGAGATCCTCTACCCCGATGTTGGCCAGGAAGAACAGGATATGGATCTGCAGCATGCTGCCCGCTGGGCCATGGAGCACGACCTCCTGCCTGACCTGAACGATCAGGATGCAGAGCTGCCCCCTGAACAGGTGAAGTTCTATCCGGACAACATGGTTACCAAGATCAGCGTGCTGCGTGCTTGGAAGAAGGCACAGGACCTCAAGCAGAATGCACAGTAAAATTTGACATTCTCTGATATATCCCAAACACAGCAGGAGCGCCCCGCCGGTATGACCCGGTGGGGCGCTTCTGCTGTTTCTCTGTTGAGCTTCAGGAAAGGGGAACACACCCCACTCAGCGGCCCACGATGAGGTCGCGGCGGCAGC
>ENA-ORTV01003123-ORTV01003123.1-human-gut-metagenome-genome-assembly--contig:-NODE-3123-length-14390-cov-3.724939_pt1 | contig 14390 bp, 14 predicted proteins | sample MGYA00241915_ERZ509194 | MGnify/ENA primary metagenome ERZ509194 (study PRJEB26280, sample SAMEA2338810) | human gut metagenome | biome: human gut; feature: human-associated habitat; material: faeces... | reverse complement strand
CCAGCGGGCACGGACACCCCCCACGAAGATAACGCCGTGTAGGCCCGCGTTAAAGCCCAAACAAAAGAACATGATTTAGGGAAAAGCCACCCAGGGCATCTGAGATATTCGGATGCCCTGGGTGGCTTTTTGCGTTTCGCCAGAAAGGAGATCATCACTATGGCAAGCGAGATCAAAAGACGCTTTACAGACGCAGAAATGCAGATCGCCAAGGAAACGGATCTGCCGGAACTGCTGACCCATTTGGGCTATCAGGTGCGGCGGATCGGCAGATACCACACCACAGCGGAAATGGACAGCCTGCGGATCAAGGACCGGCGTACATGGTTCCGGTATTCCCAGAATACCGGCGGGGATGCCATCACTCTCGTGCAGCAGTTCTGCGGCAAGACATTCCCGGAAGCTGTTGAATACCTGCTCGTCTTCAACGGGCGGGCCAGAGACTCTCCCGCCAAAGCGGTGCCTTCCATCAAACGTGACGAGGTGCAAAAGCCATTTGCCCTGCCGCCCCGCAATGCAGATGACCGCAGGGTCTTCGCCTATCTCCGTAAGCGAGGTATCGCTGCCCAGGTGATCCGACAGTTTCTGAATGCTGGGCTGCTGTATGAGGATGCGGTACATCATAACTGCGTCTTCGTCGGCAGGAATGAATCCGGACAGGCAAAGTACGCGGGACTGCGCGGCACCTATGATCTGGACGGTCCCGGCTTCAAGGGAGACGCTCCCGGCAGCGACAAAAACACAGGCTTCTCACTCCCGCACGATCCGCGCTCAGATCTGGTGCTTGTCTTTGAGGCACCCATCGATCTGATGAGTTACCTCACGCTCCATAGAGACACAACCAACGCCGTTGCTCTGTGCGGACTCTATGACGGCGCACTGCAGACCTATTTGCAGGCGCATCCAGAGATTCGCCGTATTGCGCTGTGTCTGGACGCGGATGAGCCTGGGCAGAAAGCCGCCCAGCAATTACAGGAAAAGTATCAGTTACAGGGGTATGCCGTTACCGTGGAGAAACCGCGCTGCGGCAAGGATTGGAACGAGTATCTGCAAAGAAAGATTTGCAGCCGGGAAAGGGGGCGATAGCCAAAAGAACATCGTTTTCAACGCGGATAAAAAACAAAAAATATAAGGAGGACCTATGAATCTGAAAAAGAACCATTATTCCCGCAGAGCGCTGGCGCTGCTTCTGACGCTGGTCATGTGCGTGGGCATGATCCCCACCGCTTTTGCCGCCCAGCAGAACAGTTACCACGACCCCGCCGAGCACTGGATGCAGGCGTCCGGCCGTACCAATGAGCTGGACGCCAACAGTGTTGTGACCCGCGAGACCTTCAAGTGCGGTGAGTGCGGCAAAGCCACATCCTTTGAGGTGTTCCGCGTTCCCGAATATACCCGCAATGGTCAGCCGGCACTTAGCCGCAATGTGAAATATTCGGATGGCACAATGGTAGATGGTGTCGGTAAGGGTGATACCATGGACGGCATCCCCGGCAAGGACGCCACCTATACCGGATATCACTACACCAAAGCCGTCTGTGAAACCTGCGGCGGCATCAACACAAATATGAGCAAAAGCGAGTACGGCTATCTGAAAAATGTCTACTGGCTGTATGACTGTGCCGCCGCATTTACGCAGGAACTGGACGAAACCGTTTCCTACGAGTATACGGATGATACCTATCACACTGTTACCACCAAGGGCGGCACCTACTGCGCATTCTGCTACGGTACCAATCATACGGTCAGCCGCAAGCTGGAGCGCCACAGCATGGTGACGGAAGTTCTGCCCCAGCCGGCAAACGGACGCTTCGCTACGGTAGAGAAATGCAGCCTGTGCGACTACGCCCGCTATGACTACACGGCGGCAAAGGCAGTCATTGCAGATTATTACGGCGTGGTGGACGGCAAGCCCCACACCATCACGGTCAGCGACCTCTCCGAAGCCGGCGTCCGCACCTCTATCCGCTACGGCAACAGTGCGGATAGCTGTACCATGACCTCCGCTCCCAACTACACAGAAGCCGGTCAGTACATGGTCTACTACGAGATCACCTACACCTACAAGGGCAAAGAAATGACCGAGAACGGCGTGGCAAAAGTCTGGCTCCGTGACGAATCCACCAAGGATGACGGCTCTTGTGCCTGCGGCTGCGGCGATCCCAACTGCGGCTGCCAGAACAAGAATTGCAATGGAAATTGCTGCACCGACAAGGGCTGTGGTGAAAACCACAAGTATATTCTGCTGGACAGCACCAAGGCTGGCTGCACCACCCTTGGCTATGACCGCTACCTCTGTATGGAGTGCGGCAAAATCGAAAAGCGCGACTATGTGGACTCTCTGGGCCACGCATGGCAGGGCATCGTCATCCGCGACGCCACCTGCGAAACCGATGGCAAGCTGCTGGAGCTTTGCTCCCGCTGCGGACAGATGAAGCAGACCGCCACGCCCAAGGGCGAACACAGCTATGAGGTCTATACCGTGGCCGCCACCTGTACCAGCCCCGGTTATACCGTCCGCGAGTGCTCCGTTTGTGGCGATCGTCACATTGAGGACATCACTTCCGTTCTGCCCCATAACTACGAATCCCATGTAATCGCCGCGACCTGTGAGGGCGGCGGCAAGACCATCCACCGCTGCGATGGCTGCGGCAGTTCCTTTGTCACAGACTATACGGACTCCCTGGGCCATAGCTGGGATAAGGGAACCCTCGTCACCAACGCCACCTGCACCGGCGAGGGCGTGATGGAATACCGCTGCACCCGCTGCGGCTATCACCGCATCGAGGGCAACGAGGCGGCAGGTCATGTTCCTGGCAATGATGCCACCTGCACCCAGCCGCAGCTCTGTACCAAGTGTGGCGCGGTGCTGAAAAACGCGCTGGGACACGATTACAAGTCCGAAGTGACCGCACCCACCTGCACCGAGATGGGTTACACCACCAACACCTGCACCCGTTGCGGCGATACAAACAAGACCGATTACACCGAGCCTGTCGGTCATAAACCCGGCGACTGGATCGTTGACAAGCAGCCGACCACCGATTCCGAGGGCAGCAAGCACAAGGAGTGTACTGTGTGCGGTGAAAAGCTGGAGACGCAGCCCATTGAAAAGATCTACAACAGCGCCACCACGGATAGTAAGGGTGAGGCCATTGTGGGCGGCTACCTTGTGACCGTCACCGATACCGATACCAAGAATCCCGTAGCAAACGCCGCTGTCGCGCTCCACAAGGATAACAGCATCTCCATCCGCCTGCCCAATAGCCGCCTGCTGGACTACGCAGACCAGACCACCGTCACCGTGCAGCTGGTCAAGGACAAGAGCGCTGTACCGGGCATGAGCATTGCCGTTACAGACAAGAATGATAACTACTCCTCCGGTAAGACCGATCAGGTCGGTCAGCTCACTGTTCCCACCGGCAGCGGTAAGACCAACGAGGACGGCAAGGCCACGGCGGGCTATGAGGACGCGGACGGCGACCGCTGGACGCTGACCATCAAGGTGGAGCACACCGATACCGGACGCCCCATCCCCAACGCGGAGGTCGCCATCGGCAAGACCGGCAATATTACGGTCAAACTGCCGGATGGCACGGATCTGGATAAAAACCACCGTGTGACGGTTACCGTCACCGACCACAAGAAAAATCCGCAGGAGAATAAAAACATCATTGTTAAGGGAGACCTGAGCCAAACGGCCAAGGGCAAGACGGATCAGGACGGCAAGCTGACCGTTCCGGAAATCGAGGAAAGAGAGCGTCACGGCACCTATATCCTGGGCTACACAGACGGGACCTTCGGCCCCAGCCGCAGCATGACCCGCGCGGAAGCCGCCGCTATCTTCGCCCGCCTGCTGGCGGAGAAGAACGGCGATACCATTTCTACGGCGGCAAATACCAAATTTGCGGATATTCCTGCACACGCCTGGTATAGCGGCTATGTGAAGTATCTGAGCAACAACGGCATTACCTACGGTAAGAACAAGACCATCTTTGCCCCCAACGATGCCATTACCCGTGCTGAGTTTACCACGATGGCTGTCCGTTTCTTTGATGTGTACGGTGATGGCGACGCCGAGATCATGGAGCAGTATAAGGACTTCAACGATGTGAGCGACGGTTATTGGGCCGCCGCGTACATCAAGGCTGCCGCCAAGCATGGCTGGATCAACGGCTATGGCGACGGCTCCTTCCGCGCTGACGATGGGATCAACCGCGCGGAGGTTGTGACCATCGTCAACCGCCTGCTGGGCCGTGAGGCGGACGCGGACTACATTGCGGGCAATCTCCGCAAGCTGAACACCTTCCCGGATGTCAACCGCAAGCATTGGGCGTACTATGCAGTCATGGAGGCCGCCAACACCCATACCGCCATTCTTGGTGACAGCGAAAGCTGGAGCAAGTAAACACTCTGCCGCCCTCCCGATGCCGGGAGGGCGGCTTTTCTAACATCAAACATCATAATTAAAAAGGAGAACTGAACTATGCTGAAGATCACTGCCATTGGCAACCTGACCAACGATGTGGAACTGAAAATGAATGAGACCACCGGCAAGCCCTACGCTATCCTGCGCATCGCCTCGGACCGCCGCTACAAGGATAAGGACGGCAACAAGCTCACCGACTTTATCTCCATCAAGGTGCGCGGCCCGCTGGCCGAGCGTTGCGCCGAATTCGCCTGGAAGGGCTGCAAGCTGGCGGCCTCCGGCGATTTTGAGACCATTACCTTTGAGGACGAGCCGGAGCGTCAGCCCGGTTTCCTCATCAAAGCCAGCGAGGTGGAGTTCCTCTCTCCCCGCAAGGTGGAGGAAACGGCGCAGGAATTGGAAGATGAGTCTGTCCGCGAGGTCGCTGCCTGATGAAAAATACCGGGATCACATATACCAGCGCTGAACGCAGCCCTGTGATCCTGCCGGAGATGGCCGAGCTGCTCCCACCTTTGAGCGCGGAGCAGCTCGACGCTCTGGAAGCAGATCTCATCAAAAACGGCTGCTACGCACCCATCATCGTCAATGAGGACATGGTCATCATCGACGGGCACAACCGTCAGGCACTGTGCGAAAAGCATGATCTGCCGTACATGATGGCCGTTTTCTCGTTTGAGGATCTGTTGGAGGCCAAGCAGTGGGCGCTGGATACCCAGAAGGGACGCCGCAATCTGGAAAAGTGGGAGCTGGGCAAGATCGCCCTGAAGCTAAAACCAGAGATTGAAGCCAAGGCCAGAGCAAATCAGTCTGCTGCCGGTGGTGACAAGTTCTCTGAAAAACCGCTTTCGGCAACATTGCCGGAAGCGGTTTCCGCTGTCGATACCAGAAAGGAACTGGCAGAGGCGGTCGGCTTGGGCGAGCGCACGATGGGCAAGGTCATGCAGATCGATGAGAACGCCCCGGACTCCATCAAGGAGGCACTGGACAAAAAGAAACTGTCCATCAACAAGGGCTATGACCTGACCCGCCAGCTTCAGGATGTACCGGAGGATCAGCGGGAACAGGCTGCCGCGGAGCTGCTGGAATATGAAAAGGCGAAGAAGGATCTCAAACAGCAAAATGCGGAGATCGACCGCAGGGGCAAAGTTGCAAACACTTTCTGCAAGGCATACGAAAAGGCTTCTCTTCTGACCGCCACGGAAGAAAATGTCCGCTGCTGGACGGAAGGTACCCGCATGACGCCGGAGGAACTCCAGGACACCATAAAGGAATCCCGTGAGATCGCCCAGGTGTTCGCCGCCATTGCCGATATCATCGAGCAGAAGATCCTGCCCGCGGATTGGAGGTGTGTCGATGCAGGAAACGAAGAAAATGGCACCCAGCCGGATCGGAATCCCGCCTGACGCGCAGGCAGAGATTTTGCAAAAGCTGTCTGCCGAGACGAAGATCACTTCCTGTGAGATCGCGGAGATCTTGAAAAAGCATGATGTCTGCGGAGATATGGACGCGCTTCAGGACGCCTACCGGAAACGGCTGGGACAGCGTCTCCTGTCCAGCATCCGGGACGAGAACGGCAAGCGGGAAATCCTCTCCACCAGCGGCGGCGAGTATGTCATCGTAGACTGCTGCAATGACCCGCAGAAGCTGAAAGCCATCCAGCGCCGCATTCAGGCGCAGATGAATGGGCTGGATGTGTCTGCCGGGAAGGTGCATGGTCGCGTTCACTTTTTAGAGCGTTTTATGGGCTGGGTAAGAAAGGAGCGGTCAGATGGAGCGGCATGAGGAAATGCTGTCCCAGGAGGAACAGTACGCGCAGCTTGCGCCGACGCTGGACGCAGACGGTTTCTCGCTGTATGCCGCCGCGGAAGAAGTCACCGGGCTCAAGGTCTATGAAGAATTTCCCTATGAGGATAACCGGGGAATGTTTGAGCTGGCAGACGGACACACGCTGCTTCGGTATCTGGAAGCGGCATACTTTGGGGCCGTTACCTGGGAAATCGTCCCCGGCACGCCCTATGAGCGGGCGATTCTCGGTGAAGTGGATAAGACCTCACCGGAGTATCGCGCGTTTTATCAAAAGATCTGCGCGGGTGCAGCAGCGCACATCAAAAAACGTATTGGGAAGGAGATGAAGAATGTGAAGGAACCGATCTCAGAGATCAACAAAGAATCCTTCTGGGACCTGATCCATGAGGCAAAAAACGCCTGCGGGCAGGACATGGACGCCATGCTGGCCTATCTGAAAGACCGGCTGGTTTCTATGGGCCCCACGCAGGCACAGAATTTCCACGACATCATCCACGTCTATGAAGATCTCGCGGACAAGTTCGGCTTGTGGGACGCGGCAGGGATCATGAAGGAATACGGCTGCAGCGATGACGGTTTTATCGATTTTCGCGCCTGGCTCATCGCGCAGGGGCGCGAGGTCTATTTTGCCGCGCTGGCAGACCCGGACAGCCTTGCAGATGTCGTTCCCTACGGAGATTGCCGCTTTGAGCAGTTGAGCTATGTCGGGGACTATGCCTACGAGCAGCTCACCGGGAAAAGCGCCTATGATCAGACAGATTGGAGCGCATATGAAGCGCTTTTGATGAAGCTGGAACAAGATATCGTCTATAAGGACGGCATCGAGTTTCCCAGAGAGGGTGCGGACCTGAAGAAATATCTGCCCCGGCTCTGCGCGAAGCATCCGGAGTGGGACGGTCAAACACGCTGGAACCTGCAGCTGAAGGAAATCCAGGATCTGATCCATGCCGGAAAGGACTATGACCGGCGCCAGACATCAAATAAGAAGAAACGCAGCCGTGGAGGTGAAGCAAGATGAGCGAGTCCATGATTGTTGGTGTCGACCACGGCTATGCCGCTATGAAAACGGCCCATTTCTCGTTCCCCTCCGGTCTGGTGGCGTATGAGCATGAGCCATATACGCTGAAGGACGTGCTGGAATACGGTGGAAAATTCTATGTGGTGGGCAGCGGGCGTCAGGCGCTTCAGAAGAATAAAACGCAGACAGAGGACTACTACCTCCTTACGCTGGCAGCCATCGCAAAGGAGCTCTCCTTCCGTCATGCGGAGCCTGCGGCAGAGATCCATCTGGCGGCCGGACTGCCCCTCACCAGCTTTGGACGGGAGAAAAATGCATTCCGTGAGTATCTGCTCCGGGATGGGAAAACGGTAAATTTCCGCTATGAGGGACAGGAATACTCCATCGCCATCCGCAAGGTGTCCCTGTTCCCGCAAGGTTATGCCGCAGTTTTGACCCAGAGCATCCTGCTGGATGAGCCTTCTGTGATCGTGGCGGATATTGGCGGATGGACAGTGGATCTGATGCGATTGGACAACCGTATTCCCAATGCATCGACCTGCCGCAGTCTGGAACTCGGTATGATCCGCTGTCTGGATGAGATCGGTGAGCAGATCCGCCGCACGCTGGGCCTGTCTATGACGGCGGCACAGATGGAAAGCGTGCTGCGCGGCGATGCTGTCCATATCAACGAGGATGCCAGAAAAATTATTGACCGGCAGGCAGACGCCTATGTCCATCGCCTGCTCTCCGCCATTACGGAGAGCGGACTGGATACCCGCGCCATGCCTGCTGTTTTTCTGGGCGGCGGCGCGGCGCTGCTGAAGCGGAATGTATCCGCCGCAGACGGCCTTTGCCGCCCAGTCATCCTTGACGATGTATCCCTCAACGCCAAAGGCTATGAGCGGCTGGCAGAGCGGCTCACAAAGAACGATGAGCAGTAACAAAAAGCGGATCAATCTGTCCTTTTCCATGTCCTCACCCATCCAGCGCAGGGCGTGGAAGAAGCTGACGGAGATCCCCGCAGGACAGCGTACCGCTGCGGTCTGCCGCATGGTCTGTGAGTATAAAGGGCAGCAGGAATTGCTGGCTGCCGTTCGCCAGACCATCCGGCAGGAACTGCGGGGAGTGCAGCTCACCAAAGAAGAAGCGCAGGATAGCGTCAGAGCCGGGGATGTAGATGAAAGCGTCCTCAGCTTTTTGCTTGCCCTGCAGGAAGGAGATGAGATGACCTGATCCGATATTTTGATATGTTCGCCGGCATCGGCGGCTTCCGCACGGGATTGACCCGCGCGGGCGGTTTCCGGTGTGTAGGACACTGCGAGATCGACAAATACGCCAATGCCAGCTATGAGGCCATTTATGAGCCGGGAAAGGAGGAACGATATTATCCAGATGCCACAAAAATCGACCCCGCAGACCTGCCGGACTTTGACCTTCTGTGCGGAGGATTCCCTTGTCAGACATTTTCAATCGCTGGCAGAAGAAAGGGCTTTGACGACACCCGCGGCACTCTCTTCTTTGAAATTGCCCGATTGGCTCAATCCAAACGACCTTCGTATCTTCTGCTCGAAAACGTTCCGGGACTGCTGTCGCATGACAAAGGCCGGACGTTTTCTGTCATCCTCGCCACGCTTAATGACCTGGGGTACCGCGTGGAATGGATGGTGCTTAACAGCAAACATTTTGGAGTCCCGCAATCCAGAAGGCGGCTGTTCCTTATCTGCTATCTTGATCCCCGATGCGCCGGAAAAATATTTCCTGTCTTCGGCACAGGTGGAAAAGCTCTTATACAAGTCCTCGGAGGCTCGCAAGGCTCCCGTGTCTACGACGCAGACGGAATAGCCTGCACGCAGACTGCCGGCGCTGGAGGTGTGGGCGGCAAAACAGGATTGTATATCATTCCGCAGGACAGACCCTTTGTGGATCTATGTGCCGGGGAGGCGAGACAAACGGAGGCCGCCCGCTGTCTCACTGCCCGTTATGGTCAGACAACGCTGTCCAATCATAGAGCAGAGCGTTCCGGCGTTCTGCTCATCAAGGAAGCCACGAAAAAAGGCTATAAAGAGGCGAATCCCGGTGACAGCGTCGATCTCGGCTTTTCCGGGAGCAATACCCGCCGTGGTCGTGTGGGACAGGATATCGCCCATACATTGGAGACGAGCTGCATCCAGGGCATCGTGGAACGTGGCGGCCGCATCCGGCGTCTGATGCCGCGGGAGTGTCTGCGGCTGCAGGGCTTCGATGAGTGGCAGATCGACCGCATCCTCGCCATCCAGTCTGATGCACAGGCGTATAAGCAGGCAGGCAACAGCGTCACCGCCAATGTCATTGAGGCCATCGGGCGCCGTATCCGGGAGGTGGATGCGGAACTGAAAGCCGGTGCTGCCGCATGATCGGGCTGAAGGATCAGTGCTTCGGCGTGGAAGTTGAAATGACCGGCATCACCCGTGAGCAGGCGGCAACAGCGCTGGCCGCGTATTTTGCAACGGACGCCCGCTATGCGGGCGGCGCTTACGATAAATGGTGTGTGACGGATCGGGACGGCAAAGAGTGGACGGTCATGAGTGACTCCAGCATCCACGGGGAGCAGAAGATCGGCAGCGGCTATCGTGCAACGGGTGACTACAGATACCGCGTGGAGATGGTAACGCCAAAGCTCACCTATGCGGAACTGCCCAAATTGCAGGAATGTGTCCGGCAGGTACGCCACGCAGGAGCCAAGGCCAACAGCTCCTGCGGCATCCATGTCCATGTGGACGCAGCCAATCATAACCGGCAGAGTCTGAAAAACCTCATCGGCATTATGTACTCCAAGGAGGATATCCTGTTCAAAGCGCTGCAGGTCAATGAAAGCAGGGCGTCCCGCTGGTGTCAGAAGGTGCGGGAACCCATGCTGAAGCAGGCACGCAGGCTCTCGTCGGATGAGACAAGGGATCTGACGCAGCTGGAGAATATCTGGTATGAGGGAGATAACGGCAGCGCAGACCATTATAACTGGACCCGCTATTACGCACTGAATCTGCATTCGGTCTTTTACCGGGGAACGGTGGAATGGCGCTGCTTCAATTCCACGCTCCACGCGGGAAAAGTCGCCGCCTATGTGAATCTGTGCCTTGCCATCTCCGCCCAGGCTATCGCCCAGCGCAGCACGGTCATGCGCAAGACCCACAGTGACAATGAGTTGTTTACCTTCCGGGTCTGGTTGGTGCGGCTGGGACTCAACGGCGAGGAATTCAAGCATACCCGTGACCACCTGTTGGCAAATCTGGACGGTGACCGTGCGTGGCGTTTCGATAAGGACAGCTATGCAGTCAACAAAAAGAAGAAAAAATCCAGAGAAATGGAGAGGTGAAGCCTTTGAAGATTCAAATTGAAGATACCGTGTACGAAGGGACCGCAGCCGGGATCATGGAACAGCTTCGGGATCTCAGCTTTGATCCCACAGAGTTCCCGGATGTGGAGACCTACATCTGGTTTGTACAGAACAATGTCATTCGCACCACGGGAATGGACTGTCCGCTGCAGGATGGCGATGCGGAAACGCAGGCGGCAGCCCTGCTCCGTCATCTGGAACGCTTTGGCGCTCTGACGATGCTGGAGGTGTGACGTGGAGGAAAACCTGTATTTTGCCTACGGCAGCAACCTTGATCTGGAGCAGATGGCGCAGCGCTGTCCGGATGCCGAGATCGTGGGACCGGTCAGGCTGGAAAACTACGAACTGCGGTTCCGCGGCAGCGGCTTCGCTACCGTTGCGCCGAAAAAAGGCAGTACTGTCCACGGACTGGTGTGGAAGATCACGCCAAACTGCGAACAGTCTCTGGACCGCTATGAGGGGTATCCCCGCCACTACACGAAAGAAACCGTGACTGTTAAAGACGCGGCTGGCGCTGAGCTCCCAGTCATGGTCTATATCATGGCAGAGCCGTATTGCCGCCAGCCTGCACTGCCGTCCCCGTATTATTACCGCGTGATCCAGCGGGGCTTTGAAGCCAACGGCCTGCCGGTGGAGTCATTACAGGCTGCGTGGGACAGGACCGTTGACGAGGTGTTCTCCGGAAAGCAGGATAAGCCGAGGAATAAGAAATCGGAACGACGCAAAGAGCCGGAACGGTAATGGCTCTGCCGCAGCAGAAAGAAATAGCCTGTTTGCAATTTCCGCCGCGTGTGTTACAATATCCCCTGTTTGTGAAAGGGGTGCGGATATGTTTTACACGATGGAGGAAGCCGCTGTCCTCGGCGGTTTTCTGGAACTGTATCTGGACCGGGATAGCGTGGACCCGGCCGTGCGGGAACGGCACCGGAAATTCCGGCAGGGACTGATGCGCGGCGCTCTGGAACGGGCCGATTATGAATGGGCGGCTGCGACGCTGGGATTCCTGCGTCCCCAATGGTGGCCGGAGCATGAAGATTATCGGGCGTTGGAGAATGCCCTGCTGAAGACCCGGACGCTGGCATCCAAAAAAGAATAAGAATCACCATTTGCGGCAACGGCAGAGGAATCTGTCGCTGCCGCTTTTCTTTTGAAGAAGGAGGAACCCATATCAGCACAGAAAAAATGAAAGTCCTTGTGGTGCGCCCCATGGAAATGCCTGAAGTGCAGGAGATCGACCACACTCTTTCTGCCATGCAGGAACTGGTAGGCGGCACCATTCAGGCAGTTTACCCCTTCGATGACCCGGTGGCGCTCGTCTGTAATGACGAGGGCAAGCTGCTGGGCCTGCCGTGGAACCGCACCCTGACCGATGATCACGGTGTGCCGTATGACATTGTCTGCGGCACATTTTTTGTTGCCGGTCTTAAAGAGGATGATTTTGCCTCGCTGACGGAGCAGCAAATTGAAAAGTACAAGGACAAATACAGCCATGAAATGATCCTCTCTGTTCCGAAACAGCCGGAGGCACATAAGAAACCAATGAAAAAGGAGAAACATGAATATGAAAGATAACTGCATTTTGACCGCTGAGTCAGTCACCGAGGGACATCCCGACAAGCTCTGCGACACCATCGCGGACGCGGTGGTAGATGCCTGTCTTACGCAGGACGCCGCTGCCCGCGTTGCCTGCGAGGTCATGGCCACAGCCGGAAAGATCATCGCTGCAGGCGAGATCACGGCAGCGAAGATTCCGGACATCCCTGCCATTATTTGCAGAACGGTGCGGGAAGCCGGATATGGCGGCAATGACTATGAAGTGGAGGTCATCACCCATGAGCAGAGTCCCGACATTGCGGAAGCTGTGTGCGGCGGCACGGAGACCGGCGCAGGAGATCAGGGAATCCTGTACGGCTTTGCCTGCGATGAAACAAAGGAGCTGCTGCCCCTGCCTGTGGTGCTGGCCCATCGACTGACCCGTCTGTTGACCGATACCCGCAGGCAGGGCATCATCCTCGGCCTGCGTCCGGACGGCAAGGCACAGGTGTCTGTGGAATACCGCTCTGGAGTCCCGTACCGCGTTGCCGCAGTGGTGGTATCCTGCCAGCATGAGGAGGAACTGCCCCTGCCGGAACTGCGCGGGGACATTCTGCACCATGTGATCCGACCCGCCATGCAGGAACTTCCGTTGGACGAGCATACCGAAGTGCTGGTCAATCCCTCCGGTCGATTTGTCCAGGGCGGTTTTGAAGCGGACACCGGACTCACCGGACGCAAGCTGATGGTGGATACCTACGGCGGCCTTGCCCCTCATGGCGGCGGCGCGCTGTCCGGCAAGGATGGAACGAAGGTGGACCGCAGCGGCGCGTACATGGCCCGTTATATTGCCAAGAATATCGTAGCGGCAGGACTGGCAAAGCGCTGCACCATCAGCCTTGCCTATGCCATCGGCAAGGCCCAGCCTGTGGCGGTGACGGTGGATACGGAGCATACCGGCATCTATTCCGATGACGTGCTGGAGCAGGCAGTCCGCACGGTATTCAACCTGACGCCGGACGGCATGATCGGAACGATGGGACTGGATCAGCCCATGTTCCAAAAGTTCTGCAATTACGGACATTTCACCCATGCGGACGCGCCCTGGGAGCGCACGGATATGACAGAGGTGCTGGAATGTGCCTGTCGTGCCAAGGACATGGGCGTATCGGAGCGATGAAGCATATCGCGTCCTGCTCCTTCGGCAAAGACAGCCTTGCCACGATCCTGCTGGCGCTGGAGCACGGGGAACCGCTGGATGAAGCGGTCTACTGTGAGGTGATGTTCGATAAAAGGATCTCCGGCGAGGTGCCGGAGCATCGGGCATTCATCTATGAGACTGCGCTCCCCAGACTGGAACGGTTGGGCATCCCGGTCCGTGTGCTGCGTTCGGATAAGACCTATCTGGATTTGTTTGCAGGAACAGTTACCCGCGGTCCGAAAAAAGGACTTCGGCGCGGATTCCCTCTGTGCGGGCATTGCTACGTTCAGCGGGACTGTAAGCTCCGTCCCATCCGCCGGTATAATAGGACTCTGACACCGGATACTGTGCAGTATGTGGGCATCGCCAGCGATGAGCCGGTGCGCTTGCACCGCTTGCAGGGAGATCAGGTGTCCCTGCTGGAAAAATATCACTACACCGAAGAGGATGCAAAGCAGCTCTGCCAAACGGCAGGGCTGCTTTCACCTGTCTATGCGTTCACAGACCGTGGCGGCTGCTGGTTCTGCCCGAATGCCAAGCGGAAGGAGCTGCGGCACCTCTATGACCACCATCCGGAGCTGTGGGCGAAAATGCTGGAGCTGCAGGCCATGCCGGGAAAGGGGTCCGAGAAATTCAACCGCACGGAGCGCTTTTCCGACATCGATGCGGCATTCCGAAAAGAAGATGCCCTGTGCCAAAAAGCGGCATAAAAAAGGAAAAGGAGATGAGAACCATCAGCAATCAGAAATATGAGATCACAGACATTGCCCATGAGGAATATCCGTTCCTGCACCGCATCCGTGCGCTGCGGGATATCTGCGGCGAGATCCGCGCAGGCGACATAGGTGGCTTCGTGGAAAGCGAAAGCAACCTGTCCGCGGAGCCGGGAGACTGCGCGTGGATCTTCGATGACGCCATTGCAGCGGGTGACGCCTATGTGGATCGGGATGCCTGTCTGCGGGGCGACGCCATTGCCTGCGGCAGCGCCTATGTTTCCAAAGGCAGCGTGATGAGCGGCCACAGCCGCGCCGAGGACAACGCCTATCTC
>ENA-ORTV01003109-ORTV01003109.1-human-gut-metagenome-genome-assembly--contig:-NODE-3109-length-14425-cov-21.523034_pt1 | contig 14425 bp, 6 predicted proteins | sample MGYA00241915_ERZ509194 | MGnify/ENA primary metagenome ERZ509194 (study PRJEB26280, sample SAMEA2338810) | human gut metagenome | biome: human gut; feature: human-associated habitat; material: faeces... | reverse complement strand
GCAGCCGCCGGAGCGGTGCTTAAGCCGTCAGGCGGGAATTGTGCGGTATTGCCTTAGGTTTGCGGCAAGGAACCACCCCTCAGGCCGCTTCGCGTCCAGCTCCCCTCCAGGGGAGCCATCACAAGCATAAGGTAAGATACTGGCTCCCCTTAGAGGGGAGCTCCGGCGAAAGCCGGTGAGGGGTGGTTCCTCGCGCAGAGCCTGATAAATGAGATTTGTGACTGGGCTCATCCGGCGGCCAATGGGCTGGCCGCCCTACCGTACAGTTACCAACAAAAGGCCTGTAATTTATACGCTCCTCCGGGGCGTCGGGGACGCCGCCCCCTACGGCATAGCAAGGTATATTGCAATTTTTAAATTGTGTATTGTTCCCAGTATTTCGGCAGGGTGGGGTCCCCCGCCCTACTGGCCTGGCAAATATTCCACCGAACCTATGCCCACAAATACAAAAATGCCGCAGCAGACTGTTACATCTGCTGCGGCATTTTTATTTAGAGGTTAATGGGCTGGTTACAGCTCATTGTTCGGCTGTGGGATTACTGCAGAACGCCGGTGTTCTTATCAAAGTGATAAGTACGGCCGTCGATGACTGCATCGCCCTTAGCCATGGTGCCATAAATCGGGTCGAAGTAGTAACGCTTGTCAGCGCTCCAGCCCTTGATCATGTGGCCCTGTGCATCGTAACGGACCCACTTGCCGGTACCATCGGCGCGGTCAGCCCACTGGCCAGCTTCGGATTCCTGATAGACATCCTTGCTGGTGGCTTTCTTGCCCTGGTCAACGGCATCCAGCCAGTACCAAGCGTCGGAAGCCGGGTCATAGATTTCCTTGCCGCGGCCATCCAGGCCCTGGCGAACGCCCTTTTCGTACCAGAAGTCAGCGCCTTTGATGGTCAGCCACTGGCCGTCCAGAGCGATACCGGTGTACTCGTCAAATGCGCAAGGTACACCGTCAATATCGCCTGCGCCCTTAGCCATAGCGCCGGTGATCAGGTCAAAGTAGTAGGTGCCCTTATCGGTCGTCTGCCAGCCCTTGATCATGTGGCCGTTCTCATCGTAACGGACCCACTTGCCGGTGCCATCGGGTCTATCAGCCCACTGGCCGGCGGCGGATTCCTGGTAAACGTCCTTGTTGACGGTCATTGCGCCGCCCTGGACAGCATCCAGCCAGTACCAGGCGTCGGAATCGGGATCATAGATCTCTTTGCCGCGGCCGGTGGTACCCTGCTTCACGCCCTTTTCGTACCAGTACTTCTTGCCGTTTTCTTCAACCCAGCCGTTCTTCTCGCCGTACTTGGCGGTGTAGTCCTTGCCGTTGAAGGTGACAGTAGCGGTGGTAACGCCGCTGGTCTGCTTTACAGTTGCATCCACGAACTGTGCGCTTGCGCAGTTCTTATCGGTGCAGGTAAAGACAGCCATTGCGGTAATGGTGGTCTTTTCAGCGGCACCATGAGCGGTGCGCGTTTCGGGTTCAGTAGACGTTACCGCAGTCGGTTCCGGCGGCATAGGCTCAAAGGTTGCTCTAAACTTCACATTGGCTGCAGGCATAGTGAAGGTATACGTGTTATTCTTAAGCTTCTGCATAATATCAACGCCGACATTGCTGCCACCATAATAGATTGCCTCGGTCAATACGTAGGTGGTACCATTCGGCTTGAAAGTAGCTGTAACTTCTGTACCTTCCGCAAAGCGGGTCTCACCATCATCAGTAAATGTGACAGTGCCCTCGCCATCCGTCTCAACTTCAATGCCATACTTAACAACCGTAAACTGTGCGGTAACGGTCACATCAGCAGCAGGCATTTTAAAGGTGTAGGTTTTGCCTTCCTCGACGGTAGTATACGGAACATCGGTATTCTCGCTGTCCTTAATCACCAAACCATTTTTTGCCAGCTGTGCAAGCGTATACATGTCATCAGCCGGGGTAACGGTCAGAGTAACAGTATCGCCAGCCTTCAGTTCAGTGGTCTTGTCAGCCTTCACCTCGCCGTGATCGCTGGGGTTGATCGTAACGCTGTAGGTTTCAACCTTAACGGCCTCAAACGCAGCGCTAACGGTAACATCAGCGGCAGGCATCGTGAAGGTAGCTTTGCCATCGGTCAGGGTCAGCTTTTGGGTCTTGGTTTCGTCGCCGCTCTTATAGCTGTAAGTCAGGCCGCCCTCTTTGAGCTGATAGCCCTCTTTAATGTTAGCAACAGTAACGGTAATTTCGGTATCCTGCGCAGCCTTGTCCGGATTTACGGTAACAGTAGCGACTTCACCTTCAACAGGATTCACCTTAACTGTGTACTCTTTAACCTTTTCAAACTCTGCGCTGACAGTTGCATCGCCAGCGGGCATTGCAAAGGTGTAAGTGTTGGCCTTTTCTGTGTCAGGAGTTGCTTTCAGGGTCTGATTGTCGCCGTAAGTAACCACCACACCGTCAGCCGTCAGGGTATAGCCATCCTTCGGGGTAGCCACAACGGTAACGCTGGTGCCCTCAGCAACCTTATCCAGGTCAGCTTCGGGGCTGGTGATCTTCAACGTATCCTTGTTAGCATCGGCCACCTTGACCGCATAGGTCTTAGCGTTCTTTTCAACGCTGATGGTCACATCGCCGTCCGGCATGGTGAAGGTGTAAACCGTCTTAGCCTTTTCGGTGGTAGCCTGGGCTGCGGCTTCGTCCTGCGCTGCTTCCTGAACTTCAGTCAGAGCAACATCGGTATTGCCGTTCTTTGCGGTAACGGTAACGATATCGGTGCCTTCCTTTTCTACGGTCAGGGTAACGGTATCGTCCTTGATGTAGGTGTTGCTGGTGGTGCCCAGGGTCAGGGTAACGCCTGCAACTGCATCGGGCAGGGTAACGGTGTGGGGGGTGCTTTCGGTTGCGGTATGGCAATCAGAGCACAGGTACACATTGTTGCCAACGGACTTGGTTTCCAGCTCGTCCAGAGCCCAGGTATGGCCCTTGGGCAGTGCGCCGTCAGCGTACTTCTTTTCACCCTTGGTCAGGCCGTACTTGTTGGTGCGGGCCTGGGTGTAAGCGGGGGTATCGCACCATGCTTCAACGGAAACATCGGTGGTTGCGCCGCTGTTCAGGTCGCTGACCATGTCGGACATCGGCATGGTTTCAACCAGGTTAGCGCACCACATGAACTCTTCGTTCTTGTTCTTCTCGTCAGAGCTGCCCATGTTCTGGTTGTAACTCGGGTTGTAGTTCCAGGACTCGGTCTTGTAGCTCTTACGGTTTGCATAAGAAGTGCCGGAGGCATCGGTCTTGACTTCTGCCTTGCCGTCCACCAGTTCCTTATAGGTGTTGGACAGGTTGGTGCCGACAGAAACGATCAGCTGATCCTTGGTGGTGTTGATGCCGGTGATCACAGTCTGGCCCTGCTGGGTGGTGGTAGCAAAGCTGTAGCTGTCACGCAGGGTCAGGCCAGCCAGAGGATGGTTCTTGAAGGTGCCCAGATACTTCACACTGCTGGTATCCTGGGCGCTATCCATGATAACCATGCTCATGCCGGGAAAGTGGGTATCGGGAACCATGTTGCCGTCCTTATCCTTGGTCAGCTTAATGCCGCCATAGACGGTGTTGTATTCCTTCACTTCTTCCACTGTGCCGGTGGTCGGGTCCATACGGTAGATGGCGTTGTTGACGTTGAAGTACAGCTTGCCATCATACAGTGCGGTAGAGTGTACCAGTGCGGGGTAGATCCGCTTTGCAGCAGCGTCTGCCAGGCACTCGGTGTTCAGGTTGTTTTCAACCTTGGCATGCTTATCTTTTGCACTGGTATCGATCTTATAGATGGTGCCAGCTTCGGCCAGGACCTTGGCATTGCTGTCGTCATCATTGAAGTTGCTGCTGGTTTCCTTCAGATCGTTGTAGTACATCAGGATGATATCAAACGGGTCATCCGTCTTGGTAAAGCTGCTCATGCTGAAGCCGCCGGGTCTGCTGCTGGAATCCTCTTTGCGGATATAGTAGTTCGCATTACGCGGACGTGCTTCCAGAGTATCGGGGCCCTGGTTCTGCATCTTCTTCATGAACTGCTGCATCTGGGAGTTGTTACCAGAGCTGCCGGAACCAGAGTTGCCGTTGTTGCCGTTCTCGGACTGCTGGCGGCGCATGTTGTTATACAGGTTCTGGTTGGTCGTGGTATCAACGTAATAGAAGTAATTATTGTCGAAGTAGATGGGGCTGCAGATAGAGGTGAACCAGGTATCCTCGTAGCAGGTATCGGTGTAACGGGTCTCGTTCTTGTTCTCCGCCTTGGTGTAAGAGTAATGCGGCTTGCCGTTGTTCAACACAACATTGCCGTCATCATCCACATCGGGATTCTTGTTCTTGGTGTAGGTGTAGCCATCGTACAGCGAGTCAATGTAATCATAGTACTTGCTGTAACGGCCTTCCAGACCGGAGGGAGAAACCAGGAAGTTGACATGGCGCATGTCGCCTGCGTTCTCAACGCGGGTCTGGGCCATGCACTCGGTGTTCACGTCGTCATAGCAGACATCAACATAGTACCAGTTCTTGTTGGGTTCGCCGGTGGTCATCGTAGCAGAGTTGCTGTCGCCCTGCAGCTTGTTGACCTTGACTGCGTTAAAGTAGTGGACGTTGTTGAACATGCCGCCACCGAACGCATTACCGGCAACACTGGTATCAGAAGTATCGCAGTAATACAGGATCTGGGCAAAGTCAACAACAGCGTTATCGCCTACTTCATCGGGGGTCTTCCAGCTGCCGTCATCATTCTTATAGATGCTCTTGTTGTCAGGCAAATTCTGGACCATGTAGTTAAATGCAGCTGCATAGCCCAGGCAGATGCAGCCATACTCAACGCCCTTAGCGCCGATCTCGCCGCCCAGCAGGGCACCGAAAGCAGTCGTCTGGATGGGGTCGTTGTTGCCGCCGCCGGTGATATCGCCCATGGAGCCCATATCGAATTCTGCAACCTGGGAGATCCAGTCGTGCAGGATCAGCAGCTTGGTGACATAGTCAGCGTCACCCAGCTTGGCAACCTGTGCCAAGCCTGCATCACGGATGGCTTTCAGAGCTTCGCCATAGTTCATGACGTAAGACATGAACGCCTGCGGCAGCATGTTCAGCATGAATGCCATGGTGGTCGGCGGGACATCATCGTTCGGATCAATGCTGCACAATATCTTGATTGCGCCCATGGTGCCGGTGATGCTGCCATCCTCGCCCTGCTTCTGAACGCCCTTGGAGGTCCAGAACGGGGCAACCACGCCGAAGTACTCTGCTTCGTCCTGGTTGAACTGCGACAGCTGGAAGTAGTAGTAGTTCATCTGCGCAGTCGAGACATCGTAAGTATTGGTGACCTGGTTGCCCTGGTCGTCCACATACACGGCAGTCTTCTGGCTGTCGTACAGCAGCAGGCTGTTCTTGCCCTTGTTGTCGCCGCTCTGATAGGTGAAGTTCACCTTGCTTGCGTCAACCGGGTTGTTCTGCATATCGTACCAGTTGCCGTCCTTCATTGCGGACACCAGGGTAACGCCGGTGCCGCCGGAGGTGGTATCCAGGGTCGGGGTGCCGCCCACGTTGATGTAGACGGAATTGTCATTCTGGTCTACCACAACGCTGACCGGCATGGTCATTACCGGCTGGTTTTTGATTTCTTCGCCGCAGACAGCGCACTTGAAGGTGACGCTGGTGCATTCCCAGTCAATGGTAACGGGAGCGCCGGCAGAAATTTGGCCGGTTTTGCTGTCATAGAACAGCTGGGCGTTGCTGTAGTCATCGGCCAGCTTGCCCTCGACCTTCTTCATTTCCCAGTTGAAGGTAGCAACAAAGTTGCCATCTGCATCCTTGGACACAACATGGCTCTGGCAGGGCAGGGCGGCAATGTCGTCGGTGCGGGTGGTGGGTTCCTTGTATTCCTTCTTAACCGGGCTCTTGTCAGCGGGCACGCTGGCAGAGTAAACGGTCTTGCCGGCAGCGCCGGGCTTTGCCTCGGTGGTATCCTTGGTTACGGTGCCTTCTACCTTCTGGTAGGCATCGTCCTTTTCACAGGTATACACAGCGGTGTAAGCCCAGCCGTCATCGGTCTTGGTCCAGTAACCATCGGGGGTTTCCTTCCAGGTATGGGTGTGGCCATCCTCCGGGTTGGTGTCATTCCAGTACCATTTCGGCTCGCCATAGGTATGGCCGTCTGCAGCGGCGCTGGCCGCAAAGGTATCGGAGTTTTCAGCAACGTAAGCCTGTGCGTAGCTGTCAGCCTGCTGCGCAATCACTTCATCATCGCTGTTGGTCATGGACTCCATCGCAGAGGTCATGCCGGAGCTGCCGGTAAAGGTAACGGCGTTCACAACGCCTGCGGCGTTCGTCTCATAGCCCAGGTCGGTAACGGCGCTGGACAGATGATACGTTTTGATGGTGGCAGCCATCACCGATGCCATCTCGTCCTTGTTCAGGCCATAGGCTTCAGTGTTGATCTTGCCGGCTGCGGCGTTGGCGTACATGGCATCGGCCAGTGCATTTTCCAACGCTGCAAGGCTCATGCCCGCCTTGCTCTGTGCAGTCGCTTCCAGCTTGGCATCGTCCTGCTCCAGTTCATGCACTTCGCCCTGGGCAGCCAGCGTTTGGGCTGTCTGCTTGATCAGGTCTGCGGTGCTGGTGAACTTGGGCAGGGACTGCACAGCGCTGGCCGCGCTTGCTGCGCTAGCTGCAACAGACTGCGCTACCGAAGAATCAATCTTGGTAGTTTCGGCTGCTGCGGGAAGCGCCACGCTCTGGGCAACCATGGCTGCTGCCAGCACGGATGCACCAAAACGCTGAAGGTTTTTCTTCATAGTTTTATCCTCCCTTAAGTGTTACTACTTTCCCCTTTTGTGTGAAAAGTGGTACGGCAGATGTGCGGCACTTTGCAGGTGTTGATTGCAAAACGCCTGGTTATGCCCCCTCGGTCTGTCGATCCCTTGCCGGGCTGCGGCCTGCTTTTGGGGCTTTTGGCCCCGGCACAGCGGCTGACAAAACGTTGTACCGGCTGCATGCCTTGATCCCGCAAATGATAGCCTTTCCGACACATCCAGGTATATACGTTATATCACAGTTGCCAGAATTTGCATAGTTAATTAGAGCGGTTTCTAGGTAAATTTTTGTCCTTGAATCAACTGAAACCTGTTTTTCGCACATTATTTGCGTTGCGGTGCGGTGACTCTTTGGCGGTATTTATTAACATTTTTGAATGGTTTATTCCTGATTTTATCAAATGATTAAACATTTACCCCGATAATGTTCTTTGCAATCTCTTAATACAATCACCCGGTATTGTGACCGCGCATTTTTTGTCATTTCGGTTTGGCTTGTTGTTGAGAGATTTGGCAGAGATTGGAGGAAACTTGAAGGGAAAATTGGTGGTTGAGAATTGCCCATTATAAATTGTACTGTAGAGAGCGTTCCTGACCGTTCCGAAAACTTAGGGATAGATCAACCCTTGCCCCTTAACCGCGACCTGAAATACAACTTCCCAAGGTAGGGCGGTGTGAGTGCCCCCTTCTGCTCCACTTTTTCAAAGTTCCGAATGGTGTCCTCTCCCCTATCTACAATTCCTGATGTTTTCATGATGCCTTCCTTGGTCTTCCACACCCGGCCTTTGCCCCCTCCCCGCCCCATAAGTCGTACACAACAAAAAGGCCCCTGCCTTAACAGCAGGAGCCTTGAAAGCTATATCACAAGCCGAAAATTACTTCTCGATCTTGGAAACAACGCCGGAACCAACAGTGTGGCCGCCTTCGCGGATAGCGAAACGCATGCCTTCTTCCATGGCAACCGGGGTGATCAGCTCAACGTGCATATCAACGTTGTCGCCGGGCATGCACATCTCAGTGCCTTCGGGCAGGGTGATGATGCCGGTAACGTCGGTGGTACGGAAGTAGAACTGAGGACGATAGTTGTTGAAGAACGGGGTATGACGGCCGCCTTCTTCCTTCTTCAGGACGTAAACATGGCCATCGAAAGTGGTGTGGGGATGAACAGAGCCGGGAACAGCCAGAACCTGGCCACGCTCGATCTGGTCACGGTCAATACCACGCAGCAGAGCGCCGATGTTGTCGCCAGCCTGAGCGAACTCAAGGCTCTTGCGGAACATTTCCAGACCAGTGATGGTGGTGGTCAGCTTCTCTTCCTTCAGACCAACGATTTCCATCTGATCGCCGACATGAGCAGTACCACGCTCAACACGACCGGTAGCAACGGTGCCACGGCCGGAGATGGTCATAACGTCCTCAACGGGCATCAGGAACGGCTTATCAGCAGCACGGTCCGGGGTCGGGATGTAGCTGTCAACAGCGTCCATCAGCTCCCAAATGCACTTGTATTCCGGAGCATCGGGATCCTTGGAAGTGCTCTCCAGAGCCTTCAGAGCGGAACCACGGATGATCGGGGTGTTGTCGCCGTCGAAATCCTGGCTGTCCAGCAGTTCGCGAACTTCCATTTCGACCAGGTCGAGCAGCTCTTCGTCGTCAACCATATCGCACTTGTTCAGGAACACAACGATCTTGGGCACGCCAACCTGACGAGCCAGCAGGATGTGCTCACGGGTCTGCGGCATCGGGCCATCGGTTGCAGCAACAACCAGGATAGCGCCGTCCATCTGAGCAGCACCGGTGATCATGTTCTTGATGTAGTCAGCATGGCCCGGGCAGTCAACGTGGGCATAGTGACGCTTCGCGGTGTGGTACTCAACGTGAGCGGTGTTGATCGTGATACCACGAGCCTTCTCTTCAGGAGCCTTATCGATGCTGGAGTAATCCATGAAATCGGCGTCGCCCTTCAGAGCCAGAACCTTGGTGATAGCGGCAGTCAGAGTGGTCTTGCCGTGGTCAACGTGACCGATGGTACCGATGTTGACATGCTCCAAAGAGCGGTCAAATTTTTCCTTTTCAGCCATTGGAAGTATCCTCCTTTAATTCAAACAGATAAAATAGCCTGTTGTAAGGCTATCATACTAGATTTTTCAAGAAAAATCAAGTATTTTGCGCGAATTTGTGCAGAATCAGCCCTTATTGCGCTCGGTCATGATCTTATCTGCAACACTCTTGGGAACCTGCTGGTAATCAGCCGGCTCCATGGAGTACTGGCCACGGCCCTGGGTCTTGGAACGCAGGTCAGTAGCGTAACCGAACATCTCGGACAGAGGAACCATAGCGGTGACACGGGCAGTGCCATCGGTGGATTCCTGGTTCTGGATTGCGCCGCGGCGGCTGTTCAAGTCGCCAATGACGTTGCCCATATACTCGTCAGGAACAACAACGTCAACCTTCATGATGGGCTCCATAATGACGGGATCAGCCTTCTTCATAGCATCCTTGAATGCCATGGAGCCGGCGATGGAGAACGCCATTTCAGAGGAGTCAACTTCATGATAGGAGCCGTCCCACAGAGTGACCTTGACATCCACGACGGGATAGCCAGCCAGAATGCCGGACTTCATCGCGCCCTGGATACCGTTGTCAACAGCGGGGATGTATTCCTTCGGGATAGCGCCGCCAACAATACCGTTGACAAACTCATAACCCTTACCCGGGTTGGGCTCAATCTTGATCTTAACGTGACCATACTGGCCCTTACCACCGGACTGACGTGCGTACTTGGTTTCCTGGTTAGCATCCTTGCGGATGGTTTCACGGTAGGCAACCTGAGGTGCGCCAACGTTAGCTTCGACCTTAAACTCGCGGAGCAGACGGTCCACGATGATTTCCAGGTGGAGCTCGCCCATGCCGGCGATGATGGTCTGACCGGTTTCTTCATCGGTCCAGGTACGGAAAGTCGGGTCCTCTTCAGCCAGCTTAGACAGGGCAATACCCATCTTCTCGCTGCCAGCCTTGGTCTTGGGCTCGATGGCAACGCGGATAACCGGCTCGGGGAAGTTCATGGACTCGAGGATGATGGGATGCTTCTCATCGCACAGGGTATCACCAGTGGTGGTGTTCTTCAGACCAACAGCAGCGGCGATATCGCCAGCGTAGCAGATGTCGATATCCTTACGGTTGTTTGCATGCATCTGCAGGATACGGCCGATACGCTCGTCCTGATCCTTAACAGAGTTGTAAACAGTGGTGCCAGCCTCAACGGTACCAGAGTACACGCGGAAGAAGCACAGCTTACCGACATACGGGTCAGTCATAATCTTGAATGCCAGTGCAGAGAACGGCTGATCATCGGAAGAAGTGCGATCTTCTTCCTCGCCAGTCTCCGGGTTGGTGCCCTTGATGGCCGCAACGTCGGTCGGAGCAGGCATATAATCAACGATTGCATCCAACAGTTTCTGAACGCCACGGTTCTTGTAAGAAGAGCCGCAGACAACAGGAACGATCTCGTTGGAAATAGTAGCCTTACGCAGAGCAGCCTTGATTTCTCCCTTGGTCAGCTCTTCGCCTTCCAGGTACTTCATCATCAGCTCTTCGTCGGTCTCAGCAACAGCTTCGATCAGCTTGTCATGATATTCCTGAGCCTGTTCTTTCATGTCTTCAGGAATTTCCTCAACGCGCACATCATTGCCCATATCATCATAGTAGATATCGGCTTTCATGTCGATCAGATCGATGATGCCGCGGAAAGTGTCTTCCTGGCCGACAGGCAGCTGGATAGGCACACCGTTGGCATGCAGACGATCATGCATCATCTGTACGCAGCGGAAGAAGTCAGCACCCATGGTATCCATCTTGTTGACGTAAACCATGCGGGGAACCTTGTACTCGTCAGCCTGGCGCCAAACGGTTTCAGACTGAGGCTCAACGCCACCCTTTGCGGCCAGAACGGTAACAGAACCGTCCAGAACACGCAGAGAACGCTGAACTTCAACAGTAAAGTCAACGTGGCCCGGGGTGTCGATGATGTTGATACGATGACGGTTCTTTTTGAACAGAGCCGGATCGTGCTGGGTCTCGGTGTGGCTCCAGTAGCAGGTGGTTGCAGCGGAAGTGATGGTAATACCACGTTCCTGTTCCTGCTCCATCCAGTCCATCGTGGCAGCGCCGTCATGAACTTCGCCGATCTTATGGTTAATACCGGTGTAGTACAGAATGCGCTCGGTGGTGGTGGTCTTGCCTGCGTCGATGTGGGCCATGATACCGATATTTCGGGTCATTTGCAGGGATACGTCTCTCGGCGTTGCCATGGCTTAAACCTCCTCAGTAAGCAGATCAATAACGGTAATGCGCGAAAGCCTTGTTGGCTTCTGCCATCTTGTGGGTATCTTCGCGCTTCTTGACAGCGCCGCCAACGTTGTTGGTAGCGTCAATGATCTCGGCGGCCAGGCGAGCGGACATGGTCTTTTCACCACGGCTGCGGCTGTACAGAGTCAGCCAGCGTAGGCCGAGGGTCTCGCGGCGGGCGGGGCTGACCTCCAGGGGAACCTGGTAGGTGGAGCCGCCGACACGGCGGGCCTTAACTTCGAGGCTGGGCATGATGTTTTCCATGGCCTTCTCGAACATTTCGAGAGGATCGTTGCCGGTCTTCTCTTTGACAGTCTCAAAAGCTTCGTAAACGATCTTCTGAGCGACGCCCTTCTTGCCATCCAGCATGATGCTGTTGACCAGACGGGTGACGAGCTTGGAATTGTAAATAGGATCAGCCAGAACTTCGCGCTTTGCGATTTTACCTCTTCTGGGCATCTTTCTTCCCTCCTTCACATTAATGATATCATCGGTACTCGAAAGTTAAAGAAAACTCCCGTTATGCCACAAAAGGGTCAGCTGACCATTTTATGGCGAAAAGATGTTTCCTTACTTCTTGGCACCGGCCTTGGGACGCTTTGCGCCGTATTTGCTGCGAGCCTGGTTACGGTTTGCAACACCCTGAGTATCCAGAGTACCACGGATGATGTGGTAACGGACACCGGGCAGGTCCTTAACACGACCGCCACGGATCAGGACAACGCTGTGCTCCTGCAGGTTATGGCCGATACCAGGAATGTAGGAGGTGACCTCGATACCATTCGTCAGGCGGACACGGGCAACTTTACGCAGAGCAGAGTTGGGCTTTTTGGGGGTCATGGTACGAACAGCGGTGCAAACACCACGCTTCTGGGGGCTGTTCATGGTGGTGTACTGCTTCTTCTGGGAGTTGTAGCTCTTCTGAAGGGCAGGAGCAGTGCTCTTGGTTACCAGGACCTCACGGCCTTTGCGTACGAGCTGGTTAAAAGTAGGCATTTCTTTTCTCCTTTCTTGATTATTCCGCGCAGTTTTTTGCGGGGGTTGTGCTTCCATTTTGGCCGCACTTGACCCCTTAACTCACGCATTTATTATAATAGCGGATAAACCACGCTCTGTCAAGAGTATTCACAAAAAATATTTCAAATAATCGTGCAAGATGCTGATTTTCTGCACTGGGGGTTCTAATTGTGTGCTTAAGATGTATCTGAAAACAAAGAATCAGATACACCCTCGGACTTTCCCCTGCTTATTTTGCAGCTTCCAGCTGTGCCACGCAGGCTTCGGCTTCGTCCAGAATGCGGCCGAACTTATCCAGGGCAGCATCCACCGGGGCGGGTGTGGTCAGGTCCACACCGGCATGGCGCAGCTCATCCAGCGGGTAAGCGCTGCCGCCCATGTGCAGGAACTCCAGGTACTTCTTAACAGCCGGTTCGCCGTTCTTCAGGATGCCCTCGGACAATGCCACGGCAGTGGAATAGCCGGTTGCATACTTATAAACATAGAACGGGCGGTAGAAGTGCGGGATGCGTGCCCACTCGTACTGTACTTCGTCATCCACAACCAGCTCCGGTCCAAAGTAGTCCACAATGAGCTTCTTGTACAGATTGTTCAGGGCGGCGGGATTCAGGGCTTCGCCGCGCTCGGCCATGGCGTGGGCATCGCGCTCAAACTCGGCAAACATCGTCTGGCGGTAGACGGTTCCCTTGAAATTTTCGAGGTACTGATTCAGCAGGGCCAGGCGGGTTGCGGGATCCTGGTTCTTTTCTGCCAGCAGGTGCTCAATGAGCAGGTTCTCGTTGACGGTGGAAGCGACCTCTGCGACAAACAGGGTATAGTCGGCATACTGGGCAGGCTGGGTATGGCGGCTGAACCAGCTGTGCATGCTGTGGCCCATCTCATGCGCAATGGTGGAAACGCTGTCCAGCGTACCGGTAAAGTTGCACATGATATAGGGGTTGGAATCATAGCTGCCGCCGGAGTAAGCGCCGCCGCTCTTGCCCTTGTTGGGGAACACATCGATCCAGCGCTCGGCAAAGCCCTTGCGAACGATGGTGCCGTACTCTTCGCCCAGCGGTGCAACGGCATCCAGAACCATCTGCTTGGCCTGGTCATAGGTGTAATGGGCGCTGACGCCCTTGGTCAGCGGGGCGTACACATCATAGTAGTGCAGCTCGTCCACACCCAGGATGCGCTTGCGCAGAGCAACATAGCGGTACATATCCGGCAGGTGCTTGCGCACAGTAGCCACCAGGTTATCATAGACCTGGCCGGGCACGTTCTCCCCTGCCATGGACATGGCGCGGGAAGATTCATAATGACGGACGGAGGCTTCGGCGGTAGCGGTCTTGACAGCGCCGGAGTAAGAGGCAGCCAGCGTGTTGATGTGCTGGCGGAAGCTCTTGTAGTAGCTTTCAAAGGCATTCTTGCGCAGCACGCGGTCATTGGAGGTTTGCAGCAGGATGTAGTTGGAAGCGGTCAGCTCCACATCGTTGCCCTCGCCATCCTTGACGGAATCGAACACCATGTCGGCGTCTTCCAGGTTATCGGCAACATTTTTCGGGGTGCCGAATGCCTCACCGAAAGCAGCCAGCAGCTTTTCTTCCGGGGCGGTCAGGGTGTGAGGCTTTGCACGCAGCAGGTCTTCCAGAGCAAAACGATAGGGGGCAACCTGCTCGTCAGCCATGATGGCATCCAGGGTTTCCTGCGGCAGTGCCAGGATTTCCGGCTGAGCATAGGCGATGGTACCGACAGCCTTTACATATTTGGCGGTAGCGCGGGCATCCATGCTCTGGGCGTCATCAGCACGGGTATCCTCGCTCAGACGCAGGCTGGTGTAGACAGCCAGGTTTTCCAGTTCACGGAACACGCCGATTTCTGCATCATAAAATTCACGAATGCTGGCAGCGTTGTTCAGCTTGCCCTCCCAGGCAGCCAAAGCTTCAATTTTGGGGTCAATGGCGGCAAAAGCCTTTTCCCATTCCGCATCGCTGGCGTACATTTTGGTCAGGTCCCACTGGTACTGCGGGTCCATCTCTTTGCGTTCTTTCAATGCTTCCGACATGGCGGATTCTCCTTTTCTATATGGTGTCTTTCTGAGCCTGTCAGGGAAGCGTTCTCCCCTGCCCTCCATGCAGGCACCATTCATCCTGCACAGACAAACCCAGTATAAAAGTATTATACACCAAATGTTAGAAAAAACAAATCCGTTTTTATTTAAGGCAATACCGCACAATTCCCGCCTTACGGCTTAAGCACCGCTCCGACGGCTGCGG
>ENA-ORTV01003101-ORTV01003101.1-human-gut-metagenome-genome-assembly--contig:-NODE-3101-length-14447-cov-3.229503_pt1 | contig 14447 bp, 7 predicted proteins | sample MGYA00241915_ERZ509194 | MGnify/ENA primary metagenome ERZ509194 (study PRJEB26280, sample SAMEA2338810) | human gut metagenome | biome: human gut; feature: human-associated habitat; material: faeces... | reverse complement strand
CGTTGCCCATGCTGCACCTTCCACTCCGGTTCCGAGCACTACGATAAAAAACAGATCCAGTCCGATATTAATGACCGCAGCGATCACCAGAAACACAACCGGTGTCCTGCTGTCCCCCATGGAACGGATAATTCCCGAAACCAGATTGTACAGATAGGTGACCGGAATCCCCCAGAAAATGATCACAATGTAACGGTATGCACCGTCAATGATATTTTCCGGTGTGCGCATCAGCTCCAGGATCGGCATACAGAAAATGACCGTCACGATCGTCATGACCACTGCAAAAATAGCAGAGAGGTAAATGGCGTTCATCATAAAGCCACGCATGCCCTTATAGTCTCCTGCGCCGAATTTGTGTGCCAGAGGAATCGCAAATCCGTTGCACACTCCCATACAGAATCCGATGATAAGAAAGTTGACGGAGCCTGTGGAACCTACCGCTGCAAGGTCATCTACTCCGAGGAAACGTCCTACGATCAACGTATCCATCAGATTGTAAAACTGCTGAAATAAAAATCCAAACAAAAGTGGTACGGAAAATCCAAGAATCAGCTTCATTGGCGATCCGTTTGTCATATCCTTCGTCATATCTTTTTCCCTCGAAAAAATTGTGGTGATATCACATATCACCACAATAAGTATTAAAAACTTCAAAAAACGTATCCGTCTTCATCCCGGAACCCGTCTCAAGTTCCAGATTCTCCCAGAGATTTTCATTGATATTGGAATTCAAAGAAGAAACAAATTCATTGTATTCATCATCAAAAGCTTCTTTTTCTCTTTTGTCTACAATATTGGCTTTGTTTGCCTCCGTCAACTCCTGATTGTATTTGTTCAGACATTTAATGAAATAAAAGCCTCCATCCACTGTGATTTTACCGGAAACTTCATCATTTTCCATCTGAAATGCAATCTGCTCTACCGCATCCGGAAGTTCATCTCTGGAAACATTTACCTGAATGCTGCTAAGCTCATTATAGTTATTGGCGAGTGTTGCAAAATCTTCTCCCTGGGCTAATCTGGATGCAATTTCATTTGCCCGGCTCTCATCCGAAATAAAAATCTGCATGATTTCCATCACCCGTGCCTCATCATCGCTGACCTCCTCATTCACAGCTTTTGTGAGTGAATGGTACACTTTCTGTGCCAGCGCATAATGCTCATAGTACTCTTTGATGTCACTCTCCGAAACACCCATATAGGCAGTCTCCTCCTCCGTGAGCGAGGCAAAGTACTCCTCTGCCGCCTGAGCGGTCTTTTCCTTTTCTTCTTCGGAAAGTTCCATCTCTTTTTCCTTTGCAAGCTGGTCTAAGCAGACCACCTGTGCCAGTTCCTGCATTGTGATATTTTTCACATAATTTTCCAGAGAACTGTCTCCAAAATCATGCTGCCAGAGATCAAGTCCATAGGCTGTTCCGTAAATATTCTGGTAGTTCACCAGATATACCTTCGCCTCTTTCAGCCCGCAGGACACATTTCCAATGCGGAATACCTGACGGTTGTTCAATGTGTTTGAGACGATCACTTCCTTATTTCCTATCTTGCATCCTGTGAGCAGAAAGGAAAAGCAGAGCAGACATATCAGTGTCATTTTTTTTCTGTTTTTTTTCATGCTGTTCATTTAAGCTTCCATAGCTTTTAAAATGCTTCTCGCAACAGAGATTCCGTTTGCGGATGCCTGCTGCAGACCACGGGTTACAGATGCTCCGTCACCGATGGCACGAAGACCTTTTACGCTTGTCTCAAAGTCTCTGTTTACAACAACCTTGTTCGAGTAGAATTTTACTTCAACACCATATAATAAAGTCTCATCACTTGCAATACCCGGTGTTACCTTATCAAGTGCAAGGATCATCTCCTCGATATCCACCATAATACGATGTGGGAATACAAGGGAAAGATCTCCAGGTACTGCATCCTTTAACGTAGGGATCAGGTTATTTCTGCAGAGACGCTCCTCTGTCGTTCTTCTTCCTCTTCTGAAATCACCGAAGGTCTGTACTAAAATTTTTCCATCGCAGAGCATGTTGGAAAGCTGTGCGATCTGCTTGCCGTATTCGATCGGTGTTTTGAATGGCTTTGTAAAATTCTTGGATACAAGGATTGCAAAGTTGGTATTGTTTGTCTTTAAATCTTTGGATTTATAAGCGTGTCCGTTTACAACTGCAAGTCCATTGTCATAGTACTCAGTTGCTACTTCACCGGATGGATTCGTACAGAATGTACGCACTTTATCGTCAAATGTAGGTGTGTGGTAAACTAATTTTGCTTCGTAAAGGTTATCGTTTAAGAATTCCATAACCTCATCACGCACTTCCACACGGACACCGATATCTACCGTACCAACCTGCGTCTCGATCCCATGACCATTACAGATGTGTGAGAACCAGTCTGCTCCCTCACGTCCGACTGCCGAAACAACCTCTTTTGCATGGTATGTTTCATCTTTGTCTGTCACAAGTCCTTTTACCTGGCCATCTTCAATGATGATATCTTTGACCATGGTATTGAATTCCATCTCAACACCCTGCTCTAACAGATGCTCCTGCAATCTGGAATAAATCTTGTATCCTTCCTCTGTTCCAAGGTGACGGATTGGACATTCGATCAGTTTTAAGTTTGCTGTGATTGCTTTTCTACGGATCTCGCGGATTTCTTTTTCTTTATCCACACCGTAAACTTTTGTATCTGCTCCGAATTTCAAGTAAATATCATCCGATTCTTTTAATAACGCAACTGTCTCGTCATATCCTAAAATCTCCGGAAGATTTCCACCTACATCCGGAGATAAAGATAATTTTCCATCGGAGAATGCTCCGGCTCCGGCAAATCCGGTCGTGATGGAACATGGCTGACAGCCTACACATACTTTTGTCTTTCTCTTTGGACACTGTCTGTTCTCGATACGGCGTCCTTTTTCAATCATTAAAATTTTCAGGTCTTTGTTGGCATGGATCAGTTCATATGCACAGAAAATACCGGAAGGACCTGCCCCAATAATAATCACATCATAATTTTTCATGTAGTTTTCTCCTTGTCAAAATGCCTTTTTTACAGTCTTTTTCTGCTGCAAAAGGACGTTCTCATTCTGCCTGTTTTGCAAACTTTTTGAGTATAATAAACATTTTTTCTTTTGTCAATCCCATTCCGGGAAATTTATAAAAATTTAAGCTTCCACGATCAGATATCTGCCATCCGGGAGGGCAAATACTTCGCTTGCCTCCTCCAGATCCTTGAGTGACATTCCCTCGATATCAGCCCCCTGATCTTCGAAATAGGCTTTTACCTCTTTCAGATTCTTACAGACAACCGCCATGCAGTCCTCTAAAAATTCCTCTGCCTCTTCCATTGTCTCTGCCACCGGCTCCGGCAGAAGCTGTTCCTGATGCGCCAGAAAATATTCCAGACATACTTCATCAAATTCGTTCATACGCTGTTCTCCTTTGTAATTGTGTGTATATGCAGTTTACCATAGATAGGGATCAATTCCAAGCTTTTGCAGTTCCTTATAAATACGTGCAACAGGAAGTCCGACCACATTATTGTAGTCACCTTCGATTCCCTCGATATAGATTGCACATTTCCCCTGGATTCCGTATGCTCCAGCCTTATCCATCGGCTCTCCGGTCGCCACATAGCGGTCGATCTCAAGTTCCGACAACGGTTTCATGGTAACTTCTGTTTTCTCGTAAAAGGTATGTGCGCCCGCTCGTCCATTTTTGTCCAAAAACACAAACGTAACGCCTGTATACACGGCATGTTTTCTTCCCGACAAAAGCTTCAGCATCCGCTTTGCACCCGCTTCATCCTTCGGTTTTCCAAGGATGGTATCATCGCATGCGACGATGGTATCCGCCCCGATCACTAAGATGTCCTGCGGTGTCATCAGTTTCTCGTGTCCGCTCTCGTAAGCTTTTACCATGCCTGCGACCTCTTTTGCTTTCTGCTCGGAAAGTTCCATCACAACCTCCTCCGGCACGCTTTTGGAGATAACTTCCTCTCCCTTTGCCGGGCAGATTTCAAATTCCAGTCCAATCTGTTCTAACAATTCTTTTCTTCTCGGCGATGCCGAGGCAAGTATGATCTGTCCCATTTTTTTCTCCTGTTATAAAGTGATCAATTGCTCTAGTGAGAATGAATAAATCAAAATTTCCTTCACTTTGAGTTTTCGTGCGCCAAAGACACGCTCCAATGCATCCGCATAGAGTTTTAACTGTGTCTCATAGCGGTCGATGAGTTCCTTTGCCTGCTGCACACGGTCGGTCTTATAATCAAGCAGGACGATTCCGTCTTTCTCGATCCAGAATACATCGATGATTCCCTGAATTAAGGTTAAGTCCTCCTCATGACGGACTTTTTTCTGTTCTTCCTTTTCCTGATCGCTGTCTGTTTTTTCGTAGATGTTCTCACAGGAATCTGTGTTACTGCCTACTCCGAAACCATAGTTTTCCAGCTCTTCTTCCGTAAATCCCATGACAAATGGTTTCTCACGGTAAAGTGCTCCCCCGCGCTGTGCGAGAGCCATCCGCCTTCCCGTTTCCGAGGAAACAAAATCTGCCACAATCTGCTCTTTCACGAGTGCACTCATATCCGCAGTGATTTTCTCCTCTTTCTCCATAGCCTCCATCTGTTCATGTACACTTTTTTCTGAGGCAAAATCGTAACACTCCATGACGCGGTGCACTGCGGTTCCCCTTAGTGCACCACGGTTTGGTGTTTCCTGTTCCACACTCTCCTCTCTCTGGATAAAAAGAGGGATCGTTGGTGTCACAGGTTCTTCCAAAAATGCCGGGACCGTCTCCTCCTGTTCTGCCTCAAACCGTTCACGCATCGCACGGTGCTTTAATTCGGATACGGAATATTTGTTTTTCCTCAAAACGTCAACCTGATATGGATAACGCTGCGAAAATCGCTGTTTCAACTGCCCGACCAGCTGTGTGTCCGCCGCTTCAATCTCTTCGATCCGCTCTGTCAGATCTTCATTTTGCTCTAACTGGTTTTCCACTTCGTCTAAGACAAGCTCTGCCGCTTCCACGATCCGAACCGGGTATTTGTCCCCATAGGAAAGCACTGCCGGAAGTATCCAGTCCAGATAACCGGAAGCCCCTTCTCTTGTAAGGTAGGAAAGCGGTCTGTCTGCTGCTTTCGAAAGATTCGCCTGCTGCCTGAAAAATTCTAGTTTTTCCGGGGCATCCTTTAATGTCCCGGTGAGAATGAGCTTTTCTTTTGCACGGGTTAAGGCAACGTATAGCACACGAAGTTCCTCTCCGAGATTTTCCAGATCGATCTGCTTTGCAATCGCCTTCTTTGCGATAGTCGGTGATTTGATACGCAATTTTCCGTCCATGTAGTCAAGACCAATACCAAGTTCCGGGTGAAGCACCATTTTGCTCCGTGTGTCCTGTTTATTGAAATTTTTGCCCATACCGCTCACGATCACAATTGGGAACTCAAGACCTTTGCTCTTATGGATACTCATAATTCGGACAACGTCCTCGTTTTCCCCGACCATGTCTGCCTCACCGAAATCCACATCATATTTCTGCAGCTCATCAATGTAACGCACAAAGTGAAACAGTCCCTTGTAACTCGTTTTCTCGTAGGCTGCGGCTTTTTCCAAAAGCATGTTTAAATTCGCCGTTCTTCTGTTTCCTGCCGGCATTGCCGCCACATAATGACCGTATCCGGTCTCGCGCAGGATGATCTCGATCAGCTCATGGATCGGAGTGTCCGGGACGAGCTGCCGTAATTGCCTGTATTTTTTGTAAAATTTGAGCAATTTCCGGTGAGCGGTTGTCTCTATATCATCTTCTTTTTTCCCGTCCGCGTTTCTTCCCTGCTTCTGATCTGCCTCTGAATCTGCCTCTGAATCTGAAATTTCTTTTTGCCCGTCCTCTTCATAAAGTCCTTCTGCCAGTTCGAGCACCGCTTCATGAAAAGGCACACTGCCATCTTCAAGCCTTAACACCGCAAGCTCCTCATCAGTAAGCCCTGCCATCGGCGAGCGGAGCACTGCCGCCATCGGGATATCCTGCCTTGGGTTATCCAAAAGCCTCAGCATGGACAGCACCGTCTGTACTTCCACCGTTGAAAAATATCCGGTCGAAGAAACCGTGTGCGCCGGGATTCCATTCTCGTTCAACACTTCCACAAGGGAATCCGCCCAGCCGGACAGACTGCGGAGCAAAATTACAATATCGGAGTAACGTGCCGCCCGAAGTGTTCCGGCTGCCTTGTCCGTGACCGGCTGCGTTTTCATCAGATGCTTGATTTCTTCTGCCACAATTTTCGCTTCCAGTGTCTTTTTATCCGTAAGTTCGGTGTCCTCCAATAATTCGTCGTTGCTGTCTGCAAGCAGGATCTCCGGGATGAAGTCCGCGCTGACAGGATAGCTTGCCCCCGGATACAGTGCAGCCTCCGCGTCATACTCCACATTTCCAAGACTCCGCGCCATAATTTTATAAAAAATATCGTTTGTGCAGGTCAAGACTTCCTCTCTGCTTCGGAAGTTTTTGTGCAGGTCGATACGCTGCGTGGTGCTCTCTTCCAGCGAATAGGAATCGTATTTTTTCATGAAAAGTTCCGGTCTTGCGAGACGGAATCGGTAAATACTCTGCTTTACATCCCCAACCATGAAAATATTATTTTCCCCACGCTCCTCTCTGGAAATGGAGCGAAGCAGTGTCTCCTGCACTTCGTTGCTGTCCTGATACTCGTCGATCATGATCTCCTCAAAGGTATCCCGGAACTCTTCCGCAGTCTTTTTCGCCTTCTCCGTCTCCTCATCCACAAGGATCTGCAATGCAAAATGTTCCACATCATGGAAATCCACCAGATTTTTCCGGCGTTTTGCGGCTGCAAACTCATCTGCAAACTGCTTTGTGAGACGGACAACCTCCTCTAACATCGGCTCCGTGCGCTCTAACTGCTCGATCATCATCTCCGGCGAACAGAAAAAATATTGTCTGCAGAGTTTTTTCACCACATCCTTTGCCTGCTCCCTGAGACTTTTCACCAGCTCTAATTTATCGGGATCTCCCTCAAACCCTCTGCTGCTCGCAAGTCTGTCGTATTTGATATCGGAAAGCGCCCCGGACAGTTCACAGAAAGAGGTTAGTCTTGACAAACCCTCATATTTTTCCAGATCACTCTGCACTGCTTTCTCGTACATATCCGGTCCGTCATCCTGCTGTGTGATTGCAAGCGCCTGCTTTAAGAGCTGTTCACAGTCTTTTAAGACAAAACAGATATTTTCCGTGAGCGGAGCAAGCCATTCTGCGCGGTCTAACTCCTCCCTGGTTTCGATGCGGTAGGCTCCCACAAACGAATCCAGCCATTTTTCCGGCCACGGATAACTTCTGGAAAACTCATATAACTGAAGGATCATCTCATTTAATGCAGCATCGGTTCTTCCCGAAGCATAGCCCTCCACAAAATCGGAAAATGCTTCCGAAGGCTCCTCATAATTTTGTTCCAAAACTCTGCCAAGAACATCCTCGCGCAGTAATTTTAACTCACCCTCATCCCCGATACGGAAATTCGGTTCCAGATCGATCTCATGAAAATGATTGCGCACCACATACAGACAGAAGCTGTCGATGGTCGTGATCTGTGCATTGTGAATCAGGGTCAGCTGTCTTAACAGATGCTCATCCCCCGGCTGTTCATCTAACGCTTTCTCGATCGCATTTCCGATCCGCTCCCGCATCTCTGCCGCTGCCGCATTGGTAAACGTCACGATCAGCAGATGGTCAATGTCGACCGGATGATTTTTGTCTGTTATGATTTTCACGATCCGCTCTACTAAAACAGCGGTCTTTCCAGAACCTGCTGCCGCAGATACCAATATATTTCGATTTCTTAAGTCAATGACCTGCTGCTGCTCTGTGGTCCATGAAACTCCCATATTTCTCACTCCTGTTATTTACTGTTCCTGCTTTTCGTTTTCCATACGCTTTAATATCTCGTCTGCGCTGTCAAATTTTTCCAGTTTATGATAGGAATAACCCGGCATCCGGGTGTCAAAACCGCAGACGGTATGGTATGGACAGTAATCACAGCCACTTTTTCCGTCCAGCGAGTATGGATGAATCGAAATATCTCCGGCAAAGATTTTTTTCCCGGTCTCTTTGATTTTCTCCTGTACATAATCAGACATCACAGAAAAATCGTAAGTACTGGCAACCTTGGAAGTTGCTTTTAAGCTTCCGTCCGTTTTTTTTCCGATTGGGATGACCGAAGAATTTCCGGCAAAATCTGAATCCATCGCCTCATAGATTTCCGGATTATCGTTCACCAGACCATTTAATTTTAACTGCTCCAAAACGCTGTTTCGTATTTCTGCCTCTGTCTCATTTCCAAGTCCGTCTACTATCGGATTTTGAATGTGATAGTAGAAAATACCCGCCGGTTCCGCTTTTTTGCCCGGATGGCGTTTTTCCTCTAATTCTAATGCCGCATTCATATAGACCACAAGCTGTAATTGTAGTCCGTGATACAGATTGACGAGTGAAAAACTCGTGTTTCCCGATTTATAATCAATAATCTTCACATAAACTTTATCCGACGTCTCGTAAGTGTCCACACGGTCAATCCTGCCGAGCAGGTTCATTTTTTCCTCATCACTCAGCTGAAAACGGATGGCGTCCAATTTATCTGCCCGCGAAAAGGACACCTCAAAATCACTCGGCACAAATTTTCCCTTCTGGATCTGGGTGGTAAGTGCCCACACCGTGCGCTTGATGGTCTGGCGCATCCGACCGGTCAGGTAACGGTTTCTCACGTTCTCAAACGCTCCGGCATTTTTGCACCCGGCAATCGCGTCATTCATGCTCTCCTCTATAAATGTCTCCTGCACATCCTCCGGGATGTTAAACCAGGTGTACTCTGATTTTTCCACACGTCTGGAAAAATGTTCAAGCGCATCATGGTAAATATTTCCCATGTCCACGCTTGCAAACTCTAAAAGCTGACGCTCCTTTAGGCGTAAACCGTAATTCAGATAATGCGCGTAGGCACACGCCGCAAAACGCTCCAGTCTTGTGACGCTGTTCTCCAACACGGTTCCATAAAGTGCCTGCGTCACTGCGTGGCTGATTGGCTCATCGCTGTGCACTTCGTAGGCAGTTTTTAAAAGTTTTTCCGTTTCCGGCTTCCACTCGGAATCTGTGAGGTAGAATTTTGAGAGAGCATTCCATAATTTTCTTTTTTCTACCTGAGAAAAATCAGATGCCCTGTCATCATCCTGCAGTCCCTCCAGGAAAAACGCCATGCTGCTCTTCGGCGTCATGATGCAGTCCGCAGAAGTTGTCTCCTCGATTTCCTCCACCGTTTTCTCCGGGAACATTTTTAAGAGCGTTCCAACAAAATACGACCTTCTAAGTGCTTTTCCGTCCGCATTCACTTTTGAAAAAGTCACATATAAAAAATCAGATGGCTTCGTCACATTCAGATATAGATAAAAGCGTTGGATGAACACTTTTTCACGCGCACCCGGTGCAAGTTCCAGATGACATGCCACCATTTTCTCACGTTCAAACTGCGAGATGATACCTCCGGCATTGCCCGCTTTCGGCACAACACCGTCATTGACACCGATGAAAAATAAGATTTTGATATGGTTCAATCTGGTTCGCTCGATGTCACCGATCGTCACTTTATCATTTCCCGGCGGGATCACGCCGACTCTTGCAGCCTCAAATCCGGCGTCTAAAATATCCGCATACTCTTTGACCGGAAGCACTTCGTCTCCCAAGAAGTCCACAACCTTATCAAACAGATCCATGACAATTTTGTAAATCTGGGCGTACTCTTTCGCCTTGACCTGATTGCCCTGCCGTTCAAATTCCAGTTCTTTTTGTTTTAATTTTTGTTCTATTTCTAATTTTTCAATTAATTCATACAACACAGTGGTCTCGTCACGCACAGTCTTTCCCTGTGTGAACGCTTCCGATAACGGTGCAAAGAGATCATAAATCTTTGCCCGCACTTCATTCATTTCTGTGAGGTTCTCTTTTTCGGTATCATCGAACACAAACGTCCACTGTTTTTCCCATTTTTTTCTGCCACGTATCCCTTTGGCAAGCACATAGTTTTCCAGCAGATCGATCTGCTGCTCTGTGATATCGGTCAGACCGCAGCGCAGAAAACGGAACACGCTCTCATAAGAGAAATCAAGTTCCACCACCTCAAGCACCGCACGGATAAACTCGATAAAAGGATGAAACAGAATGGTTCTCGTCTGGTCGAGAAAGTATGGAATGTCATACGCCGTAAAGATCTCATCCACATAGTTGTCGTAAAGCCCCACATCCCCGGTCACCACTGCAATATCCTTATAACAGTAATGCTTTTCACGGACAAATTTCGTGATCTCGCGCGCCACAAAGTGTAGTTCTTCCCTTGGATTTTTAAGGCTCACGATCCGAAGTTCGTCCTCCTTCTGCCGCCATTTATGATAATACGGACGGAACAGATTCTGCTCCATGAAGTACAGGGATGGAGCATTTTTATATCTGTGATTTTTTCCATCGGATAACACAACAGGCTCCTCCACCGTGACATGAAGTTCCTCTGCCATTTTCATCAGCACCGAAACCGTCTTTTTACTCATGGAAAAAAGTTCCTGCTCGCCCCTGCAATGGTAAAAATCCTCGCTTGCATCCATCGTCACGGAGACAATGATACGCTCTGATAACACTAAAAGTTTTCTAAGAAGCTGATTCTGTATCGGTGTAAAACCGGTAAATTCGTCAAACACAATCACGCTGTCTTTTATAATATTCGAATCCTCTGCGGCATCGCACAATAGCGATAACACTTCCTCAGAGGTGATATACTGCCCTTGCAGATATTCAGAAAAACTGTGATACATGACCGAGATATCCTGCATTTTCAGGCGCAATGTCTCCCCGACATCCTCCGTCTCCAAAAATGTATCCAATTTTTCTGGTGACACGTTATACTGCGTCAGCTCGGAAATGAGGGATTTCACCTCACTGATGTACCCCATCCGGTTTAAGTTACCGCCCAGCACACTTAAGTTTTTCTTCTGCTCCCCTGCAAGCTTGCGGAGCACCAGATTCTTTCCGGTCTCCTCCAACACGCGCAGGTTCTGTTTCCCAAGCTCGTCAAACACACGATATGCAAGGCGTGCAAAACTTAACACATCCACGTTCATGATAGCATGTGACTTTTCAAGCCGCACAAGTTCGCGCTGTGTCTGCATGGTGAACTGCTCCGGCACAAGCACCAGATAATTTTTCTCCGGATGCTCTGCCGCCTCTTTTAGTATGTTCCTATATAAATAGGATGATTTTCCACTTCCTGAATTTCCGAAAATAAATTGCAGCGACATGTTTTTCCCTAACTTTTTTCAAATTCTAATTTTCGTTTTCTGTTCCTTTTCATAGTACATCATTCTATCTTTTTTGACTAGAATAAAGTTCCCGGCTTATGATGTTTTCCATCAGAAAATTTCTCCAAAAGAATGGAACAAAAAAGCTGCCATACAATCCGGGAATTTCTCCTTTCAGTACGACAGCCGTAATCACTGATCTCTATTTCTGTGCTTTTGTCTTTTTCTTCCGATAACCATTGATGTCATATTTTCTTTCATACTCATCAAAGTATGCCATGTAAGTGTCATTCTTTAACTCGCGGACACTCTTTAAATACTCATGGGTATCAAAGTCTGCCGCCTCAAGCTCGATCATGGCAACTGCGATGTTCGAGCAGTGTGCTGCGATTCGCTCCAGGTTCGTCAGCAGATCATTAAACGCAAATCCCTGCTTCATCTCACATTTTCCGGTGCGGAGTCTTGCGATATGACGCAGTTTCAGTTCATCACAGAGGATACCGATCAGTTCGCGGAGTGGTTCTACTTTTGCCGCCATCTCAAGGTCGTCCGCACAGAATGCATCCACCGCAAGACTGACACACTCTTTTACTGCATTCTCGAGCACATCCAGCTCATACTGTGCCTCGTCCGAAAATGCAATTTTCTTCTCGTTCAGCTCCGCCGCAACCTCTGAGATATTCACCGCATGGTCGCCCAGACGTTCGAAATCACTCACTGTATGCAAAAACTTGGATACCTGCTTCGCCTGGCTTCCATTCATCTCATGCGTGGACATCTGCATCAGATAGGTTCCCAGCTTATCCTCATATTTATCGATCAGCGTTTCCTTTTCCTGTACCTTATTAAATTTTTCTGTCGAATACACAAGGAACAGGCTTAACGCACGTAAAATATTCTTTCTTGCCTTCTTTGCCATGCCGTTCATCGCAAGATGGCTCTGCGTGATCGCAAGATCCGGGTAAGCAAGGAAACGCTCCTCGAGCAGATCGAAGTCTGCCTGATCCTCCTCGTCCTCTGGCGAATCTTTTACAACAAGATAAACAATTTTTTCAATCCATTTGATAAATGGAAGAAGTACTAAAATCGTTGCCGCACGGAAAACCGTGTTTAACAGTGCGATCAGTACCGGGCTCATGGTGGCATTCATAAACGGGAAATGCACCACTGCATTGACAGAATAGAATACAATTGACCAGAACAGCATGCCGAACAGATCGTTAAACAGATAGATCAGGGCTGTTCTCTTACCATTTTTGTTCGTTCCGATCGAGGAGAGCAGAACCGGACAGGCTGCGCCGACACCGATACCCATGGTGATAGGAAGTGCCGCTGCAAAAGTGATCGTTCCACTCATGGACAACGCCTGAAGGATACCGACTGAGGCGGATGCACTCTGCAATACCGCCGTAAATAAAATACCTGCCAGTATACCTGCCGCCGGATTTTTAAACATTGTCAATACATTCACAAAATGCTCATTATCTTTTAATGGTGCAACTGCCCCACTCATGGTCTGCATCCCCACCATCAGGATGGAGAACCCAAGCATAATGTCACCGACATTTTTAAAGCCGGATTTTTTTACAAACATTTTAAAGATAATACCAATGATCGCCACGATCGCTGAGATAGTCGCCGTGGACAGCAGCTGTGCAATCCCGTTCGAACCGTCAATGTACGACAGACACAAAATCCAGCCTGTCACACTCGTTCCGATGTTGGCTCCCATGATGATACCGATCGCCTGCGCAACCTTCATCATTCCGGAATTTACGAAGCCGACAACCATAACAGTCGTTGCGGAGGAGGACTGGATGATCGCTGTCACAGCAGTTCCAAGCAGCACTCCTTTCAACGGTGTGTTCGTCAGCTTATAAAGAACCAGCTCCAGCTTATTACCCGCTACTTTCTTCAGTCCGTCTCCCATCAGGGACATACCAAAAAGGAACAGTGCCACTCCGCTGAGCAGCGATAAAATAATAGTAAATGTTGTCATTTGTACTCCTAACCACGTTATACATCCTAACGTATCCCTGTCTGCAATTTTATTTACAAACTTTTTACATGATTTTTACATTTAACCGACATTTCTTATTATACTGTACCTCATGGCAAAATCACAATCATTTTATTTCTATTTTAAAATTTTTTACATTTCGCCTAGGAAAATACCGTTTTCAGACAAAATTATTATCACTTTTTTATCTATTCTCATTTAGTGAGAGCAGATTCAGCCTTTTTTGTCTGCACCTCTCCGCTCAATCCCTGTTTTCTTATAGTATTCTGCCTTATCCTCATACATGCGCTTCTCAGCTTCCTGCAGAAGTTCATCCAGATGTGTGTCCGCCCTGTCCTGCCAGATCACTCCCACTGCGATATTTACGTCCTTCTCAGCTGTCAGACACTCTAACTGCCTTATGCGTTCCGCCAACGTGTCCTGATCGATCTGCGCGCACAATACAAGCAGCTCATCTCCCCCGATACGGAATACGCCGTAATCGCCAAACACTTGCTCCAGACATGCACCGGCTCTAAGGATCAGGTCATCCCCTGCCTTATGTCCCAGTGTGTCATTCACACCCTTTAAACCAGTAACGTCACAATAAACTACGCCAACGCTCTGCTCCGGATCGATCTGTCTCACATACTTTTCCATCGCAAAGCGGTTTCCAAGCTGAGTCAGCGCATCCTTATAGCTTAGATCTTCCAGACGCCTCATCAGATTCCTGCGTCTGATGCAGGACTTGAGAAAAGAACCCATGATCTGAAGCATATCCGACGTATATTCCAATGAAAATGCCGGCGGATTGTCAACTCCGTAAAAAGCAATGACTTTTTCCGCATCATAAATTGGCATGGCAACAATGGAATGGATATTCTGCCGCTTCAGATTTTCATATTGAAACGGATCGCTCAGGCGCATCTCCTCAATATCCGGTATCTGGACATATTTTCCCTCCTCAAAAATGTGATACCAGTTCTCACAGATCTCCGGCGGAAGATTCTGGAGATTGTCGATCTCCGGTGGCACTCCCGGCGCCGTCCATTCATATGTATTATCATCCCTGCCATCTCTGTTCTTCTC
>ENA-ORTV01003086-ORTV01003086.1-human-gut-metagenome-genome-assembly--contig:-NODE-3086-length-14500-cov-5.146210_pt1 | contig 14500 bp, 7 predicted proteins | sample MGYA00241915_ERZ509194 | MGnify/ENA primary metagenome ERZ509194 (study PRJEB26280, sample SAMEA2338810) | human gut metagenome | biome: human gut; feature: human-associated habitat; material: faeces... | reverse complement strand
ACGCCTGTCGGTTTCCATCCGATCCTTGAAAAGGCGATCCTGCCCGGAGAAGAACGGATCTACAATGCGGCAAAAGCATTATTAGAATATTAATGAAGAGGGTATATCAAAATCTTCTTGTCCCCGCGCTTGATGCGGGGCCGCAAAAGGACAGACCTTATCAATCAGATTTTTATAGGGTCGGTTTTAATGCGATCCCACATCAAGCGCGGGAACAGGATAGTTTCGACACACTACCATCATAATTACTTCTTCAGCCGTTTTTCCAGCAATCGCATATAGTAGCCGCCGACGACTGAACGGGCCTGGAATCCACGTTGTGTTCCGTCGGAAGTGTAATGCCAGTCGCTCAACGGGACGCGTGAGGTCGTTTCGTTGGCGTATTTCCAGACCGGAAGCATGAACGTTTCAAAATCGGCCGTATTGCCGGTCAGGCAGGCACTCCACAGAATCCAGTCGGATTTGGTATAATCTTCGCGGTTGTCCAGCGGCAGACCATATTTGTTTTGTCTGGTCTTGTAGTAAGCTGTTTCCGTTTCAGCTATTTCCGAAGGGAATATATTCAGATCTAACAAGCGGTCCCAAACCAAATTATATTTCTGACTCCATGTACCGGACTTATCGAAAGTCAGCTTATAGTGATCCCCGTCTTTTGCCATCGAAATCCATTTGCCAGCCATTTCACGAGCTGTCGCCAGATAAGAATCCGCTATTTCCTTCTTTCCCAACATTCCGGCCATCTTGCCGTAGCCGGCTATACCCATGATGGCCTTGATGGACAGGTTGGTGTTGTGAGCGAAATGACCGGCGAAATCGTCCGTACATAACTGGTTGTCCGGGTCAAGCCCCTCTTTTTTCAGGTAATCGGCCCAGGTTGTCAAAACATCCCAATGTTTGGCCGCATAATCCGCATTTCCTTCGATTATCGCAATGGCTGTCGCGAGGATCAGCATATTGCCGGATTCTTCGACCGGCATATCGCCGCCGTAGGTCTGTCCGTTAGCCTGCGGATACGTGCCGACATCGTGTGAGGGGAAAGGCTTGTTCCATCTGCCACTTTCGCTGTAGTAAAAGATCGGGTTCATCATCCCCTTCAGGAGCTCGGGGTTATAGCATAAGAACATCGGTGCCGAAGGATAGGTGATATCGACCGTTCCGATCGAGCCGTTGCTGAAATTCTCTTTCGACAGGAATAGCAAGTTGCCTTCCTTGTCTGCCACCAACTTGTGGGCGGAGATAGCCTGACGATAGGCCAGGGCGCACAGCTCGGCATATTTTTGTCCGCCGGCAGCCGCTGTTTCCTGCATTAGTTGCCTGTCGAAATCCGCACACCGTTTCATCATTCCGGCATACTCTTTCTGACCTTTGGCGAAGGCATCGAAAATGTCCGTCTGTCCGTCGTGCTTCCAGTAGGCCATCCGGTTGTCATTGAAATACTGGATCGCATACAGATCGTCATATCCGATCAACAGATGTCCTGATACGGTCTTTCCGTTTACCTTGCCTAAGTTGTCGGAGTAGGCGAGGACCGTCATCTGTTTTTCCATATCGGGAGATACGTTGTCCGCTTTGCCGGACAGTCTGCCGTCGGACATAAATGCTTTCTTGGCTGCATAATATTCGTCGATAGCGACTGTCACATCCGGAGATTGTGCAGCCGAGAGATAGAAATAACCCCAGTCGATGCGGACATCGTCACCTTTTTTGCCCAAAACTTCTTGGTCGACAGAGCCGGTCTTCAGATAGACATACCCGTCTTTTTCGATCTTTTCGAAGGTGACAGGTTGATCTGTCGTGTTTACAGCCCATTGAGGGGTCGCTTCGAGGTATAACTGGACTTCGTGTGTCCGACCATCTAACGAACGGGCCTGATACGTGATATAATTGTACGGGGCGGTCATGGCCTCCAGGTCGTCCATCAGCATCGGAGCAGTGAAGATCAAATCCAGTTCGACAGGGCCGCATTCGAACGTATAGTACGTCTGTGTCGGCATGACGGTGGTCGCCGTCTGGACCGCTTTATTGTCAAACGTGTCTCCCCGTTTTACCTTCTTCATGATTCCCATGTCCACGTAGGCACCTCCTCCGTTGTTGCGGCAGTGGGCAGCCAGGATATTGCCCGTCGGTTTGAGCGTGTTGGCCACTTCCTGCGGGATTTCCTTCAGCAGGTCGTAATCCAACCCGTTGCCGGTTACGGCCACCTGCTTACCGTTGATGTACAACTCGATGTTGTCGTCGTGCGAATATAGCAGGAACAGATCTTCCTTATCCGTCCCCTCAGGCCAGTCGAACGAGCGGCGTACCCAGATGTCGCCGTCTTGCCAGGGAGTGGAGCGATACGGATTATCGTCTGTCCCGAATGCCGCCTTGCCTGTTTTCCAGCCTTTTGTCTCGTAATCGACGGCGGTCCATTCTCCCTCCGGCAGCTCGAATGTGTAGGTCGCCTCCCATAAGCCGGAAGCCGCCGTACCGATAACCGGCGTCACCTCTACTTTGTCCGCTCCCATGAACCGGTATGAAACACCGTCTACACGCAGGCTTCCCAATAGCGGGAAGTTACGGCCGGTCCAGTGGCGCACGCTTTCTTCGTTCAGGCGGTCGGCAAACGACCAGGCGCTGGTGTACGGGTCGATCGTTACCAGCGGTGTTGCCGGCGCCCGTAATTCGTTTTTGGCAGCAGGGGCATATACTTCGTTTGCGATACGCGTGTTCGACGAACAAGCACTCAGCAAAGCGACCGTACAAGCCGATAGCAGCATGATTTGTCTTTTCATTTCGTCTTTACCTTAATTATTATTGATGATTTTAAATAATCTTCCCCTTTTTCGGTTGCCCGAAATTAAAAATAAAAAGCGACAGTCGGAAGCAACAAAGTTCTGCTACCGGCATATTGCAAGATTATTGAAAGCATTTGCATGATTTTTAAAATATCAAAATGTCATTACGACCCCATGTAAATCGGATTAGTACCCCATATATTTGGAATTACTATAGCGGGTAATATTTTTTAACGTTTCTATTTAAACTGGGGAGTGGCTGTTTTGCTGACGAAATGATATCGGGCAAGGCAGACATTGAAATAACTTTTTTTGTGCTTCTTCTGTATGTGTATGTGATGGATAACGTTTATTTTTGTCGGTTACAGCAGTGCTGTTGTGGAATAGTGATAAGAATAGTTGATAAAATTAGGCTTTTTAGGCAAAAATCGATGAGGTACTTTACTAATATTTTGCGTTGGATATCTTCACAGGAACACTTATATTTCTTGTTCGGCTTGCTTTTCATCATTCCGAACTGTGTTTTTCTGTTTACAGAGCCTTTGCCTGTTCCGGTGGGCCTTGCTTCTATCGTCATGCCGTTGGCGTTCTGGATGGGAGTTCTGCTGCTGGCGCGTAAACCCGGAGTGGTGGTCTGGTGTCTGTTGCCGAAAATCATACTGGACGGAGGGCAATTGGTCCTGTTGTATCTTTTCGGCGAGTCGGTGATAGCCGTGGACATGTTCCTGAACCTGACAAGTTCGAATGCTTCCGAGGCAAGCGAATTATTAGGGAATATTTTTCTTGTCATCGTTTGCGTCTTTTTCTTTTATACGCTTCCTACCTTGTGGCTGGCCACGCGTTCAATCCGCATGAAAGACAGGCTGACCGCCGTGTTCCGCAAGCGGTGGGCGTCCAGAAGCTTGGGGCTTTTCGGAGTGGGGGTGCTGCTCTGTTTCCTGCCTTCTTGGCAAAAGCACAGTTTCTCGCTCAAGAACGATGTTTATCCGGTCAATGCGCTTTATAATCTCTATTTTGCGATTACCAAATCGAACAAAAACGCCAACTATTCCATCTCTTCTGCCGATTTCAGGTTCAACTCGGTCCGGACGGGACAGGCGGATGGCAAGCGCGAGATTTACGTGCTTGTGGTGGGAGAGACTTCGCGGGCTATGGAATGGAGCTTGTATGGATATGAACGCAATACGACTCCGCGTATGGAAGGACTCGATGGTCTGGTACATTTTACGGATGTCGTGACGCAATCCAACAATACGCACAAAAGCGTACCGATCATCCTGTCTGCCGCCAGCGCGGAAAACTATGGCGTGATATATGACGAGAAAAGCATCGTTACCGCTTTCAAGGAAGCAGGTTTCCGTACGCTTGTCATTGCCAATCAGAAACTGACTACTTCGATGATCGGGGCTTTCTACCGGGAGGCTGATACGTTTATCGATATGAGCACGTTCAACACCGGATCGTATCTGACCTCATTGTATGATGCCGCCCTTTTGCCGTATTTGGAAAAGGAACTGGATAAATCGGACGAGGATATGTTTATCGTCCTCCATACATACGGGTCGCATTTCAATTATCATGAGCGGTATCCGGCCGAGTTCCGGATTTATACGCCGGATAAGGCCGAAGGCATTCGCCAGTCTTATAAGAAGGAACTGCGCAATGCTTATGACAATTCGATCCGTTATACGGATTATGTCTTGGGAGAGATTGTCGACATGTTGAAAAAGAAGGAGGTTTGTGCGTCGATGCTCTATCTGAGCGATCATGGAGAAGATATTTTCGATGATGCGCGTGCCCGTTACCTGCATGCTTCGCCTATACCGACTTATTATCAGCTCCATATCCCGTATATTATTTGGTTTTCGGACGATTATCGGGCCGTTTTCCCGGAGAAATACCGGACGGCGATGTCTCACGGGGCTTATCCGGTCAGCACGAACAGCGTGTTCCATACGGTATTGGATATTGCCGGTGTCCGGACTTCGGTTTCCGATTCCACATTGGCCCTGACCAACCCTGCTTTTGCCGTTCGTGACCGTATGTTTCTCGGTGATCACGACGAACCGGTTCCGTTCTGGAAGGTTGGATTGAAGAAAGCGGATTTCGTTATGTTGGACAAATGGAAAATGGCCTATAAGAAAGACTGATGGGCGCACAGAATGGGCATATTACAAGTAAAGTCATATTGGGATACCTGTTATTGATCCTGATAGCCGTGTGTTCGGTCGTTTATATTTATAACATTATCGAACAGTTTGCTGGCGAAGACGACCCGAACAACAAATCGAGGGAGAAGGTCTATCTCGTGACCAACACTCTGTCGTTACTCTACGAAAGCGAAGCGCTCGGACAAATGGTCGGGTTTCCGCAGGGGGAAATCAAGCATTTCAACCGCACGCTGAACAAGGCTTTGCAGAATATGGATTCCTTGCGTACATTAGTGTCGAATCCCGCACTATATCCCAAGATCGACACGATCGATATGCTGATCGAGCAGAAGCGTTGGAACACGCGCCGCCTGTTGGAAACCTGGCGCGAGACGAACGCGGAACATCTGTACACCCAAAACATCGAGAAGGTGATCGCCCGGCAAGATACGATGATCCGGCAGGTCGAAATACAGGAGCGCGTGATCGTGCACCAGGATTCCGTGAAAACTCCCCAACCCCATAAGCACCGTGGCTTTTTCCGCCGCCTCGCCGATGTATTCTCACCGCCTAAAGAGGATTCGACTGTTATCGTGAATACGACCCGGCAGATCGTGACTGATACGTTGGTGAATTCCTTCAACCCGGCAGACACGATCGTGACGGTCCTGAAAAATTTGCAGGACAGTGTGGCCGACCAGCGTAAACAGCTTGTCGACCAGCTTTTAGAGCGTGCCGCTAACTTGCGTTATAATAATAGCATTATCACAAGCCGGATCAACCAGATGTTGCGCGATATAGAAGAAGAGGAGATGAACGCGTCGATGGAGCGTGTCGTGAAGAAACAGGAGGTGCTGCGCGAAACCTCTTATCTCATTGGCGGCATCGCTGTCCTGTCGCTGATTATCGTGGTGGTCTTTATCATTCTGATCACGCGTGATATCTCCAGGAGCCAGTATTACCGGCAGCAATTGGAGAAAGCCAAGCAATATGCCGAAGACCTGCTCCATAGCCGGGAGAAGTTGATGCTGACGATCAGCCACGATATCCGTGCGCCGCTCTCGTCCATAATCGGTTATATAGAACTGCTGCTGCGCCGTCGTCCGGACGAAAGGCAACGTTATTATTTGGAAAATATGACTGGATCGGCCAATCATATCCTTTCTCTGGTGAACGGTTTGCTTGATTTTCATCGATTGGAATCGGGGCAGATGGAGATACAGAACGTGCCTTTCAGCGTACGTACGCTTTTTAATGAAATATACGGGAGCTTCCGCCCGATAGCCGAGGCGAAAGGACTTGCTTTTGTTCTGAATATGAAGGAGGAAGGGATGGATCGCATCTATTCAGGTGATCCGATACGCCTCCGCCAGATAGTCAGCAACCTATTGTCTAACGCTGTCAAGTTTACTCATGAAGGTCGTATCGTTTTGATAGTCAAATTGTCAATTCTCAATTCTCAATTGACAATTACTGTCTCCGACTCCGGTGTCGGGATTCCGGAAGAAGAACAGGAAAAGATTTTCGGCGAGTTTGCCCGTCTGTCGGGAACTGAAAAGGAAGAAGGTTTCGGTCTCGGACTTTCCATCACCCGCAAGCTGATTGAACTGATGGGAGGAACCTTGTCGCTAAAGAGTGTTCCGGGAAAAGGAAGTGATTTTACGATTGTCCTGCCTTTGCGGGAATCGGAAGTGCAGACGTTGCATGCCACGCCTACCATAGAGGAGGAAGACGAAACGGAGACCGGGAGCTTCGAAGGGCGCGAAATCTTTTGTTTGCTGGTCGATGACGATCCGTTGCAGTTGGCACTGACGGAAGAGTTTTTGAAACGGAACCATGTGGAGGTCGCCAGTTGTTCAAATCCGTTTGCCGTGGTCGATATTTTGCGTAATAGTTCTTTCGACGCGATCATAACCGATATACAGATGCCGGGCATGGATGGGTACGGCCTGCTTAACGTCATTCGTTCGTCGGGTGTCCCCGGTACAGATACTGTGCCTGTCATCGCGCTTTCGGCCAGTGTGGAAAACGAGAATACACATTATTTGGAAGTCGGTTTTACCGGATTCCTAAATAAGCCTTTCACGGCTAAGCAGTTGATCGCTTTGTTGAATAACCTGTTGCAAGCGGATATACAAGCCGAGGTGTCACCTGAATTCAATTTTGATTCGCTTACTGCTTTTGCCGGCGAAGACAAAGAAGCTTCCGCTTCCATTATCCGGACTTTTGCCGAGGAGACGAACAAGAGCGTTTCGTTGCTACAACAAGCTTTGGAGAAGACCGACCGTGCACAGGCTGCCAAAATCTCCCATAAGCTAATCCCGCTTTTCACCATGTTGGGAGCTTCCGATTTGGTAGCCCAACTGAGAATCCTTGAGAAGAACGACGAGGCACTGACAGACGAAGGTTGGAAGCGGCTTTTATTTGAAGTGATCCGGCAGGCGGGTGTTGTTGTGGGCCAGGCTGTGGAACGGTATCTGTAGAAAAATTCCCCATATATGTCCACAATTCCCCATTCGTGACGTTGTAATAAATAGCTTCAGTAAAACATTCTGGGCGACTTCTCTGTTAGAATAGAAGAGTTTACAAAAACAGGCTGTGTGTCAGGCTGAGTTTGGCACGATATTCGCTTCTTTTATAGCAAGAAGCGGAAGTGGACGTTTCTACATTAAAAAAACCGTTTTAAAGTATGTTCGAGTATCTATTTTAAGTCTGCAAACAAAAAGAGCGCCTAAATGGTGCTTTTTTTGTTTTATATGACTTCTTTATCTACTTTTGTCTTTCGTAAAATCATAAATTAAAAATCATAAATCATTATCAATGGAGCATGGACTTTTGGCTAAGTCGCCTCGTATCGAGGTGGTGGATGCACTACGCGGTTTTGCCGTTATGGCTATTATGTTACTACACAACATCGAACATTTTAATTTTTATGACTTCCCGACAGCTTCTTCGGCTTTTATGGAGGCGATGGATAGAGGAATATGGGAAACATTGTTTTTCCTCTTTTCCGGGAAAGCTTACGCGATTTTCTCCCTGCTGTTCGGATTCAGCTTTTTTATTCAATATAACAATCAGGCGAAGAAAGGTAAAGACTTCCGTCTGCGTTTCCTGTGGCGGCTTTTCCTTTTGTTCATTATCGGCTGTTTCAACGGGGCGTTTTTCCCCGGCGACATATTAGTCCTTTATTCTATAATTGGCGTGGTGCTCGTGTTAGTCTGCAGATGGAGCGACCGAGCGATCCTCATTGCCGCTATTATCCTGATGCTCCAGCCTCTCGAATTCGGCAAGTTTTTCTATGCGATGATAAATCCTGACTATGTGCCGGCAGCCGGCGTTTGGCGTGTTCATAGCCAACGTATGTATCCGTTCCTTTCGCAGCCGGATTTCTGGGCGATGGTCAAGTCCAACCTTTGGGACGGCCAGTTGTTCAGCCTGTTGTGGGCATGGGGGTACGGACGTTTTTTCCAGACTGCCTCTTTGTTCCTGTTGGGTATGCTGATGGGACGCAGACAGTTGTTTGCCAACCTGTCCGAACATCGGGTTTTCTGGATGCGGACGCTGGTTATCGGCGCGGTCTGCTTTGTCCCGTTGTATTTCATTACGGCTTCCCTACCGGATATGATCTCCAACAAGGCGATGCTGACTCCGATGAACACGGTGGTTTCCTCTTTCCGCAATTTCTCTTTCATGTGTGTGTTGGTCGCTTGTTTTGTCTTCCTGTGGCAACAAGTTTCGACCCATAAAATGCTGCACGGTTTGGTGCCGTATGGAAAGATGAGTTTAACTAACTATTTGACACAGTCTATTATAGGATCGTTTATCTATTTCGGTTACGGTTTGTCACTTTATAATGTTTTAGGTACGACAGCCAGCTTTGGAGTCGGCGTCCTGTTGTTCATCCTCCAGTTAGGTTTCTGCCATTGGTGGTTGAAGAAATTCAAGCAAGGTCCGTTCGAGGGGGCGTGGAAAAAGGCAACTTGGGCATTTTGAATTGACAATGGACAATTGATAATTGCGGCAAGCGGTATTTAATTGTCCATTGTCCATTGTCAATTATCAATTCTTAGTTATCTTTGTGTACGAAACAAAAAAGAATAATATGCCGTCTATCCTGATTTTAGAAGATGATATAACATTCTCGTTGATGCTGAAAACCTGGCTGGGAAGGAAAGGCTTCGAAGTCAGTTCGGTATCATCGGTTTCGGATGCACGAAGCCGGATAGAGGATGCCTCTTTCGATTTGATCTTGTCTGATTTGCGTTTGCCGGACGGGGATGGAATCGATCTGTTGAAATGGATAAAAGAAAATAATTTTGTAATTCCCCTGATTATGATGACCAGCTATGCGGAGATACAAACCGCCGTGCAAGCCATCAAGTTAGGAGCGTCCGATTATATTGCCAAACCGTTGAACCCGGAAGAACTTTTAGGCAAAATCAAGGATGTGATAAAGACGGAAACAGGTCCGGTTGCTTCTGCTACCGAACTGGAACGCCCTGCACGTTCAGCCAAACGTCCCGAACCGTCGGGAGGAACGCGTAGCCAGTATGTGGAGGGACAGAGCCAAGCTGCCCGCCAGCTCTACGAGCATGTACGTCTGGTTGCTCCGACAGATATGTCTGTATTGATTACCGGTTCGAGCGGAAAGAGTATGTTGCTCGCCGTATTCACGAACAGAGCAATCGTAAGAAAGCCCCTTTTATTGCTGTTGACTGCGGAGCGATCCCGAAAGACTTGGCCGCATCCGAATTTTTCGGGCATGTGAAAGGTTCGTTTACCGGAGCTATCGATAATAAAGAAGGTGCTTTTGTTGCCGCCCAAGGTGGTACGATTTTTTTGGATGAGATCGGTAACTTGTCCTATGAGGTACAGGTACAGCTTCTTCGTGCCTTGCAGGAGCGGAAAGTAAAACCGATCGGTAGCAATCAGGAGATCGCGATCAATGTCCGTCTTATCTCCGCGACAAACGAGAACTTGCGTTCTGCGATTGATAAGGGAGATTTCCGTGAAGATTTATATCATCGTATCAACGAGTTTACCGTCCGTATCCCTGATCTGAAGGAGCGGAAAGAAGATCTTTTGCTGTTTACCAACAACTTCCTGGATCAAGCCAATATAGAATTGCAGAAAGATATTATTGGCTTTGATAATGACGTGATCCGGATTTTCCAGTCTTATTCGTGGCCGGGTAACTTGCGTCAGATGAAGAACGCCATCAAGTATGCTACCCTGTTAGCGACCGGTCGCTATATTACCCCTAACGAGCTTCCAGAAGAACTGACTGCCGGCCCTATTTCCGCTCCGGTCAATATCCAGTTGAAAAACGAATCGCACGAATGCGAAATGATCAAACGTGCCCTGCAAGAAGCCGGTAACAATAAGACCAGAGCAGCCCAACTGTTGGGTATTGACCGCAAAACGCTTTATAATAAGTTGAAAGCGTATGGGATTGCTTGATCTTTTTACAAGATAGGGGGCTTGGGTTCTATTAAATAAATATGGTTTCTTTTATTTTTATGGAAAAATGTCTATATTTGCTGCAATCATACACTTGATTTTGAGTGTTGATTTTAAATTGTTACGATATGTTCGTTAAATCTTATAGACGACTATTCAATTGCCTGATTTCTTGACAGGTGTTCTTCCCTTTTCTCTTTTACCGTTTTCGGGTAAGAGCTCTTTCGGTTTGCATTAGTATCTGAAGTCATTGGCTTGGGTCGGTGGTTTTATCTCTGCATCATTTTGTCCGGAATTTATCAGATTAAAATAATTGAATAAAAATAGCCTTTTATATAATATGACTATAATCACAGCTCAGCGTGCACCGCACAGTGCATCTAATTTCGCCCCCACAGTAGAGGCAAATGCCTATGGAATGAATGACCGGATCAAACGTCTTCGACAAGAGACGTTCGAAGCCGAGCCCTCCCTGTCTATTGAACGCGCTTTGATAGAAACTCGTTTCTACAAGGAAAACTACGGAAAATATCCGATTCCGATTCTTCGGGCCATGAATTTTTATGAGATCTGCAAGCAGAAGACGATCTATATCGGCAAGGACGAACTGATCGTGGGCGAACGCGGACCGAAACCGAAATGTGTGCCGACTTTCCCGGAACTGACCTGCCATAGTGTGGAGGACCTGCATGTCTTGAACACACGTGAATTGCAGCGTTATACGATCAGCCAGGAAGACATCGACACGTATGAACGCGAAGTGATCCCTTACTGGAAAGGGCGTACTCAGCGAGAACGTATCTTCAGCCATGTGCCTCAGGAGTGGAAGGAGGCCTATGAGGTGGGGATGTTTACCGAATTTATGGAACAACGCGCTCCGGGACATACCGCTTTGGACGGAAAGGTGTATAAGTACGGATTATTGGATTTGAAAGAACGTATCCGGAAAGAACTGGACGGGCTCGATTTCATGAACGATCCCGAAGCGACCGACAAGCAGGAGGAGCTGACTGCCATGTCCGTCTCGTGCGACGCCGCCATCCTGTTTGCCGAACGACATGCGGATCTCGCCGATGAAATGTCGCTGACGGAAAAAGACCCGAAACGGGCGGCCGAGTTGCGCCGTATCGCCGAAGTTTGCCGCCAGGTTCCGGCACATGCTCCCCGAGACTATTGGGAGGCGATCCAGATGTATTGGTTCGTCCACTTAGGAACGATCACCGAACTGAACGGTTGGGACGCGATGAATCCCGGCCATTTCGACCAGCATCTGGCTCCGTTCTACGGAAAGGGGATTGCCGACGGTACGTTGACACGCGACGAGGCAAAAGAATTGATGTCCTGTTTCTTCATCAAAGTGAACAACCACACGGCTCCTCCCAAAGTCGGCATCACGGCTAAGGAAAGCGGTACGTATAATGATTTTACGAACCTGAATATCGGCGGTGTAAAAGCCGATGGCAGCGACGGGGTGAGCGAGGTTTCCTATATCATGCTCGAAACGATCGAAGAACTGCATATCCTGCAACCCGGCAGTGCTATCCATATCAGTGCCCGTACGCCGGAACGTTTCCTGCGTGCCGGTTGCAAGGTGATCCGCCAGGGGCATGGCTATCCGTCTGTTTTCAATCCGGATGTGTATATCCAGGAGTTGATGCGCCAGGGAAAATCGTTGCAGGATGCACGCGAAGGCGGGTGCAGCGGTTGTATCGAGGTCGGGGCGTTCGGCAAGGAGGCGTATGTATTGACCGGTTACCTGAATGTGCCGAAAATTTTGGAAGTGACGCTTAACAACGGTGTCGATCCGGTTTCCGGGCGTAAGGTCGGATTGGAGACGGGCGATCCGCGCAGTTTCGGCAGCTATGACGAACTATATGCCGCCTTTATGAAGCAGGTCCGCTACTTTGTGGATATGAAGGTGCGTGTCAGCAACTATATCGACCGTATGTTTGCCAAGTATGCACCGGCCACCTTCCTGTCTCTCTTCATCGACGATTGCATAGCGAAAGGACGGGATTATTACAACTGCGGTCCGCGCTATAATACGACCTATATCCAGTGTACGGGGCTCGGTACGATTACCGACAGCCTGGCAACGCTGAAAAAACATATATTCGAAGATAAACGCTGGTCGATGGACGAATTGCTGAAAGCGATGGCTGATAATTTCGAAGGAGCCGAGGCGATGAGACAGACGATCCTGAACCGCACGCCATTCTTCGGAAACGATGACGAATATGCCGACAGTATTGCTGTGAAGGTGTTCGACGATCTCTATGATACGATCGAAGGAAAGCCGAATACGAAAGGCGAATGTTTCCATCTGAATATGCTGTCTACCACCTGTCACGTATATTTCGGCAAGGTGATGGGGGCGACTCCTAACGGACGCTTGGCCGGGCGTGCCATCTCGGACGGCACATCTCCGTCTCATGGTGCCGATACGCACGGGCCGTCTGCCGTCATCAAGTCGCTTGGCAAGCTTGACCAGGTGAAGAGCGGGGGGACATTGCTGAACCAGCGTTTCTTGCCGAGCCTGCTGAAGCGTGAGGAGGATATCTCCAAGTTGTCTTCGTTGATCCGCTGCTATTTCGCTTTGGGCGGACATCACATCCAGTTCAATATCGTCGATACGGAGACGCTTTATGCTGCTCAGAAATGTCCGGAAGATTATCGCGACCTTCTGGTCCGCGTAGCCGGTTACAGCGATTATTTCAATGACATGAATGCCGATCTGCAGGCGGACGTGATCATGCGGACGGAACAGGAAACGTTTTAGCAATTGAAAAAAGATGTTTGTTTTCGATATAAAACGATATGCCATCAACGACGGGCCGGGTATCCGGATTACGATCTTTATGAAAGGATGCCCCCTGTCGTGCGTATGGTGCCATAATCCGGAAGGAATCTCCAGCCGGAAGCAAAAACTCTATACGAAAAAGAAATGCATCGGTTGCCGGACATGCGTCGAGGCTTGTCCTAAGCAGGCATTGACACTCACGCCGGAGGGGATCGTGACGGATGGGGCGCGTTGTACCCTGTGCGGAACTTGTGCCGAGGTGTGTCCGGCTTTGGCGATGGAGATATCGGGCACGGAGTATTCGGCTGAAGCCTTGATGAAGGAGATTGAGAAGGAGATCGTTTTCATGGATCGTTCGGAGGGAGGTGTGACGTTTTGCGGAGGAGAGCCGTTGTTGCATCCCGGACCGTTACTGGACTTGTTACGCCGTTGCGGGGAACGGGGGATACATCGGGCTGTCGATACGACGCTGTTCGCCCGGCCGGAGATCGTACGCGACGTGATGGATAATTGCGAGCTTCTCCTTGTCGATTTGAAGCAGATGGATTCGGCCGAGCATACGAAATATTGCGGTGTCCCGAACGAATTGATCCTGTCCAATCTTCGGATGGTTGCAGAAGCCAGACACGATTTCTATCTTCGTATTCCCTTGATCGAAGGCGTGAATGCCGATGAAGAAAATATAACACGCAGTGCCGCTTTCCTGGCTTCGTTGCCGTGGGAGCACCGGATTGTGAACCTGCTCCCGTATCATGACATCGGCAAGAGCAAACACGAGAAGTTAGGTACGGTCTACAATCCGGATCGATATGCTTTCGCCGCCCCTTCGGACGAGACACTCGGACGTTGCCGGGAGATATTCGCCTGCTACGGGATCGAAACGACGATCGGGGGATAATTGAAGGTCTTTTATTTCCTCTGTCACTGTATCACTGATTCCTTTTTATCAATTGATATTCAGCTTGTTTTATTTGTGATATATGCCTGTTTTCTCTATCACTACCCTATCATTGGCAATTCAGATAAATAATAGGTGTTTTGCTTTTATATAGCTGTATATAAGTGTATTATAAATGATATAAACGATAAACACCCTATTCCCATCCCTACAAATCACTCGATTATTTTATGTAAAAACGGCTATAAAATAGGTAAAACCGGGTGGTTTTCATTGCTCGGCAAGGTACTTTAGTTGCCGGACATCCCCCTGTTGCTCCCTCTTACATCCGGGTGTACCGGCTCCCTACACCCGGATGTAAAGGATGGCAACATGGGGGTGTTTACGGAATTATCTGCTTGTTTCTGCTAAAAAA
>ENA-ORTV01003072-ORTV01003072.1-human-gut-metagenome-genome-assembly--contig:-NODE-3072-length-14544-cov-4.472013_pt1 | contig 14544 bp, 11 predicted proteins | sample MGYA00241915_ERZ509194 | MGnify/ENA primary metagenome ERZ509194 (study PRJEB26280, sample SAMEA2338810) | human gut metagenome | biome: human gut; feature: human-associated habitat; material: faeces... | reverse complement strand
CCCCCGTAACCCCCGTTTCGCTGCACATCTCCGATGTGTCAGCGCAAAGGAAGGTGAGGAGAGTCAAGAGGGGACAGGAAACCATGTTTGGTGTCCTGTCCCCTTTTGCCCTCCGCCGTGGGCACGGCGTCTCCGCCGCCGAAGGCGGCAATGCTCACGCCCTCCGAGGGCGTAATCTCGCCTCCAGCGACACGCCGCCGGATCGGCGGAACCGCCTGCCGTCAGCAGACGGTAAAGAGAAAAAAGACCTCTGCTGAGGGCATAAGAAAAAGGCTCCCTTTTGTCAAGAGAGCCTTCTTTTCTTGTTTTACATCAGCGTACGCTGCGGATTTTCGGAATTACTCCTCAACCTTTACGTAAACGCCGCCGTTACGGCAGGACTCGGTAGCAGCCTTAGCCATCAGAACCGGACGCAGGCCGTCAACAGCGCCGACAGCAACCGGCTTGTCGTTGTTGATCGCATCAACGAAGGAGATAACCTGGTTGATGAATGCCTGGTTGTAGCGCTCGAGGAAGAACCACAGCGGCTTCTCGGACTTCGCGCCGTCTACGGTCATAACAGTGGTGGTGTTGACCAGATCGTTAGCGTCGGAAGCCATGCCCTTGGAGCCGAAAGCTTCTACGCGCTGATCGTAGCCGTAAACTGCCTGACGGGAGTTGTTGATGACAGCGATGCAGCCGTTAGCCATCTTCATGGTAACAACAGCGGTGTCAACGTCCGGAATGCCGGACTCTTCCTGCAGCTTCGGGTTAACGAGGCAGGAGCCGACAGCGGAGATCTCAACAGCCTCGGAACCGGTTACGTAGCGAACCATGTCGAAGTCGTGGATCATCATATCATAGAAGATACCGCCGGAAACTGCAACGTAGGATGCCGGAGGGGGCTCCGGGTCACGGGAGGAAACGATAACGATGTGCGGATCGCCGATCGTGCCGTCCTTGACTGCGTCTGCAACTGCCTTGTGGTTGTGGTCGAAGCGGCGGTTGAAGCCTACCTGGAACTTGACGCCCTTCTCCTCAACGAGTGCGAGCAGCTTCTTGATCTTGTCGATATCATAATCGATCGGCTTCTCGCAGAATACGTGCTTGCCAGCCTGAACTGCTGCCATGGATACATCGCAGTGCGTGTCAGTGGAGGAGCAAACGAATACTACGTCTACTTCCGGGTTGTTGATAACGTCCATGAAGTCGGTGGAAACGTTGGTGATCTTGCGCTCTGCCAGCCACTCGCGTGCGCCGGACTTATCCAGCATCGGATCTGCTGCTGCGACTACCTGTACGCCCGGTACAGAGTTGATCAGGTTGTTGATGTGCAGCTTGCCGATACGGCCGCAGCCAACTACGCCGATTTTCAGAATGCCCATTGTAATTCTCTCCTTTTCAGTAGGTCGAGACTCCGGATGGTCAGTCTGCACAGCGCAGACCGCATTCCGCAGCTCTCCCTTGGATAACTTTATTATATCCCACTTGCCATCGTGCTTCAAGTGGGGATTTCATTTTTAGCGTACCGCCCAATTTTTACATGTCCATTTGGTGAAAAGTACAGGAAATCACGGGCAAAAACGCGCAGAAAAGCCGTGCGTTGTGCAAAAATAAAAAATGCACAACCGAATGCGACAAATTCGCGCGCAGTGTCTAAAATGCACAGAATTGCTTGTGAAGCTTTGTTTGGTATGATAGAATAAACCGTGCAAACGTGAACTAAAATGCACAATTTACCGTGATTTCATGCTGTGAACGAAAAAATGCACGAGAGAGTAAAAGGGAGATTCCTGCTATGAAGGTAACTGCACAGTGGATCGCGGATCAGTGCGGCGTATCGCGCGGAACGGTAGACCGCGTGGTAAACGGCCGTCCGAACGTCTCGCCCGAGGTGCGCGAGCGCATTCAGAAGCTGATCAGCGAATACGGCTACAAAACACCGACGCAGCGGCAGGCGGCCCGGGCGGGCCGCGGCGTGTACCGCATCGGCGTCATCCTGCCGAGCTGGGATGCGTTCTTCATCCGCCGCATGCGCGACGGCATCCGCACCGCGGTGCACAACCGCGGCCTGAACGACGTGACCGTGCTGGTCGAGGAGCTGAAGAACCGTTCTCCGCGCTCGTACTTCGAGGCGATCGGCCGCATGGAGGAGCGCGGCATCGACGGCCTGATCGTCACCGCGCCCGACACGCTCGTCATGCGCGAGGAGATCGACCGTCTGGTCGCCTCCGGCGTGCCGGTCGTGACCTGCGACTCGGACGTCTGCCAGAGCCGCCGACTGTATCACATCGGTCAGGATATGGTAAAGTCGGGCCGCGTCGCGGCGGGACTGATCGCGCCCTATGCGGAGGGCGGCGAGATCCTCGTCGTTACGGGCAACCGCGAGTTTGCGGCGCATGACCTGCGCGTGCGCGGCTTTCTTGACCGGCTGCACGAGCTGCGCGGCGACGACGTGGTCGTGAACGTCATCGAGAGCGTCGAAAAGTACGAGCTGACCTATGACGGCGTGCTGTACTACGCGAAGGGTCATCCGCGTCTGCGCGGCATCTACATGGCGAACGAGTCCGTGCGCGGCTGCATGGACGCGCTCGAGCGCGTCAGACCGGCGCGCCGTATCCACGTGGTATGCCATGACCTGACGCCCTATGCGCGCAAATACCTCGAGGAGGGGCGGCTGGACTTCATCATCGACCAGGACTTCTCCGCCCAGACCACGCGCGCGATCGAGGTGCTCGCGCACACGCTGCGCACGGGCGAATCGCCGCGCCGGAACATAGAATATATCCACACGAGCATCATCACGAGAGAACTGCTTTAAGGCAGCACCGCAATATTGCAAGAGCACGCATGGGGGCGCGCGTTCTCCGCAAGCGAGAGGAGAGACAAGGTATTTATATGAAACGAAAAGTTATCAGCGCACTGCTCGCCTGCACCCTGCTCGCAGGGTCGGCCGTGCCGGCGCTCGCGGCCGGGGAGACGGCGGCGGGGCAGACGCCTGCCGGCATCGGCGCGGAGGCGCCCGCGCTCAAGGTCCGGCAGATGGGCGTGCTGGCCGTGAAAAAAGCGGTGCAGGAGGATAACAGCACAGTGCGCATCCTGCGCAAGAACGCCTTCGCCATCGAGGACGCGGCGGGCGGCTCGTCGTTCGGTTCGGCGTCGGTCAGTCCCGGCGCGACATACAGCGAGCTGGCGGACACGCTCGAGAAGATCCTGGAGACCGGAACGCTGGACGGGGACACGAAAAAGGCCTACGAGGCGCAGATCACCGCGCTGCGCGGCAATGCGGAGAACATGAACCTGTCGGTGAGCGTGCAGTATCAGAGCGCGCTTGCGATGCTCTCGCAGCTCGACGATCAGGTCTACCAGCTGCGCCGACAGGCGGACAGTATCGCCAATCAGATGGCGATGGCGGCGCAGAACCTGCTGTATACGATGGAAACGCTGGACTGCCAGATGGAGAGCCTGAAAAACGGCATCGCGACCCTCGACCGCAATCTCGCGGTGATGAAGGTGCAGCGCAGCCGCGGCATGATCGGTCAGCTCCAGCTCGACACGGTGGAGAACCAGCGCGTGCAGCTGGTCAATTCGCAGCAGACGCTCGCCAATATGCGCGAGCAGATCGGTCTGTCGCTGTCGCAGCTGTGCGGACTGGACGCGGATACGCTCGTCGAGCCGTCCACGCTCATCATGCCCTATGATGGCGAGCTTGACCGGATCAACGCGAAAACCGGCCTCGAGAACGCGAAAAAGAACAGCTTTGACATCTGGAGCAGGCGCGTGTCGCTGCGTGCGGCGCAGAACGTCTATGACAAGAACATTTCCGGCACGGCCGAGGCCGTGAAGGCGGCGGAGGACCAGCTTGCGGTGACGCAGGAGTCAGTCGAAACGGCCTACGCCACGGTCATTCAGAACATGAAGGACAGCCGCGTGTCGCTCACGGCGGCGCAGAACGCGCTGACGCAGGCGCAGGACGATCTCCGTCTGGCCTCCGTCAAGTATAAGCTCGGTACGATGAGTCGGCTCAGCTACCAGTCCGCTGAGGACGCGGTAAAGACCGCCGAGATCAACGTCAGACTCGCAGAGCTGACCGTTGCGCAGAACTACACGGCGTGCCAGTGGGCCGAGCAGGGCGTGCTGACGCTCCCGACCGGTGTTTAACATTTGATAAATCCCATTTCGCTATTAAGAAAGGTTGATACATATATGAAGAGAGCAGCTGCCGCAGGACTTTGCGCGGCTCTGCTGTGCGGCATGTGCGCCCCGGCCTACGCGGCGGACACCGCAGCCGCACAGACCGCCGCCGCGGCGCAGACCGCCGTGCAGACGCCGGTCAGGCTGACGTTCGATACGCTCGAAAAGACCGTGCGCGAGGGAAACGTTTCCATCCGCTCGTATCAGCAGACGGTGGAGAGCGCGGAAAAGACCGACGTTTCCGACCAGTACATCAACAAGTATTTCAATCTGTCGCAGCAGATCAATGCCTACGACAGGCAGATCAGGGATCTGAAAAAATCGCGCGACGGCATCACGGACAAAAATCTGCTCGACTCGATCAACGGGCAGATCAAGGTGCTGCAGGCGCAGCGCGAGAGCCTGTATCAGCAGTATAACGATCTCGACGACGACGAGGACGACGCGAAGGACGAGCAGAAGAACACGGTCAACTCGACGCGCCGTCAGATGCAGAACAACGCGGACACCATCTGCATGTCGGCCGAGAACAACTACATTTCGCTCGCGTCCATGCAGTATTCGCTCGCACAGACCGAGCGCAGCCTGCAGCAGCTCGACCGCACCATCGCGCAGACGAAAAAGCAGGTCGCCCTCGGCATCGCCACAAAGAACACACTCTCCGGCCTGCAGAGCCAGCGCGAGCTGCTCGCGGCGCAGCAGAAGAGCGCGCAGACCTCGGCGGACAGCCTCAGGAACACGCTCGCCATCCAGTGCGGCTACCCGACCGGTACCGAGATCACCATCGAGGCGCTGCCGGGCGTGACAAATGAGCAGCTCGCCGCCATCGACTACGAAAAGGATCTTGCCGCCGCGCTCGAGAACAGCTATTCCATCTGGTCCGCCAGCGACAGCGTGCGCAAGGCGTCCGACGACTACGAGAACAACGTCACCAACAATCTGCACGCCTATGAGGCGGCGAAGATTCAGCGCGACGCGACCGAGGAGAGCGTAAAGAGCTCGTTCCGCAAGCTGTACAAGACCATGCAGGAGAAGATCACCGCCATGGCCGCCGCGCAGGGCGACCTGACGCAGGCGCAGAAGACCTTCGCGGTCTCCGAGCTCCAGTACAAGCGCGGCATGATCTCCCGGCTGAAATACGAAGAGACGCAGGACACGTACACGACCGCTCAGGAGACAGCAGAAAACGCGCGTACCGACCTGCTGACCGCATACAACAATTACGAGTGGGCAAAGCGCGGCGTGATGTCGAGCGCGAACTGAGGAGACAGGCAAATTCTAAGGAGGAGACCGATGAAAAAACGTATTTTAGCGGCGCTGCTCGCAGCATCCATGGCGCTCTGCGCGGGCTGCGGCAGCCAGACGAGCGACGACGGGGAGGAGCAGACCGCAGCAGGCACCGCCGTTGAGGTGGCCGAGGTGACGAAGGGCGCGATGAGCACCGAATACTCGGTCAACGGCAAGGTCGTTGCGGACAACGAGGTGCAGGTGTTCCCGATGCTCGCCGGTCAGGTGCTGACGCTCAGCGTCAGCGAGGGCGACAAGGTCGCGAAGGGGCAGACTCTGCTGAACGTGGACACCTCGTCGGTCACCTCGACCATGTCCTCGCTGCGCGAGTCGTACAATGCGACCAAAACCGCGACCGAAAAGGCCATCGAGAACGCGCAGATCGGCGTCGAGCAGGCGCAGCTCGCCGTCGAGAACACCGAGGCGCTGCTCGAGGCAGGCGCGGCCGCTGAGCAGGATCTGACCAAGGCCAAGCAGGGCCTTGCGCAGGCGCAGGCCGGCGTACAGCAGGCGCGCGCGCAGCAGGCGGCGTCTCTCGCCCAGATCCAGGCGAGCATGGACCAGATCAACAAGCAGGCATCCTACGGCACGGTGACTGCGCCCTGCGCGGGCACGGTCACGGCGGTGAACGTCGTGCAGGGCGGCATGGCCTCCTCTGCACAGCCGGCGGTCGTCATCGCCGAGGACAGCCGCGTCAAGATCAACGCATCGGTCTCTGAGGATGTGTTCGCCGGCCTGCATACCGGCGACAGCGCGGGCGTGCAGATCTCCGTCCTGTCCGACGAGGTCAAGAGCGCGAAGATCGTCTCGCTCCCGGCAGCGGCCAACCAGCAGACCAATCTCTATGACGTATCGGTCTCGGTTCCGTCCGGCACCGAGCCGGCCATCGGCGCGTTCGCGACCGTCATCTTCTACACCGACCGCCGCGAGAACACGCTCTCCGTTCCGACCGCGTGCGTGCTGACCGGCAACGACAACGAGCGCTACCTGTTCACCGTCGACGAGAGCGGCACGACCGCTGCGCGCGTGACCGTTGAGACCGGTCTGGTCGGCAAGACCAACACCGAGATCACCTCCGGCCTGAACGAGGGCGACCGCGTCGTCGTCAAGGGTCAGTCCTACCTGTCCGACGGCTCTGCCGTCCGTGTCGTCACCAGTGACGGCGGGGAGGGTTAAGGCTCGATGAAAGTAGCAGCAACCTTTATCAAGCACAACGTAATGACCATCCTTCTGTATCTCATGGTCATTGTGTTCGGCTTTTACAGCTTTTCTACCCTGCCGCTCGCGCTGATGCCGTCCATGGAGGTTCCGGCGGCGATCGTGTACGCGACCTATCCGGGCGCGGGCCCGGAGGACATCGAGCAGCAGGTCGCCAAGCCGCTCGAGAGCGCGGTGGCCGGTCTGTCCGGTCTGGATACGCTCCAGTCCACCTCGTCGGAGAACATGGCGATGCTCGTCGTTCAGTTCACCGACTCTACCGACCTCGACGACGCGATGACCGACCTGCGCGACAAGGTCAGCCAGGTCAAGAGTCAGCTTCCCGACGACGCCTCCGACCCGACCGTCATGAGCATCGACATCGACTCCATGCCGGTCGTGCAGGTCGCGCTGCGCGGCTCTGATCTTGCGGCGCTCCAGTCCATCGCAGAGGACGAGATCTCCCCGGCGCTCGAGCGTCTGGACGGCGTAGCGTCCGTCGATGTTTCGGGCGGCTATGAGGACGAAGTCGCGGTCAAGACCAACGCCGCGCGCCTCAAGGGCTACAACCTCACCATTACCTCGGTCGCACAGCAGCTCGGCGCGGACAACATGGCCATCCCGGGCGGCGACCTCGACAACGGTTCGCAGACGCTTGCCGTCCGCACGGACGGCGAGTATTCCTCGCTGAACGACGTCAAGAACGCGCTCATCTCGCTCCCGGCCGGCGGCACGGTCCGTCTCAGCCAGATCGCGGACGTTTCCATGCAGCCCAAGGACCGCTCCACCATCGCCAAGGTCGACGGCGAGGAGTGCATCATGCTCTCGGTCAACAAGCAGTCCGGCTCGAACACCGTCAAGGTCGCGCAGAGCGCGGTCGACCGCCTGAACGAGGTCATCGCGGAAAACGATGCGCTTCAGGCAGACGTCGTTATGGACCAGTCCGACTACATCAACATGACCGTCGACAACGCGGTGCAGAACATCTGGATGGGCGTGCTGTTCGCAGCGGTCGTCCTGCTCGTGTTCCTGCGCGACCTCGGCGCGACACTGTCGCTGACCATCGCGATGCCGTGCTGCATCCTGTTTACCTTCCTTATCATGAACGTGTGCGGCATCACGCTGAACATGATGTCGCTCGGCGGCATTACGCTCGGCGTCGGCATGATCGTCGATAACTCGATCGTCGTTCTGGAGAACATCTTCAGCTACCGCGCGGACGGCTACAGCCGCTGGGACGCCTGCACGAAGGGCACGGGCGAGGTCATGACCTCGGTCACGGCGTCCACTCTGACCACCATCGCCGTATTCCTGCCGATCGCGCTGTCGGGCGGCATGACCGGTATGATGTTCAAGGAATTCTGTATCACCATCGTCGCGCTGCTGCTCAGCTCGCTCATCATCGCGCTGACGCTCGTGCCGCTGCTGTGCTATATACTGCTCGGCGCGTCCAAGGTCAGCAAGGCTGCCTCGGCGGGCTCGGATGAGCTCAAGGCCACCACGATCGTGGAAAAGCCGCTCATGCGCCGCTACCGCAGCAGCCTGAAATTTCTCATCACCCACCGCTGGGCCGGCATCGCCATCACGCTCGCCATCTGCGTCCTCAGCGTCATCAGCATCGCCATGGCCGGCATGGAGCTGATCCCGGAGATGGACCAGGGTCAGGTTTCGGTCTCGGTCTCCATGCCGAACGGCTCGACCATGGAGGATACCGCGGCCATCCAGGACCGCATCGCGGGCATTGTCATGGATAAGGTGCCGGAGACCGAGCAGATCTACTACTCGACCGGCGACTCGACCTCCATCATGTCCTCCGCCTCCGGCGCGAGCGTCACGGTTTCGCTCGTCGACCTCGACAAGCGCGACCGCTCCGCGCAGGAGATCACCAAACAGCTCCGCCGCGACCTTGCGGACATCGCCGGCTGCGAGATCACGGTCTCCGCAAGCGAATCCATGAGCATGTCCACCGACTCGGACATCAGCGTGGAGCTGACCGGCGACGACTATGACCAGCTCGCCGCGACGGCGGACGACCTCGTGGAGAAGCTCTCCGCCATCCCGGACGCGATCAACGTCGAGTCCTCTGCCGGCGAGCAGACGCCGCGCGTCGCGGTCAAGGTTCGCCGCGAGAACGCCTCGCGCTTCGGTCTGACCCCGGCCGCCATCGGCGGTCTGGTGCGCGGCGAGCTGACCGGCTCGACGGCGACCACGCTGCGCATGAACGGCGAGGAATACGACGTTACGGTCTCGGGCGACGCGGACGTCGCGACCAGTCTGGACGCGCTGCGCTCGATGCAGCTGCCGACCGCAACGGGCGGCAATGTGCCGCTGAGCTCGGTCGCGGACGTTTATACCGAGCTGAGCCCGCAGTCCATCGCCCGTAAGAACCAGAAGGAGACCGTCACCATCACCGGCGAAAGTGAGTCCGGCGACGCGAACGCCATCACCGAAAAGGTAAACGAGGTGCTCGACTCCTACGAGACGCCGGACGGCGTGGAGATCGGCGACGGCGACACCATGGCCTCCCAGATGGCCGAGACCACCGGCTCGCTCATGCTCGCCCTCGCGGTCGCGATCGCGCTCGTCTACTTCATCCTCGCGACCCAGTTCAACTCGTTCGCGCTGCCGATCGCGATCATGCTGATCCTGCCGATCGGCCTGCTCGGCTCGATGATGCTGCTCGCGCCGACCGGAAACCACGTTTCCATGGTCGCGCTGCTCGGCGTTATCATTCTGGCCGGTACGGTCGTCAACTCGTCCATCGTTCTGATCGACTATACCCTTCAGCGCCGGGAGCGCGGCGAGGACAAGAACACCGCCATCCTCAACGCCTGCCCGCGCCGCGTCCGTCCGGTTCTGATGACCGCGATGACCACCATCCTCGGCCTCGTGCCGATGGTATTCTCGAACGGCGAGGGCTCGGAGATGATGAAGCCGATGGGCATCGTCATGATGACCGGCATGGTCATCTCGACCGTTGCAACGCTGTTCATCACGCCGGTCTACTACTCGCTGACCGACAGCATCGCAGAGCGCCTGAAAAAGCTCGTTCACCTGCCGCACCGCAAGGGCGGCAAGGGCAGAAAGGGCGGCGGCAGCGGCGAGAACACGGAGGAAAAGCCGGCTTCTGCCGAATAAACCCGCCGGATTACCGTTGCAAAAATCAGTAAAATACTGTATGATAGGTGTATCAACGCCCGAAAGCGGAAACGGCTGCGTCAGCGCAGCCGTTTTTCCGGCCTTCCGGCAGATTTTGAGAGAGGGGAGACCGCAGTCCATGAAACGATGGCCTGTTGCCGCCGCAGTGCTTGCGGCATGCCTCACCGGCTGTGCCGGGGAAACGACCGCGACCGTCAATCCGCAGACGCAGGCGCTCGAGCGTGCCGAGCAGGCGGGATTGCTCCGGGAAGAGGAGAAAAAGCCGCAGCTGCTCAGCGTGTATGAGGCGCAGAAGCTCGCGGGCGAGCAGTTCGACAGCGAAAGCTATGCAGTAGCGCCGTCGCGCGAAACGCTGGAATGCGAGATCGAGGGAGAAACACATTCGTTTGCCGTGTTCGACGTCAGCCGCCGCGCGGACGGCGGCGCGGTCGGACAGGTGGCCGTGGACCGTGTGACGGGCGACCGGTACAGCTATCCCGGCGAGGGCGTTCTGGGGGAGTATGACGCCCTGCTCAGCGAGCCGGAGGACACGGAGACCGACTGGGCGGGCTGCTATGCCGCCTCCTCGGGCGCGTCGGTCACGCTCGAGCAGACCGGCGAGGGAACGTTCACCTTCACGTTCTCGGACGGCGTGACGGGCACGGCCTCGGCCGACCGCGACAGCGCAGCCTCCGAGGACGGCGAAACGCGCTTCCTGCTGCATGAGGATGTGCTGACCGTGATCGGCAGCGGCGAGACCGGAAACTATACTCTGGTCGAGCAGCCGGAAGAGCAGTAAAGAGCAGAAAGGACACAGACTTATTGTCTGTGTCCTTTTTTGTCAAAAATTCGTCGGTATTTTTGGCTATTTTATGAAAAATGTCGAATAGCATTGCCATCAGCCGAGGGCGTGTGCTATAATATTTACAGATAAATTGTTAAGAATTTGTCAAAAAAACAGAAGAGAGAAAGAGTAGCAGCAAGAGGAGAAAAAGAGATGAAGAACCAGTTCAGAGAACGATTATCGTTCTGCGCGACCATGATCGAGATGGTGGTCGGCGGCCTTATCCTGATCGGATGCATCATATCGGGCATCGGTCTGATCGGCACGACCGACATCAGCGAGCTGCTTGGCGACGCGCATTACCTGCAGGGCCGCATGAGTGATGCGTGCCTGATCCTGATCGGCGCGGAGCTGCTCAAGATGATCACGAGCTACACCATCGACTCGGTGGTCGACGTCATGCTGCTCGCGATCGCGCGTCAGATGATCGTCGAGCATACCTCGCCGCAGGAAAACCTGCTGGCGGTGCTGTCGGTCGGCGTGCTGTTCGTCATTCGAAAGTTCCTGTACATCTCCCGTCTGGACAAGCGGCGCGAGCTGGAACGGAAAAAGAAAGAGGACAAGCAGAAAGAAAGCGCGCCGTCGCCCGCCGCAGAGAACGCGGAAGCGTCTGCTGCGGAGCCTCTCCAGAGCGACGAGATGCGCAAGCGCGACGAGTTTCACATTGACGAGGAGCTGGAGGAGCTGGAACGGCTCAAGGCCGCCGTCGAGCGCAAGGCGGAGGAGGAGCTCCGCCACATCGAGCAGATGGAGAAGAATGTTATCCACTGAGACTAAAACAGAAACCCCTGCAAGAGCTGTGAAAAAGCCTTACAGGGGTTTTATTATGCGGTTTTTAGTTGAAGTAAACGATATCTTCCTTCGCCTTTTCGGCCGGAACGACCTCGATGGCGTGGAGCACCGGGCCTTCGCCGCGGTACTGCGGCAGCGTCTCGACCGTCACGGACGCCGTGACCGTGACCCAGTCGCGGACGCCGAGCTCTTCGGCCCTGTCATAGCGGCAGATGAAGCCGAGAAAGGTCACATCGTCTGCGCAGCAGACCATGCCGAAGCGGCCGGGCACAAACGAGCCTGCCGGAACATCCTTGCCGCGGTAGACCTGCGCGAGAAAGCGGACGGTCTTGCCGTCGTACTTTTCCGGCTCGCCGGTCGCGTCGATGTACCAGAGACCGTAGTCCTCCGGCTTGATGTCGATGATGTCGGCGTCGATGTCGAACGGGAGCGGCATATTGCGCGAGTAGTCCTCGGAATTGCCGTTCAGATCGTCCAGATAGATGGCCGCGCGCGGATTCATCGCCTTGATGTTCTTCTTGTAGAGCATCTCCTTGAGCGCATCCGTGCAGCGGTTGAAAACGACCATGTCGGCGGTGGTGATGTGCTCGAACATCTGCGGGCCGATGTTGTTCGAGTAGACCTCGAAGGTGGTCGCGTCGACCGTCGTGATGATCTGGTACAGCTCCCAGCGCGCCGGGAACGCCTGCATCAGCGACTCGAGCTTCCACATGCCGTTGTACTCGACGATGATGCGGTCGGGGTTGTACTTCTGCTCGATGCGCTTGAGGATGTTCGGGGTCAGACGATCCTCGGACTCGACCGGGACGAGAGCGGTGCCGTAGTGGGCGAGCCACTTTTCGTCGTATTCCTCGATGCCCTCCTCGCAGAGCAGCAGCGCGGTCACTTCGTTTTCGGTGAAGTTCGGGTCGGCAAGGATCTCCTTGATGAATTTGGTCTTGCCGCTCTCCAGAAAACCGGTAAAGACATATACCGGAATGGGATTGTTAGCCATGTGGGGGTTCCTCCCTTAGTTTACGCCGAACAGGGAAGCGATGCGCTCCTCGTCCAGCTCGGAGCCGATGACGCACAGACGGCCGGTGTAGTCGGCCGAGCCGCGGCGGATCTCGGGTGCGCCCGGAACGTAGTCAAAGTGCAGCCATTCGCCGCCGTCTGCCGCCGGAACGATGCCCTTTGCACGCAGTACGGTGCCGAGCGTAACATCGCCAAGCGCGGTGAGCGCTGCGGTGAGCTCGTCCTCGGTGTACTTGTGAGTCGTTTCCTTACCCCAGGAGGTGAATACCTCGTCCGCGTCGTGGTCATGATCGTGGCCGCAGCAGCAGTGACCGTCGTGGTCGTGATGATGGTGCTCGTGCTCATGGTCGTGATCGTGGTGATGCTCATGCTCGTGGTCATGGCAGCCGCAGGTGCAGTCCTCGCCGTGCTCATGATGATGGTCATGCTCGTGATCGTCATGGTCATGCTCGTGATGATGCTCATGCTCCTCGTGGTCATGGTCGTGATCATCATGGTCATGGTGATGGTGATGATGTTCGTGATGCGGCTCGTGCGCGATCTCCTCGAGCACCTCGGCAACCAGATCGCGGCTGCCCTCCATGGTCGCGAGCAGCTGCTCGCCGGTCAGATCCTTCCACGGAGTCGTGACGATGCGTGCGTGCTCGTTCAGGCCGCGCAGCATGGCGACGGTCTCGTCGAGACGCTTTTCCGGGCATTCAGCGGTGCGCGAGAGCAGGATAGCGCCTGCATGCGCGACCTGATTCTCGAAGAACTCGCCGAAGTTCTTGAGGTACATCTTGGCCTTGAGCGCGTCAACGACGGTGACGAAGCTGTTGAGCTGAACGTCGAGGTGCGCATTCTGAACCGCTGCGATAACGTCGGAGAGCTTGCCGACGCCGGACGGCTCGATGAGGATGCGGTCGGGGTGGTACTGGTCGACGACGTCGTGCAGCGCCTTGCCGAAGTCGCCGACGAGCGAGCAGCAGATGCAGCCTGCGTTCATCTCGTTGACAACGATGCCTGCGTCCTTGAGGAAGCCGCCGTCGATGCCGATCTCGCCGAACTCGTTCTCGATCAGAACGACCTGTTCGCCCTTGAGCGCGTCCGCGAGCAGACGCTTGATGAGCGTGGTCTTGCCTGCGCCCAGAAAACCGGAGATAATATCAATTTTAGTCATGATTGTCGCTCCATTTCATTAGTTGCTTTTCGCTTGATAGATATTATACCACATTTATCGCAAAAAGAAAAGTTTTTTAGTTAGCGAAGGCTAATTTTGTATAAGCGGAAAGCCGCGCGGACATACTGCGGATAAAAGGAGGGAAAAGACCATGAAACATTATGAACCGAAACATATCGCCGCGCTGTCCGACCGCGGATTTTACACGATTCTGACCGTGTGCGGACTGATCATCGCGGCGAGCGCGTGGGTGCTCTGGATGCACGCCGGGTCGAGTGCAGAAACTGCCGTTCCCGAAACGGGCGCGCCTGTCATCACGCCGGCGGAGGATGTTCCCGACCTGACCGTGCAGGATATTCCCGTGACGGCGGAGGAGCCGGAGAGCGGGGAAGAAACGCCCGTCGAGGCCGAAGAGCCTGTTTCCGTGCCGGAGCCGACACCGGCGGTCACGGTTTCCGCGCCGGTGTATACCCGCCCGACCGCCGGGGCGGTGCTGACGCCGTTTTCGGGCGATATGCTGCTGTTTCAGCCGACGCTCGGAGACTGGCGCGTGCACAGCGGCACGGATTTCGCCTGCGAGGCAGGGGAGAACGTTTCGGCGCTGACAGACGGCACGGTGCAGGCTGTTTTTGAGGACGGACTGTACGGAACGTGCGTTACGCTCGCGCATGCAGGCGACCTCAGGACCACGTACCGCGGTCTGAGCGAGGTGCGTGTGCGCGAGGGGCAGGCGGTCTCGTCGGGAGAGGCGCTGGGCGTGTGCGCGGCGGGCATTCCGGCGGAGGAAGCGATCGGCACGCATGTGCATGTGGAGGCATCCCGGGGGGATGCGGCGGTCGACGTGATGGAGCTTCTCGGCGAGGAGGAATAAGCGCCCCACGGGGATGCCGCCGCCCGGCGGCGGGGGCAAAAGGGGCAGGGACACCAAGGTTTCCCTGCC
>ENA-ORTV01003057-ORTV01003057.1-human-gut-metagenome-genome-assembly--contig:-NODE-3057-length-14610-cov-2.613054_pt1 | contig 14610 bp, 9 predicted proteins | sample MGYA00241915_ERZ509194 | MGnify/ENA primary metagenome ERZ509194 (study PRJEB26280, sample SAMEA2338810) | human gut metagenome | biome: human gut; feature: human-associated habitat; material: faeces... | reverse complement strand
ATCGCCCGCATGGCCTACTCGCCGCTGACCACCGAAGAAGCTCTTGAAACCAGCATGATTCATTCAGTTGCCGGCGAACTTAAAGACGGCCGCATTTGTTTCGACCGCCCTTTCCGCGACCCGCACCATAACGCCTCAACCCCGGCTTTAATCGGCGGCGGGCGCAAAGGCGTTCCCGGCGAAATTTCGCTGGCGCATAACGGCGTTTTATTCCTTGATGAACTGCCTGAATTTGCCAAATCGACGCTGGAGGCCTTGCGCCAACCGCTCGAAAACGGTTCGGTTTCCATTTCCCGCGTCAATGCCCATACGGTTTATCCGGCAAAATTCCAGCTTATTGCCGCAATGAATCCCTGCCGCTGCGGCCACCTCGGCACTCCGGAACTTGAATGTTCGCGCGCCCCGCGCTGTGCCGAAGAATATCAGGCCAAAATTTCCGGCCCGCTGCTGGACCGTATTGATATGCAGATTGAAGTCCCGGCCGTCAGCCCTTGGGATCTCGCCGATATCAAAAGCGGCGAACCTTCGGCGGCCATCCGCGACAGAGTTTTGAAAGCTCGTGCCGTTCAGGCTGCCCGTTTCAAAGCGCTCGGCGCTCCGCAGCTGTCTACAAATTCCCAGCTTAAGGGAGAACTTCTCGAACAGGCCGCGGCTCTTGATGATGACGCGTCGCAGCTTCTGATAAATTACAGCGCCCAAAACCGGCTTTCCGCCCGCGCCTATCATCGTATTTTGCGGTTAGCAAGAACAATTGCGGACTTGCAAAGTTCCGAGAAAGTCCTTAAACTGCATATAGCCGAAGCTTTGTCTTATCGCAGGCCGCGGCTGAACAAACGTAATTAGGAGACTTTAAGATTATGAGAAAACTGAAATCTCTGGCCGTTTTGCTGCTGCCGCTGTTTCTTTTGAGCTGCAAGACCAAAAGCGTCGAACTTTTCCCCTGCATGTGCGACAATACCGAATCCACATTGGGAATTTTGTCCTGCATGTGCGAACGCGCCGCTGAAAAAAAGCCTGAGGAAATCAGCTTTATCCGCAATGTCCAGCCTGACCGCGCCCAGCGCGAGGCTTACGCCTATCTGCATCACAGCCGCAGCCAGTTTGCTCCGCTACAGCTGGAGCTGGTCGACTTCCGTATTCCCCGCGAAACCCGCTATGACCAGTTCAACACCAAGCTCGGCAACTACCGTTTCCGCATTTTCGGCTGCCGCCGCTTTGACCGCGAAGTTTATCTCAACCGCGGCCGGGCCATGCAGCGCGACATGAAATTCTTTGATATCTTCTTTGAAAATATGAACGAATATTATCCGGTTGTTGTCGACAAGAACAATCCTTATTACGTATACTCCGACAAAGTTCAGCCCGAATATATCCTTACCGCCGAAATCAACGATTACTTCATGAACGTCTGCGACGAATATGACTGGAACAATGTCAGCAAACAAAACCTGCGTACCGGCACCTCGGAAATGACCGTTACCTGGCGCTTGATGGATCTGACCAAAGATCATGTTTTCTGCAAAGTCACCACTACCGGCTACGGCGAGATCAAAGACGGCGAATATAACGGCGAAATAAAACTGGTTGAAAGAGCCTTTGAAGACGCCCTGCAGAAACTGCCGCAGGGAAAATGCTTCAACAACGAACTTGCCAAACGTATCCGCCCCGAAGAACTGGCCAGACAGCAGCAGATTCTGCTCAGCCGCTATCAACCGGAGCAGGACACTTTCCGCAAACAATACGCCCCCGAGCTGACCGGCATCAGCATGATGCAGAGCTGCGCCTCCGATGTTCCTTACGCTCTGACCCAATTCCCTTATGTGCTGAGCGAAACTTCCTACATTCCGGGAGTACAGCCCTATACGCTGATTGATGAAGCTTACGGGACAACCGGCAGCGGAACCGCCGGACTTATTGAAGAATACGGCGGCGTCAAATCTTCCGGTAAAGTTTTGGACAAAGGCTGCAAATCAGTCAAACTAGAAGACGGCTGCACGACCGTCCGCGTTACCGACAGCAGCCTGAAACTGGTTGACGATTACTGGATTGACCTGCCCTTAAATGACGGCAGCCGCAAAGCCGAACTCAACCGCAAAGCCGCCGAAGAAGCTTTCAGCGACGCCAACAACAAATTCTGCATTCAAAATCAGCCGCCTTATGCCGACATGCGCGCCGAAAATCTTTATAAAGTCCGCGCTGCCGTGGTTTCGGTAGAGAATCCGGCCGGCAGAAAAGGCGCCGGGCTGCTGGTTTCCGACCAGCTGATCCTGACCTCTGCCGATTTGCTGCTTAAAGATAACAACAATTTCAATATTACGACGATTAACGGTCTCAAGTTTAAGGCCGGCGCTTTCCGCGTTAACCCCAACAAAAACGTTGCGTTATTGCTGTTGGAAGACAAAGCGCAGTTTAATCCGCTGCCGCTGCGGCTGGATCTGCCCGAAGTCGGCAAAGAAATATTCATGACTCTCGGCCTGCTTGATTTAGAAAAAGAAGGCGAAGGCTATCTTGACAACGAAGGAAAAGTCACCGGCTATCGTTATACCGAAGAACGCGGCGCCGAAATTATCGTCGACACCTACGTTCAGGGCTATACGCTGGGCGGCGCGCTGATTGACAACAACGGCAACATCGTCGGGCTGGCTCATGCCGGCAAAACCGCCGAAGAAGACCCCGACCTCTTTATTCCGATTGAAACCGCCTTAAAGAGCCTGGGTTTAAGTATCTGCGGGCGCCCGTTCGGCAATCAGGACGTTACCAAGATGACTGTGATTGACAAACCGATAACCCGGGCGATTGAAACCATCAGGGTTCGAGAACCTCAGGTATTGGATCTCAAAGAACGCAAATAAAAAACAACCCCGGACAGACAAACTATCCGGGGTTTTCTTCGCGGCACTTGCAAAACAACTAAAACTTAACTACATATTCAAAAAAGAGAATAAACTTGTGAAAGAAAGTCGATGACTACCATCTTATGCATACGCAAAGGCGACGAAGTCGTCATGGCCGGCGACGGTCAGGCCACTCTCGGCGAGGCAATTGTTTTTAAATCCAAATCGGTCAAAGTCCGGCGGATCGGCAACGGCAAAATCATTGCCGGATTCGCCGGCGCGGCCGCCGACGGCATGACCCTGATCGAACGCCTGGAAGGCAAACTCGAAAAACATGCCAATCAGCTGAAACGAGCCGCGGTCGAATTGGCCAAAGACTGGCGCATGGACAAATATCTGCGTCAATTGCAGGCTTACATGATTGTCGCCGACAAAGACATTTCTCTGGTGATTTCCGGCACCGGCGAAGTCATGGAACCCGACGACGGCATCATCGGCATCGGCAGCGGCGGCAATTATGCCATGGCCGCCGCCAAAGCTCTCTACGATGTTCCCGGCCTCAGCCTCGAAGATATTGCCCGCAAAGCTATGCAGATTGCCGGCGACATTGACATTTACACCAACCATAACGTTATTATTGAAAAGGCATAAAGACATGGCAAATTTCAGCCCCCGTGAGATTGTTTCGGAACTCGACCGCTTCATCGTCGGCCAGCACGACGCCAAAAAAGCCGTCGCCATTGCATTGCGCAACCGCTGGCGCCGCATGCAGCTGCCGCAGCATTTGAAAGAAGAGATTGTTCCCAAAAACATTCTGATGGTCGGGCCGACCGGCGTCGGCAAAACCGAAATTTCCCGCCGTCTTGCCAAACTGGCCAAAGCGCCTTTTATCAAGGTTGAAGCTACCAAATTTACCGAAATCGGCTACGTCGGCCGCGATGTCGAAAGCATTATCCGCGATTTGTTGGAGATAGCCATTGCCGCCACCCGTACCGAACTGCGCAAAAGCGTTCAGGCCAAAGCCGAACTGGCTGCCGAAGAACGGGTGCTGGAAGCGCTGGTCGGTGTTTCCGCCTGCGAGGAAACCAAGGCAAAGTTCCGGGGACAACTCCGCAATAACGAACTGAACGATCGGGAAATCGAAATCAGCGTCATCGATAACTCCTCTCCGACCATGCCGACCATTGATATCCCCGGCATGCCCGGCGCCTCAATGGGCATGATAAGCCTGGGCGATATTCTGGGCAAGCCTTTCGGCGACAAATATAAAACCCGCAAAATGAAAGTCGGCGAAGCCTATGATGTTTTGATTGCCGAGGAAAGCGATAAACTGCTTGATAACGACACAATCATTCGCGAAGCGATAAACGCGGTTGAAAATGACGGTATCGTCTTTATTGACGAGATTGACAAGATTGCCGGCAAAGACGACCGCCGCGGCGGAGATGTCTCGCGCGAGGGCGTTCAGCGTGATTTATTGCCGCTGATTGAAGGCACAACCGTCACCACCAAATACGGCATGGTCAAAACCGACCATATTCTGTTTATCTGCTCAGGCGCTTTTCACCTGTCAAAACCGGCGGATTTATTACCGGAACTGCAGGGGCGCCTGCCGATACGCGTTGAACTGAAAGCCTTGTCTCATGAAGACTTCGTGCGGATTCTGACCGAACCGGAAGCAAATTTGATTGAGCAATATGAAGCGCTGCTCAAAACTGAAGGCTTTGAACTGAAATTTGAAAAAGAAGCCATCGACAAAATTGCCGATGTCGCGGTTATGATTAATGAAAATGTCGAAAATATCGGCGCCCGCCGGCTGCATACGGTTTTGGAAATTCTGCTTGAAGATATCAGCTTCAGCGCTTCCGACCGCAGCGGCCAAAGCGAAACCATCACCGCTCAAATGGTTGAAGAACGCCTGGCAAAATATACTCAGGCCAGTGACCTCTCAAAATTCATATTGTAACCCGCATGACAGAACAAACCCTGCAGCGCAGCCCCGCAGCGTACTTTGACGTACGTGAGGAGGCGAGCACCGGAGAACGCCGGCAGAAGCCTGCCTCTGTAGGAGAAAAGTCTTCTCAGGCGGAGAATGAAGTAAAAACACGGAGCGCTGCTTCGAACCAAAGCGGAGAAAAGGATTTTAACGAGGCTTATCCCGGTGGCTCCACGGAGCGCAGCCCCGCAGCGTACTTTGGCGTACGTGAGGACGCGAGCACCGGAGAACGCCGGCAGAAGCCCGCTAAAACCCTTTTATCCCTTTATATCCATTGGCCGTTCTGCCTAACCAAATGCCCCTATTGCGACTTTTTCAGCAAAGTAAACAAAGGTGCAGACGAAACGAGGCTGGTTGAGGAATATCTGGAAGATTTGCATTATTATCATGATTTGACGGCCGAACGGGAGATAAACACAATTTTCTTCGGCGGCGGCACGCCGTCATTGATGAAACCGCAGAATATTGAAAAGATAATTGAGCAGACTGCCAAACTCTGGCCGGTAAGCAAAGATGTCGAGATATCGCTTGAAGCCAACCCCAACAGCAACCGTCCGCAGATGTTCAGCGATTTACGCCAGGCCGGCATTAACCGCTTGTCTTTGGGGGTTCAGGCCTTGAACCAAGCCGATCTTAAATTTTTCGGCCGCAGCCACACACTGGAAGAGGCTTTGCAGGCTCTGGAAGAAGTCAAAAACACTTTTGACAACCACTCGCTGGATTTGATTTACGCCCGGCCCCAGCAAAAACTGTCCGACTGGGAAAAAGAACTGCAACAAACCGCCGGCTTCGGATTAAATCATATTTCGCTCTACCAGCTGACGATTGAACCGGGAACCGTATTTTACAAACAAGGCATTCAGCCTCTGGAAGAAGAGCGCGCTGCCGAAATGTATGAATTTACCGCCTCTTTTCTGAACAACGCCGGATATAATCGTTATGAAATATCTAATTTTGCCCGAACCGGGAAAGAATGCCGGCATAACCTGACTTACTGGCGCGGCAATGATTATCTCGGTATCGGCCCGGGAGCTCACGGCCGGCTGAAGCTGGACGGAGTTTCTTATGCGCTGACTCATCGCCGTCAATCAGAAAAACTAACCGCAACAGAACGCGCCGAAGAATTGCTGATAATGGGGCTGCGGATCAGCGAAGGCATCGACAAGAAACGTTTTCAAAACCAATGCGGACTGGATTTTGATAAATTCATCAATCTGAAACACGCCGAGGAATTCGTGCAAAGCGGATTGATAATCAACACGTCCGGCTGCCTGCGCCTGACCGATAAAGGTTTTCTGCTGCTGGACAATATTATCGAACGGCTTGCTTTTTAGTCGGTAATACCGTAATGCCCGTTGACCAGCACAATCAGCAGCACCAGAAAGAAAATCATCGCAAACCCGGCCTTGACCGAAACATTATCGGGGACTTTGTTATAACGGTTGAGGGCAAAAACAAATATCGGCGCGGTTAAAACCAGTGCGACGACATAACCGGGATTCGGCGCCACCCGCATGGCCAAAGTCTTGGCGGTAATCAGGGCGGCGCTGAAACTGACAATATAAACCCCGGCCTCAACCACTTTTTTATTAAATACTTCCTTAAAAAAGCCGACAAAACCGGGTTTCTGATGCTTAATATAAAAAATCGTATTATAAAGCCCGCTGACCGCGGTCGCCACCACCAGATAATAAACGATTGAAACCCAGACATTGGAATTAAACATGGCAATTTCCTTGGTCGCAATGCTCATTCCCGCCAATGCCAAAATCGCCGGCACCATATAATTTATCACCGCCCGGGTCACCGTGCTTCTGATCATATACCAATAGCTGACCGTAAAACCGAATAAAATAAGAATTATCGTAATAAAAGCCGTTCCGTCGGCCAGCAGCTGATCAAAAAGACGCGGCGTCATCGCCCACCACAAAATACTGGTTACCAGCGCCGTCAGAGCCATCACCCGCGAAGTCGGACCGGCGCCGAAATCGACCGAGGCAAAAAATAAATGCGAGTCATAAATCCCGATCAGCCAACCTTGAAAAATCAGCAAAGCCCAGATATAAGCATTGGTCTGTAACGGAATAAAAAACATAAACGGCAGAAAGCACAGCGAAATTCCGAAACCGCGCCAAATTCCCAAAATATAGCCGTTTAACTTATACTGCTGGTTAACCAGCGTATAAAGAGCCGTAAAAAAACCGTAAATCAGACCGTTAATAACCCAGAGCATTTGTCTTTCCCTTAAAAAAACCTGTCCTCAATATAATCATAGGTTCTAAAATTTAAAGTCTGCCTGCCCGACTCTTTTATTTGCCTTTACGACGAATTTACGCTATACTGAAAGAGAATAATATCATTATGGAAAGTCAAGAACATGACCTTATTACAGAGTGAAGGACTCATATCCATGCTGGCTTCCGTCCTGAAAAAAGAGGAAGCCGACTTCTCGGCTGAAGACTTTAAGCTGATTAAAGACATCGCGCTGAGTACTGTTGATTTTAATCGTAATTTTACCGCCGTTTTTCTCGAAGATTTGTGCCATTTTCCCGAACTGGAAAGCTTATCGCTCAGCAAAGTTGTCATTGATGACGAAGGCTGGGAAATTATCTGCCGCTGCCGCCATCTGCGCAGATTAAGCCTGTATGAATGCGACCTGGAAAATTTTAACGGCATTGACTGCCTGCGCGAACTGGAAAGGCTGGAACTTATCCGCACGCCCGTAACCGATTTTAAGCCGCTCGAAAAACTGCCGCTCCGAAAACTGCGTCTGATCGGCGCCAATCTGTCCGATCTTCGCTTCATTGACAAACTCGCGCATCTCGGCAGCCTGCGGATTATCTGCTCGCACATCGGCGACCGAAAACTTCCGGTTCATCTGGAACACTTTCACACTCTGGATCTCAGCGGAACAGACTTTGATGACTATCAGCGGCTGACAACCGCTAAAATTCTGGAACGTCTGTATCTCAGCGAACGGCAAATCAACAAGCTGAAACCGCTGCTGCTGGAACTGCGCCGGCAATTTCCCTCACTGCAAATTTTTGACCAATACCAAACCAAACAGGTTTAACCGTAGTCAGACAATAATTAAATTTACTAATGCCAATTAATATCCTAATATAGGTTTAACAATAAATCCTCAAAGTTTAAAATAAGGGGCTTTTTATGACTAAATCTATTTTCAGCGACAGCTATATTTTATTTCGTAAGTTACTGTTGAATGAACGGAAAAAAGCCGGCCTGACACAGACCGAAGTCGGCAGCAGATTGGGAAAACCACAGTCATATGTATATAAATATGAAAAAGGCGAAAGACGTCTTGACGTGATAGAATTTTTAGACATTGCAGATGCCATCGGCTTTAATCCCCATAACATAATAGATAAAATCTACGATGGGGAAGAGTAAACGGTCAAATCCGTATTCGCAGACAAATATCATATCCGGATAACTAAATTCATTTCCGTTCTTAGACTTAACCGCTTCCAAAAACAAAAGCCGCCCTGCAATCTGCAAAAGCGGCCTTTGACTTCAGACTAAAAACTTCCTAAGCGTTGGCATTAATCCAGGATTCCAAAGCCCCTTTGGAATTCAGGCCGACTTTAACGTCCAGCTGTTTGCCGTCTTTGAACAGGAACATGGTCGGAATACTGCGGATACCGTACTGAGCAGCGGTATTCGGCGATTCATCGACATTCATTTTGCAAATTTTAACCTTATCGCTCATCTCTTTGGAAACTTCTTCCAGAACCGGGATTAACTGACGGCAGGGACCGCACCATTCAGCCCAGAAATCGACCAAAACCAAACCTTTGGAATTCAAAACTTCAGCCTCAAACTGGCTGTCGGTAATTGCTTGCATTGTTGTTCCTTTCAAATAATAAACTCACTGTTTCTAATATAGAGATTAATAAAACAAAAATCAATAGAGCACATTAAATAACTTCCATCAGCTTGGCCGTATCCGTCCACAGAATCAGCGGAATAATCTGCCGTCCCGGATAAATCTCGCCGACCAGCTGTTGATAAGCTTTCAGCTGCCGGACATAAGTTTCGGGAATCTCCGCCGCAGTTGCCGCCGCCGGACGATTGGTCTTAAAATCAACAATCAGCACCCGGTCTTTCTCCACCGCCAGACGGTCAATCTGCCCGGAAATAATCCGGTCGCCGAGCCGCCCCATAATCGGCACTTCGGCTTTTGAACCCGGGCCGAAAATCACCCCGAACCGCTCATCATTCAACAGCCGCAAAACCTCTTCGGCAATTCTGTCGCGCCCGGCCTGCGTAAACTCGGGCAGATTTTTTTGCAGATAATCGCCGACCACCGCCGCCCGCCCCGCTTCGCTGACTTCCGGCAGGCATTGCAGCAGTTTATGAATAACCAGCCCGCGGCGGTAAGGGCTTTGCCCCGCGGCGTCAATCGGCGAAGCGACTTCTTCTTCATCGTCATCAAGTTTGGAAGGCGCCAGCGGTTTTGACAACAGGCTTTCTTCCGGCGCCGGCTGCGTCAGCCACGGCATTTCTTTTTTCGGCAAAACAACCGTGTCGTCTTCTTTTTCCGCCTCGGCAGCCACTTGCTGCGAAACCTCATAAACCACCCGTTCGTCATCCTGCGCCGTGCCCAAAGCGGCAAAATTACGGCGGCAGATATCATACCATGATTCTTCGCTCGGTTTCTGACTCTTGCGATAACCGCAGATATACAGACGGTCTTCGGCACGGGTCAGCGCTACATAAAGCAGACGGCGATATTCCTCCAGCGACAGTTCTTTCTCCCGCTGTTTCACGGCTTTGCAGTTTTTCTCATAATATTCCGACCCCAGCGGATAATAAAGCAAATCATCAAACAGCATTCCCGGTTCGTTTTTCACCTGTTTGACGCGCACCGTATCCGGCAGAATAACCACCGGCGCCTGCAGCCCTTTTGACCCGTGAACGGTCATAATCCGCACCGCGTCAATATCGCTTTGTTCCAACTCGCGTTTGATTTCGACCTCATCGCCTTTCATCCACTCGACAAAAGCCTGCAGCGACGGAATGTGCCCCTGTTCAAAAGCAAGCGTCAAATTGACAAATTCATCGATTCCGTCTTCAGCCTCATAACCGAGCCGCGCCACCAGTTTTTTCCGCCCGCCCCGGCGGTTGAGAATTTCGGCATAAAGATCAAACGGCCGCACATAATCCGCCATGTTCAGGAGCTCCTGCAGTTCGGCATAAACAGCGCGATGTTCCGGCGCCTGCCCCAAACGGGTCCAAAGGCTGAGTCCTTTCCGCTCATGACAGAGAGCAAACAGATCGTCATCCTCCAGCCCGAACAACGGCGACTTCAAAACGCAGGCCAGAGTCAGGTCGTCGCCCGGCAGCAGCAAGAATTGTGCCACCGCCAGCAAATCCTGTACCGCAATCTGTTCCCGGAGTTTAATTTTATCAACCCCGGCCACATTGACGCCGGCATTTTTGCAGGCACGTACCAGTTCTTCGACAAAGCTGTTGCGGCGCTGTACCAGAATCATAAAATCGGCATAACGCAGCGGCCGGTTCCGTGATACCAGCATTTCCCGCCCCTGCACCATTTTCCTTATATTCTCGGCAATCTGCCTGGCCATCCGCGAACTGGTTGAATCGGCGCTGATTCTCTCGACCGGCGGCGCGTAAATATTCGGGTTTTCCCCCTCCAGAGGCTCAATCAGCGGCCAGAGTTCAACTTTTCCGCCTTCGCCGATTCGCGACGGCACATGGGTAATATCTTCTTCGGGCGCCGCCACGCCGGTCTTTGCCTGCGCGTCGGCGAAAACGCGGTTAACCGTGTCCAGAACGGCGCTGCCGGAACGAAACGAAACCGCCAGTTTAACTTCTTTAAAGTCTTCGGGACTGATTTTTTGCTTAAAATAACCGCGCATTCTTTCAAATTCGGCCGGATCGGCGCCCTGAAAACTGTAAATCGACTGTTTGCGGTCACCCACCGCAAAAACCGTCCGCACCGTATCTTTGGCGCCGAGCCCGCTGAAGAAATCGCCGCACAGCGAACGGATAATGCTCCATTGTTCGGGCGAAGTATCCTGCGCTTCGTCAATCAGAATATTATCAATGCCGCCGTCAAGTTTGAACAAAACCCAATCGGAAACCCCGGGCGTTTCAAGAAGATTGCGGGTCAGAACAATCAAATCCTCATAATCCAGCCGCGAATGAATTTTCTTAAAGCGGTTATAGCCGGCAATCATATCTTCGGCCAGATACCAGACTGCCCGGGTGGCAGCCAGCAGCTCGGCGCCGCGCCGCCGGTTATCGGTATCTGTCAGACGCTCGGCCTCGGCGGCGGCAATTTCTCCGGCTCGCGGATTAAACGCCAGCGCGCCTTTCGTTGCCTGAGTCGCCCGCGGTTCGCCGCTCAGCGTCAGAAACAGACTGCGATAATCATCATAAACCGCGCTGTAATCGGTTAATTCCAAAATCGCCGCCAGTTTTTCGGCTTTTTTTACATCGGTGGCGCTGCCGTGAAACCAGGCTTCCATCAGTTCCTTAATTTCCGGCCGCGGCAAATGCGCCCAAAATTCCGCCCGCAGCGAAGCTTCGCTGTCATCGGCTTTAACGCCCAGCCGCGCCGCAGTTGCCGAAAGCAAATCTTCCAGGTTTTCGTATTTATCGCGCAAACGGATAATTTTATTACGATTCGCGGCAATCGCATTCATAATCTCGGGAAAACGATATTCGCTGACATGACGGGTCAGATAAGCCAAAGCTTCGGCGCTGCGGCTTTCCGGTTCTCTTTCGATTTTCTGCAGCAGGCGGGTTTTGATTTCCTGTAAGGCTTCATCGGCCGTGCGGTCATCCATAACTTCAAAATAAGGCGAAACTTTGGCTTCAAGCGGAAAACGCTTTAACACTTCCTGACAAAAACTGTGAATAGTCTGAATTTTCATACCGCCGGGCGTATCAAGCAACATGGCAAAAAGTTTGCGCGCCCGGGCTTTTAACTCGGTATCATCACTGACCTCGCGCCCCAGCAGCGCCGTAAGTTCCTTGTTCAGACGAGCGTCATCGGCCACTGCCCATTTGCTGAGCCGACCGGCAATACGCCCGCTCATTTCCACCGCCGCCGCCTTGGTATAAGTCAGACAAAGAATACGCCCCGGCGCGGTGCCGTTCAATAAAATCCGCAGCACCCGGTCAGACAAGACTTTAGTCTTTCCGGTTCCGGCCGAAGCCTCAACCCAGACTGATTTAAACGGGTCGGAAGCCTCCCGCTGCCGGGAAGTCGCCAGTTCACCGCGCCGTTTTTTCTCTGCTGCAAAATCTTCCATATACAATCCTCTAAAATCTTTTAATTCACCTGATTGTCGTTTTAGATACCTCTGCTGCTTGAAATTGTTTTTAGGAGAGCAGATAAAGTAACCGCACGGAGCGCAGAAGCGCAGCGTACATAGAAGTACGTGAGCATTCGAGCACCGGACTGTTGCTTTAGATGCCTCATAAAAACAATTTCACCCCTCATTCGAGCACCGGACTGTCGCTTTAGATGCCTCATAAAAACGATTTCACTCCTCATTTGACTGAACAGACCATTCCAACACCCTGGCCAGATGTTCGTAATCGGAATATTCCGGGAGCCGCTTCGGGTTGGGACGGCTGTGATACGGGGTTTTGGGCAAATCAAACAGGGCAACCAGTTCTTTCAGCTGTTCCTCGGTTTGGGCTAAAAGTTCCGGCATTTCATCGTCTACAACCTGCGCTTTTTTGCCCAGCTGCCAGTAAATCAACTGCGCCACTTTGGCGGCGGCGATTCCGGAAAACCCGCCATGCGCGGCAATCAAACCCTCAATCGGCAGATGCGGCGCGGGTCCGTTTTGAACATCGGCAGGGCTCCTGATACGGCCGGTTTTATAATCGATAATATTGATGCTGCCGTCTTTGGTTTCATCGACCCGGTCGGCCACCGCCTTGATTTTGAAAGTTCCGGCCGGTGCCTCCCAGACAAATTCGCCGCGCACTTCATTATGAACTCTGGCAATATCCTGACGATAAGCGGATTCCCGCATGACAATCCAGTCAACGGTTTTTTCAAAATTCGGCCACCAGAAAACCTTGGTTTCGGCGGCAATCCGGTGAGCGGTAAAATATTCCTCACCGAGCTGCAGCAACTCTTGACGGGCACTTTCCGGCCAGTCCGACGGATGGCGATTATTAAATTCTTCAAGAATTTTATGAATAATGGTTCCGTAATCGGCCATTGACAAATCTTCTTCAATGTCATCAAGCGGGAATAATTCCAGAATATATTTGGCATAAATGGCATAAGGGTCGCGCAGCCACATTTCCACCGCACTGGCATAAAGCGAACGGGGACGCGCCTTTACCGGCGGAACCGGCGCCGGCGGATCTATTTTGATAAATTTCTCCGGTTTATCCAATTCCCGCGCCGTATCTTTGTAAATTTCGGCGCCGAGCTGCCGCGGCTTGATGTCTAAAGCCCGCAAAACCGTTTCCAGCCGCATCCACCAGCGCGATTTCACCATCGGCGTTCCCTGCACTCTTTCCGCCCGGGTCAGATAAACCTCTCCGGCGCCGAGCAAACCGGAAAAATCAAGCGCGGACACCCCGACCGCCTTTTCCGGCAACGGAAAACCGAAATCTTTTTTCATCGGCCGCGACATCCACGGGTCAGAAGCCGCCTGCAGCGGCCAGATACCTTCGTTAACTTCGCCGATAATCGTGACGTCATAATGATTCAAACGGGCTTCAATCGGCCCGAGAATTTTCAGACGCGGGTGCGTTCCGTAACGGGGACGCACCACCTGCTGCGCCAGCAATGCTTCAAATAATCCCTGATATTCGGCAGTATCAACGGTTTCAAGAATTTCAGCCTGTTCATACAAATCGGCAACAAAAGCCGCCGCGGCTTCTCCGGCCTCGCCGCGCCACAAAACCTGCTGGCCGGTTTGGGTTTTGGTTGCCGCCAGTTTTTCGGCACAGCGGATATGCGCCGCCAATAATTGCTTAAATCCGGCCTGCGGATTCTGATATAAGTCATATAATTCGCGCAGATTTTCGCATAATCCCGCCGCAAAGGCCTCAAGTTCGGCATCTTCTTCCTTGCCGCGCCAGACCTTCTTTTCCAGCCGCCGCAGTTTCTGCCGCAATTCGGCATATTCCATACCGCCGCCGGCCAGCGGGTGCTTAAACAAACTCAGCAGCGAAACCTTGCTCAGATTCTCGGCGCAGGCTTCCACCACCAGACGCAGATAGACGCCGACCGGGGTCAGGCTCAGCGGCACACCGGCGGAATCATCAACCTTAATCCCCCAGCGCCCCAGCTCACCGGCAACCCGGCGCGCCAGATTACGGTCGGAAGTCACCAAAGCCGCGGTCTTTTCTGGCGTTTCCAAAGTTTCGCGCATTAGCAGCGCAATTGCCAGCGCTTCTTCGCGCACATCGCGGCAATCCAACAGGTGTAAACCGTCCAGCGCCTGCGGGTCAATCCGTTCCGCGGCGGTAGAACGCCATAAATCTGTTGTCTGCGCCGGCCGCATAAGCTCGCTGATTAAAATCTCCCGCCCCGGATTTTGCGCCGGCCGCAAATCTTTAACCGCCAGACGGTCAATCTGCAGATAATCAAGCAGAGCCTTCAATTCAAACTGCGGATGCGTTTCATCAATTTTGGCCCAGGATTCCGCATCCAGATTTTTATCCAGACCGTATAAAATCACCTCGCCGTTCGGCAAAGCCAAAACCGTTTTCAACAGTTCCTTCATCACCGGAAAAGTCGCCGTGGTTCCGGCG
>ENA-ORTV01003054-ORTV01003054.1-human-gut-metagenome-genome-assembly--contig:-NODE-3054-length-14628-cov-5.263158_pt1 | contig 14628 bp, 13 predicted proteins | sample MGYA00241915_ERZ509194 | MGnify/ENA primary metagenome ERZ509194 (study PRJEB26280, sample SAMEA2338810) | human gut metagenome | biome: human gut; feature: human-associated habitat; material: faeces... | reverse complement strand
AGGCAAAATGCGGCAGGAGATTGCGCCCGAAGGGCGCGAAAAAGGCACGCCCTCGGCGTGCCTTTTCTGTTTCCTTTATAGCACCTGCGACATGATGATGGCGCAGAGCATGATAGGGATATTGAACGCGATGAAGGTCGGAATGCAGGTATCGCGGATATGATCGTGCTGGCCGTCGGCGTTCAGGCCGGAGGTCGGGCCGAGCGTGGTATCCGAAGCCGGAGAGCCTGCATCACCGAGCGCAGCGGCCGCCGAGATGAGCAGAATGGTCGCCGGGGTGGAAAAGCCGAGCGAGGCGCACATGGGCACGAACAGCACCGCAAGCACGGGAACCGTGCCGAACGAGGTGCCGATGCCCATCGTGACGAGCAGACCGATGAGCGTGATGACGACGGCTGCGACCGGCCTGCTGCCGCCGATGGCGGAAATGCCGGCGTTCACGAGGGCGTCAATGCCGCCGGTCGCCTTGATGACCGAAGCGTAGCCGCCTGCGACGAGCATGATGATGGCGATCTGACCCATCAGACGGATGCCGCCCTCGACCTGCGCGTCGATTTCATTCCATTTGATCGCGCGGAACACGACGATCACAACCAGACCGCACAGTGCGGACAGTGCGAGATCCTGACTGATGACCTGCACGACCGCGACGACGATGGCCGCGCCGAGCATGACATAGTGGCGGTATTCGAGCTTTTCTGAGATTTCCTCAGAGGCCGAGGTGTCGGCTTCCAGATCACAATATTCGCGCGGCTTGCGGTAGAGTACGAACACTGCGATGAGCAAACCGAGCAGCATGGCGATGCCGATGCTCCAGTTCGCGGCGGTAACGTCGCGTACCGTGACCGAAAGGCCGTTTTCCGTGAGGTTATCCGCGATCACGCGCTGAAAGATCAGGCCGAAACCGAACGGAATAGTGATATAGGGGACCTTGTGGCCGAAGGCGAGTGCGCACGCGACCGCGCGTCGGTCGAGCCTCATGCGGTTCATCATGCCGAGCAGCGGCGGCACGAGAATGGGAATGTAGGCGATGTGCACGGGGATGAGGTTCTGCGACAGGCAGGCGACGAGCGTCAGCACGCCGATGAGGGCGAGTCTGTGACCGCCGAGCAGGCGCGAGAGCTTTTTCGACAGGATTTCGGCAAGGCCGGTCGTGGAGATGCAGGTCGCGAACGTGCCGAGCAGAATGTAGGCGAGCGCGGTCGTAGCATTGCTTGCGAAGCCGCCCGTCAGCAGCTGCATGACGGTCTGCGTGCCCTCCGGCGCGGAGAGCAGGGGAATGCCGCCCGCGACGCCGCCGATGATGCAGGCGATGAGCATGGAAAGCAGTACATTGAGACCGGTGAGGCACAGCGCGCACAGAACGAGCACGGAAACCGTGACCGGATTGATGAGTATGCTGAAAATCGTGGCCATATCTTGTGGAAATTCCTCCTTCAGACAGAAAACTGGAAATAAAAACCGTATGCAAGGCGCGCTTGAATACGGTAAAGTGCTGAAATCTTTCCTATTTTATCAGAAAAATGCGGACAGGTCAAGACGAAGACGCGAAAAACAGCAAAAAGAGCCAGTTTTTCGATAAAGTTTGTTTTTGCGATGTTGATGTTATCGCGCGTTAGCGCGCATGAAATAGCGTTTGCTGTGCAAACGCAAAAAAACCGAGGACATGCGCCTCGGTTTTTTTACTCTTAGAGGGAGAAAGTTTCCGCATGGGAACTTTCGGACGACTCGTGTTCTGCGTTCGTCAGAACACACCTTGTCGGCGAAACGTCAGTTTCGCGACAGGCGTTAGCCGTTGACCTGAGAAGCCAGCTCTTCTGCCAGTGCATCGAGCGATGCAAGCTGGTTCTTTGCGAGGGCCGACTTGAGGGTGATCGGGTTTTCGAGCACGGTCATGTTCTTCATGGTGTCGATGACGGCACGCATCTGCTTGCCCGCCGTCGGCGCCCATGTGCCGTTGTCGATGATGGCGACGGTGCGGTTCTGGAGAGCGAGCGCCTTGATGTCGGACAGATATGCCTCCATTTTCGGCTGAACGCCGCCGTTGTAGGTCGGCGCTGCGAGCACGATATGGCTGCACCGGAAGCTCTCTGCGACGAGTTCGGAGACGTCGGTCTCGGAAACGTCGTACATGACGATATTCTTAACGCCCTTGTCCGCGAGCATATTCGCCAGAACGTTCACCGCGTTCTCGGTGTTGCCGTACATGGTCGCATAGGCGATCATGACGGTTTTGTCCTCCGGCTCGTAGGTGCTCCATTTCTGGTACTTCTCGAGCAGCGTGCCGAGGTTCTCGCGCCAGATCGGGCCGTGCAGCGGGCAGATCATCTGAATATCGAGTGCCGCAGCCTTCTTGAGGACAGCCTGCACCTGAACACCGTATTTGCCGACGATGTTGGTGTAATAGCGGCGCGCGTCGTTCATCCAGACGTCGTCGAACGTGATCTCGTCATCGAAAATATTGCCTGCCAGCGCACCGAACGTGCCGAATGCGTCCGCAGAGAACAGGATCTTGTCCTTTTCGTCGTAGGTGACCATGACCTCCGGCCAGTGCACCATCGGCGCGAGCACGAAATGCAGGGTATGCTCGCCGGTGGAGAGCTTGTCGCCTTCCTTGACGACGAGCGTGCGGTCGGAAACATCGAGGTCGTAGAACTGCGCGAACATCTGCGCCGCCTTTGCAGTGCAGACCATCTTCGCCTCGGGATAGCGGCTCATGATCGCGTCGATCATCGCGCAGTGGTCCGGCTCCATATGCTGCACGATCATGTAATCGAGCGGGCGGCCGTCCAGTGCGTGGACAACGTTTTCGATATACTGGCGGCTGATGGACTCGTCCGCTGTATCCATCAGCACGGTCTTGTCATCGAGCAGGACATAGCTGTTGTAGGACACACCGCGCGGAATGGGGAAAAGGTTTTCAAATCGGCTCAGGCGGCGGTCGCTGCCGCCAACATAAATGAGATCTTCCTTGATCTTTCTGGTACTGTGCATCGCACGACACCTCCGTGTTTTTTTACTGCCTTGATTATATCACAAATCAGATTTTGCGTCTACCTGCAAAGGACGGAGAATACTGCCTTTCGGGCAAAAAAAAGAGGGCCGCTCTGCGGCTCTCTTTCAGGATCTTTCGTTTTCCTTTGCCTTTTACAGGAAGATATACTTGAGTACGAACAGCACTGCCAGGACGTACATCAGCGGAGCGACCTTCTTGCCCTTGCCGGTTGCGAGGTTGAGCAGGACATAGGAGATAACGCCCAGAGAGATGCCCTCGGAGATGCTGTAGAACAGCGGCATCGCGATGATGGCGAGGTATGCCGGGATGGATTCGGTGAGGTTGTCCAGATCGAAGCTGATTTCGGTAACCGTGCCGACCATCAGGAAGCCGACCATGATCAGCGCCGGAGCCGTCGCGAAGGACGGGATCGCGGTGAAGATCGGGGCAAACAGCGTGGAAACGAGGAACAGGATGCCGGTGACGAGCGCGGTCAGGCCGGTGCGGCCGCCGACAGCGACGCCGGATGCGGACTCGACAAAGGTGGTGGTGGTGGAAGTGCCGAGGATCGCGCCTGCGGAGGTTGCAATCGAGTCTGCCAGCAGGGCGGGCTTGATGCCCGGCAGCTTGCCGTCCTTGTCGAGCATCTTCGCCTTGGTGGCAACACCGATCAGCGTGCCCAGCGTATCGAAAATGTCAACGAACAGGAACGAGAAGATGACAACGATGAAGTTTACGATGCCGACTGCGCTGAAATCTACGTTGAAGCACTGACCGAAGGTCAGACCCAGCTTGGAGAAGTCGGTCATGCCCCAGCTCGGGAACAGGGAATAGAAGCCTGCGTCCGGCGTCGGAACGTAAAGGCCGGTCACCTGGCAGAGCATGCCGAGGATCCAGGTCAGCAGGATGCCGTACAGGATGGCGCCCTTCATCTTGCGGGTGTAGAATACCGCGGTGAAGAACAGACCGATGAGGGTCAGCAGCGCGCAGATGCCTGCGGTGTGGAAGTTCTCCGGAAAGCTGATGATGCCGACCAGCGTTGCGGAGTCTACGCACAGGCCGGAGTTCTGCAGGCCGATGAACGCGATGAACAGGCCGATGCCGACCGAAACGCCCTTCTTGAGCGTGAGCGGAATGGCGTTGAAGATCGCCTCGCGGACATTGGTCAGCGACAGGACGATAAAGATCAGACCCTCGATGAATACCGCGAGCAGCGCGACCTGCCAGGAGTAGCCGTAGCCCGCGACAACGGTGTACGCCATAAAGGCGTTCAGACCCATGCCGGCAGACAGCGCGAACGGCAGGTTCGCCATGAATGCCATGCACAGCGTGCCGAGACAGGACGCCAGAGCCGTCGCGAGCAGGACCGCGGTGGTATCCATGCCGGTAGAGCCGAGCACGCTCGGGTTTACGGCGAGGATGTACGCCATGGTCATAAAGGTAGTGATACCGGCCATGACTTCGGTCTTGACTGTGGTTTTGTGTTCCGATAGCTTGAATATGCGTTCAAACATCGTTTTTCCCCCTTTTAATTTTTAGGCTTTCGCCTTGATTACGGATTTATTTTCCTTCGTAGGATACGACGGCCTCGGTCGGGCAGGACGTCAGGCGGTCGCGGCCGTGCAGACCCTTCAGCTCGAGCAGGCAGACGATCTTGACGACCTTCGCGCCCAGCTGCTCCACCAGATGTACCGCCGCCTCGAGCGTGCCGCCCGTTGCGATCAGATCGTCAACGATGACCACGCGCAGTCCCGGCGTGATGTCCTCGCGGTGCACCTCGATCTCCGCAGAGCCGTATTCGAGGTCATACGCGATGCGCGAGGTCGCGCGCGGCAGCTTGCCGCTCTTGCGGACCGGAATAAAGGCCTTGTGCAGATTGTATGCCATCGGCATGCCGAACAGGAAGCCCCTCGACTCCAGTCCGACGATCGCATCGAATTCCGTATCCCCGATCTTCGCCGTCATCTCATCTACCGCCAGCCGCAGTCCGTCCGCGTCCTTGAGTACGCTCGTGATATCACGGAAGATGATGCCGGCCTTCGGGTAGTCCGGGATGCTCGTGATATACTGCTCCACCTTGCTCATAGGTTTTCATGTCTCCTCCCCGGTCCGGGGAGCGTCCCCGTCCGATCTTTTTTCCGCCGTCCCCATCAGGGACGGACGGCACAAATCTATTGTATCAAATTTCCGATAGGTTGCAAGTAGAATTTACAGATTTACCGCTTTCTTAGAGAAAAATTCATTGACCGTATCGCTGCGGAGTGATATACTTAATCAAATATGTAAGAGAAGGAAAGGGATGATGCGCATGGCTGGACTGCTCGAGGTCTGCGCAGACAGCGTCTGCTCTGCGGTAAACGCAGCAAGGGGAGGGGCGGACCGCATTGAACTGTGCTCCGCGCTGCCGCTCGGCGGACTTTCGCCGGACGAGGATCTGTTCTGCATGGTGCGCGAACGGGTCGATATTCCCGTCCGTGTGCTGCTGCGTCCGCGCGCAGGCGATTTTCTGTATGATGAGGACGAGTTTGAACTGCTCTGCTGTCAGGCGGCGCGCTTTGCCGGTCTGGGTGCGGACGGCATCGTCATTGGCATGCTGAACCCGGACGGTACGCTCGACGCCGAGCGCATGAGTGCGCTCATGACCTGCGGCGACGGCTGCGGGGTCACGCTCCACCGCGCGTTCGACGTCTGCCGCGACGCGCACGAGGCACTGCGCACGGCAAAGGAGCTCGGCGTGGACACCATCCTCACCTCAGGGCAGCAGGCTCGCTGCGCAGACGGCGCACCGCTGCTGCGCGAGCTGGTCTCGGAGAGCGGGGAAGGGCTGCGCATCCTGATCGGCGGCGGCGTGAACGCGGACGTCATCCGCGCGCTCGCACCGCAGACCGGTGCCGACGCTTTTCATCTGTCGGCGAAGGCAGTCGTGCCGAGCGGCATGGAGTTCCGCCGCGAGGCGGTTCCGATGGGCGCGGCCGGAATGAATGAATTTGAGCTCTGGCGGTGCGACGAAGGCGCAGTGCGCGCTGCACGCGAGGCTCTGGATGCGGTCTGCACCGCACGAAAGGAAAATTGAATGCAGATACAAAAAGTATTGAACAACAATGTTGTCGTTGCCCTTGATGAAAACGGCGCGGAGACCGTGCTCATGGGACGGGGACTCGGCTTCGGGTGCAGGCCGGGCGGCGAGGTCTGTCAGGCGAAGGTCGAAAAACGCTTTTCCATGCATTCCGACCAGCTTTCGAGCCGTTTTCAGCAGCTTGTCACCAGTATCCCACTGCCGCATTTCATGATGAGCGAGCGCATCATCAACCATGCGAAGCTGTCGCTCGGCCGCGAGCTGTCCGACAGTATCTATGTCACCCTTCCCGACCATATTTCGGGCGCGATCTCGCGCTACAGGGAGGGGATCCGCCTTCAGAATCCGCTGCTCTGGGACATTCAGCAGTTCTACAGGGACGAATATCAGGTCGGTCTCAAGGCGAACGAGATCGTGCTCGAGGAGACCGGCGTTGCTTTTACCGAGGATGAAGCCGGGTTTATCGCCATGCACTTTGTCAACGCGCAGATCGGCGGCGAGATCCGCGAGGTCTACGACATGACCTACCTGATGCAGGCCGCGCTGCGTATCGTGCGCGAGGTCTACGGCGCTGAGCCGGACAGCTCGACCATCGAATACTACCGCTTTATCACGCATCTGAAATTCTTTGCGCGCCGCATCGTCGGCAGCCAGAAATACGGCGATGAGGACACCGATCTGCTCGAGGTCGTGCGCTTCAAGTATCCCCGCGCGTTCGCGTGCGCCGAAAAGATATGCAGCTATGTGCTGACCGAAAAGGGCTTTCACGCCGGGGACAACGAGCTGCTGTATCTGACGATACATATCGCGCGAGTGATGAAGGACAACTGAGAGAGACTGGCGAAAAAACGAAGCCTTTCGACAAAATAAATCCCCCAATCTTATGATTGGGGGATTTTCAGTATCGTTTAGTCCTTGTTCAGTGCTTCCATGCGGGCCTTGTTTTCGGCGATGACCTTTTCCTGTACCGGAGCCGGTGCTTCGTCGTAGCGCTCGAATTTGGAGACGAACGAGCCGCGGCCCTGCGTCATCGAACGCAGCTTGATCGCGTAGTCGCCAAGCTCTGCCATCGGGCATTCTGCAACGATCTCCTGCTTGCCGCCGTCGAGCGGGTTCATGCCCATGATGCGGCCGCGGCGCTTGTTGAGGTCGCCGATGACGTCGCCCATGTAGGAATCCGGGATAACGACCTTCATCGAGCAGACAGGCTCGAGCAGAACCGGAGATGCCTGCGGGATGCCGGCCTTGTAGGCCAGACGGGCTGCCATCTTGAAGGACAGCTCGTTGGAGTCTACGTCATGATACGAGCCGTCGAGCAGCGTTGCGCGCAGACCGACCATCGGATAGCCGGCGAGCACGCCGTGCTCCATGGCCTCGCGGATGCCCTTGTCGACAGCCGGATGGAAGTTCTTCGGAACCGAACCGCCGAAGATCTTTTCCTGGAACAGATAATCGCCCTCTGCATACGGTGCGAACTCCATCTTGACATGACCGTACTGACCGTGGCCGCCGGACTGCTTCTTGTGCTTACCTTCGACCGTGACCGGCTTGCGGATCTTTTCGCGGTACGGCACGATCGGAGCGGACAGCGTGACTTCTACGCCGAACTTGTCTCTGAGCTTGGAGCACAGAACGTCCAGCTGAATATCGCCGGCACCGGAGATGAGGTGCTGCTTGGTCTCGGGGTTGAATTCGGTCTCGAAGGACGGGTCCTCGTCATGCAGGCGGGACAGACCGGTGGAGATCTTCTCCTCGGCGCCCTTGACCTTGGCTGCGATCGCCTGCGTGTAGCAGGGAGGCGCGAACTCGATCGGCTCGAGCTCGACCTTGCGCACGCTCATGGACAGGGTGTCGCCCGTCCTGGTCGTGACCAGCTTGGAGACCGCGCCGATGTCGCCGCAGCCGACGACCGGAACCTCGGACGTCTTTTTGCCGCAGACGGTGAAGATGTGGCCCATCTTCTCGTTCGCGTCCGCGCGCTTGTTGACGAGCGTCATATCCTGCTTGACCTCGCCGGACATGACTTTGAAGTAGGAGAAGCGGCCGTACTGGTCAGCGACCGTCTTGAATACAAATGCACAGGTCGAACCGTTCGGGGCGCAGTTGATCTCGATCAGCTCGCCCTTTTCGTCCTCGCACAGCTCTACCGGCTTCTCGTCCGGGGACGGCATGTAGTCCGCGATGCCCTTGAGCAGCGCGTAGGAGCCGATGCCGGTCGCAGCCGTGCCGCAGAATACCGGCGCGAGGACCAGATCCTTGACGCCCTGACGGATGCCGGCGATCAGCTCTTCATCCGAGAATTCCTCGCCTGCGAAATAGCGCTCCATCAGATCCTCGGACAGCTCCGCGATGTTCTCACACAGCGCCGCGCGGTGCTGGTCGATGCGGTCCTTCATGTCCTCGGGGATCGGGATCTCGACGCGCTTGTTGCCGTCCATGCGGTAGGCCTTGCGGATAACGCAGTCGACGATGCCGACGGTGTCGCGGTTGCCCTCGAAGATCGGGACAACGATCGGCGCTACCGATACGCCGAACTGCTTCTGCAGCTTGTGCAGAGAGGTATAGTAATCCGAGTTTTCCTCGTCGATTTTCGAGATGTAGAACATGCGCGGCATTGCCTGCTCCTCGCAGCGCTCCCACGCCTTTTCCGTGCCGACGCCCGGGCCGGACTTGCCGGTCGCGACGATCAGAGCGGACTCTGCAACGCGCATCGCGCACTGCACTTCGCTTTCAAAATCAAAGAAGCCCGGGGTGTCGAGCAGGTTGATCTTGCAGTCGTTCCATTCTACGGGCGCTACTGCGGTCGAGATCGAGAACTTGCGGCGGATTTCTTCGGGATCAAAATCGCAGACCGTGTTGCCGTCGGCGATCTTGCCTACGCGGTCGGTCGCACCGGAGATATTAAGCAGGCTCTCGACGAGCGAGGTCTTGCCGTCGCCGCCGTGGCCCATGAGACATACGTTACGGATCTTGTTTACCGGATAATTGGCCATAATTGATATACACTCCCTTACCCCTGCCTGTCGCACGGGCGTTTGTTGACGGGATTGCTTCCCTGCTTGTAATTATACACTACTGAGAGCGTATACGCAAGCTGTTTTTTGTGTAAATTTCCGAAAACGCTTTGCGTATGCGTGCCCGTGCACGCACTGTACTCTTCGCTACTCTGCGGCCGTTTTGCCAAATGAAGGCAGGATGAACCGCGGCTTTCACAGCACAATAGCTATCTCGCCGGCGGTACTTGCATCTTTCTTCGTCATGTTTTACAATAAGAAAGAGAAGGAGACGAGCTTCCATGAATTTTGAAGAAAACACCGTGCGCTATGCGCAGATCTCCGCCGCACTTTCGCGCTCGCGCTTCCGCAGCCGCTTCCGTCTCGGCCTGAAGGACCGCCAGTATATCTGCGACAGGGGATGGGAGACCATGCGCCGCCACGCCGCTGAGCTGGTCGCAGAGCGGCTCGCGCCAGCCTTTATCCCGAACGACGGCAAACAGACGCCCATGCGCGGCCATCCGGTCTTTATCGCGCAGCACGCGACCGCCTGCTGCTGCCGCGGCTGTCTGGAAAAATGGCATAAAATCCCCTCCGGGCGCGCGCTGACCGCCGCCGAGCAGGAATACATCGTCGGCATGCTGCTGTTCTGGATGCAGCGCGAAATGACCTCGCCTCTGCCCGGAAGCAGGCGGTGACGGCTGTTTTTGTGCAAAGTGTAGAAAAACAGCGCTGTTTTTTGGCAGGTCCACCGTCGATTTGTGCTTGCAAACGGATTTTTATTCTGTTACAATAAAAACAACAAGTAGATAGCAGGCATTTCCAGAAGGGCAGCGTCCCTTCGACTTTTAATGGATTGTTACCGCTTCGGCGGGCAAAACCAGATTTCTCGCACCAGTCTTTGCAGTAAGACGGTATATAGGCGATGAAATTTGGTTTTTTTTATTTTTTTCGCATGTTTTATCTGCTCAACCGACATACTATGTGGACGACAGTCCAATGCAGAAAGAGTGTGAATGTATCATGTTTGGCAAGCTGAAAAACCTGTTTTCCCAGCCCGGCATCACGATCGCCTCTCCGGTCTCCGGAACGGTCGTGCCGCTGACGGAGGTTCCCGATCCGACCTTTGCGCAGGGCATCCTCGGTCCCGGAGCCGCTGTCCAGCCGAGCGAGGGACGAATTGTTGCCCCGGCGAACGGTACGGTCGACATGATGTTCGATACCGGACACGCGGTCTCCATGACCACGTCGGAGGGCGCTGAGCTGCTCATCCATGTCGGCATCGACACGGTCAGCCTCAAGGGACAGCACTATACCGCAAAATGCAAATCGGGCGACACCGTCCGCAAGGGCGATACGCTGATCGAATTCGACATCGACGCCATCCGCGAGGCTGGCTACGAGGTCGTAACGCCGGTCATCGTATGCAACCCCGATGCGTTCGCCTCGGTCAAGACCGAAGGCGCCGGAAGCGTTCAGGCAGGCGACGATCTGCTGACGCTCGAAAAGAAGTAAAAAGGAGATATTTCACCATGAAAACATTCGAATACACGATTACCGATGAGCTCGGCATCCACGCCCGTCCGGCCGGCATGCTCGTCAAGGAGGCGTCCAAGTTCGCCTCCAAAATCATGATCGCTTCTCCGAAGAAGGAGGTCGACGCCAAGCGCATCATGGGCGTGATGAGCATGGGCGCAAAGAAGGGCGACACCGTAAAGCTCACCATCGAGGGCGCGGACGAGGCAGAGGCTGCTGCTTCTCTCGAAAAATTCCTTCAGGATAACCTGTAAACGCGGTTTCATTTCGCCCTGCGGGCGATGAAATAAGCCGTTTTCCCTGTTCGGCTCTCGGAAAACGGCGTTCGGATGTATTTTCCTCGAAGCAGTTCGTTATAAAATACATCGTCATTCACAAGGCGCCGCAAAAATGCGGCATTTACAAAGAGGAGGGGACTCTATTATGATGAAAAAGCTGCAAAAATTAGGTAAGGCACTCATGCTGCCGGTAGCAGCGCTCCCGATCTGCGGTATTCTGATGGGCCTCGGCTATGCGATCGCCCCGGGCGTTATGGGCGTACCGGGCGCGGCGACCAGCGGTGCGCTGTACAACATCGGCTTCCTGCTCGTCAAGGCGGGCGGCGCGCTGATCGACAACATGGCATGGCTGTTCGTTATCGGTGTCGCGGTCGGTCTGTCCGATGACAGAGACGGTACATCCGCTCTCGCCGGTCTGGTTTCCTGGCTGATGATGACCAATCTGCTGAGCACCGGCGTCGTCACCACGCTCATGCCGGCCATCGCAGACGATCCGGTCAAGACGCTCGCGTTCGATAAGATCCAGAACGTCTTTATCGCGATCATCGCAGGCATCATCGGTTCTGCGTGCTACAACCGCTTCAAGAGCGCGAAGCTTCCCGACTGGCTGGCATTCTTCAGCGGCAAGCGCTGCGTTGCGATCGTAACCGGTCTGGTTTCCATCGTGGTATCCGTCGTTCTGCTGTTCGTCTGGCCGATCATCTTCGGCGCGCTCGTTTCTGTCGGCGAAGCCATCATCGGCATGGACGGCATCGGCGCAGGCATCTACGCATTCCTCAACCGCCTGCTCATTCCGACCGGCCTGCACCACGCACTCAACAACGTATTCTGGTTCGATACCATCGGCCTCGGCGACCTGTCGCACTACTGGGCTGGCGACGTTACCGGTCAGAACGGCGTTATCTGGAGCCTCGGCATGTATATGTCCGGCTTCTTCCCCTGCATGATGTTCGGCGTATTCGGCGCGGCTCTGGCTATGATCAAGACCGCGAAGAACAAGAAGGCTGCCATCGGTCTGGTTCTGTCCGCTGCGATCTGCGCATTCATCTGCGGCGTTACCGAGCCGTTTGAGTTCGGCTTCATGTTCCTGTGCTTCCCGCTGTATATTGTATATGCAGCTCTGTACGGCATCTTCACCGTCATCACCTACTACGTCGGCTTCCGCGCAGGCTTCTGCTTCTCCGCAGGCGCGACCGACCTCGTATTCTCGTCCTTCCTGCCGGCGGCGAACAACACCCTGATGATCATCCCGCTCGGCATCGCGGCATTCGTCGTATTCTATCTGGTATTCTACTTTGCCATCACCAAGTTCAACCTCAAGACCCCGGGCCGTGAGGACGAGGAGGCTGATTTCGCAGAAGCAGACAAGAACGCGACTCTCGCGAACAACGACTTCACCGCGATCGCTGCGGCCGTTCTCGAAGGCCTCGGCGGCAAGGAGAATGTCGCATCTCTCGACAACTGCATCACCCGTCTGCGCATCGAAGTCAAGGACGGCACGCAGGTCAACGAGAAGAAGATCAAGGCAGCAGGCGTTGCAGGCGTAATGCGCCCGTCTCAGACTGCGATTCAGGTCATCATTGGCACCAAGGTTCAGTTCGTAGCCGACGAAATGGCAAAGATGCTCTAAAATCCATTTGACCATATCTGTTTGCATATCACCAGATTGCGCTCCGCGCAATGGAAGGGGCGGGCGAAAGCCTGCCCCTTCTGTTTTCTGACAAAACGAAAAACGAAAGAGGTAATGCATTATGAAAATCATCCGCGCAAAAGACTATAACGACATGAGCCGCAAGGCCGCGAACATCATCTCCGCGCAGGTCATCCTGAAGCCGGAGTCCGTGCTCGGTCTCGCGACCGGCTCCTCGCCCATCGGCATTTACGAGCAGCTCATCAAGTGGTATCACAAGGGCGACGTCGATTTCGGTGCCTGCACGACCTTCAATCTGGACGAATACCGCGGTCTGACCCCGAATCACGACCAGAGCTACCACTATTTCATGCACAAGAACTTTTTTGATGCGGTGAACATTCCGGACGAGCGCATCAACCTGCCCGACGGCGCACAGCTTGACGCCGAGCGGGAGTGCCACCGCTATGACGCGGCCATCAGGGCGGCGGGCGGCATCGACCTCCAGCTGCTCGGCATGGGCCTCAACGGCCACATCGGCTTCAATGAGCCGGACGAGTATTTCTCCAAGGGCACGCACTGCGTCAACCTTACCGAGTCCACCATCGAGGCGAACAAGCGCTTTTTCGACTCGGCCGATGATGTGCCGCGTCAGGCGTACACCATGGGCGTGCAGACCATCATGCTCGCGCGCCGCATTGTTCTGGTCGTTTCGGGCGAAAACAAGGCGAAAACCGTTCGCGAAGCCTTCTTCGGCCCGGTAACGCCGCGCGTTCCGGCATCCATCCTTCAGCTTCATACCGACGTTTCCATCGTCGCGGACGAGGCTGCGCTCTCTCTTTGTACCGATCTTCTCTGAGGTGAGATTTCATGCAGTTCAGCAATTTGAAAATCTATCAGCCCGACGGCACGTTCCGCACGGGCAGTCTCGCGGTCGCGGATGACCGCATTCTTGCCGCCGGGGAGACCGGCGATGCAGTGGACATGGACGGTCTTTACGCCATCCCCGGCCTGGTCGATCTGCACTTCCACGGCTGCATGGGACGCGATTTCTGCGACGGCACGGCCGAAGCGATCTCGACCCTTGCCGCCTATCAGGCGCAGAACGGCGTCGCCGCCATTTGTCCGGCGACCATGACCTATCCCGAGGAAAAGCTGACGCAGATCGCGCAGGCTGCCGCCGCATGGAGCGCACAGCCGCACGAGGCCGCGCTCGTCGGCATCAATATGGAGGGGCCGTTCATCTCGGAAAAGAAAAAGGGCGCGCAGAACGGCGCCTATCTGCACGCACCGGACGCCGCGATGTTCCGCCGCGTGCAGGCGCAGGCGAACGGTCTGTTCAAGCTGTGCGACCTTGCGCCCGAGCTGCCCGGTGCGATGCAGACCATCGAGGAGCTGTCCGGCGAGGTTCGCATCTCGCTCGCCCACACCGAGGCGGATTACGACACGGCCTGCGAGGCATTCCGCCGCGGCGCGCGGCAGGTCACGCACCTGTACAACGCCATGCCGCCGTTCTCCCATCGCGCTCCGGGCGTCATCGGCGCGGCCTTTGACAGCGAAAACGTCGCGGTCGAGCTGATCGCGGACGGCGTGCACATTCATCCTTCGGTCGTCCGCGCGGTCTTTACCCTGTTTGGCGGCCGTGTCATCCTCATTTCGGACAGCATGATGGCGACCGGTCTCGAGGACGGCGAATACTCGCTCGGCGGACAGGCTGTCACCGTGCGCGGCAATCTCGCCACGCTGCACGACGGCACGATCGCCGGTTCCGCCACCAATCTGATGGACTGCGTCCGGAGCGCGGTGCGTATGGGCATTCCGCTCGGTCAGGCCGTGCAGGCGGCCTCGACAAATCCGGCCCGTGCGCTCGGCATCGAGCACGATTACGGTTCTCTCGAGGCCGGAAAGCTCGCAAACGTGGTTCTGCTCGACGACGAGCTGAATATTCATACCATCTTGCTGCGCGGCAGGATGCTGTAACAGCCGAACGCCGGACAGGAACGTTCAAAAGCACGAAAGCCGGGGTATTGTCCCCGGCTGAGACTGTCGCGAAACTATCGTTTCGCCGACAATCTGTGTTTTGACTTCGCAAAACACGGACGTCCGAAAGTTCCCATGCG
>ENA-ORTV01003052-ORTV01003052.1-human-gut-metagenome-genome-assembly--contig:-NODE-3052-length-14633-cov-5.537454_pt1 | contig 14633 bp, 17 predicted proteins | sample MGYA00241915_ERZ509194 | MGnify/ENA primary metagenome ERZ509194 (study PRJEB26280, sample SAMEA2338810) | human gut metagenome | biome: human gut; feature: human-associated habitat; material: faeces... | reverse complement strand
ATCCAAAAGAATCTGCTTCTTTTCGTTCAGGTCTGCGATCCAGCGTAGCAGTCCCCGGATGGTGCTGAGGATGGACTGCATCAGGCTGTTGGCGGCTCGAATGTCCCGGTTCAGGTTGCCGAGAACGGTTTCCACTCCACGCTTTTCCATCTGGTGTGCAGCGGGGCCGAGATGGACGGTCGGTATCTGCTGGATGCCCTGCCGCTCAAAGGAGCGCAGGTCAACACGTTCCGGCCTTCCAGCAGCTTCCAGATAGCGGTTGGTGATGGTCTCCCAGCTGTGCCGCCAGACCTCGGCATACTTCTGGTCGTTCCAGTCCACCGTGTTTTCCTTGTGGCACTTCCAGTTGCCGGAAGCGAGCCGGATGCGCTCACCGTTCTCGTCAAGGTCGTACACCTTTCTGGCTTTCGGGAGCCACTTGCCGTGTTCATCCATTGCCCGGAGCGTCAGCAGAATGTGGGCGTGTGGGTTGCCATCGCCCTTGTCATGGATGGCGAAGTCAGCAACCATGCCTTTGGAAACGAACTGCTCGTTGCAAAATTCTTTGAGCATGGGAAGGTACTGGTCTTTCGGAACTTCTCTCGGAAGTGCCAGCACGATGCGGCGGGCAAGCTGTGAGTTCCATTGATTCTCCACGGCTTCTACTGCGTTCCAGAGCGTGGCACGGTCTGCATATCCGGGCGGCGCATGGGGCGGCAGCATGATCTCGGCATGGACGAGTTCTTTCTTCTTGTTGTAGAATTTTGTTTTCTGGTCGTACTCGCTGAACAGTCGCTCGCCGCTCTGGTAAGCGGCTCCGGCCACAGCAGACTGCCCTTGGCTGCGTTTTACGATGGAGATTTTGAAGTGCGGACACGGAATCGGAATCACCTCCTTGTGAGCATTTGAAACGTTCTCTTGTAAAAAATGTGGATTTATGATACTATTATCTTGGATAAGTAAACAGAAAGCTGGTGAGCCAATGTCGGAAAGAAAAACACAACAGGAACTGGATTTTGAACGGAAGCACGAAGAAGATTTGCAGCGGATTCGAGAGTTTCGTTTGATTGATGATGATTTTATGGCTGCGGTGTTTGAAGACCACGACTGCGCAGAGTTCTTGCTCCGAATCATTCTGAAGCGAGACGATTTGATTGTGCGAGAGGTTCATGGACAATACAGCATTAAAAATTTGCAGGGACGTTCGGTTCGGCTGGACATTCTGGCGGTAGACCGAAACAACCGTGCATACAATATTGAAGTCCAGCGCAGTGACCGGGGCGCCAGTGAAAAACGTGCTCGCTACAATAGCAGCTTGCTTGATGCAAATCTGACAGATTCCGGTGAGGAATACGATGCGTTGAATGAAACTTATGTCATCTTTATCACAGAAAACGATATTTTGAGGGCTGGGCTTCCGATTTATCATATTGACCGAACTGTTCAGGAAACCGGAATGATCTTTAATGATCAGGCTCATATCATCTATGTCAACTCGCAGATCAAGGATGAAACGGCGCTTGGTAAATTGATGCATGACTTTTTCTGTACCGATTCCAGCAAAATGTACTATCCCATTTTGGCCAATCGAGTATGGTACTTCAAAGAAAACGAGAAGGGAGTGGCAACTATGTGCAGAGCTATGGAAAAAATGCGGGACGAAACCGCTGCTGAGCAGAACATCAAAACTCTTTTGGTATCTGTAAAGAACCTGATGAAAAACATGAATCTCAGCCCAGAACAGGCTATGGATGCCATGGGGATTTCTGAGGATGACCGTAAGATGTTACTGCAACGAATTTGATGCTCTTTTGATTGAACTTTATCCCTAAAAATTCAAAAGCCGACTAGGATTTTCCCAGTCGGCTTTTGTACTTTATATCGTGTTCTTCTGCAAAAAGATAGCTGCAAAGCAGCGCAAGGAAAATACAGTTTTCCTTGGGATGGAATCGGGCTGGCGCACAAACGCCAGCTTCGATTTCATCGAGCCGTCTGCAAGACCGCAATTTCACCGGAACGGTGTATAATTGCGCCCTTTATTCTAAAGGGTTTTGGACGTTGCTGCGTTCGTGAACGTCATGCACCATCTTTGCAAGCGCCAGCACGACTTCCGGCTGACGGAACGAGATCTTCAGAAGTTCCATCACCTGATTGTCGGTCAGTTCTCCCGGACAGACCAGAAAGCTCTCCAGCATTCCGGCACGAGTGCAAAGACGATGCACACGCTCTCTCCGGTTCAGCTCCGACATCTGGCGTTCAAGAATCTTCTCGCGGTGCTGACAAGAGCGCAGCTTCTGCTCCGCTTTGGCTTTTTCGTTGCGGAGATAGGCAAGGGCGGTTTTGGGTTGGGTCATGGCATCACGCTCCTTTTTCAAAAACTTTTATTCGTTTACAAACATTTTATAATTCATATTTACCGCCTTGTATTCTTTGAGATAACGAATATAATACGTCTAGGAGAATAGATAAATAATTGAAAAATGATTGCTATATTTGCTGTTAGGAGGTGGGCATAATGAATGCAAAGATACTGATTGCTGATGATGAAAGCGATATTGTTTCTATGCTCGGTAACTTTTTTGAAAGCAAGGGCTTTCGTGTCCTGCCCGCTTTCAATGGTGCAGAAGCACTAAAGCAAGTGGAAAAACAACCGGATATTATTTTGCTTGACATCAATATGCCCGGAACAGACGGGTTAGAAGTTTGCAAGCGTATCCGTGATCACATATCCTGCCCGATCCTTTTTCTGACCGCCAGAATCGAAGATACAGATAAGGTAAAAGGCTTTGCTGTTGGCGGTGATGATTATATTGTAAAGCCCTTTTCCCTCGTAGAGCTTGATGCGCGGGTACGCGCTCACCTGCGCCGGGAAGCACGACACAATTTTGAAGCACAAGTCAAGTTTTCCGGTGATTTGACGATTGACTATTCAGAGCGTTGCCTGTTCTTTAACGGTAAGCGTGTGGGGCTTGCCAAAAAGGAATTTGATATTGTGGAACTGCTTTCTCAAAATCCGGGCCAAGTCTTTGATAAAGAGAGGATTTATGAACACATTTGGGGCTATGACAGCGAGGGGGACAGCAGTGTTGTAGCAGAGCATATCCGCAGAATACGGTCCAAAATCGCGGCATACACCGACCGCATGTATATTGAAACGGTTTGGGGGTGTGGATACAAATGGGTCAAGTAAATTGCCGCAAGCACTATTTATCTCTCCGAAAAATCCTTGTTCTCTATGTAATTGCCTTTGTTGTACTCGCAGTCTTTCTATCCGTAACAACTTTTTCAATCTGTGATGGTGCTGCCGAGGGTATCAGTGCATCTTATCCTCCGTCCGGCGAAAAATATTATTTGACGAATGAGCAGGGAGAACAGTTGGGCAACGGCGCTTACATCGGGACAGTGCCCGTCCCGATGTCTAAAGAGGACGAGCGTACCATTGCGCTACTGGAGAAACTTCCCATTGTTGCAACTCCTATCTATTCTGCATTCTGTATTATCGCGGCTGCGCTGCTATTTTACAGAAACAGGTTGAAAAAGCCGCTTGCGGAACTGCGGACTGCCTCTGAAAAAATAGCGAACAACGACTTGGACTTTTCAATCGACTATGATAACAACGATGAATTGGGACAGCTTTGTGTGTCCTTTGAAATCATGCGGACAACCCTTGCGGACAATTTCTCTAAAATGTGGCGGCAAGTTGAAGAACGAAAAGCACTCAACGCCGCTTTTGCTCACGATTTGCGTACCCCTATGACGGTACTAAAAGGCTATAACGAAATGCTGCAAACCAGCGATAATTCCCAAACGAGGGAAACCGCCGCCACAATGGGAAAACATATTTCCCGTATGGAAAACTATGTAAGCAGTATGAGCAATCTTAGGCGTATGGAAGATACTCAGCCAGAGTACAAGTTGATTGGCTTGCAACCATTGATATCATCTTTGTATGACAGCGCAAAAATCGTTTGCGCGAAAAATGCAAAAGAGTTGATTTTACAAAATCATATACCCAATTCACAGTTGCCCCTTGACAGCGCATTTGTTTCACAGGTCAGCAATAACCTGCTTGCCAACGCGGTTCGATATGCCCAGACTACGGTAACAATATCTTTCGCCTTGCATGACAACGGCTTGTTGCTTTCCGTATCAGACGATGGGAAGGGTTTTGACAAAAGCAGTCTGCAAAAAGCAACCAGCCCATATTACACAGAGGAAAATAACCATTCCGAGCATTTTGGACTTGGTCTATATATTTGCAAGCTGCTTTGTGAACACCACAACGGCTATTTGAAGATTGAAAATACTGCAACTGGAGCAAATGTATCCGCCTACTTCAAATCTCCTGCCTTGTAGATAAAAAGTAGATATTTCCCCGCTATACTCTCCATGAAAACACATGGAGAGTATTTTATTGCTCCCTATGGAGAAAGGGGCTTTTTATGGAATTAAAAACGATTGGGCTGACCAAAAAGTTCGGCTCCAAAACCGCCGTAGACAATTTGAATATTACCCTGACCAATGGTGTCTACGGCTTGCTGGGCGCAAACGGCGCAGGAAAAACAACGCTTATGCGGCTGCTCTGCAATATCCAAACGCCTACTTCCGGAAAAATCATGCTGAATGGCAGGAGCATTGTTGAACTGGGTGAGAAGTATCGAAACCTCTTAGGCTACTTGCCGCAGCACTTCGGATATTACCCCGATTTTTCAGCGTATGACTTTCTGCGCTACGTTTCTGCTCTAAAAGGCTTGGACGAAAAGGCGGCGCGGAAGAAGTCAAAAGAACTGCTGGAAGCAGTAGATTTATCAAAGGAAAGTAAGCAAAAAATCAAAACTTTTTCGGGAGGCATGAAACAGCGTTTAGGGATTGCACAAGCCATGCTTAATGACCCTCATATTTTGATTTTAGACGAGCCGACGGCGGGGCTTGACCCGAAAGAACGCGTCCGTTTCCGCAATTTGATCAGCGCCTTTTCCAAAGACCGCATTGTGATCCTGTCTACGCATATTGTTTCCGATGTGGAGTTTATTGCGGAGGAAATCATCATGATGAAATCCGGGCAAATCATTCACTTTGGAAATCCGCAGGAGATCACTTCTGAAATCGACGGTCAAGTGTGGGAATGTACGGTTCCGACTGCCTATGCGGAAAAATATGCGGCTGCCTACAACACAAGCAACTTGCGAAACACCAGCGAAAACCAGACGATTTTACGAATCATTGGAGATCGTCCGCCGATGGAAAACGCAGTAAGGGTGCAGCCTACTTTGGAAGATCTGTACCTGTTCTATTTCAAAGGGGGCTGTGAAGAATGAAAAAACTGATTCTTTTTGAACTGCGGAAAGTGTTTTCAAAGCGTTTGGCGCTCATCGCTCTAATTGGAATTATCCTGTTCTCTGCCTTGCTATCCTTTTCCACCTTTCAAAACAAATATGCGTTTGACCCAAATATCGGTGAAGGTACTGGCAAAACAGCAGTAGAAATCGACAAGGAAATTGCAGCGAAATATGAAGGAATCCTGACAGACGAAAAGGTGCAGCAAATGATGTCTGATTTTGCACCGACATCAGATTTACATGGCTTGAGTGCAATCTATGTTTATCAAAACGCCATGCAATCGGCAGCCTTTTCACGGTTTTCTGATAAAGAGGGGAATTGGAACAGATTAAGTGTTTCGGATGTGTTCGGTAATGAAGAAATTAAAATTGGCTATGTAGATGGTTGGCTTTCAACAAGTAAAAACATGGTGCGGTTTTTTATCGCCCTTGCTCTTGCGGTTATCATCATGCTTGCTCCGATTTTCTCCGGCGAGTATGAAGGCGTTGACAATATCATATTGACAAGCAAATACGGCAAAACCAAATGCGCTACTGCAAAGGTAGCAGCAGGCATTCTTACCTCCATTCTCACTACTGCGCTGGTTGCGGCTTTTAACTTGCTTCTTGCTCTTATCTTTTACGGAACGGAAGGGCTAGATTGTAGTATTCTATTCGCTCCCAGCGACTATGTAGAAGGGTTTATTCCTTTCAATATCACTTGTGGAACATTACTCAAATATCAAATCCTGTTGGCCTTTACCTGTACCCTCAGCGTTACTGGAATTACACTGTTCCTATCTGCAATCAGTAAAAATCAGATTGTAGCTTTGGTTGCGGCGATAGCAATTTTTCTGTTCCCAGTTTTGCTGCCAATCACAGAAGCAAATCCGTTGTTCCGATTGGTTGGACTTCTTCCTATCTATCATGCACTGGCTATTTCGCTCCTGTCGGTGGAACAAATGAGTAACGGTATGCTGTATGCGATATGGGCAATCCCGGCAGCACTACTCTTTTTGGGAGTTGGTGCAGGTATCTCTCGCCGTGTATTTGCCAAGCACCAAGTTTCATAAATATGGAATGATCTACCGGACGACGGCAAAAGAAAAAAGCCGTCGTATAGCAGACATATCCGCACGCCCATTTTGAAGCGGCGGCTCAATTTTCAGAGCCGCCGCTTCTTTGTGTTTACACAAACCAATGATGACTTGCAGGGATACGGTAGCCGATTGGAGATTATTTTACCATAGCAGATCGGTGCCCCGCACGGGCTGGATAGCCAGTGCGGCACCCCTGACCTGATACGTTACCCCGCCAGCTTCGCCCCTTGCCTTCCGCTGGCACACCTCCGGGTGCTGCGTTGCAAGGGCGTCAAGCTGCTTCTGCAAGGCAGAATTCAGCGTGAACACGCTGTTCGTTCCGTCCTCGCTGGCGTAGATCATGGTTTCCAGCTTAAACATCGTCAGAGAGTTCGTCATCTTCGTTTTCCTCAAACATCTCAGGCCCCCAATCCTCATCACGCTCGATGTCCTGCGCCAGCTTCTCCATCCTGGCATAACACTCCATCTCGGAACGGATGAAGTAGAACATCTGGTCGTACCAGCGCTCCAGATGCAGCGATTCGTTCTCCAGCTTACGGACGAAATCGAACACCAGCCTGTTCAGATCAGGATCAACCGTCAGTCCGGCAACCTCATACAGCCGCTTGCGGGTCAGTGCCAGATCGGGGTTGCCGTAGGCATAGAGCAGCTTCTTTTCATCAAAAGTCAGTTTCATAGGCGTGTACCTCCGTATCAAAAAAGGGGCTGCCGTGTGCAGACCCGATGTGACGAAAAGACCGCCTTGCAGTCGTGCAGGGCGGTCAGAGATGCGATAGTGTATCAGACAAAAATCAGCTCAGACTTGATGATTTCCTCGGCGCGGTTTCGGATGCTGTTCATCCGGAGCACCCATTCCAGTTGATCGGCGGCTTTCAGGTCTTCGGTCACATCCTCGGCTTTCTGCATCTGCCGGACGGTCAACACAAGCTGTTCCTCGGCCTGCTTGTCCAGCTTGGCAAGGTAGCCGCTTAGCTCACCGGACAGGAGCAGTTGATTGTACCGGATAGGATGATGTTCTTGCAGATATTTCTTATGTAAGCGGCCCCACCTCCCGATGGGGTGCTGTTCTGCCGGGGCTGCTGCGGTCAGGTTCGGCAGATAGTGGTCATTGACAAGGGTGTAGTCCAGACCGTTAGCGTTGTCATGGATGGAATTTTCAAGTTTGTTCATGCGGATTCTCCTTTCAGTTCATCGGTTGGTTCAAGTTGAAGGGGCTTTTTTTCGGCAAGCTCTTGTTGAGCCAGCTTTTTCTTTTGGGCATATTGGCGGCAGCGTTCCCGGTTTTTCTGTAAGAGTGCTTCGTACTCTGCTGCTGCTTGCGGGTCAGTTTTAGCAGCTTCTCTCAAAGCCACTCGTTTTTTCTTGCGGTTTTCTCCAGATGTTTTTTGGTACTTTTTACGCTTGGCTATCTGCTGTTCTGTAATCTTTTTCGCATCGTCGTGGTTGATCTCGATTTGGCTGGGAAAAGTATCGCCAATGAAGTTGAAATAAATGTCGATTTGCTGTTGACGGTAGATCGTCCGTCCGCCGGATGCGGAATGAATCACCACTTTTTCTACCAGCTCGTACAGCATTTCATCTGTCAGCGTTTCACAGTCCTTATATTTCCGAATCAGTTTTACAAAGCGTTTCAGGTCAACTTTCGTTGTTTCAGCGTTGTCCAGTTCTTTTTTCAGTTCCGCCATACGGATTTCACAGCCCGTTTGTTCTTCATCGTACTGTGCCATCAGCCGCTGGAATTGACGTTCCGGGATTTTACCCGTAACACTGCTTTCATATAGGCTGCGAATCAAAGTGTCCAACTCGTCTATTCTTTTTTGAACTGAAAGCAGTTCTTTTTTGCTCTCGGAAGATGCGTGCGTGTTTTGGTTTTCCCATGCAGCTTGAAGCTGCTCGGCAAACTCATCCTCGTTTTCAATAATTTCTTTTGTCATCGCTTTGATTGCATTCAGAATGGCAGCTTCAATGGTCGAGGTCTTTATAAAATGTGACGTGCAAGAAACATACATATTGCGGTACTTGCTGCATTGCCATGAGGAATCCGAATCATATACCACCCCAGAATCCCGGTGTTTTGCTTCAGGGCTGGAAAAGCTCATCCGGGAACCGCAGTCAGCACAGAAAACCATACCCGACAGCCGATGTGTATATGTCCCATCCGGCAGTCTTTTCGGGCAACGTTTCCGAAGACGTTGTGCCTTATCCCATGTTTCTTGGTTAATGATGGCTTCATGGGTATCTCTAAAAATTATTTGTTCCTCCGGTGTGGCTGCACGGCGTTTTTTCAACTTGAAGTTTTCACGAATACTTTTGCGTAGCACCGTATGCCCAAGATACTCTTGACGGTCAAGAATATAAGTGATGGTGGTAGTGTTCCAGCGATACGGATCGTGATACGAATGGCATTGTGCAGCTTTTGAACCATGCTGTTCTTCATACGCCGATGGAATCAAAATCTTTTCATCGGAAAGCGTCTGCGCAATTTTGGACATACTGGAACCGTTTGCGGCCATCTCAAAAATCTTACGAACAACGGCAGCGGCTTCTTCGTCTACATAGAGAGTCTGCTTATCACCGGGAATCCGTTTGTACCCATATGGGATACTGCCGCTGCATCGTTTTCCGTCCTGCATCCGGGATTTGAACACCGCACGAATTTTGTTGCTGGTGTCTTTGGCGTACCACTCGTTCATAATGTTCAGAAAGGGCGTGAAGTCGTTGTCTGCTGGATTAGCACTGTCTACATTATTATTGATGGCAATGAACCGAACACCTTTTGAGGGAAACTGAATTTCGGTGTAAAATCCAACTTCCAGATAGTTCCGTCCAAAACGGCTCATGTCTTTTACGATGACCGTTGCAATATGCCCGGCTTCGATTTCGGCAATCATGGACTGAAAGCCGGGGCGGTTGAAGTTTGTTCCACTGTATCCATCATCCGTAAAATGTTTGATATTGTTGAAGCCACTTTTGCGAGCGTAGTCTTCCAGATACTTTTTCTGGTTCAGGATGCTGTTGGATTCACCCTGTAATTCGTCATCTCTGGAAAGTCTTTCGTACAATGCCGTGATTTTTCCTTGATTGGATTTTGCCATAGTTTCACCTTCTTTGTGTTTTTGGTAGGGGTACGATATGTAACAAAGATACGATACTTTTTCGATTTTGTAAACGCATCTTTGCTTTATCCTCGATAATTATAACCCTTCGGATCGGTGACCACATAGGAACTGTGACATTGTAAAAGGTTGGGCTTGAGCCAAAACCGGGTCTTGCCACTGCCGGAGCCGCCGACCACCAGCACGTTTTTGTTTCGTGCATTTTTGGGGTCAGGTGGACGGTTGCTCATCATTAGGCGTTCCGTTTTGGTCAGTATGATGTTATCCTCAAATTTCGGAGCCATGAACGGCGCAATATCTGCCGGAGTACCCCACCGGGCAGAGCCGTACTCCATACCGTGCCGGTACTTCTTGGCGTTTTTACCACGCAGATAGACCGCCAGCCGTAACCCTGCGCCGTAGCACAAGCCCACCAGCAGATCCAGAGGGTGCAGGCTGGGCAGAGGATTCGCAAATGCCAGCGGGAAAGTTCCCATCATAGACATGATGTGTTCGCCCAACTCTTTGCCCTCGGCAAGCCGCCATGCTTCACCAAAGTTCGTTGCCGCCAGTCCTAACAGGAGATAGGGCAGATACAGTGCCAGCAGCTTTGTCAGCTTTTTCGTGGTCACAGTCCACGCTCCTGTTCCTTATGCCGGACTTTGCCGGGGAGTTCTGCCGCCGCCTGCACCAGTTCATGCAGTTTTGCCAGCACCGAGGGGCGTTTGTCCTTGTTCAGCAGGGATGCCGAATACTCCTTGAACGCCGATTGGGAAGGCTTCTGCGTCCGGGGCTTTGAAAAAGACCAGATACCGGGGCGGAACCTCGGAGGTGTCCTTGCGGATGGCATAGTCGATGCCGTACTTTTTGGCATAGCGTTCCAGCCCACGAATGCCGGTCTTGCTGATCTCCACGCTGGACACGCCCCGGTTCTGCCGCAACAGGGTGCGGACGCTCTGCTTGCCTTGGGATGCTTTGGACTGGTACAGCCGAAACGCCGCCTTTACCGCCCGGAGGACAGTCCGAGCAGACAATTTCGTGGTGGAGATCATCAGGTTGAAGGATTTCTGTTCGATTTCTTCCTGCACTGCCATCACCTCCCATGCAGCAGGGTGATTTTAATCCTCCTGCCCGGCATGGGCGGCGTTCAACAGAGCCGCCACGAAGAAGCCGAAAAAGGCACCTGCTTCAAAAAATGCGAAACCGATAAAAAAGTTCAGCATGGCACACCTCAGTCGATGCAGATGCAGGGCAGCTTCTGGTCATCAGTCATCAGGGTGATGCTATGGCTTGCCAGATACTTCTGAAACAGGTAGACCTCATCGATGGTTAGGGAGATGACCTCGCCGTCCATGTTGGTGCGGACCAGAATCACCGGGCCGGTCAGGTAGTGCTTGCCGCCCATTTTCAGCACCTGCGCCGGGTTGTAGCAGAGCAGCAGCGAGGTGTCAGGAAGGTTCAGACAGGCATCATCCTCGTCAAAGCAGGGCAGGATGTCGGGAGCCTCGTCCAGCGTGATGACGGTCAGCTCCGTGTCCGGGGCAATGGCTGCGAGGTAGACCTCGCCGTCCCGATTTGCCGCCAGTGCAGCGCAGATACGCACGTCAATGGTAATCTCCTCGGAGCGGATGGTACGGGTAGCGTTGTTTTTCATAGGCGTTTCTCCTTTTGATTGCAAAAGAAAAAGACCCCATCGGGTCTTTCGTTACAGTGAAATCAGCGTTCGTTCTGTCGCTGTTGTTTGCGCTGCCATTGTTCCAGCAGCTTGATGATGGTGTCCTCCATCTGTTTCGGGGTGTAGCTGCGGGGAAAGTATTTCCGCAGAGTGTCATTTTTGATGACCACCTTGTCCAGCTCGTCCTTTTTCTCTTCTCCCATGACAGCAAAAGCAACGTCATACGAGAAGTGCCCTTCCTGCGCCAGCTTTTTGAGTCGTTGCGCTTGGGAAAGGGACGGTGCATTTTGGGTGTCGTTCATCGCCTCTATAAAATCCCGCTGTTGGCTTTCGTCCAGATAGGACAACTCCACAGCGGGATTGAAGGCAATTTTCTTTTCGTCTACCATGTCCAGCAGTTCGGGGATAAGGTTGGTCAGGCGGATGAACCGCTGGACGGTTTTATATCCCTCGCCAGCATCTTCCGCAACCCGTTCAATGGACAGCTTCGACTTCTGGACAATTTGTCCAGAAGTTAAATCTGACCTAGCACCTTGATTTTTTATTGCTTCCAGCTTCATTTTGTAGGCAAAAGCCCTTTCACTGGGCAGAATGATTTCACGCTGGAGATTGCTGTCTACCATGAGCAAAACAGCGGCATCATCATCCATGTTGCGGACAATGACCGGCAGAGTTTCCAGCCCGGCAAGCTGTGCAGCGTGCTGACGGCGGTGCCCGGAGATGATCTCATAGCCCCCTTCCGGGCGAGGGCGGGCAATCAGCGGAGACAGCACGCCGTACTGTTCCACGCTTTCCACCGTGCGCTGCATGGATTCATCATCCAAAACCTTAAAGGGGTGGTTCTTGAAAGGGAACAGCTCTCCAATGGGAATCTGTTGCACCTGTTCCCTCTGTTGCTCCTGTCGGGATTCTTCCGTGGAGAAAATGTCATCTGCCCCTTTCAGCGACACGTTTAAGCTGCCTTTCGGCATTCGCCATCACCTCCCTTGTCAGAAATTTATAGGCTTCTGCCACCTTGCCTTTGGGGTCGTGCTGGAAAATGCTTTTGCCAACGGCACTGATCTCCGCAGCACGGACAGATCGGGGAATGGTCTGGTCGAACACTTTGATCTTGCTGCCGTAGGCACCTCGAATCAAATTGTCGATCTGCTGTCCATAGTTGGTGTGGCTGTCGGTCATGGTCAGCAGAATGCCCTCAATTTTCAATTTCGGGTTGATCTGCCGCCGGACCTTCTGCACGGTCTGCAAAAGCTGTTCCAAGCCCTTCGCAGACAGGTACTGCGCCTGCACCGGAATCAGGGTGGTGTCCGCCGCTGCCAAGGCATTGATGGTCAGCATCCCAAGGGAAGGAGTGCAGTCCAGCAGAATGAAATCGTATTCATGCTTTACCCCTTCCAGCACCTGTTTCAGTATCTTTTCCCGGTTCATGCAGTTGACGAGGGAAACTTCCAGCCCTGCCAGCTCGATGTTTGCCGGAATCAAGTCAACGCCTTCTGCATGGTGCAGAACGCCCTCGCCGGGCTGGATGGGCTGATCGTTCATGACTTTTGCCATCAAGGTAGAAAGGGTGGTAGGCAGTTCATCGGGCTGCTGCCAGCCCATGCTGATGGTCAAGCTGCCCTGCGGGTCAGCGTCCACCAACAGAACTTTCTTGCCCTCCATCGCCAGCCCGATACCCAGATTTTCACAGGTGGTGGTCTTGCCGGTGCCGCCTTTCTGGTTGACGATAGCGATTGTGGTACATTTCTTTGCGATAAAATCACCCCCTCGGCGAATCATGCGCAAAGTCATGGTTCATTTGATTTTGATAGGTTAGCTGCATCGTGGTCGGTGCGTTGTACAGAGAAGCGAGCAGGTATTGTTTCATGTTACGAATCGGGCTGCTGTTCTCTGCAAGGCACTTGAGCACAAAACGGATATGGTCGGCGTTCAGCTTCATAAACCGGCTGCGTACCACCTCGGCGGGCTTATCGTCCCCGGCAATGTGTAGCAGCTTGCGGTTGGTGGCACAGGTATCCACCAGCAAATCTACAATCTGATAGATGGTGTCCTCATCGTCCGGGCAAAGACGGAGTAGAAGTTCTACCTCCAAAGACTGAGAAAAGTACTCTTTCAGTTGTTCGCGTTTGCTCATCTCATCTGCTTCTTCTGAATAGAAAGGATACGTTTCACTCTTTTCAGTATTATTTTCATCAGTCTTATTACATCGTGATTTTGCAGGGTCTTGACTTGCGCTTTTGAAGCCTCCAGAATCGTGAAAATCACGATTCTGGAATATTGATTTTGACGATTCTGCCGAAAAGTTCTTCACATACACCAAACTTGGCTTTCCCAGACCTCTGCGTTTTCGTTCAATCAAACCAAACTTTTCAAGTTCCCGGAGCAACTTGGTTGCTTTGTTGTCTGCGCAACACAACGCCCTCTTGACATCCTCAATGGTGAAGATGATGAACACCCGGCCCTGCTCGTCCAGCCAGCCATTTTTGACGGAAAGGCTCATGCGGTCAAGCAGGATGCCGTACAGTGTTTTGGCATCGGTTGACAAAGTCTGGAACTGTGGCTTCTGAAACAGTGCTTTGGGGATACGGTAGAAAGCGAAAAGCTCTCCGGCTTGTCCATAGAAGTAATCAAGGGTCATGTGGCTTTTTCAACGTTTTGCTCCAGCTTGTGTTCAAAAAATCGACCGCCTTTCGTTTGAAAATAAAAAGCGCACTCTTTTCTTATTGAAAAGTAGTGCGCTATGTAATATAATGGCTGTATAATTTAGCTATCCAAAAGATAGTCGATGAGATATTCTTTCGGAATCATGAAAGATCGTCCGACTTTCAGGCAGCGAATTCTATGTTGATGGATTCTTCTGATGATGGCAGTCTGGCTTTTGAAACCGAGTAAAGTTGTTGCTTCTTCGACAGACAGCACATCAGGATAGTTCACAAATAATTTTTTATAATACTCTTTTGCTTGATTTTGATTCATTATCCTTGACTTTCCTTTCGTTTTGTGCCTAAGTAGGGGAGTGTTTTGCCCTGCATCCCTCCTGAACATCCCTCCAATTTCCATTTGGGCGGTCCAAATCGAAAAAACGGAGTAGAGGAAAAACACATCGAAAAATCGTGGATATTTCAAATTATTATTCGTTGAGGCGTGAATTTTGCCTTTGCACAGTGGGAACCAGATATCACTAGATATCACTGGATGACACCAGATGGAAGATGAGGATAAAAACTCAAAATCCCTTGTGCTAATAACACGTGTGGGTTCGACCCCCACCACCGGTATTGAAAAGCGGCTTAGAATCGTAAGATTTTAGGCTGCTTTTCTTTTTTATCCCCCGCATCCGGCTCATTTTCACACTTTTGTCTCCTCCGGGAAGATCCTGACGATGGCATTGGCAGAAGATACCTTAGGTTATGATTTCCACTCGTGACTTCATCATTTTCAACCAGTCCGTGATGAAGTCGGTGAA
>ENA-ORTV01003046-ORTV01003046.1-human-gut-metagenome-genome-assembly--contig:-NODE-3046-length-14661-cov-3.931672_pt1 | contig 14661 bp, 9 predicted proteins | sample MGYA00241915_ERZ509194 | MGnify/ENA primary metagenome ERZ509194 (study PRJEB26280, sample SAMEA2338810) | human gut metagenome | biome: human gut; feature: human-associated habitat; material: faeces... | reverse complement strand
TCCAGCTCCACCGCAGCCGGCACCGCCGGTTCTTCCGCTGCCAGCGCAGCAGCAACCGGGGAACCCAAGGCAGGCGGCACCCTTCGTCTGTGCTATTCCAGCCCCATTGCAACCCCCGGTTACACCCCCCGTGCCACCGGCAACGCGGCCATTTACTACCTGACGCTTTCTTATGAAAGCCTGACCAGCTATGATGCCGAGGGCAATATGATCCCCAATCTGGCAACGGAGTGGGATGTGAACACCGATGAGTTGAGCATTACCTGGACTCTGCGGGAGGGTGTCAATTTCGCCGACGGTGAGCCTTTCAATGCAGAGGCCGTCAAGCGTAACATCGAGGAGTATCAGGCCAACAACCGCACCGAGACCGCAAACATTGCCGAGTGCCAGATCATTGACGACACCCACATCAAGATGATGATGGCAGAGTCCAACTCCTCTACGCTGGAGTCCGTTGGCTTCTTCGTTTACTACATGAGCCCCAAGGCACTGGAAAACCCCAGCAGCCTGGATGCCGCCACCTGCGGCACCGGCCCCTTCCAGCTGAGCGAGTTCGAGAACAACGCCTACGCCATCTACACCAAGAACGAGAATTACTGGAAGGAGGGCCTGCCCTATCTGGATTCCGTGGAGGTGACCCTTGTCACTGAGTCCAGCACCGCAAACACTGCTTTCCAGGCCAACGAGTACGATATGTACTGGGTAGGTCTGGCCAATCCCACCATCCTGCAGCAGCTGGACGGTGCAGGCATCTACGTCAAGGAAGATAACCAGAACGGCATGGGTGTCGAGAGTCTGGGTCTGATTCCCAACAGTGCCATTGACGGCCCCTGGGCCGATGCCCGTGTCCGCCGCGCCCTGTGCTACGCCATCGATGTGGATGCCATCAACGCAGCATTCCTGATGGGCATGGCACAGATGACCGACCAGTGGGCAGTTCCCGGTTCCGCCACCTACAACGACAGCCTGAATCATTTTACCTATGATCCGGAGAAGGCAAAGTCCCTGCTGGCAGAGGCTGGTTATGCCGATGGTTTTACCACCAACATTGTCACCATCAGCGGCATGTCCGATATGCTGACGGCCATTGCCAACATGCTGGACGAGGTGGGCATCCACTGCAACATCCAGCAGGTGGACGGCGCAACCAACAACCAGTACATGAAGGATGGCACCTGGGAGGGCCTGATGCTCCACTTTGCAACCATCGCTCCCGATCTGGGCCTGTACATGGGTCGTCATCTGGACAAGAACGGCGCTTACTACGCCAAGGGCATCCAGCATCCCGACAAGGAAATGGAGCTGCTGGAGGAGATCCGCCGCTGCATGGATCCCGACGAGAAGCACAAGCTGGAAAAGGAGCTGCAGGCAGCAATCTATGATGCCGAGGATGGTTCCTGCCTGTTTGGCCGCGTGCTGTACGTGAATAAGTCCTCCATGTACAAGTACGATTATGTCATCGACGACCACGCAACCGAAGCCTTCACTGCTTGCTGGGATCTGTCCGCCTGCTGGCTGAACAAGTAAGCAACCAACCTTAGTGTATCACGACCGGAATACGTTTCTCCTTATTTCGGCAGATTCCGGCGCGGGCAACTGCGCCGGAATTTTTTTTAGAGGGGGAGAAAGGTTCCGCAGGAAATGGAGCGAACTATGAAATCGAACAACCTTGCCAAAATGATCGGCAAGCGTGTGGTGCAATCCTGCATCACCATTCTGCTTGTCACTCTGTTCGTCTTTGCCCTCATTCAGATGGTTCCGGGCGATCCCGTAGCCAACTATCTGGGTGCAACCGCTACCGAAGAGCAGATCACCTATTACCGCCACCTTTATGGTTTCGATCGTCCGGTCATCGTCCAGTATCTCAGCTGGATCGGCGGCCTGTTCCGGGGCACCATGGGCCAGTCCATCAGCTATCAGTCTGAGATCGCTGACATCATCCTGCCCCGTCTGGGAACAACCCTGACCATGGTGATCCCGGCTTTCATCATCGGAACGATCACCGGTATCCTGTTTGGCATCGTTGCCGCCAAGAACCGCGGCAAGGCCATTGACAGTGTGATCTCCTTCTTTGCGAACATCGGCGTTTCGATGCCCATGTTCTGGCTGGGCATGATGGGAATGCTGGTGTTTGCCCTCAAACTGCGGGTCCTGCCCAGTTCCGGCTATGTGCCCATCACCCGTGATTTTGGCGGCTGGCTCAGCCATATGATCATGCCCATCATTGTGCTGAGTCTGGGTGTCAACGCTGGTTTTGTCCGTCTGACCCGCTCCTCCATGCTGGAAGTCATGCGGCAGGATTATGTGACCACCGCCCGTGCCAAGGGCGTTTCCAAGAAGGATGTTACCTTCAGGCATCAGTTGCGCAATTCCATGATCCCCATCGTCACCACCATGGGAATGCGCCTGGGTTCCATGGTGGGCTCCACCGTCCTGATCGAGAGCCTGTTCGTCATCCCGGGCCTTGGCAGCGTGATGATGAACGGCATCAGCAACCGTGACTTCATGCTGGTGGCGAACGGCGTGCTTATCATCTCCATCTTTGTTGCCATCTGCAACCTCGTGGTCGATATCCTGTACGGCATCATCGATCCCCGCACCCGCTAAAAGGAGGAATGAACTGTGGAAAACAAGACAAAAAAGAAGGGTCTGCTGGACCGTATCACGTCCTCCCGCGTGTTCCGGGTCATGTTCAGCCGCAAGATCATCGTGGTCTGCGCGATTTTGCTTCTCATCATGGTGCTTATCGCCATCTTCGCACCGGTGATTGCTCCCTATAATCCCAACAAGGATGATCTTTACAATGTTCTGAAGGGCTGCTCTGCCGAGCACTGGCTGGGCACCGACTCCAATGGCCGTGATGTTCTGAGCCGCATCATCTATGGTGCCCGCATCTCCTTTACGGTCGGTATCGTGGCCGTGGTCATTTCCAGCGTTATCGGCATGGCACTGGGCCTGATCGCCGGCATGGCAGGCGGTGTGGTGGATGCCTTCATCATGCGTGTCATGGATGCCATGATGGCTGTGCCCATGCTGATCCTGGCTATGTTTCTGGGCGCGATCCTGGGTCAGGGCCTGGGCAATGTCTGTCTGGCCATCGGCATCTCGATGGTGCCCGGCTACGCCCGTGTCACCCGCGGTCAGGTGCTGAGCGTCCGCAATGCCGATTATGTCACCGCCGGTACCCTGTGCGGTGCATCCCGGATCCGCAACACGCTGGTGCATGTGTTCCCCAACTGCCTGTCCGTCAACATCGTCAGCATGACCGCCAGCCTGGGTGGTGCCATTCTGGCCGAAGCGAACCTGAGCTTCCTGGGCATGGGCATCACGCCCCCGACTCCCAGCTGGGGCGCAATGGTCAGCGGTGGCTATAAGTACCTGTCCACCCAGCCCATCATTGCCATTGCTCCCGGCATTGCGATCATCATCGTGGTGCTCTGCTTCAATATGTGCGGCGACGCTCTGCGCGATGCCCTCGACCCGAAGCTGCGCGGCACATTGGGCAGCGGCAAAAAGACCAAGCGCGCAATGCGCACCAAGAATGTGAAAGAGGTGGCCTGAAATGAGCGACAAGCTGCTGGAAGTCAAAAACCTGAGCGTTGAATATGATACCGAAATTTCCACCGTCTACGCCGTCAATGGTCTGGACTTGGATCTGAACTACGGCGAGACGCTGGGACTGGTGGGTGAGACCGGTGCCGGTAAGACCACCACAGCCCTGAGCGTCATCCAGCTTCTGCCCGAGGGCATCGGTTTTGTGACCGACGGTGCCATCAAGCTGGACGGTGTGGATATGCTGAATGCTCCCGAGGAAAAGATCCGTGCCATGCGCGGCAGTGTGGTATCCATGATCTTCCAGGATCCCATGTCTGCCCTGAACCCGGTGATGACCGTGGGGGCTCAGATCATGGAGGTGCTGAAGATCCACCATCCGGAGCAGAGCACTGCTCAACTGGAAGCCCGTGTGGACGAGATGATGGAGCTGGTGGGCATCCCTGCAAAGCGTAAGGTGGAGTACCCCCATCAGTTTTCCGGCGGCATGAAGCAGCGCATCGTCATTGCCATTGCGCTGGCCTGCGAGCCGAAGCTGATCCTTGCTGACGAACCCACCACCGCACTGGATGTGACCATTCAGGCCCAGATGCTGGGCCTGATCAATGAGCTGCAGAAGCGGCTGAACACCGCCATGATCCTCATCACCCACGATCTGGGTGTTGTGGCCCAGACCTGCGAGAAGGTCATGGTCATGTACGCCGGTGAGGCCATCGAGTACGGCACAGCAGAGGATATCTTTGAGACCACGCAGCGCCACCCTTACACCCAGGGGCTGTTCAACGCCATTCCCAAGCTGGATGAGAACACCAAGCGTCTGGAGGCCATTGAGGGGATGATGGCTGACCCCACCCAGAAGATCGAGGGCTGCCGCTTTGCTGACCGCTGCAAATATGCCACTGCAGCCTGCAAAAAGGCCCAGAAGATGCGGGAGGTCACACCGGGCCACTTCATCCGCTGCTGTCGGTTCGATCCGCCGCAGTCCAACACCTGAGCCGGGAGGAAATGACAATGGAAGAAAAGATTTTGATCGAGGCAAAGAACCTCAAAAAATACTTCAAAGTCGGCGCAAGCAGCCAGCTCCATGCGGTGGACGGCGTGAACTTCAAGATCAAGCGCGGCACCACACTGGGCGTGGTGGGCGAGTCCGGCTGCGGCAAGTCCACGCTGGGCCGCCTGCTGCTGCGGCTCTATGATGTTACCGATGGTCAGATCATCTACGACGGTACCGACATCACCAAACTGAACGCCAAGGAACTCAAGCCCATCCGTGCCCGGATGCAGATGATCTTCCAGGATCCGTCCGGTTCGCTGGACCCCCGCAAAAGTGTGAAAGAGCTGATCGGGGAACCGCTGAAGATCTATAAAGCCTGCAAAAACCGTGACGAATACGATGCCCGCATCGCCGAGATCATGGAGACCGTCGGCCTGGATGAGCGTTATGCAGAGAGTTTCAGCCACGAGCTGGACGGCGGCCGCCGCCAGCGCATCGGCATCGGCCGCGCATTGGCCATGGACCCGGAGTTCATCATCTGCGACGAGCCGGTCTCTGCACTGGACGTTTCCATTCAGGCACAGATCCTGAATTTGCTGATGGATCTGCAGGATGAGAAAAAGCTGACCTATGTCTTTATCACCCACGATCTGAGCGTGGTCAAACACATCAGCCACGAGATCATGGTCATGTATCTGGGCCAGTGTGTGGAATATGCCAAGACCGAGGATCTGTTCAAGAATCCGCTCCACCCCTACACCAAGGGTCTGCTGGATGCTGTGCCCATCCCCAGCCTGAAGGCCAAAAAGCTTTCCACCGAGGTCATGCGCGGCGAACTGACAAGCCCTGTGGACCCGGCTCCCGGCTGCCGTTTTGCGGCCCGCTGCCCCTATGCAACAGATGCCTGCCGCGGCAGGGATATCCCCTTGAAGGAAGTGGAACCCGGCCACTTTGTTAGCTGCACACGCTTTTGAGAACACGGAAAGGCGGGAAAATCGATGACAGAGAAAGAAAAAAAGGCCGCTGCCGAGCAGAAGCAGCGTGAGATGGAAGAGATGATGCGGCAGGCGCAGGAGAGCTACCGGCAGGAATATGCCAGTATGCCCTACGACGGCCCGGTCTATGGCTGCCGCCGGGAGGAGCTGATGCTGCCCATGCAGGACGGAGTGAAGCTCTATACCGAGATCTTCAAACCGGAGGGGCTTGCACAGTTCCCTGTGCTGATCCAGCGCAGCTGCTATCCCAATCAGCAGCCGCTGTATGAGATCAACGGTGTAGAACTGACCCGCCGGGGCTACGGCTATGTGGTCCAGACCTGCCGTGGCACGGGCAAGAGCGAGGGACATTGGGAACCCAACGTCAATGAGCGCCCGGATGGCCGCGATACCCTGCAGTGGCTCAACGACCAGCCCTGGGCAGAGAGCATCGGCTATTTCGGAGCCAGCTATCTGGCCCTGACCGGCTGGGCCATTTCAGATATCGTTCCACCCAAGGTCAAGGGAATGATGCTGACGGTCTATGGCACCGACCGTTTCAAATCGGCTTATGAAAAGGGGCTGTTCCGCCACGACGTGCTGACTGGCTGGGCAATGCAGAATGCAGGCCATCCGGTCACAGCGGACTATCTGGAAAGCTGCCGCTTCCGTCCCCACGACAAGGTGGATGAAGCGCTGTGGGGTGGAAAGTTGGACTGGTATCAGGACTGGATCCACGCCACCCGCCGCACAGATGCCTACTGGCAGCAGGGCTGGTGGAAGCTGTTAGCCGATGTGCCCGGAAATACCAAGGTTCCGGTGTATATCATCGATGCATGGTACGATCACCATTTTGGCAGTGCCATCAACACGTATGCCTCTCTGGCCCCTGAGACCAAAGAGCACAGCTGGCTGGATATCGGCTGCTGGAATCATATGTCCCAGCCCTGCATTGCGTGGGGCGAACAGCACAATCTGGAAAACGGCGACATCCACCGGATGCTGGAATGGTTCGATCTGCTGCTGAAGCAGAAAAAACAGCCGGAAAAGCGGGTGCGCACCTATGTGATGCGGGAGGACCGCTGGAAAACGCTGGAGGCATGGCCCGCCCCCGTGAGCCGGACTGAAAAGCTTTATCTGGGTGAAACAACTCTGAATGCTGAGCCGGCAGAAGGGGAGCGCACCTTTGTGTATGACCCGGAGACCCCCGTGCCCAGCCATGGCGCAGAAAGCGTTCTGACCACCATTGCCGAGGCAGGCAGTCTGCTGCAGCCGGAGCCGGACTATCGACCCGATGTGGTCAGCTTCGTCAGCGCTCCGCTGGAAAAAGCACTGCCCATTTGTGGACAAATCAAGGTGCACCTGAATGTCTCGACCGATGTGGATGATACTGCCTTCACTGCCAAGCTGATGGAGGTGTTCCCGGACGGAAGGGCCTATAACATCCGGGGCGGCATCACCACTATTGCTGCCGACCTGCCGGAGGGTCAGACCTATACTCCCGGTCAGACAGCAAAGGTCTGTGTGGAGATGTGGGATATGAACTGGACGGTACAGCCCGGCAGCTGCCTGCGGCTGGATGTCTCTTCTTCCGACTTCCCGCAGTACGCCGTTCACAGCAATTACGCAGGAGTCTGGTCTGAACAGGGAAAGACCCGCATCGCCCACCAGAAGATCTTGCTGGGGGAGGGCAGCTTTGTAGAACTGCCCCTGCACGAGAACTGAGAGAAAGGAACCAAGACCATGACGGAACAGGAACGAAATGTCCTTCTGAACGAACTGCGGCAGCAGGAGAGCCAGAGGGAAAAGCAGATCAAGCGGGAGCGGTTCCGTCGTCTGAATCCTTATGCAAAGAAAGGGGCGGTGGTGTTTGCCGGTTCCAGCCTGATGGAACAGTTTCCGCTGTATGAGTTTTTGCAGGACGATGATCTGCACTGCACCTTGTACAACCGGGGCATCGGCGGCTTTACCACCACCGAGCTGCTGGAGGCCATGGACGAGTGCATCCTTGAGCTGCAGCCTGCGCACCTGTTCCTGAACATCGGCACCAATGACCTGAACGGCCCGGACTACGACCGCGCCGCCATGCTGGGCCGGTATGAGGAGATTGTGCAGCAGATCCGGAAAAAACTGCCCGAAACAAAGCTCTACTTGCTGGCCTATTATCCGGTAAACCCCACCGTGGCCGAAGATCCGGGCCTGATCGAATGCTTCCGCTGGCGCACCAATGAGCGTATCCGGGAGGCAAGCGAGGGCGTGCAGGCATTGGCCCGGAAATACGGGGCGGAATTCCTCGACCTGAACAAGGACCTGTACGATACTGCCGGAAATCTGAAAGCGGAGTACACCATTGAGGGAATGCACCTGTATGCCAACGGCTACCGCCCTGTGATGGATGCTCTGCTGCCGCTGCTGCGCAAAATCGGAGAAGAACAGGGAGGAAAGCAATGACCGGAGTCTTTGGTGTTGTTCTGGGTCAGATCCTTCTGATGTTCCTCTATCTCATCATTGGCTATGTGCTTTGCCGTACCGGACTGATCACCCAGGAGGGCAGCAAGGCACTGGCTCACCTGCTGTTATATTGCGTGCTGCCCTGTGTTGTGCTAAAATCATTTTGTATTGAGTATTCGGCAAAGAGAGCTGTGGAATTGGCTGTCAGCATTGCGGCAGGTGCCGGGGTGCTGCTGCTCTCCATGGCGGTGTCGTGGCTCTTTTTCCGCAAAGACCCCATGGCGCAGATCGGTGTGGCTTTTTCCAACGCCGGGTTCATGGGACTTCCGCTGGTCACAGCAGTGCTGGGCGGCGAAGCTGTGTTCTACGCAGCAGGCTTTGTGGCTCTGCTGAATGCTTTGCAGTGGACCTACGGCCAGGCAAAGCTTTCCGGGGACAAAAAGTACATCCAACTGGGGGCAGTGCTCAAAAATCCGCTGGTGCTCTCCCTGTTGGGCGGTGTGGTGCTCTACTTCTGCCGCATCCCGGTGCCGCAGTTCCTCCGCACCCCCATGGGGGCCATTGCAGGCATGAACGCTCCGCTTGCCATGATCGTGCTGGGTGTCTATCTGGCCAGGACCGACCTCAAAGCCATCTTTACCCGCCCCCGGCTCTACACCCTTTCGGCAGTACGGCTGGTGGTGATCCCACTGCTGACGATCGTCTGTCTGATGCTTCTTCCAGCCGGATGGCGGCAGATCGGCACGGTGCTCATCATTGTGAATGCGGCTCCCATCGGCAGCAACATCGCGGTATATGCCCAGCGTCTGGGGCTGGATTCTTCCTACGCTGTGCAGATGGTCTGTCTGAGCACCCTGCTGTCGCTGATCGCGCTGCCAGTGATGCTCAGCCTGGCTGCCGCGTTGGGCTTTGCATGAGTCTGAAAACAACCAACAGAAAGCAGGAGATAAGATGAAACAGTATCTTTTGATCGACATCGGCGGAACCTTCATCAAGTACAGCCTGGCCGATGAACAGGCCCGGAAAATCTCCGGCGGTAAGGTTCCGACACCGCTGACGAATATGGATGACCTTCTGGCGGCCATCGAGGGCTTCGCCGCTCCCCTTCAGGGACAGTTCGTGGGCTGCGCCATCTCTATGCCGGGCCGCATCGAAACCAGAAGCGGCATCGCTCATACCGGTGGAATGCTCAGCTCCTTTATGTGGGAGCAGCCCTTTGCTGCGCAGGTGGAGGCGCGGCTGGGCGTGCCGGTGACCATCGCCAACGATGGCAAGTGTGCCGCAGCAGCGGAGGGTTGGACCGGTGCGCTGGCCGGTGTGGAAAATGGCCTTGTGCTGGTGCTGGGCACCGGCATCGGCGGCGGCATCATCCTGAACGGGAAGGTGCTGATGGGCGCTCACGCCGCTGCAGGGGAAGTCAGCTGCCTTGTTTCCGATATGGCAGCCATGGAGGCAGAAACCTTTGAGATGGACAAGGTGGAAACTTTCTCGGATGCGCCCCTGTGGGCAGGTGCCGCCTCGGCGACAGGTTTGATCCGGGAATATACCCGGCAGAAGAAACTGTCGCTGCAGGGTCCGCTGCCCACCGGCGAGGAGATCTTTGCGGCTTACAATGCCGGGGAACCGGAGGCACGGCAGGCCTTAAAAGTGTTTGCCCGGCGGGTGGCCATTGGAATCGTCAGCCTGCAAAGCGTGCTGGATGTGGAGCGCGTTGCCATTGGCGGCGGCATCAGTGCGGCAGAGGCCCTGCTGCCTGCCATTCAGACCGAGCTGAACAGCCTGTTTGCGCGCTGCCCGGTGCTTCCCATGCTGGAGCCGGAGCTGGTGCGCTGCCACTATGGCAACGATGCCAACATGATCGGTGCCCTGAAGCTGTTTTTTGAGCAGAACCCCGCCTGAAATAAACCAGTAAGAAACAGAGAGGAGAAAGACCATGAGCGTTTTCCGTGATGATTTCCTGTGGGGCGGTGCCTGTGCAGCCAACCAGTTCGAGGGCGCATGGGACGTGGATGGCAAAGGCCCCAGTGTCCCTGACCTGTGCACCAATGGCTCTCATACCAGTCCGAAATGGGTGACAACTGCTGTCCGCTCCGACCGGCTGTATCCCAGCCATGAGGCCATCGACTTCTACCACCACTACGAGGAGGACATCGCTCTCTTCGCCGAGATGGGCTTCAAGACCTTCCGCACCTCCATCAACTGGACCCGCATTTTCCCCACCGGTATGGAGACCGAGCCAAACGAGAAGGGCCTTGAATTCTATGACAAGGTCTTTGACTGCTGCAAGAAGCACGGTATCGAGCCGCTGGTCACCATCAGCCACTATGAACTGCCCTATGCGCTGGTGGAAAAGTACAACGGCTGGGTCAGCCGGGAACTCATCGAGTTCTATATGAACTACTGCAAGGCTATTTTTGAGCGGTACAAGGATAAGGTCAAGTACTGGCTGACCTTCAACGAGATCAACTGCGGCACCATGCCCATGGGTGCGATCCTGGAAACAGGCACCATCCGGGGCTTTGAAGGCCCTACCGACAAGGTGCCGGACAACAAGCAGGAGCGCTTTCAGGCGCTGCATCACCAGTTTGTGGCCAGTGCAGAGGCTGTCCGGTATGCCCACGACCACTACCCTCAGTTCAAGATGGGCTGCATGATCTGCTTTATCACCAGCTACGCACTGACCTGCGACCCGGCCGACGAGATCGCCAACCAGAAGGCCATGCAGATCAGCAACTGGTTCTGCTCTGATATGCATGTCCGCGGCGAGTATCCTTCCTACATGAAGCGTTATTTTGCCGAGAATAACATCACCATCCGGCAGGAGCCGGAGGATGCTGCCATCCTGAAGGCCGGTACTGTCGATTTCTACACCTTCAGCTACTATATGTCCAACTGCATCACCACCCATAAGGATGCCGATGATGTGGGCGGCAACATCATTGCTGGTAAGAAGAATCCTTACCTGAAAGCCTCTGACTGGGGCTGGCAGATCGATCCCATTGGTCTGCGCTACACCCTCAACGAGATCTACGACCGCTACCGCATTCCCCTGATGGTGGTGGAAAACGGCCTGGGCGCTTACGACAAGAAGGATGCCGACAGAAAGATCCACGACAGCTACCGCATCGACTACCTGCGGGCACACATCGAGCAGATGGCCGAGGCTGTAAAGGACGGTGTAGACCTGATGGGCTACACCCCCTGGGGCTGCATCGATCTGGTGAGTGCCTCCACCGGTGAGATGGCAAAGCGCTACGGCTTCATCTACGTCAACAAGTTTGACGACGGCACGGGTGATCTGAGCCGCGAAAAGAAGGACAGCTTCTACTGGTATCAGAAGGTCATTGCCACCAACGGCGAAGATTTAGGATAACAAAAACAGACCTCCGGGTGCCATGTTTGCAGTACCGGGGGTCTGTCTTTTTGAAAGAAGGAGGTCATTTATGGAAAAGGCATTTTGCTGTGCGCCGGATTTTCCGGTGGTTCAGACAAATTATGGTCCGGTGCGGGGATATCGCTTCCGGGAGATCAGCAGCTTCAAGGGCATCCCGTATGGGCGGGCGGTGCGCTTCCATGCACCCCAGCCGCCCCAGCCTTGGGCAGAGCCGCTGGACGCTTCCAGTTACGGCTGCGTCTGCCCTCTGCTGAGCATCGACAAGCCCAGCGGCGAACTGCGTGTGCCCCACCGCTACTGGGTGCAGGATGAGGACTGCCTGAACCTGAACATCTGGACCCCGGCCTGCGATGCCCAAAAGCGGCCGGTGATGGTCTGGCTCCATGGCGGCGGATTTTTTGCCGGCTCGTCCATTGAGCAGGTGGCCTACGAGGGCGGAAACATGGCGCGGGAAGGGGACTGCGTGGTGGTGTCACTGAACCACCGGCTGAACATCCTGGGCTACTTGGATCTCTCCGATTTTGGGGAGGAGTACGCAAACTCCGGCAATGCGGGTGGGGATGATATCATCCTGGCACTGCAGTGGGTGCGGGACAATATTGCAGCGTTTGGCGGCGATCCCGGCTGCGTGACGGTATTCGGCCAGTCCGGCGGCGGAGCCAAAGTGACAACGCTGCTGCAGACCCCGGCAGCAGATGGCCTGTACCACAGGGCGATGATAATGAGTGGTGTGCTGGAAGGTTTGCTGAACGACAGTGTCGGCAGCGGCAGGGACTGTGTGCAGGCGCTGATGCAGGAGCTTGGCGTGCAGACAGCACAGCAGCTGGAAACTGTGCCCTACCACCAGCTGGCGCAGGCTTACCGGAACGTCAGCCCGGCTCTGAAAGCAAAAGGCGCGAACGTGGGCCAAAGTCCCCACCCGAACCGCTTCTATCTTGGAGATCCGCTCCATAACGGCAGTGGGTTTCGGCCCGAGACTGCAGACGTTCCGGTGCTGATCGGTACGGTTTATTCGGAGTTCTACGGTTTCTTTGATGGACTGAAAGGAGTCGGCCCGGAGGAAGCAGTGGGTCTGTCTGCCGCAGAGACCCTGCGGGAGCAGTTCCGCACTGCCTACCCGCACCGCCCGGAGGAAGACCTGCTGCTGGCAGATACCAGCTTCCGCGCCCCCACGATCAAATATGTCCGGGAGCGTGCCAAGGCGGGCGGAAAGGTGTACAGTTATCTGTTTGATCAGGACTTCCCTCTGATGGGAAAAAGCGCCCCGTGGCACTGTGCGGATATCCCATTTGTGTTCCACAATACAGAGCTTGTACCAGTGTGTGCCTTTGAGGGAGCAAAGCGGCTGGAAGCGGAAATTTTTGGCGCTGTGATGCAGTTTGCCCGTACCGGTGCGCCGGGCTGGGCTGCCAGTACGGAGGATGTGGAACAGACCATGCTTTTCGGCCCCCAAAGCCGTCTGGTGCAGAATCACGATCACGCACTGATCGAAGCATTGGCACCCTTCACAGATTTACGGATGAAAAAAGCGACCCGGGCAGGCGGACAGATCCAGCATTAAAAAGCGCCGTTCAATACGCGGGAATTCCGGGAAACAGAAAGCAGAACAGGCATCCTGCGATACCGCTTGGCGGTATCGGGCAGGATGCCTGTTCTGCTATGATGATCTTTATTGCATTTTCTATATCCGCAACAGCCTGACGAGATTTCTGGTAGAGTTCCTAGCAGATAAAAACAGCGTGCAGCTTTTCCGCATTTTTGCTTGCTGCCTTATCTGTGCGGAATGGATGCTGCACGCGGCATTCAAGGGTCAAACCGGTCTGCATTCTGTAATTGCCACTTGACCCAACCCGTGGTATAATGAAAGAATCGAATACTATGGGAACAAAGGACAGGGGTCAGAACAGAAAATGGCAAAACGAAAGCGAAAAACAACTGCAAAGCGCGCGTCTGCACGCAGAAAAAGCCGGGCCGAGGAGCGGATGCCGGCGGGGCTGGGCACCCTGTTTGTGGGGCTGCTGCTCATCGTGCTGGCGTTCGTGGAGGGGGACTCCGTCTGGAAGAGCGCCCACCAGATCCTATTCGGGCTGTTCGGCTGCGGCAGCTTTGTGCTGGGCGCGGCGGTGTGCTATCTGGCCATCCTCTACACCCGGGGGCAGGACCTGCTGATGCAGGTGTTCAAGCTGCTGCTGGGGCTGATCTTTGCCAGCGGCACGGTCATCGTGTTTTCGGATATCCCCGCCGACCTGACCGCTGCCCAGATGATCGCTGCCTGCTACCAGAACGGCGCGAACGCCTGGCTGGGCGGCGGCGTGCTGGGCACTCTGCTGGGCGGCAACCTGCTCCTGCTCTGCGGGCGGCCTGCGGCCAATCTGGTCATGGCGGTGCTGGCCCTGTGCGCCAGCCTGTATATTTTTGATATCACCCCTGCCGAGTGCTGGCAGTGGCTCTGCAATGTGGGCGGCGGGGTGCACGAAAAAGGCGTGGCGGTCTATGAACAGAACGCCGCCCGCCGTGCCGAACGCCTTGCAGCCCGGCAGGCGGAAGAGGAGTACTGCACCGAGGAGCCTGCGGACGATTACGATGATAATTTTGATGAGGAAGACGTGCCCGGCGGCATTCCGGTGCCCGGGTGGCTGTCCGGCGTGTTCAGCTGGGGCCACAAGGTGACCAAGGAGATGGAAGGCGAAGCGGAACCTGCTCCCGTGGACGATTTGCTGGGCTACGAGCCGCCTGCGCCGGTGGAGTCGGAACCGGCTCCCGCCCAGCCTGCCCCAGCCTTTGAGCCGGTCAAAGTGACTTCTAACCATCCCCGCGCGGCGTTTGATATTGATCTTGGGCCGGATACCTCTGTTTCCGAGGGCGGAAGCGAGCCCATTGAGCCCATCATCATCGGGCCGGGCGGCACCTTTGGGCAGGACCCGCTCCAAAAGGCCCCGCCCCGGGCCATCGTCAAACCGGTGGTGCCGGATGCCGTGGAGACTGCCGCCGAGGATTTCTTCGCGCCCGCCGGATCGCCTGCTCCGGCCCCGGTGGTGAACCCCACCGTGCCGCCTGCGGCCCCGGAAGCCCCTGCGGCTGCACCGGCAGAGCCCGTGCAGCCTGAGATGCCGGTGTTCCAGACCCCCACCCTGCCCACTACGGACGAGCCGGTGGTGCCGGTGCGGGTCAGCGCGGAAAACGCGGTGGCCATGCGCAGTGAGCCGGACGAGGACGGCTGGATCAGCATTACCAGCGAACCGGTAGAGGAAAAGGACCTGAACACGCTGGTAGCGGCTGCCATGGAAAAGCCCGCC